>Ga0116231_10000962_pt1 | contig 56115 bp, 51 predicted proteins | sample S1TSphgellanicum_2_FD_89695 | JGI IMG/M metagenome (GOLD analysis project Ga0116231, IMG submission 89695) | Host-associated microbial communities from peat moss isolated from Minnesota, USA - S1T2_Fd - Sphagnum magellanicum MG | ecosystem: Host-associated > Plants > Peat moss > Unclassified...
CTGAAATAATGAAAAAAACCCATATTTTTAATGAATTTTCAACCAAAAATTTTAAACTTCCAAATGGCCCTAAATTCAATTGATGTATATAATATCATTGACTATAAAAAATTTCACTCACAACCCTAGTTTTGAAGTATATATGTAATTTTTCATACTTTGTGACGAATATTATTTCGTCACAAATATACTTCATATGTTGAAGTTCACCAATGTTTGTTGGAATTTTTTAAAAAATTGATTGTCTTAAGTCTAAATTTAATCCAATATATTTCAAACAAACAAAAAAATCTAAGATGTGATGTTTATACTTACACAAAAAACCAAATGTAAAAATGTAGTATTTGTGATTACAATTTTTGGGGGGTGTAGTGTGTTTTTAACTTTCAAAAGCCTTCAAGAAAAGTAGGGATTTTCACAATAAAATATCCCAAGTTCCAAGTTTTTAGATTTTTTGGAAAAAATGGTGAAGAATTTCCATCCTTGTTTATATATATATATATATATATATAGGGTTTTTTTTAATATATATTTGATTTCCACATTACTGCACACTACTAGTGATGATCAATTAATTTTTTTCTTATGTTTTCATATGGTTTAATTCATCATTATTTATGTCAATGTCAAATTTAATTAAAATTAATATACATTTCATGGACATGAAAAACCACATGTTAATTTGTTCTTTCATATCCATGTTGACGGATAAGGGAAAAAAGTGGGGTAGTTATAAAATGGAGGTATTTATTAGGAAAGGTGGAAGATAATTATTAAGAAAGTTCACAGGAAAAGGAAGCAATTTAAAATAATAATAATAATAATAATAATTAGACATGAAAATGAAATAGTTATTTTTAAAATTGTTTTTGGAATGGTCCCTGGACAACCATATGAAAGATTCCAAAAAATTCCTTATATACCAATTCCGATTACTTGTCATTGTAAGGCCTTCTATATATTATAGATGAAAAAAGAATAATTATGAATGAATTTCATCCATTATTGATGAAAATATGATGTTATCCATGAAACACATGTTCAACTATAAGAAATACCTTGCTATTATAACTATTAAATTTTTTCTAATATATGTGTTATGGCCGATGTTGGGGATTTTTCTTGTCATCCATGGCATTTTAATGAATTCCAATGCTTGTCACAATATATTGATGAACTAACAGTGCCACTTACTATTGTATCAAAGTCTCCAAAATGTGCATGCTATTAAATTGTCATTGCAAAGATGAACTTGTATTGACGGTCAAGGGTCCCATCAAATCTATCTCCCATTTATCAAATGATCACTAATAAATTCATATATAGGGTACTAAGGCACATTTATTGTAGATTTATTAGCCTAAGCTTGATATGTGCAACACAATTCCTGCATGCCTTGTGCAAATCCTTATGGAAAATCTCTCAAATTTCAATAATAGTTAGTCAAAGTCGGTCACTAATGATGGTGCACATTTGATTTTCATGCATTGTATTTGTCCTTAATGTTTTGCTCACGTTTCAAACACTTCATGTCTTCCAAAATCTATTTAAAAAAAAGCCTATGGTCCATTATACATCAACATTCATCAAGTTTGCATCAAAAAATCTAACATCTTCAATCATATGACCAAGGACTTTAGAATCCTAAGAGAGACCATCAACATTATATTTGGTTTTCCTACTGCTGATGAACAAACTTTAGATCAACCTCAAAACTCTCAATTTGATTTGGAAGTGGAAGTGGTCTCCATCTTCAATTCTAAGTAAGTTCCACAAAATTTCAAAGAGGTGAGAATGGAATTTTCTATTGATTAGGAGGATCTCCTTTTATCATCTAAATATTTCCTCGATAATGAAACATGCTTAAATTACTAACTGTTGTTATTGACCTGGATCCCAAGGAACATGCAACTATGCACAAAGGTTCTCAACTAGGGGTTTTTTTTCAATTTTGTGGAGGGACTGTTGATCATCAACAAGAGGACTTGACCAAATTTGTCTACAAGGCAGAGAGGAAAGTACAAATTTTCTGGCACCCCACTATATTTTGGCGACATGCTAGAATCTTTAGTCTAAATTTGGTGATTTCAGAAAAAAGGCTCCAAATACTTTGAGCCTTTCTTTCCAAAAAAAAATCCATTTTATGACTCACAGCCCCTTTTTTCCCGTCACCAAATGGCAAAAATTGCCACCAAAAAAAAACTCTTTTCTCAACAAGAGCCAAGGGGACATTCATTGGCTGACAAACAAAAGAAGTAAATGAAAACATAGGTTCAAGATCCTTGGAAATTAGTGTTAAGAAGTTCTGACCTGTATAAAAAACAAACTCCATGTTCTTAGGATGTCCACTCCAATGAACTGCACAAACTTTTCATTGTAAATCTGTTTCAAGAATACACAATGAAATCCATAAACCCAATAAGGTATCCATGCTGAGCTGTGTGCACAGAAACCATTACTGAGCACAACAACATAGCAAGCAGAGAGCCAAGATATGATACAAACTTTCACACCAGTTCCACAACGCTCCAATGCATTAGCTGTTGATCCCCATGTCTTGAAAGCTGCACTGCATGCACAACTTCCATAACAAAGTTCTGAATCCAAACAGCCACTGCAATAGTTAACAGTCAAAAGCAAGATTGCTGAAGATTAGACAATTTTGTGGCAGTACTAAAACACCACCTGATGACAAGCTTGCATTCGGATTGAATTCTAAATCCACGATTACAACATTCATGTCACTACTTTTCTAGCAGCTAGTTTGATCAGTGCATTGCCATATGGAACAAAAAGCTGTAAAGTCTGCAGTGTAAATAACTTCTTGCAAAATACATGCCACTTCCCTAAACAGACAGCAACATCAAACACTGCAGCATAGAGAGGCCTACATCAAGGGTAGCATGTGGGGCCTCCTGCTCTACAGAAGTGACTGGTGACTCCTTGGATGCAAAACCCAGAAATTCCCAAACTAGTTCCCATAATCAAAGTCTATGCACACCACTGGTGAATACTTTAGTGCAAACCAGAGAATCCCCAACTAGTTCTCACAATCAAATCTATGTATTGTAACTGGCAAGAAAGAGAATTGCAACGAAGCAATTCAAAGAAAAATAGTTCAGGTTTCCAGGGATTCTTGCACATGGATCTATTGTAGACAGAGAAAAGAGACAGAAACAAAGGAAAAAAGAAAAGAAGACATTTTCATCACTGATGACATTTCTACCTGACAGGGAAGGGACATCTCTGGCAGAAAAAACTCCACTCAAGTCCAAGGGAAAAGACACCATAACAAACCAAATGTTTTTCAAAGATTCTGTGGTGCACAGACTGCATAGCATAATATTCTACCAATGCACAGATCCAAAAGCTCCCTTTCAAACTTGATGCCTATCAATAATTTGTTGGAAAAGTGGACTTTCTAGTACAGGAGTAAACAAAAGTGCTCCCAACCTCAGGCGGAAGTACCTCTCATGTTCAGCTTGCCATCAAATTCAACATCTCTGCAAAGTGAAAGAGATGTTGAACTCTCTTTCACAAAGAATACTGCATCATACATATAGTTCCTCTCTTCAACTTCACAATATTTTCCAAACCAAACCCCTTCTGCTCTACCCTACCTTGCTATACTCATAAGGAGAGGCACACCAATTAGTTGCCATAATGGACCCCCCATTCTTCAATTTCTCCAAGGCCCTAACAATTTCAACCTGTCAAGGATGTCAGGCTTTCAACCCACAACCCAAAATAATTTCACACAGCAGCAGAATGTGTTGATGCAGTGACATCAATGGATCTGAGAATGATTTGCACAGCAAATGTCCTCATGCTTTTCTGTCCACACCCCAAAAACAGTTCAATGCTGAAGAGCACAATTCTGAAGTGCCAATATCATGAATTTACAGTTTCCAGAGACTAAACATATCCCAAAAGCACATTGCATTCTCTTGTGAACAGTAAATACTTGCCATTCAGCCATTGCAATGTTTTTCAACACACACATACACACACACACACACACACACTCAGAGATAGATTCCTGAAATGGCCTCAGGTGATACCAGCCTACTATTTATGCATCCATGCACAGTCAGATCTACTGAAGGCACATAGCTTGCCACAGCATTGTTCTCACATCCTGCAGTCAACAAGTATCCATTTCTGAACACAAACCTAATCCAGGAAATCTCTCAACATCCCCTCATATTCAGTGACTTGTCACTGACTTGTCCAAGAAGTTCTGATCCTAAAACAGAAGTAAATAATAAATAGATAAAATGTTGCAAGATACACCGGGGATAAGAAACACTACAATGTAGAATTCTCAACTACACACACAAAACTACTGCTGGGCAGTGAAAAGAAGGACAACACAGCCCACATCATCCCTCAATGAGAAGATTGCACAGCAACTGCAGTTTTGTAAAGTGTCTGATTGTGTTGAAAGCAGCCCACAGCTGTCCTCTTGCACATTCTTTGGCAAGCATCTGTCTCCCCAGGCCATGTTGACAACTACAACTTCAAATCTTGACACAACCCCAGATGCAATATGAAGAGATCCGCTGCCTGCAACGGGTCCTAGACCAAATCTTTTATAGCTAGGAATATGCTTCTGCAGATCTGTTCCAAACTTGATTTCCAAACCTTGAGTCCGTACACATAATATCTGAAGCAACAACCGACATTTGCTGCTGCATCGTGCTGCAATGTGTGTCCCACTTTCCTCTGTACATAAGTGCATAGCTTTGCCCTTGAGCAGGCCTCCATAACAGATGCATCATACCAGACCTAATACATAAATAACCTACACGGAAACTGCAAAGATCATTTGGTGCATGCCGAGTTGCAGTCTCCGTGTAGGGTTGTTTATGCAAGGCGTCAGCATGCTATCCCACATCCATCATTCCACCTTCACGTGAGCGTGGAGTACACAAAGGAGTATGTGATGCATTGAGTTCTTTGGCTAGATACTGCTGCTGAAAGAACTAAAAGAGGAGGAGACAGACGAGAACAAAGCAGCCCAGGAGGAGGAGAAGCCGTGACAGGAGGGCCTCTTGCTGCTGATTTGGCATCATCGCTTGTGCTGTATGGCTGTGGCTACCAGCCATACCGCCTGCAGCACCGGCATGATGAGCTCCGCCCATGGAACCCGTGTCTGGAAACCCTTGATACTGGAAACCGAAGAGGGAAGGAAACAGGCCGAAGCCAGCTGAAAGGGTGATGTTGCCAAAGCGTGCAGTAGCTGCAGGGCCTGCGGCTCCGGCCATGAAGTTCAAGCCATGGTGTTGATGGTACTGATGTTCATGAGAGTGCCTCGCAGTGTCAGGCCGTTGTCCCGCAGGTCTGTGCGGAATGTTCACCCCTGGCACAGGCTTCGTACGAGGGTCCACGCTCCCAATTTTGCCCCTGCCATACAGCGGGATCACCTTCTCCTCCTCCACGCTCGCTTTGCACACGGGACATTCTTGACAGACGCTATGCATCTGCAGCCATCGGTAAAGACACGGCCAGCAGAACAAATGCCCACAAAGTGTCACAACGGGATCCTGGGCAAGCTCCAAACAGATATTACAATCAAAGCTTCCCCCTTGCTCACTACTACTGCCTCCAGCCACTGCCGGCGATTCACGCGCAGAAGCTTCATGAAACTCAGAGCTTGTCGCCCCTTCTTCTTCCTGCTTATGCTTCATCATTCTTCACTTTCTCCGCTAAAACCAGAACCTAAAAAACTACCTTTCTTAACAGACCAGACTCCGATCATCACGATCTCCAAGACTCCCGCGATTTCCTCCGACCAAACCCACTACCACAAATGGGTCAATCTTCAAATACAAAAGCAGATACAAATATAAACGACAGCACCCTACTCACTCTCTCTCTCTTTCCGTCTCTCTCTGTCTGTGCAACACGTTGCACTTGCGCAATCTTTGCTGTCAGAAAACACAGTAAATAAGACTTTTTGTATTCGTCATTTGCCCCAAGGACTTTTCGGGATACCCGTGCCACTAGCGAGGACTAAAGATCGACCCTTTATTCTGGGTGTCGGAGCTTTGTTTAGGGTTTGAAGCTTTCGGATGAGCGCGTGTGTGTCCGTGCGTGCGGAAGGGATTGAGGGGAATTCTTCGTCTCGGGTGTGAGAGGACAAGATGCTCGACGGTGCACGAGGTTTAGTACCTTTCGCGAGAGCTCTTTTTTTTTTTTCCTGCAGAGGTTGTGGTGTGCTTTATGCTCTTAGTTAGGAGAAGCAGATGACGACGGCGAGAGATATGCAGCCATGGCGGCCTGTAATGGAGGTCACCAAGCTTGCGTTGATGCAGAACGATGGCGCCTTGGTGTGGGGAGTGGATGTGGCTACCTGCTTGCACGAGGCAGGGGTCGGATTGCCCAGCGTAGAGCTGGCGCAAGTGCTGTTGCAGCACTTACGCGTCTCCGCCGTGAACGCTGCTATGTGGTCCTATATCCACCACGCTATGTCTTCGCAAATGGTGTCTTGTCTCCACATGCTCGCGCTTCTGACCCAGAGGTAGACCTCTCTTCTGACATTCTCAATTGTTGGCTATGTTGTCGATTGATTCCGGATTTTTTGTCTTTCCTGTTTGCTTACCTGATCTCTGAATTTGGTGAGCTTGGGAAGAGATGGAAGAGGAGAAGAAAATACCATTAGATTTGAACACCCATTGGAGCAGCACAGCAGGTCATTAGCTGGTTGTAGGCCTGTGAACTCAATGTTAGGTCAGGCAAGAGACAGAATATTCACACACAAGCACAAAGGCATTGTGAGTGAAGGTTTTGAAGAAAAGGAGCTGAGGTGCAAAAACCTGGGGGGTTTTTCTTTGTGAATTTTGTTTGTGAGGTTCATGAGATGTGTATTGCAATCCCCACAGAATCATACCAGAGCGACATCAGCAGCCAGAAATGTACACCATGTATTTGGAGCTTTCAAGCACTTTCATATTCTCTCTTGCGTCTACCAAGAGTATGCCTTGCCGAGACAGGTACATTCTTTGGTCATGTAAATGAAGGATTGACTATGGTGTGCAGCTCTTATGTGTAGAGCATATCAATCTTGACCACTCAGGGAACACTTTGTTTACAGTCTATTTGATTGTTTTCATACTGGAAGGAAGTTGAGATGCTATAACATCCTTGTATCAGGGTGGTACCTTATGGGGGTTTATATGCATTCTGTTGTTATGTGGTTTGCAGGATTGTGAAAGCTGTTGATGAGGCTTTGCAACTCTCGCAGTCAAGTGGAGCTTCCATCACAGAAGTAGGGACAGTCATTGTACATTTTCTGTTTGCGGTAGTGGCCAGACTGGCAGATGCAGTCTCAGAGGACTGGGGAATGCGGACTGATAAGCTTGGCAAAGTATCCATGCATGGTCAAGTGGTGAGCTTAGCAGATGGTCATGAAGACAGCAAAGAAAAGAAGCTGGAACAGCTCAAGAAGAACAATAGCTTAACAGCACTTCATCTTATGGCCAAAATTATGCAAAACAAACGTTTAGCTGGCATCCTTCGCCTTGCACGCGGGAACTTGTAAGCATCATGGTCTTGGGGCCACATTTCATATGGTGGCCATTGCCCTAGGGTCTGATGATACTTTGGAGAATAGTTTCATTGCTACTTTTGGTCTTGAGCAGATTACTAAATCCTCTCTGAATACATGCCCTGGTGATCCAGGCCAGAGCAGTGGGGGAAGTTTGCACAAAAGCTACATCTTCTGGAAGCATTGACCCGAGATCCACTGTCAATGGCACCAAAGGAAGCTCCCGAAACATTGGGACACCTGGCTGCTGCAATTCAGCAGGGCCTGCGCCAAGAGTGGCGGCCAACTCAGTTGCCAGTGATTCGATCATTGTTGTCTACAAGCTCACGTACCTCATCTTTTGGGAATGGTAGTGGCTTGGGGAGAAGTGCACCATGGCTCCCTTTTGACATCTACATGGAATCAGTCATGGAACGGCGACGTCTCTCAGTAACCTCTAATGCAGACACTCTTGCTGGTTTGTGTACACCTTTCCAGGAAATTCTCATTTTATATTTGTCAGAATGGCTTTAGTCACCATGTATTCCGCATTATGGGAATGGCATAGCAAGCAGATTGAAGGGTTGGGTGGCTGCATGCAGATGTGATGAAGGCTCTTCAGTCAGTCCATGCAGCAAACTGGGTTGATGTATTCCTAGGTCTCTGGACTGCAGCCTTGCGTTTAGTGTATCGGGTATGTATGTTTGAAGCACTTTGTGAGTGCAAGGTGGAGATTCGTAGTTCTTTCTGTGTTTTGTTTAAAATACATGAGGATTGGCTGCAAGCTCCACTTGCATTATTCACCTGCTGGGATTTACTCTGTGGGCAACACTACTCACCCATTTAGTGGTTACGATGCTTTACTGCTGGGGTGTCATGTTCTGTGTCTTTAGACTACTGGTCAAAGAGCCTCTTATATCATTGTATCACATGGGCTCATCAGGCTTGTATCACAGTTAATTGAAGTTATAGTTTGTTGACTTGGATTATAGAAAATATTTCTGGCTAATGTTTGGAGCACCTCATGATGCTGTGAATTTTAATTCATCATAGTGGCTTGCAGGACCGTGAGTCCACTGAAGGCCCAGTCCCACATGTGGAATCGCGACTGTGCCTGCTACTATCCATTGTGCCACTTGCTATTAGCATTGTCATTAATGAAGAAGAGAAGGGGCAGGCTCATCCTGAGAGCACATCTGGAGATGAGAAGAAAGGGAGTAGACGTGCAGCACTGGAGTCCTGCCTGCAGGTTTTGGGCCAGTTTGAATCTTTGTTAGTTCCTCCTCCTGTTGCAGTTGTCACTATAAACCAGGTTGTGGTGAAAGCAGCAGCATTTGTGAATTCTGGAGGTGGGAGTATGAGCGGTGATGGAGGAACTCCTGGAAGAGTTGCAGGTCTGTCATCTGTAGTCAGGTGTTTTGTCGAATACTGTTGATTGGCCTCTCCTGGAACTTGTATGGAGGGTTGAAGACTTGAGTTCCTATCACCTACTCAACTAATAGATCAGTTTTCTGCAGGAAACAATGATTCTACAAAATAGATGTGTTCTTGGAGATTCTGATGGTTATTGGAAACTGTGCTAAAGTAGTGTGATACTTGTTTATTCTGAGGATGAACTTAGGGTACAATTATGAATGGCTCAGGTTGCTGGCATTGAAGGGCAATAATGTTTAGAGTTGTGGTACTTCCATCTTTCAGTTTGTTGCTGACAGCTGTTTTAAGTTTTTGCAGCTGGAAATATGCGGCACTTGATTGTAGAGGCATGCATTGCCCGTGGCCTGTTGGACAGATCAGCTTACTTCTGGCTTGCGGTCAGTGGGACAGTTGCCAATCTCCAAATCCCTTCATCTCCTTCCCAACCCTCTCCCTGGTCTGCATTTATGGAAGGGGCACCTCTGACAAGCTCTTTGCGCTCTGCTCTGATGTTGCAACCTGCTGGAAGGTATTGTCAACCTTTACATTTGAGGCATCCATTCGTACGCCAGTGTGCTCTTACTCTAGTGGCTGATATGTTGCTCAGTGCCAATATCCTAGCACAGAATGAGTAAATTCAAGGGTCGAGGGTGGGTGTTGAAAAAGCTAACATCCTGGTTGTATTGCAATGAAAGCCAAGCAGAATTGGATAAGATATACACCACTGCTGTGTCTGGGCCTGAGGAGGAGAGAGCAGCAGCAGCAACTGTGCTATGTGGTGCCTCTCTCATCCGTAGTTGGAATGTACAGGTGTGCATGTGAGAAACCTTGTAGAGGTTAATTTGATAAATGCAGCATACTGTGTTAAGTGCAAATCAAATGGCTTCCATTTGTTTTTATTTGATCTTTCCTGCTTTTCAGTAACCAAGACCTCAGTTGATTTTAATACCAGCACAGTTGACCTGGCATGGAAATTTTATTTCAGATTTGCACTGTCAGAGGAGGGCTGACGTGGTTCTTGGTGTGGGATTTGCAGGAACTGGCAGTGCAGTACGCAGTACGATTATTGTCCCCTCCAGGTGTGGCAGAACACCGTGGTGGAAATGCATTCCTTGCACATGGGCCCATGCTTCATGCCGCACTCACTGGCATGAGCTCAGTTGATGCAATCAATGTGCTTTCACTTTTTGGCATGGTATGCGCTTCTCCTTTTTCGATTTTCAATTGGCAATTTTCTAAGATAGATACTTTGCTGATATTATTTTCCTATAATAGTTTACCCAGCTAATGCTTATTTGAGATGTTTGCAGTTTCCTGAGATGGCTGCATCACTGCTGCCCATATGTGAGTTTTTTGGATCACTCACCAATGCGAAGCCAATATCCCCACCAAATTCTGGGGAGGAGTTGTCAGCCCACATGATGTTTTCAGTAGCCTTTCTTCAGCTTGTCAAGCTGTGGAAGTTTCATAGACCTCCTCTAGAACATTGTTTGCTGGGTAGTGGGGCTGGTCTTGGTGCCGATCTGAGTCTTGAATATCTCCTCCAGCTGCGCAACTTGCAACTGTCATCACAATCCAGTGAAAAGTCTGGGAAGGACGGTCTACCTGACCAGATGCAACAAAGCAAGCGGATGCAAGCTAATGGCACAGCTTACTCATCATCACCCACAAAGAATTCCTTGGTAGTACTTGATTCTTTCCCTAAACTGAAGGCCTGGTACTTGCAGCACCAAGCATGCATTGCATCGACACTTTCAGGCCTGGTGCGGAACAATCCTGTTCATCAGATTGCAGATAGATTGCTCTCCATGATGTTCAAGAAACTGAATAAATCTGCTACAGCCCCAACCACAGGCAGTTCAGGAAATACTGCTGGTCCACTTGATGATGTGTCAGGGAGGCCAATCTTGACTGCATGGGAAATCATTGCAGCTGTCCCATTTGTGATAGAAGCAGCTCTCACAGCATGTGCCCAAAACCGGCTCTCTCCTCGTGATATGACCACAGGTATTTGCCCTCCAAAATGAATCTGTATTTAGGAGAATTGTTTTATCTTTTCACAGATTTATTCATTCAGATGGTATTTCTCAACCTTGCACAGGCCTTCGAGATCTGGTGGATTACCTGCCAGGAACCATTGCAACTATTGTAAGCTATTGCTCAGCTGAGGTGAGTCGTGGCTTCTGGAAGTATGCATCAATGAATGGACAGGACTGGCCCAGCCCAGCAGCTAATCTTCTTACAATACAAGGCGAGGTGAAAGATATTCTGGCAGCTACTGGTGTTCATGTTCCCAACCCGACAGGTAGCTTCTTCTCCATCCCCAATTCTTATTGGATGAAAGTTGTTTGTATTTTGTTCAATCCATCTATGGTTTTGTGTTGTAGGAGGTGCTAGTTGCAGATTGAGGGTTTCAGTACCTAACTAGAGGTAGCTTTGTTGGTCCTCATGTAACTTTGTTTGCAAAATGGACTTGAGTTACTCCCTAGATGCTGAATGAAAGAAAGCATTCTCTTGTATATTCAGTGTGCATCCTTGTGATAACAGGTGCAGAAGGTGGAAATGCACCTGTCTCTCTGCCACTACCAGTGGCAACACTAATAGGTCTGACCATCACCTTCAAGCTGGAAAAAGCGTCAGACCTTGTACTCAGTGTTGCAGGCCCAGGCCTGGAGAGTTGCTCAGGTGGAGGCCCCTTTAGTATGCAAGTTGTTGCTGCACTGTGGGCCCAGAAGGTACGGAGGTGGCATGATTATATTGTTCACTCAGCAGCATATGCAGTTTTCAAGCAGAACAAGGAGGCAACCTTGCAGCTGTTGCGCAGCTGCTTTGCTGTCACTCTTTCCACACCTTCAGCACTCACTAATAAGTTGCAGCTGAATGGCGGTGTGGGAGCACTCCTGGGCCATGGGCAACACTTTGCCCATGGACCTGAAACCATTGCCCCAGGGATGATGTACCTCCGTTCCTTTCCTCTCCTGCATGACATCATGTTCTTGAGTGATGAGACACTTGTGCTGGTGGCAGATGCAGCAAAGGATCTAGGGGCACAAGGTGACCTGGATAGTGATTCAACTGGACCACTACCTGGAAATGGAGGAAGACTGCGCTGTGTACAGCCATCTTTGGCCACTTGCATGTCACGAGCAGTGCAAGCAACCTCATTAGGAGCCTCGCTGTTGTATGTCTCTGGTGGGACAACATTAGTTGCAAAATTGTTCACCCAAAGTTTACCAACCTGGTTTCTGTCTGGTAGTGGATCAAAGAGTACTCAAGCTTCAGGTAATATGGTTTTAGAAGGCTTTGTCATAGCTCACTTTGCAGTGCTCTCTGGTGCTCTTGCCTGGGGGGTCTCGGCATCAAAAGGCATCCAAGCATCTCCTGGAATGGCACCACTGAATATGCGGCGCCATTATGTCCTTGGTTTACATATGAACTTCTTGGCATCAGGAATGGGAGGTGAGATATCTGTCGCATGTGAGCATACAATATGGAGATCATATGTGGTAGGGTTTATTGCACTGATGGTCACTTGTACACCTGTCTGGATTTTGGATCTTGAAGTTGAAACACTGCGAAAGCTTGCCACTGGCCTCAGGTTTTGGCATGAGCATCACCTTGCCACTGCACTTTTAGAACGAGGGGGACCTTCAGCACTGGGTGCTGCTGCTGAACTAACATTAGGGTAGCCATGTCAGGAAATTTAAGGATATTCATGTCATTGAATTTTGCCAAATACATTTTCATAGTTTCATGTTTAGATGTGCATACTTACAGTGCACATTGGTGTACACCAATTCCTGCATCACACTGCAGAATGTCAAAACTGTTAACATACTAAATTGTAATATGAAAGCCTGATTTCATCTTGTTTTTGTGATTCTTGTGAGCTAGTGAATAGGGTGCTTCAGGAGCTGGACATCACTGTTGTCTTCTCAGCTGTGTCTAAGATGTGAATTGTGAGAGGTTCTTACATTTCAGGCTGACAGTGTGCTCTGGACAATCAGCAGAATGAGCCTAGTATAAGGATATGATACTAACATGGGGCTCAATGGGAAGGAGGCGGGTGATGATCTCTGTAGATGCAGCAATTCCCTCTGCTCTGCTGATTTTGCTGAGAATGCTCACTCTCATGAGAATAAGAAAAATTTAGCAGCACTCCAGAATGATGGCTGCTTATCATGGAGGTTTAGAGATCAACTTTGTGACATTGACTGGAAATCTCATTCAGGCAATTCAGCACCTGTAAAGATTGGTACCTAACAACTACCTTGGATGCATTTGAGACTAGTATATGCCTAGTTCAATTGTTTACCTTGCACACATCTTCTCTTTTCTTTTATGATTGGTTGTCTGTGGTGTTGTCTCAGGGACTTTTGAGTAATGTAGAGGGAGAACACTCAGGAGAGGAAGTCCAGACCCAGTGTAAAATGGAAAACCCTCCAGTTTTGGGTCAGGGGAATGTTTTCAAAGATTAAAACCTGTCTGATCTGGGCTGTCGGTTCTGGGGCTGGGTCCAATTTTTCGGACTACTGGTTCTCAAGTCGATGGTTTTAGGCTAGGGTTTTAGGGTTGAGGGTTTAAGGGTTTGGAACCTATAGGTTCCAGGTTCAAAGTTGGCTCCAGGTTTTTATTAAAGCCATTGAAATGCATTTTGAAAACTCTTCTTTAGGAGTGTAGATGGTGACCATATCAAGAAGAGGTGTCATTGGCCCTTGTTGGCCCTTGAGATCCCAATCAAGCATGATCTTGACTTTCATACCCAATTCACTACTCTCATTTGTACCTAAGCATCATTTGTTTCAGCTTTGGTGGATGATGTAATCTAATGTCCAAAGTTCACATGCTAAGGTTTAGTTTGACACTACGTAAAGGCTATATTGCATCCAAAATATTGTGTAAAAGCCATTCTAGTGCAAACATTGGAGATGCCCTTTCATATTAAAGCTTGGGCTAGGAGCTAGGACCTTAGAACTTAGACTTAGGACCATAGAACCTAGAAACCATAAACCCTATCTATATTTAGGACCTTAGTCCCTATTTAACCCTATGACTTGAACCTTGTAAAGAAACCCTTAGGACACATTGAGTCCGATTCTACAGCAAGTCTAGGTCCATGCAGACTCATTGGGTTCCATTCTAAGGCCAAGTTCGGGTCCATGTAAACCCATTGAGTCTGATTCTAAAACAAGGTTCAGGTCCATGTTGATCTATTGGGTCTAGTTCTTGGTTGGGTTGAAGCCCATGTAGGCTCTCCAAGTTTGGTTCTTAGACCCAGACCTCGATCTGAATTCAAACTTAGGCCCACTTTACACAAGGAGTGAAGGCCAAGGTTGAACTCAAATCAAGCATTTCTATTGGTGCAAAAGTTGAATTCAGCCCCAAGGGCTTACACTAGGAGCCAAACCTAAAGTAAAAAAAATCTTTTCAATCTTCCCCAAGTTACTACTAAATGCTGAACTTTATGGCGTTGTGTTGGCCCCAAGGCTAAAAAAAAAGGATACCAAGGGATTTGGGAAGGCAATTTGCAACCCTTGGGGCCAATGTCTCAGCATTTATTAATATCCTGACATCAATGTTCTAGCATTTATTAGTAACTTGGGGCCATACGACAAGCCAAAAATGCTCAAAGTTGGCCTCAAGTTTTCTCAATCCTCAAATACGAGTCTAAAGGGGGCAATAGACCTGGTTGGAAACTCGGAATCCATCAACATTGGTCCACACCAATGGACTAGTGTTGGGCAAGTTGGTATTATATATTTCAGGGGGTCTCGTCAAGTTCATACATCTAAAATCTTGAGGGATCTGCTACTAGCTAGGCCTTGGCATTGGTAGGTTGAGAAAATTTCAGATTAAATACAAGGTTGATATGATTATAGTTCAAACATCGACTAATACCATTAGTTATGTTCTTTGAAGTTTGATCCTAGCGAATACCAATAATGGTCTAGTAATTCATGATACATTTCATCTTCATTGAAATGGCCAATTGCATTTGAATATCATGTTAGTAGTTTTGGGAGGAAGAATTCAAACTTGTCACTAATGTATTTCTTGAATAAGAGAGTAGAGTTCAATGCTAGAAAAATAATTGGACAATTTATTCATCCTTTTGTTGAAGATGTTATTTAGTATGCAATTGTGTCTTAGGAATTTTTAAAATTTTAGTCATATAACAATATTAAAAGGTTCTTTGATGAAGGTCATCAACACAAGCAACTATCCTCCAACTAGCTTTTTGGCTACAAATAACTATGTAGGTTTCCCATGTTGCTTGCCCATTCAATAGTTTAAAATCATATTAAAATATATGGGAATTGAGTTTTTAAAACTTCCTTTGTATTGAAATATTGCAACAAGATTATATTAATTTGATTAGTTTTTTTTAATGTTAAGAATAGTACAATGTTATATATGAGGGTTGTATCCATATACCTCCACAATGTTAATCCAAAAATCCTTGCACCTTCTGTCATTATTTCAACTCACACTTTCATTGATTTAAACTTCAAGGTTTATGAAAAGATAAATTGAACATATTCTAATCTTGTATCAAGGAGGTCATATCCAAAGTTCATCTTCCCAGAGCTACACCTACTCTCCATAATTTCTTGCAACCTCCAATTTGTGGAGAACATAATCTCATAAAAGTAAAACCAAAAAGCTTCAAACACAACCTTCACTACCCAACAACACAAATGAAATCCATCAATTACTCCAAGTCATATGTGTGACTCAAAACATGATATATATGTGCATGGAACTCGTTGGGTAGCATTTGGTAAATGAAATTGGGATGTAATTGTGTGAATTATATAAGTTAAAATGGTTCATTTAGTGGGTTAGGCAATGATGTGTCACAAATTTAAATTTTTTATTTATGATTTGTGAGATTAATTGAGATTATGATAAATCATCAACAATAAGTCATTACACAATTTAATATGCATGACTTGAACTGAATAAGTTGTTAAAAATGTTCTGACACAATTTAATGTGCATGATTGAAGTTAGATGACTCATTTATAGTGCTAAACTTTAAGAATTTTTTCATAATGTTTCTTATTGCCTAGTATTTAAAGGGATGTTTGAAGCTTGTCAAAATATTTTTGGTTTTGTTAGGGTGGATAATCATATAATATTTAAAATTACATAAAATATACTTGAAAATTAGAGCGTTGTGAATTATTGGACTGATGCAAAAATGTTGGAAAACTTGATGCATAATTTTGTGAAGCATAATATTAATAGGAATGTCATCCATAACATAGTGGATATGCATATGAAATTAGATATGTGAGAAATTGATTTGTGTGCAAAAAAACATAAAATCACATATTTATGTAACAAATTACATAATTTCAATCCCTATACCTGATTGCTCCTACACGCACATGTCACATGAACTTGACCTTAGTTATGACCTATTATGAAAGGCCTTGAAGACCTCATGAGATAAATTCACCATAGTTTCAAATGTGCAATAACAAAAAAAACACCCTTTTGTTTCAAATTGAAGCAAATGATAAGAGTCATGAACTTCAATGGGGAAAGCTGATATCACAATAGCACTTGCCCATTTCATTATTGAAACAAAATTTTGTCAACAAACACCAATCCAATAATCCATAGTTGTGAAGTGCACATGACAAAACCACAAATCTATCTGTTGTAACTCTTTTTTGACTTTTTTCTTAACTAATTGTGAAAGTGATCAAGGATCACTGAATTCGTATTTCTCAAGTTATACAAATTCTTATTTATCAAATTTATGCTTGAGTTTTTTATTTCACAAGCACAGAAGTGTGTGGTCCTATTTAATATTTTTTCTTTTTCTAGCAATAGGAACATTATTTTGTTCTCTTGTGTTTATTCTGGTTTGCATGTTGCCCATATTTATCATAAAACATTGGGTTTGATTATGTTCTGTTGAGATGTTTTCATTAGAAACAGGGTTATTATGTTAAAAGAAAACATTATGTTGATTTTAATGCACACTAGTGTGGCCTGTGCCGTTGGCCCAAGTTTGACCACGTTTTCAACTGATTTTTCCTTCCAAAACCTGGTTTATTTGAATTTTCAGGGGTAGAAATCACTTAAAATTCAATGTCACCCACATTCTGAACCCAAATCTTACCAAATAAATTCCATTAAATCTTGCTCATCAAGATCTCTCCAAGAACACCAAAGGCACATTCCAACTCCTCCTAAAATTTCATCTACAATTTAATTTGCAGTGAAGAAATCATTCAATATTCAAGAACTTTTGCACCACAAGTCCAAACACCATGGAACCAAGCCCATGCACCCCTCCTTGGCAAGAGCTTTCCAAAGAGATCAAAAACGTGATCTGAAGCATCCTGGTTCGTTGGATCTCATTGGTACAAACAAAACAAAACAAATAAACAAAAACCCTTCCTTCATAAATAAATAATGCCTTGCACAGTTGGTTTGACACAACAAAAGACATTGAAAAATTATTTACAATGTAGACTTTTTTTAATGAATTCAAATGATCTATGTTGTGATCAAATCATTTTGAAATTTGCAAGTGATTTTTTAAAAGTAGTGTCCAAGATTTCACTATATTAGTTTACATGTTTATGGTTGGGGCTTATGGAATGGTTAATAAGCCATCTTGGATGTGAGAAATACTTGGGAAACCCAAATATGGAGTATGAGTGGAGCTAATCCTCATTTCAGGTAATACTAGTGTGGCCTGTTGCTGCTGGCCCAAGTGTTACCACATCCTCAACTGATTTTTCCTTCCAAAACCTGGTTTTCTGGAATTTATTTGAATTTTCAGCAGAAAAAAGCACTTAAAAATCAATATCTCCCACATTCTGAATCCAAATCTTACCAAAGAAATTCCATTAAATCCTGCTCATCAAGATCTTTCCAAGATCACCAAAGGCACATTCCAATTCCTCCGAAATTTTCAGCTACGATTTAATTCAACGGCACATTCCAATTCCTCCTAAATTTTCAGCTACGATTTAATTTAATTTTCAGTGAAAAAATCATTCAATACTCAAGAACTTCTACACCGCCCTTCCGCGATTTTCAACCTGTTCCCACTACAAAGACCTTGGGAACGTAGAAAGAAACTTTACTTTCGAATTGGCAAAGGGGACAAATTGACTCAACTTTTGGTACCTTTTATCGCCATCTTTCTCTAGGGTTTGTGGCAGTGCATCGAATTCTTGGCTATCGTGTTCTGATTCGTTTCTGTACCTTTACGAAAATCAAAGCATCCGGACAAATGCGTGTGGGAAGCGCATTCTTCGTCTCGGATGTAAGAGAAACAAGAAGCTCCACGACACGAGGTTCCGTAGATAGTATATGAATTTATATATCTTTCTGTCAGCAAACTGTGGTAAGGGTTTTGTGTTTTTTTTGCAATAGGTTCTTTTGGAGGTTGTTGGTTTTTCCTGGGTCAAATGTTCTGATGACGTCCGGAAGGATTTGGGAAGGGATTGAAAGGATGAAAGTCGTTTGTCACAAGGCTTTTTGAAGCTCTGCACTCTGGGCAGGTGGAAATCTTGACATGCACTTTGTGCTAGGGTTTCTGTTTGGCAGCACCAGCTGCAGCTTTAGGGTTTCTTTAATGTTTGATGAGGCCGGAAGACGTCGCGACTGTATTTCCTTAACGAAAAATATAGTTAATATTTTGGTGAACTTACGCTGGATTTTTGAATTCAGGCCTTGCAATCAGTGGAGTGATTTCTGTTTGTTTGCAGCTTTAGGGTTTGTGGAATTCTGACGAGGCCAGAAGGTGGGGGGTGCGGAAGGATCTTGCACTGGAAATCTAATGAAAAGGTGGAGCAACGAGGCCTGATAAGTGAGTGGAATCGCTTTCTGCAGACTGCACTGTGGTAAGATTTCTGTTTGCTCGCAACTTTAGGGTTATGATGTTTGACGAGGGTTTGAAGAGTTTTTATGAAGTTTTAGTAATAGGTGAAGCAGTTTGCCTAAGAAATTCGGTGGAATTACTATCATATGCAGACTGCAATTTTGTGGTGCAAAGTTTCTTTATAGATTTAGGGTTTTTCGAATTCCAGCAGGTATGATGCCCACTTTTGCATGAAAGTCTAGTAAAAGATGGAGCAATTGCTAAATAGAGTCAGTGAATTATTCCTGAAAGAACTGCAGTTTGTTTGCAGTTTTAGGAATTTGTGAAATATTGAATGAGGCCACAAGGTGTGGGAAGGAATTTAATATGTGTCTATAGTGAGATATGCCAGTATCCTTCACATGGAAGTGGAGCAAAGGCTGCTGAGAGAGTTGAGAGGGGGATATTGTGCAGAAATATGGTGAAATCCATTGGATAAGAGATATGACAGAAGTTACAGGAAGGTCAATCTCTGGAAGTGTGTTGAAAACTTTTTGCTATCATGTTGATGTGTATCAGCACATGTCCTTCACATGGAAGTGGAACAACTCCTTCCTGAAAAATGTTCCATGACATAAGGGCATGTAGTATGCTAAAAATCTGATGGAAGCCACAAGGTGCAGCAAGGAATTGTTCTCAAAATGGAGTGAAAGTTTCATGACATGCCTTTCTGCAGGGTCTGAGCAAAAGAAATTGCTCACTTAGTGAAGGGTGGACAGAGGAAGTTACCTCATTTAGATGTTTTCAAACTGTGTACAGGGAGAGACTGTGAACAGTTCATGAAAGGATTACCTCTCCACTAGGAACCTTTTGCCCATTTTTTGTCATTCTGTAGCAGGTAGCTAGCTTATAGGTTTGTAGTGGGAAAATTTGTGCCTCAGCTAGATATTTGTACGAATGCAGACTGAATGCAACTAGAGTTGCCTGGTCACAGTTCAGACACAGCCTTTAGCTAAACAAAGCTGATATTGGATTTTCTAGTTCAGTTCAGGAGATGTCTGAAAATAACAAGTTTTCTCATTGGGTGTGTCATGCAGATAGGGGCAAAGAGATAGGACAAGAGTGAAGTGCAGGGGCCACAAGAAAGACATTAGAGGATATTGTAATCAAGAGAGCTCAAGAGATGGTGCTGTCACAGAGGCTCCATGAGGCTTTTAAGGGGGCAGTGGAGAGGATGACAGGGCCCCGAACTGTCTCAGCTTTCAAAGAGAAGGGTGTGCTTACTCCTGATGAATTTGTTGAGGCAGGCGATAACTTGGTGTCAAAATGCCCAACTTGGTCATGGTACTTCCATGTCACACCTACTATGCTTTCTTTGGAATAATGTTGTGGTGGCATGGCAGTTATTTTGTATGCCACAATCACATAAGTTTTGAATACATGCCTTTGAGCCTGTACTATGGTTTGGTTTCTACAGCATGTCTGCTCTTTGCAATCTAGAAGGTGCTGTTTCTCTCAGGTTGTAGAATTTCTTTCTGAGGGCAATAACACTAGCAAATTAATTCACCACCTTTACCTAACTGGGATTGTTATCCCAGAAAGAAATTCTATGCTGCTGTGTGGTGATGGGGAAAGCTCTTTGGCTGAAGACTAACTGAAGTTACCAATTTTCACGTCATCCTCACACAATCTCTACATAGGTTGTGAACTGTCTGATTTGCAGAAGTGAATTTTTTGGTAGGGTATTTGAAATGTGTCCTCAGTTTTAGCATCTTACCAAATGTATTCCATTTTCCAGAGTGTCAGTGTTACATGGAAACAAAGGGCCTACTTGTCAGCTCTTTTCTGTTTGGTTCTGATTGTTAGAACCAGTGGACACTTGGTGAACTTGTATGAGATAGCTACCAACAGAAAATACTAGGATTGACTTAACAAAATATGTTCACTTTTGTTACAGGAGGAGAAATGGTAGGAAGCATATGTTTTGCATTGGGATGCTTTCAACTGAATTTAGTTGCAGATCATACATTCTATTGAGGAAACATTTTCATAGTCTCAAGGTATATTGGTGCCAGGGAAATGGGTGATCCAAGCAGCCGGAAATCGTATCTTCCTCCAGACAAACAATTTCTTATTACACGCAATGGTATGAACACCATTCTGATGATGCACCCCTGCACTTCTGCTTCTATCAGCTGCATATGGGATGTGAATGTGATCATGCCTTAGTAGTTCAGGGCTTTTGATCAATTTTTACTTTGTTGCATTAATGTATGGTAACTTGCTTGTTTGGCATGCTCTGCATTCTTTCAAAGCTTTTTGGAGTGGGGATGTTTGTAAGTGTGTATTTATGAGGAGAGAAGCCAGGAGATATGTTACTTCTTTCAGAGCCTGGAATCAGGCCACAAGAGAGATATGTTGTTTGTAGCTTCCTTTGTCAAAGTTCCTGCAGCTGGAAGAAGAGAAGACACTAACACAGCAACATACAGTTCCATGCTTGCGCAGGGCCTCCAGTATGGAAGAAGAATATGAAGCTGCTGGAGATGAAGTGTTGCTTGACAATGATGATGACGGTGGATGGCTAGCAACCCATGGCATTGATAGAGGTATGGAATGGTGTTTGCTACCAAAAGTCCGTTGAGATCGTGAAACTGGCAAATTATTATCCATAACATTAGTGAACAGAGGTTTGCAACTTCTGGTTCTGTAATATTGGTGACTTTTTTTGTGTTTGTAATGTGCAAAGATTATCATGCATCAGAACTGTACTTGGTACGCTATGGAAACCCAGGCATGAATAAAATAGTTCCCCTTGGAAAATGCTGATTTATCATTTGCCTCAATTGTAAGAGACAAGATTTCTGTGCAACATGGTTGAAAATATGGTCATGTCATCCTTGAGGCTTCTCATAAGAGGTGTTGACAATATTGAGGTTATATGACATGTGCACAGGTGTTTTGTCATGTCTTGGGTTGCTCAGTGCCATCTAGAACTTGGAATACTCAATGAATATCTCCTGCAAATTGGGTGGTGAAGGTCGTGTTTAGAGGTTTATTTTGCTGCAATGAGACTAATTCTACATAGAGTGGCTGTGGTAGGAAGCAAGGGGGAGGAGTGTCTAGCATCCATCGACGCTGAAGAGCCTGCAAAGAGCAGCTTTAGACCTTCTATCCCACAGGATGATGAAGATAGTGATGTTCCAGACATGTTGGAATGTGAAGACTTGGATAATGTGGTGGAAAATGATGTGGTAAGGATTCTAAAGCCTTGTACAGGCAAGGAGGACTGGGGAAAGGAAATGCTACAAGTAGGAAAGGGCCATTTGTGTGATTGCCTGTTGTGAAATTTGACTACATGGACACTATGCTCCTGTAGTGTGCATATTAGAGTCATTTTCAGGACCCACCTTGAAAAGTGGTCAAAGATCTCATGCCTCTTCCCCCAAGTATCTCTTCTGCAGGGTTATGTTACTGCAAAAGCATGAAGATATCAAGTTTGCAGATGTCTTGAATTGATAACTAAATTAAAGGACTTTTATTGAGCAGGCAACCCTTCAACCATACCTTGTAGCCTATGAGCCAGACGATGACCACATTCTCCGAACACGCACATACGATGTCAGCATAACGTGCGTTCTGTTCTCCTTCCCCTTTCTTATATTTTCCTGCAAAGACTATCAAATATCTCCTTAATATGTTCTTGTCTGTAGTTATTCTGACAGATACTTCCCATCTTTTTTGTTTGATTGTCCTCATCCACCATGCCAATGGAACATAAGGTCAATGGTATCATCACATTGCTAACCCCTAGACAGTCTTGGCATTTTGTTATATTTGCCTAATCTATGGTTGTGGGCAGCAGATATGATAAATACTATCAAACTCCACGAGTCTGGTTAACTGGCTATGATGAGGTAGGCAACCATATCTGATTTTCCCCTCAAAAGCACTACACTCACAAATTGTTCAGAATCAATTAAGTTTCATATCATGGGTTTGATTTTGGTTGCCCAAGCAATTGGCATAGACCTCTATGTACTGTCTGTTCTCTGTGGAGGATCCACATATCATAGTGAGACATATTGACTGTAAGACTTGACCATGTTGTGTGTGGTATGTCCAGACACGCCACCTGTTGCAACCTGAGCTTGTGCTGGAGGATGTCAGTCAAGACCATGCTCGCAAAACAGTATGTTACACTCTCAATTCCTATGATATTCGGGAGCAATGTCACATCAGCACACACCTGTATTTGTTTATATTGGGGAAGCAAGTTGAGGGTAGTGTATTGGTCCAGAATTGTGTTAATCTTTTCAGAGGTTCACATTGACAAAGGTGGAAAAGGCAGCTTGAGGTACATTCTTAGATTTTGCATCTGCAGGTGACTATTGAGGACCACCCACACATGGCAGGGAAACATGCATCAGTGCATCCATGCCGGCATGGTGCAGTTATGAAGAAGATTATTGATGTTCTCATGTCCCGTGGAGTGAACCCTGAAGTGGATAAGTATGTGTATAATGTCCCCCTCCCCCTCCCCCCTTCCCTTCTCTCAACAGATATTTGGGTGTGGAGCATGTAGATCTTGGCTATGATGTGACTGCCACTTTATTGGTTCTTGTGGGAATGGAAAGCATATGTGATGGTCTACACTTAGGAAGATCATTTTTTGTTGTGCAATTTTGTGACAAAAGTCTTATAGCATATATGTGGGACTGCTAGCTTTGTGCAGTGAGAATTCTCTTATGCAGCAGCAGTGACATTTGTTTCATTGCAGACTGTTATTCCTGGTAGTTCCTTTGTGATGATGGAGTTTGTCACACTTCCACTCCAGGAAAATGTTCTCTAATGGAGTCCTTTTTTGCAGGTACCTCTTTATTTTTCTCAAATTTGTTGCTTCTGTTATTCCGACAATTGAGTACGACTACACAATGGACTTCGATCTTGGGCACTCTTAACCCTACTCTCTTGGATGTCTATATCTTGTATGCAGTTCTCACATTGAGTCTGCAAGACACACAAGTGGCAGTTCATAATGGGAGTTTATTGGTAGTTGGCAGGGTTGAAATGACCAAAAATAGACATATAGAGCCTGACAGTCGCTTACATCCTGGGCAGTTGGAAACAACTATGTCAACTCATAGGCATCTTTGTATATGCTTCTAAGCTGTGTTTTAAACTCATTTCACTCATATGTTTTTGTTATGTTGTATATGGGACTACCTACTTGCTACAAAAAATTGAGGGGATTCATCAAAATACATAGTGAGTACCAGAATTTAGATTTCTTCTCTACAGAAAGATCCTGCCCTGGTAAGATAGCTTTTGAGATTGGATCTACTTGGGTTAGATTGATTACCTCGCAAAAAATTGTCCACAGATTTGTTAGGCAATACACAGGTTAGGTACTGTGAGCATAAAGGATTTCATGTCTTGATTGCATCCATTTTATCACATTCTGTAACCATGAGGTTGCATATGACCAGAGAGGATCAGAAAATCTCTGTAGGGGTGCAGAATATCAAATCCTAAAGCTGTGTGAAGCTGTCTGTTTCACTGAGACTAAGGACCACATCCTTTCTTGTCCTCGTGCACAAGCAAGAAGTAGGTCAACGAATCTCATCCATTCACAAACTCAAAGAAACTAGAAGAAATTTAAGATGAATTTTTTAAAATGGTTCATCAGCTGAACATCTAAACACCAAAACTCCAAACCTTTATGCCTTCACACAAGCTCTATTTCATTGTTAAAACACATTCACCACCACAAAATGCTTTGCACTCATTTTAATGCCATATTCTCCCATGAACTCTTCCTCAACAAATGCACTCATATACTTGATGATTTCATCTTTTTTCACGGCAGGCATGTAAGCACTCAACTTCAAGTACCCTCATTGTTAGCCACTGAACAACAAAGTTCATCACTAACTTTCAATTGCCATCACCACTCAAAAATAAGCAGAAAACATGCCAGCTAGTGAAGCATCTACTGCACTTTGGAAGCTCACCAAGCAATGAGCATAGAGGTATGCAAATAAGATGTGATATCCTTTCAATTGTAGGCTCTATATGCAACTTTGTAACAACATTATCTAGGGAGGTCACCCATCTGAAGACCAGTTTGAGACAATGTTGAATTTACCATAGAAGTAATTCATTGGTAGCTGCCAGTGTTAGATTGGTTTCAAACCCAACACTGACAGCTATCAGTCAGTGGGATTCAGCAGGGTTACAGTTATGCACTATACATCCTTCTCACAACACTTGTTACATTCTTCTCTTCTCCCTACATCTTTGTGTAAGTAATCAGGGTCAATTGATGGAGGAAAGGAAATGAACATTCATTCTTGGCCTGTTGATTTTGTCTTTCAATTTCATAGGTAGGAATGGCTGTATGGTGATGTAGTGCTGTATTCTAGCTAATATGACCATGCCCAAGCAAGCAAGGCAATTATGCAATTATGGCCCAACACAGATAAGAAAATGCTCCGTTGTCCTTTTCCTCCCCATAGAACATGTGCTGTCTTGTGCAACTGCAACTCCATGGGCAGCACCAAAACATTGATGTGCAATTGCAGCACTACTAAGTTTGAATGTCTTGCATTTAGTGTTGTAGTACAAGGTTGAGGTGGACCCTGAAATCATCCCAGATTTAAACCATCTTTGGCCATGCACATTAGACATGCTGTAGCAACAATTTCATCCACCTTTAATATAGTTTCTAGCACTCTCTATTTCAATCTTGATCAGGATATGATCTTGCAAAGCACCTTGTAGGACAAATTCTCCACATTGACCAAAAGCTTGTTGGATTTCAAAGACAATACTTTACAATATCAAGTAAACTTAGAAAGAAAAGAGTTGCCAAATTATCAGAAGCAAAACTCAAGTCTTTTCATCTCTTGTGTACCTCAATGTGGTGTGCATGTTTCCTGAGGACTGTACTTAAAATTCAGAAAAGTTGAGGAGGCCATTCTCCTTTCCCCATCTCCTCATGATCCTTGAGATATAGTCCACCTGCAAAGCTTACACTAGTGAAAAATACATGTACCTGAATTGTGGGCAACTGCATTTCATTTAAAATCAATTCACACCAAAAGAAAATTCGTTCAGAAAGTGTGGGAATTTTATGCATTTAGTGCATACACACCTGTGAATTGTTTGTATTCCGAAGAAGTTCAAGAACCACTATGAGGCTTTCTTTGGGTTCTTTGCCTGATATCACCATCTGAAATACACCAATACAAGCTCCTCTCTTGCCCTCCCAATACTCAGGTGACTCATCCATTCTCTCAAGGCCATCAAATGCCTTTGCCGCATACAGGTATTGTCCAGTTTTGTAGCACTCATTTGCAATCAGCAGCAACAAGCTACACACCGCAACATGCACTCTCTTAATCACTTCTCCCTTGTTGCCCAATCATGTCAACAACTCCTGCATCAATAAGAGGGAGTTAAGGCCCTTCATGTTGATTGTTTTCTACAAAGGTGATAATTCTTTTGCTTCAATTACCTGAACGATTCCTCAGAAGCCTCTATTTGCACATGGTGATCCCAAGCAAGGCTTGCTTTGCCAGCCATGATGAAGCAGCGGCACAGCCATGCTTGATAGTAGTAGTCACTTTGATAGTGCTCATTAGAAACTAGCAACAATGCCTGTTCTGCTTCCTGGTATGCCCCCACAGCAGCTTTCGCAATGCCATAATTCCAATTAAACTCATCTTGTGCTTCCGAATATGCCTTAATAGACTGCAACTTATCAAAAGCATCAATGTCATTATCCTGACTATTTGCCTCTTCAATTGGTTCCCATGCACAGACTATGTCTTTGTAGACCAATGCTGACTGTTGTGAGACTGCAACAGAATTTGGGTTTCCAACCACATTAGAGCAGCTTACAGTCTGACATCTTCAATCCACAAATGCCTGGACAAGAGATGGATTTCTAACTTTGAGATAGATAAGTGCATCATCAAACTGCTTCAGCAAGAAGAAGCAGGACGCCATGCACTGACGACCTGGTATCGTATCACATTCACTGGCTGATGATCCCACCAATTGGAAGTAGTGTTGGGCTTGCTTTAGCATCTCAGCATTCTCTATCTCTTGGCCTAGACTGGCATAGGAGACAGCCTTTACTACATATTCCTGGGGTGTTGAAGGCTCCAACTCCTTGACCATGTTGTATGCCTCCTGCAACTCTGTTCCTTACAGTTTTAGAACTGGTAGCTGAGCTATTAGCTGTTCTTTGACATATTACACAGAGAAGCAGCTTGTTGTTGACCCTCTAGATAACCAAATTGAGTAGGAAAGAAACCAGCCAGAGAAGGAAGCAAGGCTGCTCACCACTATTCTGCAAGTAGTAAATAATGAGATTTAACTTGGCTTCGGGCAGGATACCAAGCAGGGGAGGTAGTGCCTGAAACAGTCATGAAATTACAGTATCAAATGGGAATTGTTATGAGCACACATTAAAAGACTTTGCATTATGTCAAGTTACAAAAGTTGATTCTGGACATTACATGCATGGAAAGATATAGAAGACCAATCATCACTCAGGAGTGGTCATACCTGCAAGGCATTTTCACCACTTCGAAAAACTACATGGTTGTGCTTAACAAGCTCATTCTCAGTGGGACCTTTTAATGTTTCCTCCAAGGCTTTGAGGTCTGCTTCTGCTGCTTTCCCACTGAACAGCTTATAGTTGTTGCATGCCTGGCCACGCCAACTTTCATGTTCAAAGAACCATCTGAGTGTTGATGTTGTGGACAAGACTTACAGACAGATAGAACTATACTTTTCACGCTCCTCAAATTATAAATTGTTATTTGTTTGCTCTAAGGTTTTGGGACTTCACACTGTCCAAGGCTGGAAACAATTCAAGCATCCATGCAACTGAATGTAATGCCTATCTAAAGTCCTCAAACCAAGCAAAGATTCTTTATTTTGCACTTTGTCACTAATTTAGTTATTGTTTCTAAGCTGCAGATTGTCCACTGTGTTCCTGCTTTCATGTACTTTTGGCCATTTGGAAGGCTCTGTCCAGTTGCTCAGGTTCATCTGGACAACTTTTGCTAAGAGCTTGACCATATTGTGATACTATTGTTGTTCTGAAATTTCCTGGGTCCACATCCTATCCTCATTTCAAAACAGGGAAGTGATGCCTGGACCCTTCCCACTGCTGGTTCAGGAAGTTTGGCTATGGAAGACACTAGGGTTCCTCTTTGACATGCTCCATTGTCCTCTGTTCCCTCATCTGAAGTATTTGCCATTTCCTTGGTGTACTCTTTCTAAAGTTTTACACACCATCTGTATTCTCATGGATTGGTGAACATGGTACTTCAGGTGAGGATAGTAAATGGTTCCCTAGGATCACTCTACAACTTAGACAAATAAATCTATGCTATATACAAACATAATCATGGGGAGCAATATAGATAGAGGAGTTTTAAGGAATTGGCATTGGTAAAGAAAAACACCTCAACATTAGAAAACAATACTGTCTCTTCGGTATCAGAAAGGTTGCTCAAGACATTCCAACATGCAAGAGACTATGAAGAGGAGAGACAATGTTGCACACCTTTACATTGACTGCCAGGGCACTTTCAGGATGGACCTGGTAGCACAGCGTTACAATACATGAGATTCATCATCAATCTGACTACATCAGGACATAGCTAGGAGTCGTATTCATAGAGTACATACCCCACTACAGAACCTTTGGTCCACAAAATTCAATTTGCTAGGTTCCCTTTCTTTTGGTGCTTTAGTATAACATGCATGACAGTTAGGAAGAGTCTGTCCTGCAGACTCAATAGAAGTTTGAAACTACAATTGCCCTGTGAAACAAGCTGAAGTAGACATCATGTTTACAACAATCTGAGTTTCGGAAGTACATTGTGACTCATGCCCAGTTTGCACCATGCAAGCGTTTAGCTTGACAATGAGAAAAACCAGTCAGATATGTGAACTTTGAACACCAGAGAAGAAAATTGCAATTTGAGAGTTGAGAAACAGTAAAAGTTCTAGTATAGTACTGGTGCTGGAACTAAATGTTTCCCAATATGACAGGCTGACCACATTCTTGAAGTGATCACTGACGTGGTTGATACTAACCTGTAAGTATTCATCCAGAACTTCCAGGCTTACATCATAGTAGTCTAGATTACAGTAGCACAAAGCAATGTACACATTCAGTGCCAGCCAATCTCTGCAGGATCATCCATTGCAATAGGTCATGATCTATGCATATAACCACAATACTCTTATGGAACTTCACTTGCAGCAAACATGGCTGTGACAGGTCTACAATAAAATCACTGTTCATGTGAAGCCTGGACCTGCCTTGCTGGCAAAACACTCAATAGAGAAAAATCATAAATTTTGTAATGGAGGAAGATTACTGATACCCAGTCTACACACAGCAAGTTTCCAGTGTGAAGAAGACCTGCCTGTTTTCTAGCAAGATACGCTTGTAAATGTCAGTTGACTCTTGGTAATGTGTTCGCAGATAGTGAATGGATGCCAGACAGAGTTGATCCTGCGTGCTTTCTCCAAGCTTAGCATGACATTCCAGCAACTTTGTCTCATCATTTTGTCGATGTGCAATTTGAAACTGTATGCGTATTTGGAGCGGGCATTCTGGGCCTTGACATCTCCCACCATAGTCTCATTACTATTGCATGCGTTCTTGCATGCTCTTTACACACTTCAAGAACGTTTAGCTGGCCTATGGACCGTGCAAAAGATGTCAACCTATCTTCTTGTAGACGAAGTTGATGTACATTTCTCCAATTTACTGAAGAGAGCAAGAATACTTTCTGCAATGTATCTTTCCCAGTTCCAAGGTCAGAAATTCAACACACAGCCTCACAGGTTGAATACCTTGAAGGGCAGCTTCATGTGCCTCATTGTAGTCGGCCATATAAAAAAGACAGGCTGCAGCATAGGTATGGTACATGGGGTCTGTATCAGGCAGCTCGAGAAGCTCCTTATACAACAGGAGTGCCTTATCATGCTCGCCATGGTGGAAATGAGCGTATGCTAACCACTCCATCAACTTCCTGTCTCCTGCATCTTCCTGCTTCATAACCCACATTTTCATTGGCCTTACGAAAGAGCATGCAAAAAAGCAGTTGATCCAAGTGTCTGAAACTGCTTGAATCCTACTTGATCAGTTCTATATCTTTGGAGCTCATGTGCAAAAGAACATAGAATTCACGGCCACTTGTTCTCCGATTGAGAAGTTCTGTTTCAAATTGCAAGGAATTCAAGGCTCTGGATGCAAGGAAACGGCGCCAGGAAAGGCCATACACGGTTGACTAATCAAATCCATCAAGGAGAGAGAGACGAATTTACGAAGCCAAAAAGCAACGTGGAGTTAAGGATAGAGGCTTGGCTTTCGCAAGAGAGGCGAAGAATTGAGCCTGCAAGAGTTGCAACAGATCTGCTCTCACCAGGCGCTTGAACTGCAGCAAAGTGATGGCGCCAGTGTAATCCCTCGCCTCCAGGAGACGTAACAAGTCAGGGACGCTGGCTCTCTTGCTCTGTGAGCTGCTATGAAGTTTACTCCTGTCCCCATGCGACGATACCGACGTCCTTGCCTTCGACAATATCATGGTGCAAGTCCTCTCCGCTCTACTCTTCTAGAACAACTCCGCAATTCTTCGTCAAATCAAATCACTCTCAAAAGCCCCAAGCTTCGCTGCGCAATACCAGAGCCATCACACACACACATTTCCGATGCAGGGTTCAAAGGAAGTTGTTTGTGGGTACAACCGCCACCAAGGAGCATGCAACACATCACTACAGCGGCCACAACGCGAATTCCTCACAAACAAGTGATCCAAAGAATCGAGGAAATCTAAGAGAACTCCGTTACCTTACCTGCATATATATTTCATCAAGACTCATCTCGCGATCTTACGAGGTCGCCATCTTGCAATTCTCGGTTGCATTTCAATGCAAATAATTGGGGTTGAGAGATAGACGTTTATGCATGCAGCAAAATTGCAGCTTTTAGTAGTAGCAAATTGCAATTTGCTGGACTACATTCAAAGTCTACATGCACAGTCGTCATGGATTGATGCAAAATCAGGGATTGCAACAGATTTTGATACGAATTCTTTGGTACCAAAGAGGAAAACTCGGCCCGCGGCTGCATGCTGGATGCTTTTGGTTCATGCATACAAACGGAAATCACTTACTGTGTGTAATGGCATTAGAGAGTATGTTCATGAGAGTTCGTTCTCTGGATATAAAAGGCGACTATGGCCTCAAGCCATTCATGAATGTTGTGTGTGCCCTAACTACCTCACTCCTTTCATAATATCTATCTCACTCCTTTCCCCTACTCACCCTACATGGATAAGAAAAGTCACGTTAACTTTATCACTATTTCTACTTTTTCAAATATCCTTTCAAATATGATAGATATAAATAGTAAAATTAAGAGCTAATCCACATGGAATCACAATATTTGCATTCCTACAGATCTACAGACTGCAACAGCACACTAAGAATATGAGAACCTGCCAAATTCACACTCAGCACTAGTGTTATTGTATCATGTGTAAATACCATCATAAGACTAGAGAGCTTCTGAATACTAATGATTGAAAGTAAACAGGAAATATGGTGATCTTTTATTTACAAAGTGTAGTACCTTGTACTGGGACAGGACAATCATTGGGTTTCTCTTCCACCTTGCTTGCTTGCTTCATGAGATGGAAAATTAATAGTATCACTGTTGAAGGGCCCAATTCAATAGGTCAGTCAAGAGGTCAAATGGATTCTTACTGGTTAAGAATGAAACCAGCTGAAAACCAGCACCACAGAAAAGACCAAATTCCTTTCATGGAAACTAGTGCAAACCAATTCTTAATGAATGTAAAGGACATTCAGCCATTTGTGAAAATGCAATTCCACTATGGACAATGACAATAACAAATGCCAGGAGACAGTGCATAGGGATGACCAAACTGTGACAGTTAAGGGTAGTAGACTGACCGCCTGATCAGACCTCCAACCTCAAACTTGCCAAACTATCCTCACCTACAGAACTCTCCCCAATTATACATCTCTTTGTCATACTAACAGAAGCACATAAAAGAGAGCTATGAGCTCTCCATCTCACTTTCCAACCCTTCCTTGGGATACACTGGGGGCTTCTTCTCCTTTTTACTCTTTCCCTTTTTCTCTCGCAGTCGTCTCTTTTTCTCTTCCATGTCAACCCAAGCATAATCACTGGGAATCAGGAATGGGTCCACTTCCTCATCAAGCTGCTCCTCTAGACCATTCAGGCCACCTCCCTTTGTTAAATTCTGTGAGCCTCTGATCCAGTAAAGCCAGGACCCATTTGTTCCTGTTGTAGGCACCTCTGCATCCACCTTTGCATCCTGAAAATGCCTAGGGCTAGAGAGTGGAGTTGAAAACTCTTCAGAAGGTTTCAATTCCTCAAACTTTGTAAATGTGACCACAACTCTGATAGTGGGGACCACTGGAATAGCCACCTGCCCATTGCAACATCCATTTTGTCATTCAGCTGAGAGCTATCTATGTCAGTTGGGACTTGTTCATGATCAATCATCACCAAAATCAGGTGCACACCACAGAAGAGACTTAAAAAAAAGTGGCACTTGCAGGATCCAACAGACCTTAACAGGGAACGTTCCTGAAGGCAGCTTGGTAGTAAGAAGCTCCCGCAGCCTCCGCACAGCCTTGACCTTGTTTGCCAGAATATCTAGCAGTGGCAGCAACTCCTCTGTCTTCAGAGGGAAATCAGGTGTCAACCAAAGGATAGGTCTCAACCCTTTCTTGTACTCACTCTCTGAAGGGGGCTCAGGCTTTGCTGTATTTCGGCGAGTCTTACTTTTTGACAACTCTTTTTGGCTGCCATTGTTAGGGCTGCTGTTACTGTGCAAGTTGTTTCCTTTTATGTCCTTGCCCTTTCCTTTTGCTAACAGAAAATCATCAACATTAGAGGCTCTCCTGTCCACCAATACCTGCTTCTCAACAGAAGAAGGGATCTGACTATCAACAGACCTCCTGGAATCAACAGACCTTCTTCTGTTCACCTGCTTCCATTGACTTTGACTTTCTGGTAGTGGAAGTCCTGGACTTGGCTTGGCCTTTCTAAAGGTCTCACTACTGGAACTGTATGCATCAGACAGTCGTTCATTGGATTTGACCAACTCCAATCTATTAGCATCCTCACGCTTTCCACCTTTCTTCCCCCAACCAAACCAACGTCCTTTCTTCTCCTCTTTTACAAACCCTGGGGACTCCCTGCCTCCATTCTGACTAGATGTCTGACTAGGTGTTTGCCTTGGATCCGAATCATCATCTGGAAATGGGTAATCATATTCCTCTGTCAAGTAGTCACCATCCTGGATGCCTTGCTCATGCCTTCCCACACCATCTGAGCCTTCGTCTCCATTGGCTAAATTATCAGATTTCAGGACAGATTCAAGCTGCTCTCTCTCTTCTGGTGTCAGCAGATTGCTGTAGTCTTCTTCAGCCTCAGTTTCTTGTCTTTCACTTTCAACTGCAAAGAGCTCCTCATCTGTCATTGCTCCAGGAACCCTTCTAGACCTAACACTCACCTGTACATGACCACAATTGGCATATTTTGAAAATATTCAAGGTAGTGATAAATCTCTTAAACAGACATAATATAAGTGTCTGTTACAGTAATAACCCTCATGGTATACTAAGATGTTTCCACATTTCCAGTCTACATTAGGCTCACAGATTGCATCCACATGAACTCAACGTGAAAGCAAAGAGCAAAGAACACCAACCTGCACATTATGCATGTCATAGATTTTGGCCTTCCAGGCACCAACCATCTCTGTTTTCTCTTGGCGCCTCCAAGTGGTCTGAGCTATAAGCTCTGCCTGTGTGACATCAATGCCTGCACAAGTAGTTCCCTTCAGTCGTGTGTCCCTAAAATGACAGTAAGTCTTGCATGTTTGCATACACAACAACAATCATCCTCCTCTCAATTGGTGTTCTAATACTGACATCTAGGACACTTCCACACACAAACTACATTGAGCAGACTTCCTTCTGGTTTAAACAAGACACATTCTAGCTTCTAATATTAAGCCTAAAGCCACCCAGTCAGCTCTTGAAACCAGGTTGGGATGGCATAAATTTAAAGACTTATGTATTCAGTTTGCAGATACAGGAAAGACCAAATGCACATCCAAACCTGATTAGAGATAAGGGCAGACTCTTTCTAAACAGTTGCAGCACCTGCTACAAACACATAGCAGTGATGCCTCTGGAAGCTATGTGATGGAAGCTATCCAAGAGGAGACAGACAAAAGCATGATTTGTAATGACCAAAGCAAGAGCCATAGTGGCATTGCACAATACATATCCACCTGAACAGTGCTTGTTAGGGTCTCCCAACTTCAGTTCTGGTCCAAAGACCAGAGCTCAAGTGGATTGAGCTAGCATGAGCATGATGCTAACCTGGCCTGTACATATTGGTCCGGGACATTGCTGCAACTTCTTGCACAATCTCCGCCTCTGATGGCTGGACGCCCGCCCCTTCCAAAGCATTTGAAACCTCCTTATCTTTGTGAGTTAAGACACAAAGTGTGCCTGGGTCTAGCTTTCCATCCTCACTACCATCCCCCAAAAATAAGAAACTCTGGTCTGACCTATGGATTCGAAAGCCATCAAAGCCAGCAAGAGTCATGTCTGCCCTAAGATTTGAACCCTGTTTCCATATTCGATAAGTGTCAGATGGAGCAATGCGACCTATGAAAGGAATCACTGAACTCTCAAAATGGAATGTAATTTCCATGTAAAAATCCCGCATGCGACGCATAGTGGCTGAAAGGCGAGGGAGACGACGGCACCACTTGGCCCATGCCATAGGCTGGTAATGCCGGGTTATGATGATTGCAATCTCCTCCTCTCTTGCACAAACAGATTCCTGCAATGCACTCCACCCTTGCTCATTTTGCAGGCTCCAGTCTGCCCCTGCACTCATCAACATCGCCACAGCATCACTGTCGCCCAGACGGACAGCAAGGTGCAAGGGTGTTTCGCGACCAGGCACATCACGCCTATCAATCACTTTCGACACATTGTCTGCTTGCTCCTCTGCTGCCACTGATTGCACCTCTGTGGTAACCTCACCAGCTCTTGCAGGCTTTGGCAGTGTGGAAAGAATGCGGCGCAGGGTAGCATGGTCTTGCTTGGCCACAGCAGCATGCACTGGGCTATGAGTGTACAGTGCACAATCAACTCCCACAAACTGAGCCATGTGGTTGTCTTGTCCACCTTTCCAAGTTGTGGCACCTCACACCAACAAGTACCTCCCCCCTATTGACAATACCCCATACCTACTACTAAAGCCTTCCTAATCAAGAACTGTTGCTCACCAGCACACTCCATGGACACCAGAAATATTTATTGCCCTGGACACAGCAATCACAGTCTCAACCAATGCTACTTTCGTCATCACCAGCAACAGACTCCCTAAAGTTTCTTTTGTTTAGCAGGCGTATGAGCCCATAGTGCAAAGCTGTAACCATGTTCAAGACATGTCCAAGGCTCCCCAACCCCTCTAAACTTAGGTCAGATACTCCCTGGGTTTACAGCAACTTAGGTCAGATACTCCCTGGGTTTACACTGCTCAAACACCCTAATCTCGAAAGCGCTGAAATTGGAGCATCATGCAGCAGATGCAACACACTGCCTCCTTCCCAAAAAGGCATACATCCCACGTTCCTTCCACAGCACCAGAAACCAACTTGACGTTTTTCCTCTTGCTTCAATGAATAACTGGATTCCACAACCACCACATTATATGTCAGCTGATACCCTAATCCCTACCTTGTGCTGTGCCTCCATTTTTCCACCATATTCCAGAAATTTTTTTTGGCATTTTCAGCTCACCCTTCCACCTATGGATACAATACAGAAACATAAAGTCCAAGCAGACTAGCGAGAAAAAATAACAGCAGTGCTGTAACAAGCTAAACTAAACTCCCATAAGTTTTAGCAAAATCTGAACCCCACACTCTGGACTATGATCCTCCTCTCTCTCCCTTCTATTTCTTCTCATTTCTGTTGCTTTAACACCACCGCCTCACAACACATTGCCTGACCTAAAAGCAATCCAACAAGCTTACCGACAAAAGCAAAAAGTCTCATACCATACACACTCTCTTGGAGGACTCCTCTCTTCTCCAAGTGGCTAATACTACACTCCATATATCACCACCTTCTTTCTCATACTTTTCTCTTTACCCTAAAAAAATACTGCTCTACCAAAACTCCCCCAAGATTGTTTCTTTGCTACGAAAACCCCCGGAACGCGGTTGAGAGCCTCAAAAAAGAGACTGCCAGGGCCATCATGGTAGATTTTTTTCCCGAAATAAAAAACAAAACAGAAAACATTGCTGCACAGAAGCACAAACACCGACTCCTCACGCAACGCAAGTTTCGGGAGGAAAAGAGACTCCTCGGGAGATCAAAAGAAGCTCAAAGGATATGAAAAAGGAAACAGGGAAAGAAACCCACCCCCCCCAAAAAAAAAGCAACAACAACAACAACAACAACTTTTCAAGCACAAAAAGGTCATTTACCTGCTCTGAAGCTGAATCCGCAAAACACCAGCAACACGCCCTCCTGCTCGATTTGCATCACTGCATCGATCAATGAGCAGCAGCGGCAGCGACAGCGACAGCAAAACCACAAAACCACAACAAAACGCAATGCTTTGCTGCCCTTGGAACCACCAGCTCTCGTTCTTCTTTTTCATCCAATTCTCATTCATCCATCGTTTAGGTCGTGATGCTCCAATAGGTATTAGTGATGTTAACTAGGCTTTTCTGCACTCGGAACCACCACCACCTCTCCTTTTTCTTTTTTCATCCAATTTTCATCCTTCCATCCATTAGGTTCTGATGCTATATAATATTAGTTTTACCTCACTACAAAAAGAGTTGTTCAAAACCATTGGATGGCTCCAAATTTGGGGTACTAAAAGTTACTTCTACCACCAGAAAAAACTACTTTTTGACATACCCCACATCCCTAGCAATTAACCACCTGGGAATGGGACAAAAACTAAATGACAAATACTATTAATTGCTGTATCTAAAATTCAAAACTCTTTCTTTCCAGGCGTTTTTAAAATTTATTTACTTATTTAATTTTTGCAAATCTTCCAATTAATTCCCCTACTCTATCTAGGGTTTAGGCCCAACTAATACTCAAGTTTAGGGTTGAGGCCCAAATGTCCACAAGGTAGTTCCACATTTTAAGGGTTGGTTAGTGAGAATGGTAGTCTTGTCTTGAGCAACCACCACAAATCATTGCATAAATCATGGTGCTGCCAGTAGGATAGGCTTTGCATTAGCATGAGCTTGCATATGTCCTGTTATACTTGGAATGGAGTTTCGACCAGTTGGAATTTTGGGAGGGATGTTCACAAGTTACTAGGTACTCAAATCCTTTTCAAGACATCATCAAAAGTTACTTCCAAAAAACCCCCAAATTTGAACTGGACAACATTTTAGACCAAAACCCTTACTCAAATCCTTTTCAAGACATCATCAAAAGTTACTCCCAAAAAGCCCCAAATTTGAACGGGACCACATTTTAGACCAAAACCCTTACTCAAATCCTTTTCAAGACATCATCAAAAGTTACGCCCAAAAAACTCCAAATTTGAACTGGACGACATTTTAGACCAAAACCCTTTCTTTGTTTTCTGATTTATTCGGACAAATATAGCATGCAAATGATGCAACCTTTTTCTAAGGACCTTCTGAGAAGGCTTCCAAGGGTTGGAATTTGGGGGAACCCTTTGGGTGAATACCAAAACAGGAAAAGGGATCAGAATCTGAGTTTTTCTTATGCTACCACGTGAATGAACTTCAGCAAGAAATATATTCCTGCAGTTGTGTTGGGTAATTTACTTGTTGGGAAAGCATTCAAAGGGAAGGCTTAATTTGTCAATTTCAGAGAGTGACTTAGTCACTCTTCACTTCAACTACGGTTGCTTCTCTTAGCAAGGTGCTCAATTTCTAACCATCTTGACTACAGCTTACACGGCTTTCCAAAGTTTGACCACTAACTTACCCAAACCATTTTAGTTGAAAAGTTTGCCCAATGCCACATATTTAGGCAAGGATTGGATATTCACTTGGGCTTATAATACCCTAATCCTAGTTGGAGCTTGGATGCTATGGTGAGGATATAGGTACCATCTTCAAATGCACCTATAACAAGCCTTTAAAATAGGTAAGAAGTAAATAAACTTGGCTAAATATTTCTTAGCTCCAATTAGAACCTAGCAAATTAGGTATCTCGTTTTAATTCCTTCTTGTGAAATTTTGGGTTTAGTTGTAACTTTGAAGTTTAGAGTTTCATGTTTGTATAAGGGCACTTTATCTGACAAGTAAAATCATTTTGTCCATGCCATGAAAGGAACAATTCTTATACCTATATATCTTCCATAGGTCAGATTGATTAGTTGTTGACCTTTCACATGAAACAAAGCTATCATTTCATATCAACTCAGGAGTAAGAAATGGAAGAGATTACTATGCATTAATCCTTTTCCCCTTCTCCAGACAACCCAAGTTGTTTAATTTTCTCAAAGCATGCTCAATTTGTTTCCTTAGGTTTTATTGTATGCTTCCTGTGGGTTACCTATTCAAAAGCACGTTGTAATACTTTCTTGTATTCAATTGTATGCTCTTTTCAACTCCTCTTACTAGCACTCTAGTCAAGGTTTTTATGAAAGAACATGGCAAATACATTGAAATAACCAATGAAAACAATGTGAACCGATGTGAGACCTACACCCATGTATCTCTATGGATTGGCACAAAGCATTGAATTACCACTTGCCTTATGTTTGAATTAAGTTATGTGTCAGTTACCAAAAGCTTTATTTGCTCATCACAATTCCTTTGGTGATACACATATCACAAGGGTTTCCCCTTCTTATAATATCAGCAGCACCCAATAACTTCATATCAAGGATAAATAGTAGTACTCCCATTGAAGCTAGGACCAAACAATTGTTTTTGAGAAACGGTCATAAGAAAAATGTGGAACATGTGTCAGTTTGCAGGAGCTGAAGTCAAGTCAAGGATGTTGCAAGCTTGTAGGACTAGAACTCCTTATCACAACAGAAGCTTTAAATAGTGTGCAATTGAACTAGAAATCTTAATATGTCAACAGCCCCAAATCCCTCACCTACTATCCAAAGCCTAAAATAAATATTTGATATCATACTAAAATGGAGAGAAACACGAGCACTCTTATCCCTCTCTTTACTTTACTCTTTATTTCTGCTAATTTTGGGACATGCAAAGTTATTCCATAGGCTACCTTTCTTTAGACAGATTTTCTTTTTGGCCTTACAGAGAGTGAGACTTTGAGTGCCACGCTTTTAAAATACCATAGCCTAGGATCAGTTTCCACTTTGACAAAACGAATAATTAATTTTTTTCAAAAATGGAATTCGTTTTTAAAATTTGAAATTATAATATATATTTCCATCATCTACTATAATATTGTGATATGGGTAGTGAAATTATTCAGAATATGGCATATGATAATTATGATGACTTCCAACATGTCAACTTCATATTTTCACAAAATTTCATTTCGCTGTTTTGAGGGTTATTTAATGACGAAACTGACCATAAGGTAAGGTACATCATTTTGAGAGACATTTCCTTCCTTTGTCCTTGGGTTTTGCTTATGTCAAGTGCAAAAGCAACCTTGTAAGAAGACTTCTATAGTTTTTTAAGCTGACAGTTGCATTGGAGGGGCAGGGGTACCGTGTACTTTACTCCCAAAGATACACAAAACCAGATCACTCTGCAAGCTTTTACACAAATTATGGACTTGTGGTTAGTGCCTCCTTCAATGACTTACAAAGTATGCAGAAGAGGCAAATGTCTCAGTTTGCATGGTTTAAAAATGCACCAGTTTGATCTTCAAATGAATCGCAGACTTTGACTTTAATGGAAGCTCTCCCTATAGATCTCCATTCTCAGCTAAGTATCAGTGATAGACAGAGTGGTAAGTGGCCATGCAAATATCTGATCCAAATACATGTCTGGCTGCTGGCATCCATTAAGTGGGTCACTGAAATATAGTGCACTCTGCAACTTGGAAGCTCTCAGGTCCTCCCTAAAGATTTCAAGTCAAACATAGGTGGCACTGGATTTGAAAATATCTGATTAGTAACTTATGCATATCTCAAATCATACAAGTGGGTCACTGAAATGTGTTGCACTTTGCAATTGTAAGGTTCTCAAACTCCTCATCAGATGGACAAAGCTATGGGGGGACCTCTTAGGAAACAATTGGGCCACTGAATGATAATGCACTCTTGGCTTCTGGGAAGCTCTTCTAAGTTCTGTCCCCAGCTGGAAGCTACCTAATTAAATGATTCAAGTTTGTAGACGGTTGATAGTTGATACAAAAATGATTCTCTTAAAAGGTCACAAGTATTGACTCTTAAAATCCAATAATCTGTACATGAGACAAGCTTATCACAACATTTACTTAAACCCACAAGAGAGGCCTCTTCTAGGCTTGGTGTCCTTCCAGGTTTTTAGCTCATCTCTTTGCACAACTTCTTTCGTGTTACTGGTGATGGGTTTAGGTCCTACGTTTCGTGATTTCTCCTCTTCAGGCTCCCCATTGTGCATTCTGTGCTTTCGGGTGTGGTCTTTTATTTGGACTTAGATCCTTTCTTTTTTCTTCTCTTGTTCCCTTGCTTGCTGGGTGTTTTTCCTTTATTTATTTATTCACAAGACCGCAGGTGTTCATTGTGGATATTGGGGCTCCAGATTTCATGTCTAGGGACAAAATTTGGATGGGTCATCATCACTTTCCCAAAATACATTATCAGAAACTCTCACCTACTCCTGCACCTCCTCACTCCACACATTCAAAGCCCAGAAACTCTCCGTTAGTATCCCCCCCTCCTTAGGGTGTCTTAGTATATATAACACCCTTAACCGTTTCCTCTGTAATAAAAGCTAACCCAAGTACAGCATTATTCAAAAGGCTTTTTGGCTGCCAAAGAAAGTAGTAATAAGCTGTTTGTCTCTGACACCATGACATAAATCCCTCTTTCCCTCTCTCTCTCTCCCTCCCAGGCTTCATCTCTGAGTCTGGACTCTGGAACATTGACCAGAACAAGCAGTGACAACTTTTGCTTTTTGGAGGGAAACAAATTATTGGACATGATTATGAGAAGACTTTTTATTTGGAGGAGAATCGATATATTTCAAGGGGGAATTTAGTACACTTTTAAGCATTGATGGGAGAGTTTTCTTTGAAGGAATACAAAGTTTTTCCAACTTGTTGGGTCTCACTGTGACCAGCCTTCTTTTAACTGGCAATATACTGTCAAAAAGCGAAATTAAAAAATAAAAGATCTAAAAAAGTGGTTTTGGAGATTTTCAGTCACCCAGAAGTGAGGGAAAAAAAATTAAAAATCATCAGATTCTTCTTATATGTGGTTTTCATTGTATAGCCAAACATATAGAAGCATGATCAAAGATTTGTACTTTATATCTGGTTTATAGCCAGATTTGGCTAAATATTTCTAAGGATGATAATCACTTTTTCTACATCTTCCAATGAATGTTCACCACTTTAGCTACAAACAGAAATTCATAAACAAAACATGACCCCTCTTGTATAATAATCGACACCAGACAAATCTGTCTATTCATCTTCTCCCCATTTAGAATAGCTATATTTGTTTTTTACCTGCCATGGTTTATACTATGTGCTATAAACAGGCTGGGATTTTCTCCAGATTTTAAGGTTCTTTTTTGCCAATTTTGTCGCAAAGTGATTTTGAAATTTTTATTTTAAGGTGTTCTTGGGTCCAAAAGTCATTCTAAAACGTTGATTTTCAGGAGTTGCTCCCCTAGTTGAACATATTTCACACACACTGAGAATAATATGTTCATAGTGCAGAGATGTAGTGACCATTGAAGGAGGAAGGGAGCACACAAAAACATGAAAACATGGTCTGGACTCTGGATCGATGCCCATGGTAAAGACACTGACTCTTGTACTATATAGTAGCTAGTGCAAAGCTCAAGATGAAAATTTTGTTGAGTCCCGCAAGCCTCTAATAAGTTATAACTGTACTTAAGAGGCAATTTGTGAGACGGCATTGGTGTACTTAGCATTAGTGCAATAGAATGTTCCAGTTGCTATGCAAAGATACAATTTTTCAGTCATTTTTTCACAGTCTAGGTTTACAGATATGCTTTCAGAAAAGCCAATTACTTTGTTTGGAGACGTCATGACTCATGAGTCACAACACCAATCCCACAACCTGTTAATATCCATCAAAATTGGAATACATTCTTCAAAAATGTATTAACAGCATCCAAGAATCAAACAAGGTGGCTCAGATGTACAATCTTCAATGAATTATCTTTGGGGATCATACATACGAATGATGAAATAGACATAATTTTTTGGTTGGAAGGGATACACACTACACACTGCATGTCTCCTTTCTCAAAATATGCATAAAAATTAGGCAAGATGGCAGGCCTGAAATTCTTAGCCAGGCTATAAAGGTGTTCATGTCAAAGTCATATCTCTGTATTCTAGGGTCAGACACCGCATTTACAACTGTAAACTTCTGTATTTGAAGAAACAATGACAATATCTTGTGTACACCATTCAACTCTCTCAGATGATAATGAGTACTGTTCTCATCATCAATACTTTTGTTATCAGCATCATAATCATTCTCTGATGAGTGGGTGAGCACTGAGTTCTGTTCTTTCACTTGCGTCAAAATCAAGAGAGTAATCAAACTTCTAGTGAGTGCATTTTGGTCCCTTGATGCTCTCCTGGCCCTTTATATGAATGTTGCATTTATATCCAAATAAATGGACCATATGAATGTTGCAATTAACAGAGAGTGATGAAAACTTCTGGATGTGCATTCTGAAATTATATGAATGTTGCAATTAACAAAGCATGATGAAACTTCCGGAAGTGCACTCTGAAACCATATGACTGTTGCAATCACCAGAGAGTGATGAAACCTCCCAAGGTTCTGTGCTGATGCATTCTGTGCTGGTTCTGCTGGCTCTTTCTCTACATGCTGCAATAAACACAGTGATGAACTTCAGAGCTGGCATAATCATTCTGAATCTAGTACATACAGCATGCTTTTGGGCTCAATGATTGTGCAAGCCTGCAGTAAGATTCGGTTGCACTTGTGGGTCATGTGAAAGAAAATTGTGGCACTGGATTTCCTGTGTCATTGATATCTCTCTTCAACTTGGTAATCCTGGAGCTCATTAGCTACTGACATACTTACAATATAAGTATTTACAATGCAAAACAATTAAGAGCACATTATGATGGTAAATCATAACATATATTATCATCCTGCAAATAATTCCGCAGATCTAAACCCCTCCAGAAACTTGAATCCTGAATAGAGCCTACTAGCACTGAGCAGGTCTAAAACTTAATAAAAAGGAGTAATCTCAGAGTAGTTATGAGGAAGTTTTAAGGGGTTAGGCAGTAGGCACCTGATTGGCAACTTTCTTCAAAGAAGAATATCAGCAATTCAGCAGTGGTGAAGCAAAAAGCAATCTTGCTGTCAACAATTTGATTGGTGCACATGATCACTGGTCAGTAACAAACTCTATGGTGACAGAAGTAGCTGAGGGAGAGTCTAGGTACACAAAGGTAGACAAAGACATTCAATTGCTTCATACAGAAAAATCCAAATGTATGGCTAGCCCTGTCTGAGTTTCGGACCACAATATATCCAACAACATTTGCACTGGCTGTTTACCTTCACAGATAATGGAAGTAAAGGAAGGCTACCCATGCTACCTTATTCATTTTCTTCCTGACATAACATCAAGATCTGCCACATGTTGATGCCAACAATGGACAAGCAAGTCCAAATCAGACTATGTGAGGGAAGTTACAGATTAATCCTGGTAACACCTACAGCTAGAGCTACATCTAGAACACTATGGATGTTCCAGTACCAAGATACCTGTGCAAAAATTTCATGTACAGCATGCATAAAAACATGAAATATGGTACGACCAAGAATATAGAAGATGCATAACTCTACAGCAGCAACACTTTATTTTCAACGGCAGGCAATGCCTTCTGCTAAACCACAAACCTGATACTTGCGGAAAAAATTGCTGGTAGCACCAATGCCACTTGCTACAGTAGTCGAAGCTTTTATATGTGCATCATCAGGAGAGATTTTGGCTGGGTCACAGCTGAAATAGAATTTTGAAACTTGGTACTGTTAATCTAGATAAAAGAGAGTTACAATCTTTCGCATATTCTTGGCTTCTCTGCATGTTTCCATCAGCAAGTTGCTGTCATGGAAAGCGAAACATATTACTTGTTGAACATGTGATAAAATGTCCATGTTACAGAGCCTGCCATCAACACAAAGGAGACACTATTGTCAGTTTCCTGTAACTAGGGCATGAAAAAAAATACCGAGATTTGACGTTGCAATTCTAGTCACTGTCATCAGCTCCCAGTGGTGGCTGTAGAACTGTTTATAACAGATAATATGCCCAAAATTTTGTGCAGACCATTATACAAAAATCTGTGTGCTGAGTTTCTATCACATTTCTAGAAACAATGGGAAGACTAGTCATGGTGTTGGCTACCACTCAACCGGCATAGCCAGTCAAAAAGATCACTGGTATCCTCATTGCAGGTGCAACAAGCTTGTGAGGTGAGCTTCATTATAGTTTAGCTTGCCCATGTACAAGCAAGCATGTAAGCCTAAGGCACAGAGAGGCCTACATAAAGGTCAGTGGTTGGGGCCTCCTGCACCCTGAAAATATCCTTTAAGCACACCATTGTCATCATATAGAAAGCAGTAGGGTTTAGGGTTTGGAGTCAAAGACCTTAGGGTTTACCAGCCTAAGGAATAAACCTGTATGGAACTAACGAAATGCATAAAAGTCAACATACCTGCTAGCTTCGATCAATGGCAGATGATCATTGTGAGGCATCTCCACCACATTCTTCACCTGTAATGCAACAATGCCCAGGATGACCATTTGGCAAGAAAATTGGCAGTCAACTAAGCATGACTGAGAATGCCTTGTCACCCTTAACAGCTAGTGCCTCCTCTCAAAAGTGGACACTTTCTAACAGCCATAAGGTGGGCTGGCCCAAGGTTTTCCTCTAAATATCCACATTTCCTTTTGATGACCGGCTTACCTAGTGATCCCTACCTAGCTATTTGGTAGGTAACATCTAGCATAGCCTAGTGGTGAACTGAACCCACAAACACTTGCAAGGTGGCTGTATGTCCCAAAATCCTGTGCCCTTTGGCTTGATCATCATACGTGGAAATAAAATTTTGCACAAATTGTAACAGTAGCGAGTCTATGTATTAGTAAGCATGTCATACCCTTGATAGCAACTCCTGGCTCTCAGGGGGCTGCATTTTCAGGCTTTGTGGCAATATCACCGTCAAAAGATCATCCCTCTCAGCTCTCAAAGCTCCACGAATAACAGCTGCATTTGTTCCTGATGCTCCTGAAGTATAGATGTGATTTTTCTGAAGCCACAAGCAGCCCAAGTTAGCCACTGTTGCAGGTCTGCAACATGATGCTGGATGGGTATCTTCACAGAGGAACTCTCTAAAGGTAAACCTGATCTTGTATGAAATCATTCTTGATCATCAACACGTCTTTGAGACAAGATACTCTCTTACTGTGATGACCATTGCATAGCTGAGAATTTCAATGAGTTGCTGATGCATGAATCCCATGTTCCTTGTTCCAAAAAACCCAATAGCCCTCGGTCCATTCTGTTGAATGGCCAGAAGTTCCTGGACAAACAAAAGAATAGGGAAATGTTATCCAGCGTACAGAACAAATATTTCAAACCACAAACTATGCACATTCACTGTGCAAGCACCAATCCATAAAACCCTGAACTCCTACCTTGACAAACTCAACAGGCTTTCTACAGGGTGCAAGATTTTGATGTGTCACCAACCTTAGACACTCTAAAAGACAATGTCAAACAAAACAAACAAGGAGCCATAGCTGCAGAAGTCCAGGAACCAGGCCAAGAGTTGAGAGAAGCACATTGCATAAAACCCAACTTTCAAAAGAATGGGAAGAAGTAGCACACATTACCTGCAAATAATCCAAATCAGGTAGTGATTTGTATTCAGCCTGTACAGTAGAGGTTGCACCAGTCACTGCTTCAGCCTGGGTAGGGATCTCATCACCGTATGCACAAGATCTCCATAGATGAGTTTTTTCTTTCTTCTTCACCAAAAAAGCTTGCATCCCTTCGTTGCTTTGTTGCGGCCTATGCTCTACTCCCCCCTAAAAATTTATGCCATTTGTGAAGAGGGCCCTGAGAAGAGCGGGTCAGTAATTTGAGATGCGTTGAGCCTCTTGAAACTTGGTAAGTTCCTGTTGCTTTTTTTGCATACTGTTACAAGCTTTTACTGCACAGGAGGAAGCAGAAGGAGATCTCCAGCCTCTCAACAGTATCGCTTCTTTTCTGTGCAGCGAAATTGGCACATAATCTCTCTCAAAGGTCTAGAAAGGCGCCAAAACATGAAACTTGGAGAAGCTCCAAATCTGACAAAATCCTTCATACTTTTGTTCTCATCTCATGGAACCTCTTATCTCATAAGCTCAAATCTTAAATCCCTACTATAACACCTGGACTCCTTCATACCCGGGAACTTCTTCCACTTTTGTACGGAGATATTTCAGCAGGACTGACTTCTTCATATTCGCTAGTAGACAAAAACGACACAAGCATCTTTCCTGCCCCTTTCCCTTAGCTTGAGGAGCATTCCCTCTCGAATTAGTGCTTACAAACAGCAGCACATCAGAGCATTGGGCCCGCATAAATGCCATACAGATATTTCCTTTAAATTTCCAGGCCCTCAAAACACAGATATGTTCTTCAAACAAGGGAGAACCAAGTGTTCAGGGGGAGAGGGGGAAGGAGGAGATTGACATACCCAGGCCCTAGCACGCAAATCCTTGCACCGGTTTCCCTTCCGAGAACTTCTCCGACACGACTTATTCACTCCCGTGACAAGGAAACCGGAAAGAGTGGAAGTGGACGCCGATGAACGACAACAAGGCACGCCGAAATGCGACGACGACGCTTGCAGCCACAGCGCGGACTCGAAGCTAGCGGCAGGCAAAAAGGGGGGCCTGCACAGCCCCGGCGAGGGCATGATAGCTCCACAAATCTCCCCACTCTCTCGCCACACACACTTCCTATTATCAAACAGAACAAAATAAATAAAGGAAGTTCACAAAAACGAGACCCCGGGGGGGGGGAAAAAAACACTTGGCCCGGAGCAAAAGCAACGCAAGCAACAACAGAAAATACACAAAACGTGAAGAGCAGCGCAAAAAGACCATTCTCTCCTGAGACGGTCATCAGATTGAGAGAGACGACGCCAAAACTCCCGCTAAAGATTACTCGTAATCCCGGCTAAATCTAGAAATCGCTAATTTGGCCACAAACGCAAATTAGAGCCCCCTCCTTCTACTTATGAACGAACGTATGTATCAACGAAAGTCTACTACTTCACTAACTTAATCCCCGCCTCTCTAATTTGGCGTCTCCTCCCACCCGCGCTAGCTCAACTGCATCATCCATTGCCTCCTCTAAAACTACCGCTAATACTTCCTCTAATTTGGAGTGAGGGTATTGAGGTGCCAGGCTGAGTCAGCGCTTCAGCCATTGGCGGAAATGGAGCACCAAGCTATCCTTTTTGTGGACTGCCATGTCCACGTGGCGGTTCACGATATGTGGAGCAGCAGTTAAAGTTGTTGGCTTTTTCACACCACCACTGACTGACTTACTGCCCTGTTCACATTGGTTTGGGTTTTTTTTAGGGTTTCTTTCTTAGGGTTCATCTACTAGCAGGAGGTATAGGTGCAGCAGCAGACCTGCAGAGCCACAGAGGAGAATAGATGTGCGGAGAAATTGTGCATTTTGTGGTGTGAACTTTTTGTTGTTTCTCTTTTTGTAGCTGCTTATCATGAGGTTGTTGTGTGCACTACTGAATTTTCAATGGTTGTTAATTGAGGATCTGTGATCTGCATGTTTGTGGCAGTGCTTGAAGATCTACATTCTGCAGTACACCGTTTTCTTCTCTGGTTGAGCTTAGTGGCCCATTGTTTCAAGAAAGATTTCATGAGGTTTTGAATTTCTTTTCTTGCCATTTTATTGTAATACTGCACTGCGAGATCCCATGAAACAGTTGATGACTAATCTCTGGTAGTGTAGCAGTGCTCCAAGATGTGGGTTTTGGAAATACTACTATCTGCATCAGAGTTCTTTGGATGCAATCTCAAAGATGTTTGATTTTTTTTTGCCAGTAGATTATGCAATTTAGCAATGTCCAGTTTTTGTTTTCTCCTGCAAGCTAAGAGAAGATGAGAAAGGAAGGTGGGAGAGTTGCCAAAACCACTCCTTGTGATTGAAACTCCCCTGTTACATCAACCTGCAACTTTCAACGGGTCACTGAAAGCTGTGGCTGGAAGCTGTAACTCTCTAGCTAGGCAGCTGCTTCCAGCTGGACTCGCTTCCTATGTAAACTACCTCTTTCTGATCACTTTGAGATGAGCTCCTAATATGATTCACCTCAAACATCTACAGTCGTGTCACACAAATTCAAAACTACAACAGATTCAGGGTCCAAAAAACGCCTAGTTTCCTAGGATTTCAGGAGAAATCATTTGTACAGAAAACTACTTGAGGACCCACTGTTTGCTTCCAGTCATGTAGACTTCAGCAGTTTTAGCTAAGTTTTTATACTCATAATGGTGGAAAGGGATTTTTGCTAAAACCCTCTGAGAAATTGGTACAGGCTTTTTAAGTTTTGTCGACACCCACTTGAGCATGAGATCTCACCATGTCATCACTTCAGGTAATTTGCAGTCACCTCCCCTCTAGACCACCAGCAGGTGAGGATGCATGCGATTCAGCTGAGTAACAAGTTTGTAGGCCAAGATTAACCATGATCTGCAGATGTCACAACTACAAAAGGAGTTATACATACCCCTTTCCTTAGAATACAAGCAAATAAGAAACAACACCTGCCTTCCATCAACCCCATCTCAGTCTCCCAGTTGGCAGCAACCATTGTGACTTTGGCACTACTGAGCAAATGATGATTGCACGTCTGGTGGTTGGACTGGAAAAACAGCCAGTAGACAGATTGATGATTCTGCCTGTTCATAGATGCAGGCACCCAGAATTTCACTCAGTTACACATAGTTCAAAGAGATCCCACCTCCAGGCATTGAATATGTTTGTTTGGGGAGACCATACCCACCAACTACCAAGATACTTCCCTCCGGAACTTCTTTGATTTTCCGCAAAGATGAACTACCACATAGCTCCCCTGCAACGAGCACCACCCTCTGGGGTACCTTTGTGACCAACTGGGTGGGTCGGATAATGATTCCATCCAAGAGAAGACCACTGCTCCAAATTCCAGCATGGAGTTCAGTCATGGAAAATTGCAGCTCCAAGGATCTGTCCTCACATTCTACCTGAAACTCTCCCCCATCAAATTCAAGCCACTTGTGACTTCCTCTCAATAAGGGGAGACCTTGAAGCTTGTTAGTGCAGTTGAGGTATTGTTGAGAGTCTAGATGCTGGCCGTCATCCGTGGACAGGCGAAACACAACAGGCTTAGTATGTTCTAAAGTATATGCTGTGGTGGGCATGTGTCTCTCCCTTGAAGCTGGCTGGACTCCTGCCAGCTGCAGCCTCCATGACAGTGTGTAACTTCCTGGGGGCAGAGTGCAGCTATAGGTACCACTCACTTCCACCAGTACTGCAGCCTTTGAGTAGGCTACCTCTGAAAACCTGCAGTGAGAAAGTTCCAATCTGCCACAAATAAGAGACACAGCATACCTCACTGCAAATTGGCAAAACGTTGAGCTCAACTTCAATAACAAAAAATGGTAAAACAGCAATGATCTCCAATGCAAACAGCATGACCCAAATGGAATGTATTATGCTGCATTCTGTAACAGAGAGTTGTGTCACTGGAACTGAATTTTTACTGTTCATGTTTTCTGTCAAGTGGACAGTTTGGCACAGAAAGAAGTTTATAAAACATCCCTCCCACAAGAACTTGTTTGCGCTTTGATGTTAACAGACCTGGATCCCATCTTATGGGGGAGCCATTCCCAGTATTTGGTATCATCTCCACGTACAATTGTGAAATTCTTTGCTGAAAGAGTGCAGCAAACTCCCCCAGTTGCACGGTCCAACCAATATCCCTGCCCATAATGAGTAGTAATTAGTCCATGACAAATATCAGAGCTGCAGGTCAGATTCCACATATCATGATGCAACCTCAGACACGATGTTTCACACACAAAAAAAGAGTTCTACTAGTGATGGTCCTGTCAGCAAGGTGAATTCTGCATGAAGGCAAGGACAAAATTTCCTCAGTATAGGGTATTGTCAATACTACAAAAAGAATCTCTTGTTCTAGTGATACTGTTTTGACTAAGCTTCTGAAATGTGCTAATGGTATTGAATGTATCTATCCCAGGCATGTGAAGATGCACTGTTAAGGAGTTCTGTTTTCCATGTTACAACTGAACTTCAACACATGTTTGAATGATGACCCTGCTCATCACATGTGTTTAGGAGGGTCTCAATCCAGAAGAGATATTGGATTGGATAGTAGCTTAGGCAAAGCTCTGTTCCAAGGGAAAATGTGGACAACATTCTCTACAGGACAGGGAGGAGAATAAGCCATGTATCAGTACGGACATAATGCAGGGTTTTGTAGTTGCAAGAGGATAAACAACAAGGCAGTTCTCCTTTCCAAAAACAATCTGCCAAGTAGTCTGCTTGAATTGAAATATGAGAATGATGATGGACATGAAGTGCATACCTCAGTCCCATCTCGAAGAAGAATCTGTCGGCAAAGAAGATGATAAAGGTCCCTCTTTGAACTATATGCAGGCAAAGGCCTGTAATCTGTTGCAAGGGATAGAATGTCACTGTAATTGAATGGAAGCATGTTCTCCCATACCAGATCCCAACCAGATGCTTCCCCAAAGGTGTGATTCACAAGTGCGAGCCTTGCTACATCCCTTGGACTTGTGTACGACAAAATCAGTGCAATACAACCTGCTGGCAGATTTCCTAATCCTCTGGATGCTCCTTCATCATCACAGGGCACATCTGTATGTCCAGCATCATCCTCATTATCCTCGAAAAAACGGAACACTTTGTTTTCAATACTTAACATGCTCTGCTGATCCTCTACAACCAAATCAGTGTGTTCACCTTCCATCACTATTCCCAAGTTTCCACTCCTGCAAGTGAAACTCTTCTGTGTCGGCAGCATTAGCCCCTACATTCCAAGAAGTGTCTCACTGATCAATACACCTACAAATGAGTAAATGCTGTATCTTTCCTTTAAGTGATGGACCCACTTATTCTCTCAGGCGATTCTTCATTATATCTGCATCTTCCCTCCTTCCTGGCATAACCTGTCTCCTTTGATAGGAGATGATCACTCATGACTGGATGCTGGGATAAATGTGTCTACTGCTTGATTCTTGATTCAGTCTTACAGCAGATTTCATAAAAAGTCTGTCCTGCATGACTACATTTCACCTGCACACACAGCCATCACAGGTCTCAGAGATACTGCAGGTCCTAATAGCAAGATAACTCAACCAATACACTCAACCAACCATCAAGTACCTTTTTCTTGCAACTTCAGCCACAAGATGCTCAATTGTTCTTTCCCTGACACTAATGATGGGTAAGGTATAAATCACTCAAGACCTAATCACTATGGAGCCCATGAACCCTAATATGTTTGCCAGTTTTCTACCTCCAGCCCCATCTATCTGGAAGCTGTTTGTTGTTTGCAGCACTCAGAGTGGATGCTTAGAAGCACATCCACACTGGATCTGCATATGCGTAATCTTGTTGACTCTGCAAGAAGCAGCTGGTGACTGTGCTCAACAGATAAAACCCCAAATTCTCATGTGAGCTCAAGGTCTTAGACTGATGCATGCCAAAATTTTGCTGTTCCTATTGATACCTTTGTACTGGACTTCCAATTGCTCACCTATGACACAACACCAAGTACAATTGTGCCACTACTAAGAGGTCTGAAATCACTACACAATTACAATGTGTACAGAAGAAAGCTTGAAGAACTTTAGGTCAGCTGGAAACCTCTGCATGGAAGCAGTTGTTGCTGAAGCCAATCAGACAAGCTTGCGGACACACAAGGAGAGAAAATGGACTGTGAAGTGCTAGCACAATAACAGGTCTGGGATGGATGGCAGTTTCACTTGAAAGCTGTGTGTTTTCTGCATTTGCAAAACAACAAACACACTAGAGTTAGAATTGGCAGAAGAAAAAAGAAGAATAAAACATACTGTATCTGTCAATCCCAAGGTTTCAGTTTCTTCAATTACAGCTACTTTTTGGCAAGCTATCACCTGCTATGGCCACACATTGCTTCACATGTCTGTCTAGGGCAATTGGATTGATCATGTACCTTTCATACCTGACAATTGAAGAATATTCTATAATGTTCTTGCTCCTCCTGACTAGTATTTGGGACAAATCTGCACCCAAAGGAAGTTCTCCCAATAAGCTTTCACTCCATACCAATCCCTTTTTCTGGCGATGTCGTTGGAATCACACAGGGTTCAAAGTCTCCTGATGCCTTACCTAGCGGTGCCTGAATGAACTGCAACATTTTCCCTGAACAGATCAAGGCAGAGCTCTTGCTCCACACTGTCAATTGCGAAAACAGAATGTCACCAAAACCCATCTTTTTAACTACTTCTACATTCTCTATAACTTGGAGATTATATAATAAATCCTTCCACAAATCTTGAAAACAGCATATAATAAATTACTTTTCCAAAGTCAAATTCCTCAAATCAATGGGGAAATACTAGAAGCTTCTGGAAATCAGTCACATAGTGTCCATCATTCAGAAAATCTTAATCTTTCGATCCTCCCTGATATGTCATGGTAAACAAGATGCACAGATGGACATCAAAACAGTATCAGAATTTAGGAAAATTCAGCAACAGAAGAATACCCAGCAAATGGAAGAAAAATCCTCAAAACATTAGGATTAAGGAGCAGAAAAAAGAGAAGCTCTACAGACCAGAGTCCACTCACACAGAAAACACTTTGAAAAACCAGTGTGAAATAGGCCCAAAAACATGTTGTGGGAAATAGAGAGAGAGAGAGAGAGAGTCACATGATCTGGTCATTTGTAGCAGGTTTGCCAATGCTTGCATGACGTTGCAGGTGAGCTAAGGAGGAAAAACACGGAGCCAGAAATAGCTGTCCCACCTTGCGAGCTTCAAACCCTAGCACAAGCTGTCTGCTGCTGCAGTGCACCATTTTGCCATCTATGACTTTCTCCACTACTAATCTCCCACACCATCTCTGTTCCCAATTGGACCCACACTTGTGATTCCAGTCTTCACTAACCCATCAGGCCCTTTCCCCTCTCACAATCTACTCCAACTCTCCTCCAAAATTTCTTCAACTTTACAGCCTCCTACTTCCCCTGAAGACAAAACCCACACCCATCTTGCATACCCACCACACAAAAGCAAATCAAATAAACTCTTCAAAAACCTCACTCTTCTTTCTCTCCCTCTCTCACACTCAAAGATTCTCTCTCTCTCTCTGTATCTCTCTTTTTGCAGCCCAGAAGCTCAAAACAATACCCACCCAGTTCTCAACTTCACGACAACTACTCCACTACTTCTTGCACATAAAAAGCAAAGCTGATTTTGTGGATATACATATACCCACAACAGGCAAAAATGAATCCCCCCAACAAACACCAAAACTACAAACTCTTCATCTTGTCACACTATCCATCTCCAAAAACAGCAATATAATTATTACAAACTCAAATTATTTCAACCAAAATTTCTCAAACTCCACAACTTGTGTAAGTTACTAGTTACTACCTTGAAAAGAAATAAAAGCAAAGCTCATCTGGTTGGTTAACCTTGCTGTCCATTGCAAAAGCCAAAAGTCACTCCATTAACACACCTCTTCAGAAAAGACAAATCTTCAAAACCAAAAAGCTTACATTAGGCCAAAAAAAATTTAAGACTGTGAATTTCTCCACGAATTTCTACATGAGTTTTGGGTTGGTAAACTTTGCTACCCATTTACAACAAGCAACAGGTCCCTCATTCACAACTCTTCAGAGGAAAAACAAAAGAATCTTCAAAACAAAAAGGCTCATATATCATTTTTAAAGAAAAGCCTGAATGTTTCCAGTACCTATTCTTTCTCCATGATTTGAATGGCAGAAAGTTAAACACACCTCCTCCCCCTCCCCCATTTTGCGGGTGCAAAAGTTACCTCTACTCAAACTACACCATCTCTCAACTACAGGAAAACAAAAAGCAAGAACCCCACAGAAAGTGAATACCCAAAACCTAGTGAAGACGACGACAACAACAACAACAATGCAAGCAAAAGATTAAAAGACTAAATGAATGAATCGCCATCGCCATCACCATACTTGTCTAGTCCCTAATTCTTACTCATCCCAAATTCTCAAGAATTCATTTTTATCAACAAAATTCTAGATGTGAAACCAATCAGGAGTCTTACACATGTATTGAGAAGATATTAATAAATTTTAAGTTTTAAAGAAATTCTACCATATTCTAGGGACTTTCTATCACTCGAGTAATTTTCTTTTTTTTCCTTTTGCGTTTTCTTTACGTAATTTGATTTCTATGCTAAAGTGATTTGGAGATAGAAAGTGCTTTTTTTTCATGATTGGTAGGTTGGTAACCAGGGGTGGTTTTTTTTTTCTTTTTTTTTTTTGGGGTCAATTTTGTGATCTAGCCAGAGTGGCAACCATCCACAAGAGGAAAGAGCCAAACTTGATTACAGGTCAGAGAGGACACAGTAGACATATTCTAGAATCCTCCTTATCTTTTGGCAACCTCCAATGCAAGAACCCAGTGTCTAAATATGGCGACTTCCATGTTTTTCTCCTCAAATGTGGCGAACTAAAATTCATCTCAAAAGAAAAGTGACGCATAAATGCCAAATTTAGCAAAATCAATTTTTGGATGTTCGTTTAACTACGTTTGTTTACCTACTTAGGCCTAGGCCTAGGTAGGTAAGTAATTTTATTGCATAAAAGTAAGTACGAGGTAGGGAGGTAACTTTATTTCTGCCTGCCTACGGTGCTAACCTAGCAGAGAAAAAAGTAAATCTACGTAATTGGGGTTTTCTTAGGGGTGGGGACAGACGTGTCGTTAATTGGAGGACTCCAAATTTGGTCGGAGAAATGTGCGCACTTATCCACTAAATGGAATGTTGCCACATGGTGCGCCAAATTTGGGCCCGTTTGCTATTTCCCGGCAATAATGCACGACGGGGACAATATTCCGACGTCTGGGAAACCCACGTGCCGTCCCACGTGCCGGGGCCCGTAGCTGCTTGCTTTCCACTTGGTGAGACGCCGACACTTGGTGACTGAATTTCGGGACCTCGATTTTGTTCTTATCCAAAGCTGACCAGGCCGTCCTTTGCTGGAGGGACCCGCGCACGGGGGACGTTAAATGACCTTTTTAACTCACCCTACTTTAACTCCCTTCGGTAACTTCGTGCCTACGCTTTTATCTCCTCATTTTACAATAATCTGTTGGCTGCCTAATTGTAGGGGGGCTGGTGTGGTTTTTTACTGTGGGAAAAGGTTGGGGGCAGGGTTTTCTTTTTTCACATTTGTGGGATCGAAAATCTGGCGAGCTCTTCCAAAAATTTAACAAAATTAGTCGAATGTACACCACAGCAAAAAACCACCCAAAACAAAAAAAAAAAATCCAAAATTTCCCAATACTTTTGCCAAAAAAGCTATAAATTTCGTCCGAGAAAAATCACTGGATGAGGTTAGAGGGCAGTGCTTTCCTTTCAATTTTGTGCTGTTGCAGAAGTGGGTATTTATCTGTAAAAAGATTTAGCCAAATTCCGGATATAAACAAGCTATAAATGTTTTTTTGAATCAACTTCCTTTTAAAATGTAGGCTATCTACCAGAACCTTGTGTAGAAATCTGGACATTTTAAACCCTAGACCCCACTTATTTTCAACATGTGCCAATCAGCAAAACTTTGCCAGAAAAATAAATAAACAAATGGGGCAATTTATTTTTGGGGGAGGGGTGCAAATGGAAAGAACCGTTTGCAGGGGAGAAAAAAATTGGGAGCAGTTTTGGGGGGGGGGGGGGGGAATTTTTTTTC
>Ga0116231_10000963_pt1 | contig 56111 bp, 45 predicted proteins | sample S1TSphgellanicum_2_FD_89695 | JGI IMG/M metagenome (GOLD analysis project Ga0116231, IMG submission 89695) | Host-associated microbial communities from peat moss isolated from Minnesota, USA - S1T2_Fd - Sphagnum magellanicum MG | ecosystem: Host-associated > Plants > Peat moss > Unclassified...
CTCAGATCATTCGAATAATGTCGACCCATCCCATGCTGACCTCCGATCCAGCACCAAGCTTGAATCAGATTTTCAACCGCGCCGGAATCCCAAATCGATTCATATTAAAGGAAAAAGACTCTAAGCAGCTTCGGGTTTTGGCGGCGGTGGTGCGCAGCGGGTCGGTGACGGCGGCGGCGCAGTTGTTGAATGTGTCGCCGCCGGCGGTGACGTTGCAGATGCAGGCGCTGCAGGACCAGGCAGGAGTGCCGCTGGTGGAGCGCACGGCGCTGGGGACGATGGCGACAGATGCGGGGGCGGAGATGATCCGCGCGGCGGAGCAGATTGAGGAGATATTATCCGATTGCGGGGCGGCGCTGGCGGCGATTGCGGGGACTGAGCGGGGTACCGTGTCGGTGGGCGTGATCAGCACCGCGAAATATTTTGCGCCCAGGGTTTTGGGGGCGTTTGCGCGGACGCGTCCGGGGATCGATTTGCGGATTACCATTGGCAACCGGGCGGAGATGATTGGCGGGTTGCACCGTTATGAGCTGGATTTTGTGGTGATGGGGCGGCCGCCGGAAGAGTTTGATGTGGATGTGAGTGTGATCGGCGACCATCCGCATATTATCATCGCGCCGCCGGACCATGCGTTGGCGCATGGGCGGTTGATCCAGCCGGGCGATCTTGCGGGTGAGATTTTTTTGGTGCGCGAGCCAGGCAGCGGGACGCGCGGGCTGATGGAGCGGTTTTTTGCCGATGCCGGGATCAGCCCCCGGATCGGCATGCAGATCGGCAGCAATGAGACAATCAAACAGGCGGTGATTGCGGGGCTCGGCGTTGCGTTCATTTCCGGCCATACGATTGATTCGGCGCTGGTGACCAACAGTTTGGCGGTGCTAAACGTGGCGGGTTTGCCGATCATCCGGCAATGGTGCATCGTGAATCTACGATCACGCCGGTTGATGCCGGCGGCCGCCGCGATACGGCAATTTTTTGTGGCCGAGGGCGGCCAGTTTCTGCCGAAGATCACGACGGCCTGAACGGCGTGCCGCGCTGCAGCACGGGCCTTTCATGGGAATAAAAATTAATATAGCGTAACTTTGCCGTCCTTGACGCGAAGTGTTTCGGGCGGTGGCGCAATCACCTCGTAATATCGGCATCGAGTAACATATGAGAGTTTCCGGACATCATCACGCGCGCTGGGCTCATGGTTGACCGGGCGGATGCCGTTGCGCCGGCGGCGCTTATACCTTGTGTCCGCAGTTGACGGCATGAACCATGATGGAGGCGAACGTGACGTTATCTGAGGCAGTGGGCGTAGCGGCACCGGTTCCGGCGAAGATCCCCGAATTCAAGTTCGGCGACCGGGACGCGCTGGTGCGCGAGGTGCAACTTCTGGATGTATCCGGGCTGGATGAGGACGAGGCGTTCCTGGTTGTCATCAATGTTGCCAATACCAAGAATTATGACGAGTTTATTGCGCTGTTCGGTCATAAATTTGTCGAGGATCTGTTGTCGATCCGGTTGCAGCAACTGGAATTTTTGCAGCAGAAATTCAAGCTCTACGGCCTTGGGCTGTGGAGCATCGGGCTGGTCTTTCATCTGGACCGGGCGGAGACGTTCTCGCTGCTCTCGATCAAGCCGGTGCAGGTGTTCGAGGCATTTCTGAAGGAGATCAAGCGCAAGCTCGCTGAGCCGGTGATTTGCCGGGGCATTCCGATTCCGGTTGAGGCCGGAATTGGGGTGTGCGATCTGAAGAAATGGCGAGGTAGTTCGAGCGATTTGCTGCAGCATACGTTTGCCGCCGGGCAGATCAACAGCCTGTCCGACGAGACCTATACGCTTTGCCCTTATGATATTGCAGACCAGCAATTGCGGGCGTTCCGGATCATCTCCGATTTTGATGCGGCGCTTGGCAGCGCGCGTGAGATCGAGTTGAGTTTTCAGCCGCGGGTGAATTTGAAAAATTCCAGGATTGAGGGTGCCGAGGCGCTGATACGCTGGCGGCATCCGCGGCTGGGGGTGATCCCGCCATCGGAATTTATTCCCTTGATCCAGCGGACCGGGATGATCCGCGAGCTGTCGCGCTGGGTGCTGCAGCAGGCGATTCTTTGGGCCTCGGATTGGCACCGCAAGGGCGTGCGCATTCAGGTCTCGGTCAATCTTTCGAGCAAAAACATTGATGAGCCGGGCATCGTCGATGAGATCATGGCGCTGCTGCAGAGTGCCGGTTTGCCGCCGCAATACCTGGTTCTGGAGTTCTCCGAGGGCGCGCCGATCCATAATCTCCCGGCTGCCGCGGAAAAAATGCAGGTTTTGCGCAACCACGGAGTCAGCATCACGATTGATGATTTTGGCACAGGCAGCAATAGTTTCGCCTATTTGCAGAGCACGCCGGCGAATGCGATTAAGATCGATGGCTCGTTGATCAATTCGCTGAAGACCAGTGCGCGGAGTGCGTCGATTGTGCGCTCGATCATCAGCCTGGCGCATGACATGGATATGGAGGTGGTGGCCGAGGGGGTTGAGGGCGGCAAGATTTTGGAGCTGCTGATTTCCTGGGGCTGTGATTTTGCGCAGGGCTATTATCTGGGCAGGCCGATGTATATTGCCGAATTTGACAACTGGTTTGAGGCATTGTCGCCGACGCTGAAGGGTGGTTAGGGGCGCGATAGGTTCAGTTCGGCGCCTATGCGCCGCTCTGAACGCGCTCTCATTCTTTGATAAGAGACTGATTCACGTTTTCGGTCGCCGCGCGTTGCGCGGCAACCTCAAACGATCAGGCTCTAAAATATATCTAGAGGGCGATTCAGACATTAAGGCGATCCATTTCATGGATCGACTTAATGTCATCGCGCTCTAGATTTCGAGCAGCAGGCGGCGGGGGTCTTCCAGGCTTTCCTTGACGCGCACCAGGAAGGAGACGGCTTCACGCCCGTCGATGATGCGGTGGTCGTAGGAGACCGCGAGGTACATCATCGGGCGGATTTCGATTTTGCCGGCGATGGCGACAGGACGGTCCTGGATTTTGTGCATGCCAAGGATGGCCGATTGCGGCGGGTTGAGGATGGGGGTGGACATGAGCGAGCCGTAGACCCCGCCATTGGTGATGGAGAAGGTGCCGCCGGAGAGCTCTTCGAGTTTTAGCGTGCCGTCCTTGGCGCGTTTGGCGAAGCCGGCGATGGCGGCCTCGATTTCGGCAAGGGATTTCTGGTCCGCGTCGCGGATGACGGGTACGACCAGGCCGTTGGCGCCGCCGACGGCGATGCCCATGTGCACGAAATGCTTGTAGACGATGTCGTCACCGTCGATTTCGGCGTTGACGGCGGGGAATTCGGCCAAAGCGGCGCAGACGGCTTTGACGAAGAAGCCGTTGAAGCCGAGGCGGATGCCTTTGTGCTTCTTCTCGAAGGCGTCCTTGTATTCGGCGCGGATCGCCATGATGGCGCTCATATCCACCTCGTTGAAGGTGGTGAGCATGGCGGCGGTGTTTTGCGCCTCTTTCAGGCGGGCGGCGATGGTTTTGCGCAGCCGGGTCATTTTGACGCGCTCTTCGCGCGCATCGGGCGCGCGCGGCGCCTTGGGCGCGGCTGGGGCCGGCGCGGTAGCGGGCTTGTTGACGAAGGCCAGCACATCGCCCTTGGAGATGCGGCCGTCCTTGGCGGTGCCGGCGCCGATATCGGCGGGGGAGAGTTTTTGCTCTTCCATGATTTTGGCGGCGGCGGGAAGCGGGGCCGGGCTGCCCGGGCGGGCGACGGGGCCTGGCGCCGGGGGCGGGGGCGTGGGTCCCGGGGTGGCGATGGCGGCCGGGTTGGCGGCGGGCTTGGCGGTCTCGGCCTTCGGCTCGGGCTTTGCCTCGGCTTTTGGCGCGGCGGCGGCGCCGGCGGCGCCGATGCGGCCGATCAGGGCGCCGACTTCAACCTCTGTGCCCTCATCAGATATGATCTCGGCGATGGTGCCGGCTTCCGGGGCGTTGATCTCGACGGTGACCTTGTCGGTCTCCAGCTCGACGATGGCTTCATCGGCGGCGACGGCCTCGCCGGCTTTTTTGATCCAGCGGGCGATGGTCGCGGTGGTCACGCTCTCGCCCAGCGTGGGGACTTTGATATCGGCGGCCATGATTGCTCCTAGGTTTTGGATGCGTCGCAGGATGGCGGTGGATTAGACGCTCAGGGCTTGGTTCACCAGAGCCGCCTGTTCCGCGGCATGGGTTTTGGCAAGGCCGGTCGCGGGGCTGGCGGCGGCCTTGCGGCCGACATAAGACGGCCGCTTGGCCTGATTGTCGAGGCAGAGCAGCACGCTTTCGATCCGGCGGTCCACGAAGGTCCAGCCGCCGTTATTCTCGGGCTCTTCCTGGCACCAGATGATATCCGCCTTGGTGTAGGGCTCCAGGGCAAGTTTCAGATTTTTGGCAGGGAAAGGGTAGAATTGCTCCAGCCGGATGATCGCGACATCCTTGATCCCGCGCTCGCGGCGCTCGGCCAGCAGGTCGTAATAGACCTTGCCGGAGCAGATCACGACGCGCTTGACCTGCTCGGGCGCCACCAGCTCGTCGATCTCGGGGATCACGAATTTGAAGGTCGAGCCGTTGGTCATCTCATGCAGGCTGGAGACCGCGAGCTTGTGACGCAGCAGGGATTTGGGCGTCATCAGCACCAGCGGCTTGCGGAAATTGCGTTTCAGCTGGCGGCGCAACGCGTGGAAGTAATTGGCCGGGGTGGTGAGGTTGCACACGGTCATGTTGTGCTCGGCGCAGAGCTGGAGGTAGCGCTCCAGCCGGGCTGAGGAGTGCTCGGGCCCCTGGCCTTCATGGCCGTGCGGGAGGAGCAGCGTGAGGCCGCACATGCGCAGCCATTTGGTCTCGCCGGAGGCCAGGAACTGGTCGATGATGACCTGCGCGCCGTTGGCGAAATCGCCGAACTGACCTTCCCACAGCACCAGCACGCCGGGATCGGCGATGGCGTAGCCATATTCAAAGCCGAGCACGCCGGCTTCCGAGAGCAGGGAGTTGAAAATCTCGATCCGCGATTGGCCGGGGCGGATATTGTTGAGCGGGACATATTCGTTCTGGGTGGTCTGGTCGATCAGCACGGCGTGGCGCTGGGAGAAGGTGCCGCGCTGCACGTCCTCACCGGAGAGGCGGACGCGGTGGCCGTCCAGCAGCAATGTGCCGAAGGCGAGGGCTTCGCCCGTCGCCCAGTCGATCCCTTCGCCGGAATCGATCATTTGTTTTTTGGCTTCGAGCTGGCGGAGGATTTTCGGGTTGGTATCGAAGTTTTCAGGCGGGCGGGAGAGGGCGGCACCGACTTCGCGGAGCTGCTCGAGCGGGGCGGCGGTGGCTTGCTCCTCGTGCTCGTCCTCGCCATCGGCCTGGTTCAGGCCGGACCAATGGCCCTCCAGCCAATCGGCCTTGTTGACCTTGTAGGATTGCGCGCCGGCATAGGCCTCTTCGAGCTTTTTGTTGTAGGCCTCGGCGATGGCGTCCGACTCGGCGGCCGGGACGCTACCCTCCTTCGCCAGGGTTTCCGCGTAGAGCGTGCGGGTGGTGGGGCGTGACCTGATCGCCTTGTACATGATCGGCTGGGTGAAGGCCGGCTCGTCATTTTCGTTATGGCCGTGGCGGCGGTAGCAGACCAGGTCGATCACCACGTCGACCGCGAATTCCATGCGGAATTCGGTCGCCAGGCGGGCGGCGAAGACCACGGCTTCCGGGTTATCGCCGTTGACGTGCAGGATGGGGGATTGCACGGATTTGGCGACGTCCGTGCAATACAGGCCGGAGAAGGCGTGGGCGGGGACGGTGGTGAAGCCGATCTGGTTATTGACCACCAGATGCACGGTGCCCCCGGTGCGGTAGCCGATGAGCTGGCTCATCGCCAGGGTTTCATAGACCAGGCCCTGGCCGGCGAAGGCGGCGTCGCCATGCATCAGGATGCCCATGGCGGAGCGGCGGGTTTTGGTGTCGCCGATCATGTCCTGGCGGGCGCGGATTTTGCCGACCACCACCGGGTCCACCGCCTCAAGATGCGAGGGGTTGGGCTGCAGCGAGAGATGCACCTGGTTGCCGTTGATGGAGATGTCGGTCGAGGTGCCGAGATGGTATTTAACGTCGCCGGAACCCTGCACGTCCTCGGGCTTGGCGGAGGCGCCGCCGAACTCGCTGAACAGAGCGGTGAGCGGCTTTTGCACGATGTTCACCAGGGTGTTGAGGCGGCCGCGATGCGGCATGCCGATGGCGATTTCCTTGACCCCGCGCTCGGCGGCGGTCTCGATGATCGCGTGCAGAGCGGGGATCGTGGTCTCGCCGCCCTCCAGGCCGAAGCGCTTGGTGCCGACGAAGCGGCGCTGGCAGAAGGTCTCGAAGCTGTCAGCCTCGGTGAGCTGGCGCAGGATTTTGGTTTTTTGCTCGGGGCCGAAGGCGGTGAGCCAGGGCGCGCCTTCGATTTTTTGCTGAATCCAGGCTTTTTGCGCGGGGTCCTGGATGTGCATGAACTCGACGCCGATCGGGCCGCAATAGCTGGCGCGCAGGATGGTGAGGATTTCCCGCATGGTCGCGGTTTCGCGGCCCAGCACGCCATCGATGAAGATCGGCCGGTCCATATCGGCTTCGGTGAAGCCATAGGTGGCGGGGTCGAGCTCGGCGTAATGGCCGGGGCGCTTCAGGCCGAGCGGGTCGAGCTGGGCTTCCAGATGGCCGCGCACGCGGTACACGCGGATGAGCATTAGGGCGCGGATCGAATCCAGCGTGGCGGCGCGGGTTTCGGCGGCGGAGAGGCTGCCGGCGGCGGGTTTGGCGGTTTGGGCGGGGGCATCCTCGAACACCGTGGGGCGGGGGGCCCAGGAGGCGCCGGAGGCGTCGGTGAGGACTGATTTGGCTTCGTCGTCCAGCGCGGCGAAGAGGGCCGCGAAATCCGGGTCCACGCTGTTAGGTGCGGAAACCCATTTTGCGTAAAGCTGTGCGATGAATTGGGCGTTGGCCCCGTTCATGGCGGTTGCAATCACGTCGACGCCGGCCATAGCAAACCTATCCTCTTTAAAACGGTCTCAACCACCGAAAACGACGGCGGCGGATGGCGGCCGAGGGGTGCGCCCCGCCGCCATCCGCCGCCATATACGCCACGCGCCAGACAACGCCGTGGTCCAGTTTGAAGGGGCTGGGTTGTTTTGCGTGCATGTGTCGCAAATTAACTAGCCTTCCCCTTCCGAGTCGTTAAGCCTTGAGGGCTTTCACCATGGTGCTGCCGAGTGCGGCGGGGCTTTCGGCGACGAAAATGCCGGCGGCCTTCATCGCGTCGGTTTTGGCTTCCGCGGTGTCCTTGCCGCCGGAGATCACGGCACCGGCATGGCCCATGCGGCGGCCGGGGGGCGCTGTGACGCCGGCGATGAAGCCGACGATGGGTTTTTTGATTTTGTGGCGGGCGAGGAATTCCGCCGCGTCGATCTCCGAGGGGCCGCCGATCTCGCCGATCATGATGATCGCCTGGGTCTCGTCGTCGTGCAGGAACATGTCCAGGACCTCGATGAAGTCGAGGCCTTTCACCGGGTCGCCGCCGATGCCCACACAGGAGGACTGGCCGAGCCCGGCGGCGGTGGTTTGCGCCACCGCCTCGTAGGTGAGGGTGCCGGAGCGGGAGACGATGCCGATCGAGCCGCGCTTGTGGATATGGCCCGGCATGATGCCGATTTTGCATTCATCCGGGGTGATGACGCCGGGGCAGTTCGGGCCGACCAGCAGGGATTTCGAGCCCGATAGCGCGCGCTTGACCTTCACCATGTCCAGCACCGGGATGCCTTCGGTGATGCAGACGATCAGCTCGATGCCGGCGTCGATCGCCTCCAGGATTGAATCGGCCGCAAACGGCGGGGGCACGTAGATGGCGGACGCGTTGGCGCCGGTTTTGGCGCGCGCCTCGGCCACCGTGTTGAACACCGGCAGGTCCAGATGCCGGGTACCACCTTTGCCGGGGGTGACGCCGCCCAGCACCTGGGTGCCATAGGCGAGCGCCTGCTCGGAATGGAAGGTGCCCTGCGCGCCGGTGAAGCCCTGGGTGATGACCTTGGTTTGTTTGTTGACGAGAATGGCCATTACGCGGCTTCCTTCACGGCTTTGACGATTTTTTCGGCGGCGTCGGCGAGGTTGTCGGCGGGGATGATGGGCAGGCCGGATTTGGCCATGATGTCCTTGCCGAGCTGGACGTTGGTGCCTTCCAGCCGGACCACCAGGGGCACAGAAAGCGAGACCTCGCGGGCGGCGGCGATCACGCCCTCGGCGATCACGTCGCAGCGCATGATGCCGCCGAAGATGTTGACGAGGATGCCTTCGACATTCGGGTCCGAGAGGATGATTTTGAAGGCCGCGGTGACGCGCTCCTTGGTGGCGCCGCCGCCGACATCGAGGAAGTTGGCGGGCTCGGCGCCGTATAGCTTGATGATGTCCATGGTGGCCATGGCGAGGCCGGCGCCGTTGACCATGCAGCCGATCGAGCCGTCGAGTGCTACATAGTTCAGGCTGTGCTTGGTGGCCTCGAGCTCCTTCGGGTCCTCCTCGGACTCATCACGGAGCGCCTCAATCTCGGGATGGCGGTAGAGGGCGTTGTCGTCGAAGCTGACTTTCGCATCGAGCGCGATGATCTCGCCGGTGCCGGTGACGACCAGCGGGTTGATCTCGATGATCGCGGCGTCGAGTGCCACGAAACCCTGGTAGATCGAGGTCACGAATTTGGTGAAGGTGGCGACCTGCTTGCCCTCCAGGCCCAGCCCGAAGGCGAGCTTGCGGGCGTGGAAGCCGGAGATGCCCGATGCCGGGTCAACCGGGGCGCGGAGGATTTTTTCAGGCTGGTGCTCGGCGACCTCCTCGATCTCCATGCCGCCCTCGGTGGAGGCGATCACCACGATCTCGGAGACTGAACGGTCGATCAGCAAAGAGAGATAGAGCTCGCGCTTGATGTCGCAGCCGGCCTCGACATAGACGCGGCGGACCATGCGGCCGGCCGGGCCGGTTTGCTTGGTGATCAGGGTGTGTCCGATCATCGCGGCGGCGGCCTCCCGCACCTCGTCCAGCGATTTGGCAAGGCGGACGCCGCCTTTGCCTTCCGGCGCGTCCTTGAATTTGCCGGCGCCGCGGCCGCCGGCGTGGATCTGGGATTTGACCACATAGACCGGGCCGGGGAGCTTCTTGGCGGCCTCGACCGCCTCCTCAGGGGTCCAGGCGACGTAACCATCCAGAACCGTGACGCCATAGGCTTTCAGCAGTTCCTTGCCCTGATATTCATGTATGTTCATGTGACGCCGGCCTACCTGTCTCTGGAGTTAAAAGTGGCTTCGCGGGGCGTGCTACTCCAATCGCCAAAGCCCGGCAAGAAGCCTTGCTGCGCTGCGGAAACCGGCGCCGCGGGGGGAGGATAGGGGCAAGAAGAGAAGAAAGCGCTTCTTTTTGTGAACAAAAAGAAGCAAAAAAACTTTGATTCCCCGGGGTTGTGCTGGAGGCCCGGCTGACGCCCAGGGGCACAGATTGTTGGCCTGGCCGTTATGTCAGATGGGGCAATTGCATATAGGCTTCGCTCTGCATCTCCTCGAGGCGGGAGGCGGTACGTTCGAAGATCGCCGCACCCTCGCCGGCGCGGTAGAGCTCGTCGGGCATCGCGGCGGCGGAGGCGTAGAGCTTGACGCGGTGCTCGTAGAGCGCGTCCACCAGGGTCACGAAACGGCGGGCTTCGTCGAAATTATCGGGCGAAAGGCGGGGAATGCCGTCGATCAGCAGGGTTTGGTAGTGGGTGGCAAGTGCGAGATAGTCGCCGGGGCCGAGGGCAACGCCGCAGAGGGCGTTGAAGTCGAAGCGGGCGGCGCCGGGGACGCTGAGGGGCACGGTGAGTTTGCGGCCGGTGATGGTGAGGCTGCTGGGCTTCGGCGTGGCGCCGGCGGCGAGCTCCATAAAAACGTGGTCGAGCGCCTCATCGGCCCGGCGGTCGGCGGGGACGTACCAGGCTTGCAGACCGTGCAGGCGCTCGCGCCGGTAGTCGCGGGCGGCGTCCAGCACCAGGACGTCGAGGTTTTTTTTAAGCAGGGCGATGAAGGGCAGGAAGGCGTCGCGCCCGGGCTTGCCCTTGTAGAGATCGTCCGGGAGGGTGTTGGAGGTGGCGACCACCACCACCAGGCGGGCGAACAGGGCCTCGAACAGGCGGCCGAGGATCATCGCGTCCACGATGTCGTGGACCTGGAATTCGTCGAAGCAGAGCAAGGCGGCTTCCTCGGCGATCAGATCGGCGAGCGGGGGGATCGGGTCGTCGATTGCCGGGTTGTCGCGCTTGATGGCGTGGAAGCGGCGATGTGCATCCTGCATGAATTCGTGGAAGTGGATGCGTTTTTTGCGGGGGACGTCGGCGGCTTCGAAGAACAGATCCATCAGCATGGATTTGCCGCGGCCGACCTCGCCGACCAGATAGAGGCCGCTTGGGTGGTCGCCGGCCTCGTCCACCTGTTTGCGGCGGAGCAGCCGGCCGACCCAGCCATTGGGCGGGGCTTTGGGGTGCGGGTTGTAGCCGCGCAGCTTGGACCAGAGGGCTTGCAGACGTTCGGCGGCGCTGGCCTGGGCGGCGTCGAAAACGATTGACCCGGCCGCGACGCGGGCGCGATATTCGGCGATGACGCCGCTGGGCTGGGTGGCTGAGGACATGAGGCAGGCCGGATACCCCAGCCCGTTATGCGGTGCAACGCGGGCGCCACCCGCCCAAAGATAAAAGTTTTTTGGTGCTTTTTTTCAAAAAAGCACCGCTTACTTGCTCAAACGCCCAGATTGACGCGGCGCAATGAGTTAAATACGGGGGTTAGGCCATGGATATCCTTGATTTTGAACGGCTGCGCGCGGCCGAAATATCGACCGATCCTTTCACGCATCTGCTGCTGCCGCGCTTCGTGCGGCCGGAGCGGTTGCCGGAGGTGGTGGCGGCGTTGCCGGCGATGCGGGCGCGCGGCAGCTTTCCGATCGAGGCGCTGCGGCTGGGGCCGGCGGCGCGCGCGATGGTGGCGGGCTTGGAGGGGCCTGAATTTCGCGCCGCGATTGCGGAGAAATTCGGGCTGGAACTGGACGGCGCGCCGGTGATGACCACGCTGCGCGGCAATTCCGGCGAGAAGGATGGCCAGATCCATACCGATTCGACCGCCAAGCGGGTGACGATTTTGCTGTATTTGAACCCCGGCAACGGCGAGGCCTGGGCCCGGCAGGAGGGTTGCCTGCGGCTGCTGCGGGGGCCGCATGATCTGGAGGATTACGCGGTTGAGGTGCCGCCGACGGATGGGGCGCTGCTGGTGTTCCCGAACGGGCCTTCGACCTTTCATGGGCATAAGACGTTCGTGGGCCAGCGCTACGTGCTGCAGATGAATTATATGACGACCAGCACCAAGGCGAAGGCCGAGATGCGGCGGCACCATGTTTCAGCGTTCGTGAAACGCCTGACTCGCGCGGCCTGAGGTGCTGGCGGGCAAGCGGGTCGTGGTGATCCTGCCTGCCTATAACGCGGCGCGGACGCTGGAGCGCACGGTGGCGGAGATTCCCCGCGAGATCGTCGATGAGGTGATCCTGACCGATGACGGCAGCGCGGACGATACCGCGGCACTCTCCCGCCGTTTGGGGCTGCGTACGCTGGTGCATGACCGCAACCGGGGGTACGGGGCGAACCAAAAAACCTGCTACGCCGAGGCGCTGGCGCGCGATGCGGATATCGTGGTGATGCTGCACCCGGATTATCAATATTCGCCGCTGCTGGTGACGGCGATGGCCTCGATGATCGCGTCCGGGCATTATGATGTGGTGCTGGGATCGCGGATTTTGGGGCGGGGCGCGCTGGCGGGGGGGATGCCGCTCTATAAATACGTCGCCAACCGGTTTTTGACGTTTTTTGAAAATGTGATGCTGGGGCTGAAATTATCCGAGTATCATACCGGGTACCGGGCATGGTCGCGCGGGTTGTTGGAGCGTTTGGCGCTGGAACGCTGCTCGGATGATTTTGTGTTCGATAACGAGATGCTGGCGCAGGCGGCGTTTATCGGGGCGCCGATCGGCGAGATTTCCTGCCCTACGCGGTATTTTGCAGAGGCGTCGTCGATTAATTTCCGGCGCTCGGTGACCTATGGCGTCGGCGTGCTGCGGACGGCGCTGGCTTACCGGCTGGCGAAGTGGCGGTTGCGGCGATCTCCGCTGTTTGATGATGCGGCCTAGGCTGGTGGCGGTTTTGCTGGTGGCGGCGGCGGTTTTGTCGCTGGCCATCAGCCTGTTGCTGGGCGGCCGGATTGTGCATGTGCTGGCGGCGGCGGCGTTATGGTTGCAGGGGCGCGGGCTGGCGGGGATTTTGATTTTTGCGTTGCTGGAGCTGGTGCTGACGCTGGTGGGGGTGGTGCCGGGGGCTGCGCTGGGTATTGCCGCGGGGACCGTGTTTGGCGTGACGGCGGGGTTTTTGGTGAGTGCCGCGGGGATCATGGCCGGGGCGCTGGTGGCGTTTGGGCTCAGCCGGTCGGCGCTGCGGCCATGGATTGCGCGGTTGATGGCGGGGCAGCGGCGCCTGAGCGTGCTCGACCAGATGATCGTGCGGGATGGCTGGCGGCTGGTCGCGCTGCTGCGGGTCTCGCCGGTGATGCCGTTCTCGATCACCTCCTACGCGCTCGGGCTCTCCGGCATCGGGTTGCGGGGCTATGCGCTGGGGACGCTCGCCTCGCTGCCGCCGCTGCTGGGCTATGTGGTGATCGGCGCGCTGGGGGGCGCCGGGTTGAGCGCGCCGCGGGCCGGCCATGGCGGGCTGCATTTTTGGCTGCTGGCGGCCGGCGGTGTGGCGACGCTGGGGCTGACGATTTATTTGACGCGGCTGCTGGCGGCGGTGCTGCGCGCGCCGCGGGCTGATGCGGTGGGGTAGAGGAATTAAAAGTTTTTGCGCGCTTTTTTCAAAAAGCGCCGCTTACTTGCTTATACCAACGGTCATAAATAGCGACCGTTGGTATAAGCCTCTCTTTTGGCGCGTGGCCGCCCCACCAGCCCCACGCGCGATACCAACCGCCCTTGAAGATGAGGCATCTTCAAGGGCGGTTGGTATTACTCTCTCATAGGCGCTTGCAGGCCCCGGGGGGGAAGGTGAGGTGGATTGAATCGCCGGGTGCGAAGCGGGTGAGGGCGCCGGCTTTGAGGTGGATGGTGATGGGTTGGGGCATGGTGCATTCCAGCCGCAGGTCCGGGCCGTATTCGCGGATGGCGATGATGGTGGCGGGCCGGCCTTGGGGGGTGATGGCGATGTCGGCCGCGCGAATGGCGTAAGTCGCGCCGTTTTCGTCCCAGATGTTTTCAAAACCGAGGATTTCGGCCGCGGCGGGGGTTTTGGGCTCATTGAAGACTGCGCGGGGGGTGCCTTGCTGGATGATGCGGCGATCGGCGAGCAGGGCGATCCAGTCGGCGAGGCGGGCGATGGCGGGGTCGTGGGTGGCGGCGAGCGTGGGGATGGCGCGGGTGGTGATTGTTTTGATCAGCCAGGCGAGGGTTGCATCGCGCGTGGTGGCGTCCAAGGCCGCGGAGGGCTCATCGAGCAGCAGGAGGGTGGCGCCGCCGGCCAGAGCGCGGGCGAGGGCGACGCGCTGGGCCTGGCCGCCGGAGAGTTTGGGGGCGGCAAGGGGGCTAAGGGGGCTAAGCCCGAGCTCCTCCATCAGGGCACTGGCGCGGGCGAAGCGATCCGCGCCGCGCAAGGGGTAGGCGACGTTTTCAAGTGCGGTGAGATGGGGGAAGAGGGCTGAATTTTGCGGCAAATAGCCGATCGCCCGCGCCTCGGGCGGGAGGCTGGCGTTGGGGGTACCGCGTGCCGGGGCGAGGCCGGCGAGGGCTTTCAGGAGCGAGGTTTTGCCGGCGCCGGAGCGGCCGAGCAGGGCGGTGAAGCCGCGGATCTCGAATTGCGCGTGGAGTGCGATCGGCGTTTCCAGCCGGTAATCGACGCTGCAATGGTTTAGGCGGGCGGACATCGCGCAAGCGTAGAGCAAATTTTGGCGGCGCTGGAAATGCGCGTCAATCTCAAACGATCAGGCTCAAGCCGATCTCAATGCACGGCGGTGTTCTCGACCAGAGCCTCGAACTCGTTGATCGGGCATGGTTTGGCGAACACGTAGCCCTGGAAGACGTGGCAGGCGCGGCTGCGCAGGAAATCGAGCTGCGGGCCGGTCTCCACGCCTTCGGCGACCAAATTGAGGCCGAGCTGTTTGGCGAGGTCGATGATGATGCCGGCGACGTTGCAGGCTTTCGCACTTTCCGGGATGCCGGCGACGAAGGTACGGTCGATTTTCAGCTCGTCCAGCGGGATTTGCAGCAGCATGCCGAGCGAGGAGTAGCCGGTGCCGAAATCGTCGAGCGAGATTTTGATGCCGAGTGCGCGCAGATCCTGGATTTTGGTGCTAATCAGGCCCGGGTCCTCGGCGAGCAGGGATTCGGTGATTTCGAGGATCAGCAAATGCGGGTTGGCGCCGGTGCCGTTGATGATGGCGCAGAGATGGCTGACATAATCCGGGTCCTGCAGCTCGCGGACGCTGACATTGACGGCAAGCGAGAGGTTGGCGAAGGCAGGGATTGTGGCCCAGGCGGCGAGCTGGCGGCAGGCGAGGGTGAGGATGTGGCGGCCGAGCTCCAGGATCAGCCCGTTGCTCTCACAGAACGGGATGAAGACGCTGGGCGGGATGGCGCCGCGTGCGGGGTGGTGCCAGCGGCCCAGCAGCTCCGCGCCGATGATGCCGGCGCCGTCCTGGATTTTGGCCTGATAGGCTGGGGTGATGTGGCCGTGCGCCAGGGCGGCGCGCAGATCATGCTCCATTTCGGCGCGATTCTCGATGGCGAGCTGCATGGTGGGGTCGAAGAAGCGCAGCGTGCCGCGGCCGGCGGCTTTGGCGGTGTACATTGCGAGCTCGGCCTGTTTGAGGATGGAATCGGCATCCTTGGTTTGGGCGGAGGAGAGTGCGACGCCGATGCTGGCGGTGACGATTTGCGGGGTGCCGCCGAGCGTGAAGGGCGCGCTGATAATGTGCAGGATTTTGCGCGCTGATTGCTCGGCGAGGTAGCCGGCAAATTCGGCATTGGCGCCGGGATGTTCCAGGATGACGACGAAGTCATCACCGCCGAGCCGGGCCACCGTGTCTCTCCCGCTTTCAAGGTCCTTTAGGCGCGAGGCGATGATTTGCAGCAGCTCGTCGCTTTTATCGTAGCCCAGAGTGTCGTTGCGGAGCTTGAAGTTGTCGAGGTCGATATGCAGGACCGCGGCCGTGATCTGCCCGGCCGCGCATTTGAGCAGGGTCTGGCGCAGGCGCTCGCTCAGCAGACGGCGGTTGGGTAGGCCGGTCAGCGGGTCGTGATAGGCGAGCTGGTAGAGCTGGGCCTCGTGGCGTTTGCGCTCCGAGAGGTCCATGTTGGACCCTGAGATGCGGATGGCCTTGCCCGCTGCGTCGCGCGAAATGACGCCGCGCGAGAGCATGGGGATGTAGCTGTCATTCTGGTGGCGCAGGCGGAACTCGATCTCGTAGGTTTCGGTACGGCCGGCGATCCAGGTGGCGAGGCGCTCGCTGAACAGGGCGAAATCGTCCGGCTGCATGCGTTCGCGCCATAGATCGGGGCTGGCATGAGCATCTGGCGGTGTCATGCCCAGCATTTCGAACCAGCGCGGGGCGTAATACATCTCGCCGGTGAGGAGGTCCCAATCCCATGCCGCGTCGTTGCTGCCTTGCACCACCAGGCGCAGGCGCTGCTCGGATTTTTGCAGGCGGCGCTGGGCGGTTTTGAGCTCGGTGATGTCGGTGAAGCTGGTGATGACCTCTTTGACCGCGCCGGCGGCATCCAGGATCGGGTAGGCGTCGCAGAGCAGGAAGCGCTGCGGGGTTTTGCTATCGTTGCGGGTGCCAACGATATAGCCGGTGAGCGGCTGGCCGGTGCGCAGGACCTGGTTCACGGGATAGTCGCCCGGGCCCATCAGCGTGCCATCCTCATAGGTGAAGGCCCAGCGCGGGTCGGTGCTGACGACGCCGGTGATGATGTCATGCGCGACGCCGAGCAGGGCGGCGGCGGCCTGGTTGGCGTACACGATTTCGGTATTGGCGCGGTGCAGGACGATGCCGGAGCGCACATAGTCGAGCACCGATTGCACGGTCTCGTTCTCCAGTACGGCGCTGGCGTCCGGCCGGCGCTGGGCGGTGATGTCCCGGGTGAGGCCGATATAGTGGGTCAGCGTGCCGGTTGCATCGTGGCGGGGGACGAGGGTGAGCTCGTTCCAGAATTCCGTACCGTCCTTACGGTAGTTGAGGATTTCGCAGGACATGCTGCGCTCGGCGCGGAGAGCGATGCGGATATCCGCGATGGTCTGCGCGCTGGTGCCGGGGCCTTGCATGAAGGCGCAGGTTTGGCCGGCGATGTCTCCCAGGCTGAAGCCGGTGGTTCTGGTGAAGCCGTCGTTGCAAAAAATCAGCCGATGGTCCGCGCCGGAGACGAGGATGCCTTGGGGGAATTCCGCCAGAGTTTCGAAAAAGCGATCGAACACGCTGGGACCAGGATGGATCGAAGCCGCCATTCTTGGGATGATCCGATATGCGACGCCGCGGGGCAGACCGCCTGCCCGAAGGTTACAGTTGCGCAAATGGGGGGGCGCGTCAAACCGGGTTGCCCGCTTGGGTTGCGGGCGGCGGCCAGGGCGATGTTTTTGGGCCGGGCGGGCGAAAGGCAAGGAAGCGGCGCTTTTTTGAACTATTTTTGGGCGGCCCGCTTCAGATATCGCGGCTGCGCCGCGCTGTCATCGGGACGCCAGAACCAAAAATTTTTGTCTCTGGGGGCGGGGGTGGTGGGACCGCGATGGCCTGAAGGACAAAAGTTTTTTGCGGCGCTTTTTTTCAAAAAAGCGCCTACTTGCGCGGTTGTGTTGGGGGTGGTCTCGTCGGGCATTGGAGGTTGGGTTTATGCGGTGGTTGCGTGGGTGGAGAGGCTGCCGTGAGGGGGGTTGGTGAATTTTCGCATAGGTGAGTTTGTGATCTCTGGAAGATGCCAATGAATCCTAAGACGGATGGCAGCGCTGGGGATGCTGATTATGGTGTGATTGGCGCCAGCTACTCGCATTACCGGCGGGCCGAGCCGGGGATTGCGGCGGTGATACAGCGGGCACTGGGTGGTGCCCGGCGCGTGTTGAATGTGGGGGCGGGGGCTGGCTCCTATGAGCCGGTTGACCTGGATGTGACGGCGGTTGAGCCGTCCGCCGCGATGCGGGCGCAGCGGCCAAAGCGTCTGGCGCTGGCGGTTGATGCGGTGGCGGAGGATTTGCCGTTTCCGGATGGTTATTTTGACGCGGCGATGAGCACGTTCTCGGTGCATCAATGGGTGCGGCTGGATGATGGGTTGCGGGAGATGCGGCGCGCGACGCGGGGGCCGGTGGTTATTCTCTCCTGTGATCCGGCGCTGGTGCAGAAATTTTGGCTCAATGATTATGCGCCGGAGGTGCTGAGCGCCGAGGCGCGGCGATACCCCGCGCTTGCGCATATGGCGGATGTGCTTGGGGGCCGGAGCGTTATTCTGCCGGTGCCGATTCCGTTATTGTGCGTGGATGGCTTTAATGAGGCGTATTATGGGCGGCCGGAGGGGTTGCTTGACCCGGGTGCGCGGTTGGCGTGTTCGGCGTGGAGTTTTGTGGGTGAGGCGACCGTGGAAGATTATGTTGCGCATTTGCGGCGTGATTTGGAGGGCGGTGCGTGGGACCGGCGGTATGGGCATTTGCGCAAGCAGGCCGAGTTTGATGGTTCGCTGCGGTTGTTGATTGCTGAGCCGTGAGGCGGGTTTGAGTGGCGCGTTGTTTATGAACGTTGCAGGCGAAGATTTGGGTTTTTGCGAGGACGGCCAAGGCGTGGATGCCGGCCTTCGCCGGCATGACGGGTTTGGCGCAGGTGGCGGGACCGCGATGGCCTGAGGGACAAAAGTTTTTTGCGGCGCTTTTTTGCAAAAAAGCGCCTGCTTGCTTTACGCCACCATCTCCCCCTGGCGCATGATCGGGGTTGGGGTGCCGGCTTGGTCCAGGCCGTCGATGTCCATGTCCTGGGCGCCGATCATCCAGTCCACGTGGACCATGCTGGTGTTGGCGCCGCTGGTTTTGGAGAGGTCGCCGCCGGGGGCGTTGATGGCGTAGGGCCGGCCGATGGCGATGTGGCAGGCGGCGTTTTCATCGAACAATGTGTTCTGAAACAAGATGCCGGATTGGGCGATGGGGGAGGCGTGCGGGACGAGGGCGACTTCGCCCAAGCGCGCCGCACCTTCATCGGTATTGATCAGGTTGCGGAAGACCGCCTCGCCGGCGGTGGCGTGCATTTGGGTGATGCGGCCGGCTTCGAATTTCACCTCGATGCCCTCGATCAGCGTGCCGCCATAGGAGAGGGGTTTGCTGGCGCGGGCGACGCCGTGGACGCGGTGCGCGTGCGGCATGGTGAAGACCTCCTCGGTCGGCATGTTGGGCAGGCAGGTGATGCCCGATGTGGTTTCGGTCGTGCCGCCGACCCAGACATGGCCTTCGACCAGACCGACATGCAAATCCGTGCCGGCGCTGCGGAAATGCAGGGCATCGAACCGCTGGGCGTTGAGCCAGCCCAAGCGGGATTTGAGGCGGGCGATATGGGATTGCCAGGCGGCGACGGGGTTTGGCTCGTCCGTCCGCGTGGCGGCGAAAATCGCGTCCCATAGTTTGGCGACGGCGTCCTCCTGGGGCAGATCGGGGAAGATCGCGCGGGCCCAGGCGGGGTGGGCGTAGGGGATGATCGACCAGTTGGTTTTGAAGCCGCCGATTTGCTCCATATAGTCCTTGGAGGCCATGGCGAGGGCTTTTTGCAGGCGGCCTTTGCGGGCCGGGTCGGCGGATGCGAGCAAATTCGGGTCCGTCCCCGCGATGGAGAGCACCGCGGCGCCGCTTTGCGCGGCGGCGGTGAGGCCTTGGAAAATCCAGGCTGGGGCGTGGTCGAAACTCGCCTCACTGCCGTGCTGGTGGTGGATGAGGGCGAGCTGCTCGTCGTTGAGATTAACCGTGACGCCGATGGCGCCGGCTTTGTAGGCGTGGGCGGCGGCGGCGCGGGCGAGGTGGATTGCCTCCACGGGCGCGCGGATGATGAGCTCCTGGCCGGGTTGCAGGTTGACGCCGATGCGGATGGCGGCTTCGGCCAGGCGGTCGAGTTTGGTGGGATCTGGGGTCATGGGCGGAGTATAGGCGGGGTGAGGCGAGGGGCAAGGAAGCGGTGGTTTTTTTAAAAAGCGACCGTTTGCGCGTTTGTGCGGGGGGTGGTCTCGTCAGGCATTGGGGGTTGGGTTTTGCGAGGACGGTTAAGTCGTGGATGCCGGCCTTCGCCGGCATGACGGGTTTGGCGCCGGTGGCGGGACCGCGATGGCCTGAGGGATAAACGTTTTTTGCGGGGCTTTTTTTCAAAAAAGCGCCTGCTTGCTTACCCGCCACAATAATAACGTTGTTGATACTAAACCGATATAGTAACGTATTCCCATGGTAAGCGGCCCGCAGAGGCCGCTGCATGATGGAGGCTGGCTATGTCTGGTGTTTATACGGGCAGCTACGGCGTTTCGGTCACGCTCAATTCCAGTCATCCTGATGTGACGCTCGCGTCCTCGGGCACGGTGGACGCTTACGGGCCGCTCGGGACCTTTACCTTTGAAGTCAATGGCACGCTGACGGCCGAGCCGCTGGTTGGGGCTTTGGGCGGGCCGGCGGGCACGGTGTTCACGGTCAATAATTTCGGGTTGATCGAGACGCGCGGGACGAGTGCGAGCAACCAGTTCGATCTCGGCGTGGTGCTGGCGGCGGGCAGCGTGATCAATGCCGGCGAGATTTTGGGGGCGAGCGGGGCTGGCGTGCTGGGCGATGGCGGGCCGGCGGTGGTCAGCAATGAGGGGGTGATCGAGGGGTCGATCGGCGTTGGGGTTTTTCTCGGCTCCGGGGGCACGCTGCGCAATACCGGGAGCATCGCGGGCGCGCAGACCGGGGTGGATTTTGCCGGCAGCGTGGCGGTGTATCTCAGCAATGCCAGCACGGGGATTATTTCGGCGGCGGTGAATTACGGGGTGCAGCTTGCCGGGCCGGGCCTGGTGGTGAATGCGGGCGTGATTCTGGGCACCGAGGGCGGGCTGCAGCTCGGCCCGGGCGGAACGCTGGAGAATAGCGGGCGGATTGGCGAGACCGGGGTGCCAACGGGGACCTATGCTAATTATGCCGGGCTCGATTTGTACCAGAACGGCACGATTTTCAATTCGCTGGGCGGGGAGATTTACGGGGCCAACGGGATCTCGGGACAGGGCTCGGCGGGGAGTTATATTTTTAACGCGGGCAGCATCAAGGGCACGCAGAAGGATGGGGTGCAGTTGTTCGACGGGCCGGTGAGCCTGGTGAACAGCGGCACCATTTTGAGCGCGGCCACGGTGAGTAATGCCCAAGGCGGTTATGCCGGGGTGTATCTGGCCGGCGGGGCGACGGTGGTGAACGAGGCTGGCGGGTTGATCAAGGGGCCGAGCGGCATCCGGATTATGGGGCCTGGGACCAACGAGGTTGCGAATGCCGGGGTGATCCGCGGGGGTGGGACCGGGGCTTCGGGGATTTATTTCCGGATCGGCGGGACGGTGAGCAATACCGGCTCGATCATCGGCGGGCGGCACGGCGTGGTGGTGGAGGGCAGCGGCGGTTACGGGTTCGGCAGCATCAGCAATAGCGGGTTGATCGAGGCGACGACCGAGACGGTTTCCACCGATGGGACGATCCATAAAGGCTCGGCGATTGCGCTGCTGGAGGGCGGCAATGTCTCTAATGCGGTGCATGGGACGATTGCGGGCGCGGTTGGGGTGTATCTGCGCGCCGCGCCCACCGGCGATGCGGGTGCGATTGGGTTGGAGAATGCCGGGACGATCATTGGCACCTACCATATCGGCGTGAATCTGGAGACGCCGGGCTATGTGCAGAATAGCGGCGGCATCTATGGCGGCCATGACGCGGTGTATTTGGTGGCGGGTGGGCAACTGAATAACGAAGCCGGCGGCACGCTGAACGGCGCGCATAATGGGGTGTATGTGCTGAGCGGCACGGCGATGCTCGCCAATGACGGGGTGATTGCCGGCGCGCAGGGCGATGGTGTGCTGCTCTCGAATGGCGGGACGCTGACCAATGCGAGCTTCGGGCTGATCAGCGCCGGCGGGTACGCGGTGCATGATAACGGGGCGGCGGGTTATATTTTGAACCAGGGCACGCTCGCGGGGCAGGACGGGGTTTTGGTGTTCAATACCGCGAGCGGGGCGACGACGGTGGTGAATACCGGGACGATCTCGGCGGTTTACGAGGGGATCAGCCTGGCTGAGAGTTTTGCCGCGGCCGGGCTTGGGCTCGTGGTGAATGACGGCCAGGTGAGCGAGAGTGCGGCCAGCGAGGTGAGCGGGAGCAACACATTCACGCCCGATGCGGTGCAGATTGAGACGTTTGGGACGCTATTGAACGAGGCGGGCGGGACGATCAGCGCGGCCGGGTTTGGGGTGGCGGATTTTGCGGCGTCCGGGCCGGCGAGTGTGAGCAATGCCGGGGTGATTTATGGCGCGTTGGGGGGCATCCAGTCCGGGTTTTATGACGCGCTCAGCATCACCAATAGCGGCAGCATCGGCGGCGGAGCGGGCAACGGCGTGTCGCTCGGCGATGCTGGGCGGCTGGTGAACGAGGCCGGCGGGCGGATCACCGGCGGGCAGAGCGCGGTGCAGGGCAATGGCGCGAGCGCGTATGTGCTCAACCTTGGGCAGATCGGCGGCACCAACGGGATCTCGGTGTTCACCACGGCGACCGGCGCGACCACGCTGATCAATGAGGGCACGATCGCGGTGAGTTATGGCGCGCTGGATTTATACGAGACGTTCGGCGTGGCCGGGGCGGGCCTGGTGGAGAATGACGGGCTGGTGAGCTCGAGTGCCGCGACCGAGACCGGGATTGGCGGGGTGACGTTCAACGCGACCGCGGTGAACATTGAGACCGGGGCGATGTTTGTGAACGAGGCCGGGGCGACGGTGAGTGCCGCCGGATTCGCGTTCGGGGATTTTAATACCCCCGGCGCCGCGCTGATGGTGAATGACGGGCTGATCGAGGGCGCGCTGGGGGCGGTGAGCGTGGGGGCGGATGAGCAGCTCACGCTGGTGAATGCCGGGACGATCGAGAGTTCCGCCGGCGGCGGGGTGTATCTTGGCGGCGGCGGGACGCTGGTGGATTCCGGGCTGATCGAGGCGGCGAGTGGATACGCGGCTTTGGGTGCGGGGAGTGGGGCGTTGGAGCTGGTGCTGGATGCGGGCGCCAAGCTCGTTGGCGGGGTGTTCACCGATGCGAGCTTCAGCAATGTGCTGCAACTCGCAGGGAATATGGCGGGCTCGTTCGATCTCGGCGGCTCGGTGAACGGGTTCGGGACGATCATGTTTGCGCCGGGGGTGGATTGGGCGCTGGGCGGCAACCAGCAGGAGCTGGCGGGCGGCGAGATCATCCAGGGCTTTACCGCCGGGGATACCATCGTGCTGGACGGGGTGAACGACCTGGCGGGCGAGGATAGCTACACGGTGGCGATTGCTGGGACGCTGAGCGTGGATGCGGATGGAACGTTCTATAACCTGCTGATCGCGGGCGCGACGGTGGGGCAGAGTGATTTTGTGCTCTCGAGCGGCCTCGCGATCACCGAGGTGACCTGCTACGTGGCCGGGACGCGGATTTTGACGGAAACCGGCGAGATGCCGGTCGAGGCGATCAAGATCGGCGATCGGCTGCCGACTCTGCATGGCGGCTTGCGCGCGGTAAAATGGATCGGCCGGCGCAGCTATGACGGGCGGTTCATCGCCCGCAACAAGCGGGCATTGCCGGTGTGCATCAAGGCCGGGGCGTTGCGGGACGGCGTGCCGAAGCGGGATTTATGGGTCTCCCCCGGCCACGCGATCTATCTGGACGGCGCGCTGGTGCATGCCGGGCGGCTGGTGAACGGGGTCTCCATCATCCAGCCGATGCAGGTGGACCGGGTGGATTACTACCATATCGAAATGGAGACGCATGAGGTGATTTTTGCCGAAGGCTGCGCTGCCGAGACGTTCCTGGACGAGCATTTCCGGGGGTTGTTCCAGAACGCGGCCGAATTTGGCACGCGCTATCCCGGCCAGAGCGCGCCGGCGCGGCTGTGCCTGGCGCGGCTGGATGCGGGGCGCGGCCTGGCGGCGCGGCGGCGGCGGCTGGCGGCGCGGGCATTTGGACAAGGGAAGAAAGAGGTCGCTTTTCTGAAGAAAAGCTCCGCAAAAGACTTTTGATTCCTCTGGGGCGGTGCTTGTGGGGTGGGTATCGCTTAAAATTTTTCGGCGTTTGGTGTCCCGGTGACGGGGTTGCGGCGCGGCGCGGTCTGAAAGGCGCCGGAGGGGGCTTAAAAAAGAGTCAAAAAAGCGGCCGCTTGGCTTGCCTTACGTCGGTGGCGCCATAACATCGGGCTCATGTCCGGATTTAGCCCACGGGTGAAGGCCGTCCTCGGCCCCACCAATACCGGCAAGACGCATCTCGCGATTGAGCGTCTGCTTGGTCATTCTTCCGGCATCATCGGGTTTCCGCTGCGGCTGCTGGCGCGGGAGAATTACGACCGCATGGTGGCGCGCAAAGGCATTCGCAATGTGGCGCTGATTACGGGCGAGGAGAAGATTGTGCCGCCAGGTGCCAAATGGTTCTCCTGCACGGTGGAGGCGATGCCGCTGGACCGGCCGGTTGAGTTTGTGGCGGTGGATGAGATCCAGCTTTGCGCCGACCCGGACCGCGGGCACGTGTTTACCGACCGGCTGCTGCATGCGCGCGGGCTGGTGGAGACGATGTTTTTGGGTGCCGAGACGATTCGTAAGGTTTTGAAGCGTCTGGTACCTGACGCGGAGATTGAGACGCGGCCGCGGCTATCGACATTGAGCTATGCGGGGGCAGCCAAGCTTTCGCGGTTGCCGCCGCGCTCGGCGATTGTCGCGTTTTCAGCCGCCGAGGTTTACGCGATTGCCGAGGCGGTGCGCCGCAGGCGGGGCGGCTGCGCGGTGGTGATGGGCCGGTTGAGCCCGCGCACGCGCAATGCGCAGGTCGCACTTTACCAGGACAAAGAGGTGGATTTTCTGGTCGCGACGGATGCGATCGGCATGGGGTTGAACATGGATGTGGACCATGTCGCCTTTGCGGGGCTGTCCAAATTCGATGGGCACCGGCCGCGGCTGCTGACCGCGCCGGAGGTGGCGCAGATCGGCGGGCGGGCCGGGCGGGGCATGCGCGATGGCACGTTTGGCGTGACGGCGGATTGCCCGCCGCTCGCCGATGAGCTGGTGGCGGCGGTGGAGTCCCACGCGTTTGAGCCGCTGGAGCAGCTGTTCTGGCGCAATTCGGCGCTGGATTTCGCCTCGGTCGATCAATTGCTGGATAGTTTGATGGCGCCCTCCAACCGGGTGGGGCTGGTGCGCGGGGCGGATGCGGCGGATGTGCTGACGCTGGCGGCGCTGATGAACGACCAGGAGATACGCGGCAAAGCGGCCGGGCGGGGGGCGACCAGGCTGCTCTGGGAGGTGTGCCAGATCCCGGATTTCCGCAAGCTCGCCACCGATGCGCATGTGAAGCTATGCGCGCGGATTTTTAACCATCTGCGCAGCCAGACGCATCTGCCCGAGGCCTGGGTGCGCGGCGAGATCGAGGCGCTGGACAAGGTTGAGGGCGATATCGACACGCTGATGCAGCGGCTGACGGATGTGCGGGTTTGGGCGTATATAACGGCGCGGGCGGACTGGATGCGCGATTCCAGCCCCTGGGCCAGGCTGGCACGCGAGATCGAGGATAGAATTTCCGACACGCTGCACGTAAAGCTGATGGCGCGTTTTGTAGATAAGAGGGCGGCACATTTGACGAGACGTTTGGAAGAGGAAGAAACCGGCGAGCTGCAATCAGTCGTGGCCAATAGCGGGCTGGTGCTGGTCGAGGGCCATGAGGTTGGGCGGGTTGAGGGCTTCCAGTTTCACCCGGACCCGGCGACCCAGGGCCAGGAGAAGAAGCTCGTGCTGCGCGCCGCCCGGCGGGCTTTGGGCCAGGAGATGCCGCGCCGGATTTTGCGCGCCGAGACCGCCGCGGATGACGCGTTCACGCTGACCGATGACCGGCAGATTATGTGGGAGGGGGCGAGAATCGCGCGGCTGAAGCGCAGCGAGAGGCTGCTGAAGCCGGCGGTGGAGATTTTGCACTCGGAGTTTTTGGATGGGCTGGCGCGCGAGCGGCTGCGCACCAGGCTGGCGGCCTTCATCGCCGCCGAGATCGAGCGCAAATTGGGGCCGCTGTTGAAAATCATCGCCGAGCCGCCGGCGGCTTTGCGGGGGATTTTGCACCGGCTGGGCGAGGCGAGCGGGGTGATGCCGGCCGAGCCGGTGGCGCCGGAGCTGCGGCCGGAGCTGAAAAAACTGGGCGTGGATGCCGGGCGCTTCGCGATCTACATGCCGGCCGTGCTGAAGCCCGGCAGCGCGCGGCTGCGCGCCTTGCTGTGGGGCATATGGCATGACCGCAACCCGCCGCCGCTGCCGGCGGCAGGCCTCGTCTCGGCGCCGATGCCCGGCAATTGGGGGGCGGATTTTGCGCTGGAAATGGGCTGGCTGCCGGCCGGGCCGGTGATGATCCGCCTGGATATCGTGGAGAAGCTGGTGCGCGAGCTGCATTATTTGCTGCGCAAGCACCCGATTTTGCTGCCCCCCAATCTTGGCTCGCGGATGGGGTTGAAGCCGGACCAGCTCTCGCCGGTGTTACATATTTTGGGGTTCCGCATTCTGCCGGCGCAGGTTTTGAACGAAAAGCGCTACGGGCCGCCCGCCCCGCCAATGCTGGGGCGCCGGAAAATGGAGCCCAAGCCGGCGCCGGAGCCGGTGCCGCCGCCGGCCCCGGTGTCTGAGGATAACCCGTTTGCGGCGCTGGCTTTGCTGAAGCGCACCGCGCGCTGATGGAGGTTGAGGATACCGGCTGGCAAAGGCTGGATAAGTTCCTGTTTTTCGCCCGGCTGGCCAAAACCCGCGCGCTGGCGGCAACGCTGATCACCCAGGGTGCGGCGCGGATTAACCGCCAGCCGGTGGAAAAACCGCATGCCCGGCTGCGGCCGGGGGACGTGCTCACGCTGGCGCTGCCGCGGGGTGTGCTGGTGATCGAAATTCTGGGCCTGGCGCTGCGGCGGGAAACTGCGCCTAAGGCGCAGGCGCTTTACAAGGAAATAAAATAATACCAACCGGCCTTGAAGATGACTCGTCTTCAAGGCCGGTTGGTATCGCGCGTGGGGCTGGCGGGGCGGCCACGCGCCGAAATAGTTAAGCGCGTGGGGCTGGTGGGGCGGCCACGCGCCAAAACAGAGGCTTATACCAACGGTCATTATTTATGACCGTTGGTATCGCGCGTGGGGCTGGTGGGGCGGCCACGCGCCAAAACAGAGGCTTATACCAACGGTCATTATTTATGACCGTTGGTATAAGCGGCGCTTTTTGAAAAGCTAAGCAAAAACTTTTATGACTCTGGGTTCTTGGAGCGTGACGGTTCCCGGTAAACCTTGCGCGATTGGTAATCCACGCGCATATCCGGCTTCTAGTGACGAGCTTAATGGGGAGTGCCGAATGACCTACGTGGTCACCGAAAACTGCATCAAGTGCAAATTTATGGACTGCGTGGAAGTCTGCCCGGTCGATTGCTTCTATGTTGGCGAAAACATGCTGGTCATCCACCCGGATGAATGCATCGATTGCGGCGTGTGCGAGCCGGAATGCCCGGCCGAGGCGATCCTGCCCGATAGCGACGACCGCGCCACGGCCTGGCTGGAACGCAACCGCGATTTTGCCAAGTCCTGGCCTAATATCACCCGCAAAGGCACCCCGCCCGAGGACGCCGATGAGTGGAAAGATAAACCCGGCAAGGAGGCCTTGCTCTCTGCCGAGCCCGGCACGCCGTAAGGTAAGCAAGGGGCCGCCCTCAAAGGTTCAAAAAGAACCGCTTGCCTTGCTTTCCAGCGCCGCCCGTGACGGGGGGGCAATTTTCTGTTATATCGTGTGCCCTTCAGCCGGGCGGCCTGTGATGGGCCGCCTGCATGTGTGAGTGAGCGGAGCCGTTATGAGTGAAAAGCCGAAAGCCGAGGCCGGGCAAAAACCCGCCAAAGCCCCAAAAACCAAAGCCGAACCCGTAACCGCCGCCCCCCCCAAAGCCGCCAAGCCCGAGCCGGCACCGCCGCCACCAAAGCCCGAGCCCGCCGCCGCCGCGCCACAGCCCAGCGTGCCCGCCGGGCCGATGCGCCCAATGGCGCCGCCGCGCGCCATGGCAAAGGCGGAAAATTTCGCCGCCGGCGACTTCGTGGTCTATCCTACCCACGGCGTCGGCAAGGTCGAGCGCATCGCGACCGAGGAAATCGCCGGCCATACGCTCGAACTCATCCACATCACCTTCGATGAAAACCGGATGACGCTGCGCGTGCCGACCAACAAAGCCCGCACCGCGGGCTTGCGCAAACTGGCCTCCGGCAAACAATTCGACGACGTGCTCGCCGTGCTGAAAGGCCGCGCGCGCATCAAACGCACCATGTGGTCGCGCCGCGCCCAGGAATACGAAGCAAAAATCAACTCAGGTGACCCCTCCGCCATCGCCGAAGTGGTGCGCGACCTGCACCGCAACGCCGGCCAGCCCGACCAAAGCTTCTCGGAACGGCAAATCTACGAATCCGCCCTGGACCGCCTGGCCGCCGAATACGCCGCCCTGGAACGGACCGATAAAGCCACCGCTATCGAGCGGCTGATCGCGCATCTGAAGGCGGAGTAGGGAAGGCCAGGGGGCTTTGCCCCCTGGACCCCCGCTGGGGCCGTGAGGCCCCAGATCCCGATGGGTCCCTAATTCGTTTGCGCGCACGAATCGGCTCGTGATACACGATTTCTATCCGGATACCGGCCAGCCGAGGAATTTAGTGTCCAATTCTGACAATTTGGTTCTTGCTCTAAGCGCCGAGCACATGGTCAAGCTAACCGGCTTGACCATGCGTCAACTCGCCTATTGGGATGCAACGGGGTTTTTTAGGCCCGAACACGCCGCGGATAATCGTCGGTCACCAAATTCACGTGTCTATTCGTTCCGAGACGCCGTTGGCCTAAAAACGATCAGCGTGCTCATGAACGTACACGGCGTCTCGTTGCCGCACTTAAAGGCTGTGGCGAAAAAACTGCAATCATATACCGCCCGCCCTTGGTCAGAGTTGAAATTGCGGGTTTGGAACCGCCGCGTCCAGTTCGATGAGCCTGAAACGGGCGCCACGCGTGACGTCATACATGGCCAGTACGTCATCGTGCCAATCATCGACCTGATCAACGAATTGGAAGCGAGCGTTGGTCAGCTAAAGCGCCGCAATCAAAGCCAAATCGGTAAATTTGAGAAACACCGGTATATTTCTCACAACGACCTGGTGCTTGCTGGCACGCGCGTGCCAGTCGCAACCATCTTGGAATATTTGGACGACGGATACTCAGTTACGGAAATTCTGAAAGAGTTCCCTGCCCTTACCGAGACGGATGTAGAGGCCGTTGTTAAACACGGCAAAATTGCTGTTGCTGCCTAAGCCGGAGAACGTCTCTCTACGATTTTTTCTTGATGAAGGCGTCCCGGATGCAGTTGGCCGCGCGTTGCAAGAGCGTGGTCACCATGTAACTTTTGCCAACAAATCATTGCCCCGGGGCTCTGCGGACCAACTCGTCTGCGTTGCAGCCCTGAATGATGACGCCATCCTGGTCGCCGCTGATCACGACATGAAAAACATCGCCAAGGCGAACGGCCTCGGTAATCAACGTTTCAAATCACTGAGTCTGATCAAGCTATCTTGCCGAAAGCCACAAGCAGCCGCGAAAATTCAGGACGCTATGTCGCTCATCGAGCATGAGTGGCAATGCGGTGAGGGACAACGCAGGCGGCGCCTTTGGATCGAAATCAGCGAGTCCGTCATTCGGATCGTTCGGGCGTAGCGTTAAGCCGCCGCCCGAATAGCCGCGGCCTTCACCTCATCGTCCACCAGGTCGGCGAAGGTGGCAAAATTGTCTTCGAAGCGTTTGACGAGGTTAGCGGCGGCTTTGTCGTAGGCGGTTTGGTCGGCCCAGGCGGCGCGCGGGTCCAGGACTTCGTCCGGGACGCCGGGGACGTGGACGGGGATTTGCAGGCCGAAGAACGGATCGGTGCGGTATTCGGCGTTATCGAGCTTGCCGGCGAGGGCGGCGCTGAGCAGGGCGCGGGTATGGGTGATGGACATGCGTTTGCCGGTGCCGTAGGCGCCGCCGGTCCAGCCGGTGTTGACCAGCCAGCAAGAGGCGCCGTGCTGGGCGATGAGGGCTTGCAGGAGCTTGCCGTAGACTTGCGGGTGGCGGGGCAGGAAGGGCGAGCCGAAGCAGGTGGAGAAGGTGGCTTGCGGTTCCGAGCCCAGGCCTTTTTCGGTGCCCGCCACGCGCGCGGTGTAGCCGGAGAGGAAGTGGTACATGGCCTGGGCGGGGTTGAGCCGGGCGATGGGGGGGAGCACGCCGAACGCGTCCGCGGTGAGCATGACGACGTTTTTGGGGATGCCGCCGCGGCCGGAGAGCTCGACATTCGGGATGAATTCGACCGGATAGCAGGCGCGGGTATTTTCGGTGAAGGTTTGGTCGGTGAGGTCGAGATTGCCTTGGACGTCCGCCACCACGTTTTCCAGCACGGTGCCGAAGCGGTGCGAGGCGGCCCAGATTTCGGGTTCGTTTTGCTGGGAGAGATCAATCACTTTGGCGTAGCAACCGCCCTCGAAATTGAACACGCCTTCGGGGCCCCAGCCATGTTCGTCATCGCCGATCAGGCGGCGGGAGGGGTCTGAGGAGAGGGTGGTTTTGCCGGTGCCGGAGAGGCCGAAGAACAAGGCGGAGTCCTCCGCCGGGCCGATATTGGCGGAGCAATGCATCGGCAGGACGCCGCGCTCGGGCAGGATCCAGTTCATCACCGTGAAGATCGATTTCTTGATTTCGCCGGCATATTGGGTGCCGGCGATGACGATGAGTTTTTCCGCAAACGAGAGCGCGATGGCGGAGCTGGAGTTGACGCCGTCGATCGCCGGGTCGGCCTCGAACTCGGGGGCGTGGAGGATCACGTAGTCGGGCACGAAGCCGGCGAGCTCGGCGGCGGGCGGGCGGATGAACATGTTGCGGGCGAAGAGGGCCTGCCAGGCGCCGGTGGTGACAAGACGCACGCGGATGCGGTTGGCCGGGTCCGCGCCGGCGTAGAGGTCCTGGGTGAAGAGTTCGCGGCCCTGCAGATAGGCCTGCACGCGGCTTTTGAGAGCCTGGAATTTCGCCTGGGGCAGCTTTTGGTTCACCTTGCCCCACCACACATTGGCGGTGGTGGAGGGTTCATCCACCACAAATTTATCCCCGACCGAGCGGCCGGTATGGATGCCGGTGCGCACGATGATGGCGCCGTCAGCCGAGAGCCGGCCCTCGTTTTTGCGCAAACTATGAGCCACCAGCGCCGGGGCGGTGAGGTTGGCGTGCAGGGCGGCGGCGACGCGCACGCCTGTGCCGGCGAGCGGGGCGGCGTCCCGCAGGAGCGCTGGGTCGGTTACATGGTTCACGGTTTGGGCGTTCCTCTGCGTCTCTAAAATAAACTTGTCATATGTCATAAGCAGCCGGGCAGCCCCGATCAACCGGGCAGGGCGCCCCGGGCCGCATTAATTTCGTGCCGCAACGCAGCGATATCGAGCTTGGCGGCCGCGGCAAAACCGCCGACATAATGCGCATCCTTAAGAATTAACCGCCATAAATTAAAGTCCGCGAAGCCGGCGTATAGTTCTGCGTAAGAATGTTTTTGCAAAAACGCGGCCCTGGCAGCCGAATCCCTGGTCAGCGCGGCCTCGGCCAGCAGGGTGACGCGCGGGGCGGTTTGCGGATTCGCCTCGGGCGCTTGGCCGACCACGAGCAGCGCGCAGGCCGGGTGGGCCCGCAAATGCCGGGTGTGGGCGGAGAGATTGGACAGCAGCAGCAGAATATCCCCGGCTGCGTCCAATGCCGGGGTTACAAGTGCCGCGTAGGGGTGCGCGCCATCCAGGGTTGCAAGCGTGGCGGCGTTGGCCCCCAGCAGCAGGGCTGCCGCCTCCTGTGGGAAATTGCGCTCTTGATTTGCGGCCATATTAAGGTCACTCCCGGGCTGCTATGTTGATGTTCAGTAAATAAGAGCCCCGGTTCATGAAGCACACAATCGCCCTGGTTGACGACGACCGTAACATTCTCACCTCGGTGCAGATGACCCTGGAGCAGGAGGGGTTTCTGGTCCGGACCTATACGGATGGGGAGAGCGCGCTGCAGGCGCTGCTCGCCAAGCCGGCGGATCTGGCGGTGCTGGACATTAAAATGCCGCGGATGGACGGGATGGAGCTGCTGCAAAAGCTCCGCACGCGCTCGGCCATGCCGGTGATTTTTCTGACCAGCAAGGATGACGAGCTGGACGAGCTGATGGGGCTGCGCTTAGGGGCCGATGACTACATCACCAAGCCGTTCAGCCAGCGGCTGCTGCTCGAGCGTATCCGCGCGCTGCTGCGCCGTAACGAGGCCTCGCGCGCTGAAGGCTCCGGCGCCGCCCCGGCCGCCGTGCTCACCCGCGGGCACCTGACGCTGGATGAGACCAAGCACCAATGCCTTTGGAAAGGCATCGATATACAGCTCACGGTGACCGAGTTCCTGCTGGTGAAGGCGCTTGCCGCGCGGCCCGGCATGGTGAAATCCCGCGACCAATTGATCGACGCCGCCTATGGCGAGAACGTGTATGTGGACGACCGCACGATCGACAGCCATGTGAAGCGCCTGCGCAAGAAGTTCCGCAACGAGGATGAAGAGTTCGACCAGATCGAGACGCTGTACGGCATTGGGTACCGGTATAAAGAAGCGTAAGGGCGTGCCGGGAGACGTAAGCGCTGCTTTTTTTGAAAAAAAAGCAGCAAAAAAACTTATAGTACCCTGGGCTTCGGGCGCGCCACCCGCACCGCCCCAAGGGAATCAAAAGTATTTTGCGGAGCTTTTGTTCAGAACAGCGACCGCTTGCTGTGCTTAAAAAATCCCGCCTCTCCCGCCTGCTGCGGGACATCCTGTTGGTCAACCTGCTCCCGGTTGTTCTTATTTTCGCGGCGTTATTTTATTTGGACCAGTACCAGCAAGGGTTGCTCGCCGCCGAGGTCTCGGCTTTGCGTGAGGAGGCGCGGATTTATGCTGGCGCGCTCGGCCAGAGTGCCGTGCAGAACAATGCCGGCGGCCAGGCGGTGATTGACCCGGATTTGGCGGCGCCGCTGCTCTACCAACTCACCGAGCCGACGCCGAACGCGCAGGCGTTGATTTATGGGCCGGACGGCGAGTTGCTGGCTAATTCCCGCGTGCATCCTGGGCCTGGCGGGGCGATTGTGACTGAGCCGCTTTCCGCCCCGCCGCCGCCGGGGCTGTTCCCACGGATTGTGGGGTTTGTGTATGACCATTTGGCGGGCGGTGTGGTGGCCGATGATGATTCGGGCGTGGTCGGCTCCGGCGCCGGCGAGGACCCGGACACTTTGGGCTGGCAGCCGGATGCGCGCGAGGCGCTACAACTGACCAATGTCAGCCCGGGGCAGGATTCCCCGCCTTTTGTGCGGCGCGACCGGCACGGTCAGCTCCTGATTACTGTTGCGGAGCCGATTTTCCGCGCCGAGCAGAATGTCGGCACCGTGCTGCTCACCCGCGAGGCGGATGAGGTGGACCAGGCGGTGCTGGCGGTACGGCTCTCGATTCTTGGCCTACTGGCGATCGCGCTGGCCTTGACTGTCCTGGTGTCGCTCTATTTGGCTCGCACCATTGCGAGCCCGATCCTCAGGCTGGCCGGTGCGGCGGCTTTGATGCGCGAGGGCCGCGCCCGCACCCAGGCGCTGCCGGAAAAAATCACCGGCCGGAACGACGAGATCGGCACGCTGGCGCGCGCGCTGGAGGCCTCGGCCCAGGCGTTATGGGCGCGGATGGACGCGATTGAGCAATTTGCCGCGGATGTCAGCCATGAGATCAAAAACCCGCTCTCCTCGATCCGCTCGGCGATTGAGACGCTCTCGCGCTTTGAGGACCCGACCAGGGCCGCCCGGCTGCTTGCCATCATCACCCAGGATGTCGCCCGGCTGGACCGGCTGATCACCGATATTTCGGACAGCTCGCGGCTGGATTCAGAGCTCTCCCGCCGCACGCCGGAGGTTGTGGACATGGCCCGCATCCTCGCGACGCTCGGCGAAATCCATGAGGCGACCGCCAAGGAGAACAGCCCCATTATGGTGCTGGATGCGCCGGCCACGGGCCTGTACGTGCGCGGGGCGGAGAACCGGCTGGTGCAGGTGCTGCGCAATTTGATTGGCAACGCTGTCTCGTTCAGCCCGCCGGGGGGCAAAATCTATCTGCGCGGCCGTGAGACTGGCGGGATCGTCGAGCTTACGGTGGAGGATGAGGGCCCGGGCATTCCGGATGGCAAGCTCGATAGCATTTTTGACCGGTTTTACTCCGAGCGCCCGCAGACCGAGCAGTTTGGCAGCCATTCCGGGCTTGGCCTGTCGATCTCGCGCCAGATTGTGGAGGCGCATTCCGGCCGGATTGCCGCGGAGAACCGGCGCGATGACGCAAGCGAGATTATTGGCGCGCGGTTTGTGATCAGGCTGCCGAAGGCGGGCGCGTAAGCGGTTGTTTTAAAAAACACCGCCGCTTTGACGGACGCTACGTGATCCGGCGGCGGGCGCGCAGGCCGAGCCAGAGCGGCAACGGCAGGGTGGCGGCGAGGAAGGCGGCGAGCAAAGGGAAGACGGCCTGGATGCCGGCGTCCTGCACGTCGGTCCAGAGCTGCACCGGCATGCCGGCGGGGTAGTAGGCGATGATCAGCACGATGCCGAATTCACCGAGCGCGCGGACCCAGCAAAGGGCGAGCGCGCTGGCGAGGCCGCGCTGGGCGAGCGGTAGGGTGACGCGGAAGAAGACGCGCCATGGGCCGTCCCCCAATGTGCGGGCGACCTGTTCATAGTCGTGCGGGACCTCGACCAGGGCGGCGCGGGCGGCGATGATGTAGGTCGGCAGGGCGGCGTAGAGGGCGGCGAGGACGAACGCGGCCGGGGTATTGGTGAGGATGATTCCGAAACGGGCGAAGGCGGCGCCGGCGGGGGCTGCCGGGCCGTAGAACGAGGCCAGCAGGATGCCGAGGGCGAGCGTGGGTGTGAGCATGGGGATCAACACAAGGGCTTCGGCGAGCGCGCTGAGCCGGCCCGATGTGCGGGCTAGGTAGAGCGCGAGCGGCGTGCCGAGCAGTGCGATGAGGGCGACGGCGATGGTGCCGCCGGCGAGCGAGGTGGCGATGGCGCGGAGGTCACCGGGCTGGAGGTTAGAAGGCGACCAACTGCCGCCTGTGATCAACGCAAACAAAGGGGCGCAGAGGAAGGCCAGCACCAGGAGTAAAGGTAGCGGGCGGAGCATGCGGCGCGGGGTCAGATGTTTTTGCCCATGCCGGGGTTATAGCCGTATTCGATGAGGATTTTCTGGCCAGCCGGGCTGTTGAGGAATTGCACGAAGGCGGCGGCGGCCTGCGGGTTGGGGGCGTTCTTCAGGACGGTGGCGTAGAACACCAGCGGGCTCGGATGCACGGTTTTGGTCACGCCCTTTGCAGTGAGGGTCAGGCTGGCTTTGCTGTACCAGGGTTTGGCGAGTGCCGGTGTGCTGAAATTTATCTCGGCCGGGAGCGCGATGAAGGGAAGATGCTGGGAGATCACGGCGCTCTCATAGCCGAGTGTCGCGTCCAGCTCGCCGTCTTGCAGGCGTGCGAGCAGCGAGGGCTCGGCGAAAATTTCCGCGGGGTTTTGCGTGGGGCCCGCGATTTGGGCGGCGAAGCCGGGGAGTTTGTAATAGGTCTCCGCAAGTTGGAGGGTGTAGAGGACATATTGGCCCTGCGGGTCCACCGCCGGGTTGGTGCGGCCGAAGCGCAGGCCGGGTGTGCTGAGGATTTTCGTCCAGTCCGCGCCCTTGGCGGCGGCGAATTGCGCGGCGAATTGGGATTTTGGCGAATAGGTGAGCACGATCGAGGTGCTGGCGATCGGGGCCGCGGAGGTGGCCAGGCCGGCCTTCTCGACGACTTTGACCGGCGGGGCGGAGACCGAGACGAAGACGTCCGGATTTATTGATTTGCCGGCGATGAGATGGGCGAGGGCCATCGCGGCCTGGCCGACGCCGTGGAATTGCGTGCCGGTGGCGGTGGTGAAAGCGGGGCCGATGCCGTGGTCCATGACGACGCCCATTGAGCCGGCAAAGGCTACGGTTACGGTGCCATCGGCCTTGGCCGGTGCGCCATAAGCGAGGGCCAGTGAGGCGGAGGCGGCGAGCAGCCAGCGGCGGGAGAGGGGCATGGGAAACCTCGATTTTTGGCGCGTTATATTTGTTCAGCGATATCGCTGACTGGACATATCGTCAATCGTCATGGTGATCGGGTATTTTAGCTGCGCCCAAGGCCGCTTTGGCGGTTCCGCCCGGCCCGAAAGGCGGATAGTGTGGGGGGTATGATGACGGATTTGCCCAATATCCTGACCTTGTCGCGGATCGGTGCGATTCCGGTGCTGGTGCTGCTGGTGGCGATTGGCGCCAATTGGGCGGATTTTCTGGCCTCCTTGGTGTTTCTGGTGGCGGCGATCACGGATTATCTCGACGGGCGGCTGGCGCGCGAGCGGCTGCAGCTCTCGGATTTTGGCCGGATGCTGGACCCGATTGCGGATAAATTGTTAATCGGCGCGACGCTGATGGCGTTGGTCGGGTTTGGGCATCTGCCGGGCTGGGGGATCTATCCGGCGATCGTGATCATGCTGCGGGAAATTCTGGTGAGCGGCTTGCGGGAATATCTGGCGGAAATCCGCATCGGGCTGCCGGTGAGCCGGCTCGCCAAGTGGAAGACCGGCGTGCAGATGCTGGCGCTTGGCCTGTTGCTGCTGGGCAGCGGCGGGGCCCGGGTGATCGGGCTTGGCTGGCTGCCGATGGCGTGGATCGGCGGTACGCTACTATGGGCGGCGGCGGCGCTGACGCTTGTGACGGGGTGGGATTATTTGAATGCCGGGTTGCGCCATGTCAGCGCGCCGCGGCCGTTGGTCTGAGGCCAGCCACGATAAAATGCGTTTTGGCATGATGCGCGCGCTTTGATGCAAATATTGGGGCTGGTTGGGTGGTCGGGCAGCGGCAAGACCACCCTGCTGACGGCGCTGATCCCGATTTTTAAGGCGCGCGGGCTGACAGTCTCCACCGTGAAGCACGCGCATCATGACCTGACATTCGACCGGCCTGGCAAGGATAGTTTCCGGCATGCGCAGGCCGGGGCGCAGGAGGTTGTGCTGGCGGCCGATGGCGGGTTTGCGCTGTTCTCGTCGGTCCGTGAGATGGATTTGGCGGCTTTGGTGGCGAGGCTGGCGCCGGTCGATCTCGTGCTGGTCGAGGGGTTCAAGAGCGACGCGATTCCAAAGATAGAGGTGTACCGGCCGGCTTTGGGGCAGCCCCCGCTATGGCCCGCGATGGATGTTCTGGCGGTGGCGGCGGATGCGCCGGTGCCGGGCTGTTACAGGCCGTTGCTCGATCTGGGCGCGCCGGTGGTAATCGCCGATTTCATCTGCGGGACACTTGGTTTAAGGGTGAAGTCAGGTAGCGAGGAGTGACTGGTTTGCGATATCTGGGTTTGATCGGGCTGGTTTTGCTGCTGGCGGGTTGCACGAGCGAGCGGCAATTTGCGCGCGATAGCCTGTGGCCTTTCAGCGACCCCAACGCGCCCCATGCCACGAGCGAGACCGCGGAACGGGCACTCGGGCGAACCGCCAGCGTGGCACCGCTGGAGCCGCAGACCGGTGATGTGTGGCCGGGGCCGGTGCAGCCGATGCCGACTTTGAGCGAGATACAGAAGAATTCCACGCTGCCGCTGGGCCAGGGCTACACGCCCTCGCTGCCGTCGCCTTACCCGCCGGGGCAGGGGCCCGCACCGGTGGCCACCGGGCAATAAATGAGAATTTTGTATTTTGCCTGGCTGCGCGAGCGGGTCGGTATGGCCGAGGAGGAGCTGGAGCTGCCGGCGGCGGTGCGCAATGTGCAGGAGCTGATCGATTGGCTGAGGCAGCGCAGCCCGCGCCACAGCGAGGCGTTCGGCGACCAAGGGTTGGTGCGCTGCGCGGTGGATCAGGATTTTGCGGCGTTGGACGCGCCGGTGGGGCAGGCCCGGGAAATCGCATTTTTCCCGCCCGTGACCGGGGGGTAGGGTTGCGGATTTTGGTGCAAGCGGCGGATTTTGATGCCGGTGCGGAGCTTGCCGCGCTGAGCCAGGACGGGGCTGGCGGCATTGCAAGTTTCATCGGCGTGGTGCGTGGCGCCGATGCGGGGGGAAGGCGGATTTTGGGCATGACGCTGGAGCATTATCCCGGCATGACCGAGCGGGCGCTAGGACGGATTGCCGAAGAGGCGCTGGCGCGCTGGCCGCTGACCGGCTGCACCATCGTCCATCGTGTGGGCCGGTTAAGTGTGGGCGAAAACATTGTGTTTGTGGGGGCGGCCAGCGCGCACCGTGAGGCGGCGTTGCAGGCGGTGGCGTTCCTGATCGATTGGCTGAAGACCAGCGCGCCGTTTTGGAAGGCCGAGGAATTCGAGGGCGGCTTGCACCAATGGGTGGCGGCGCGCGCCGGGGACATTGCGGCGGCGGCTTCGTGGCAGGCGCCGGAGCCGCATGGTTTGCCGGTCCGTCCGGCTCGGCTATAGAGCCGGTATGGACCTGAAAGAGCATATTCGCGGCATCCCCGATTTCCCCAAGCCGGGGATTTTGTTTTACGATATTTCGACACTGCTGCGGCACGCCGATGCCTGGCAGGTGGCGATGGGGCGGCTGGCCAACCTGGTGCGGGCTTATCATCCAACCGTGCTGGCCGGGGTCGAGAGCCGGGGGTTTTTGCTGGCCGCACCTTTGGCGCTGAAACTGGGCTGCGGGTTCGTGATGCTGCGCAAACGCGGCAAGCTGCCGGGGGCGACCGTCGGGCTGGATTATGCACTGGAATACGGCACTGACCGGATTGAAATACAGGCCGATGCGGTGGCACCCGGCGCGCGGGTTGTGGTGGTGGATGATTTGCTGGCGACCGGCGGCACGATGGCGGCCGGCATCTCGCTCTTGCAGAATGTGGGCGCCGAGGTGGTGGCCGCGGCCGCGCTGATCGAGCTGACGTTCTTAGGCGGGCGGCAAAAGTTGAACGTGCCGTTCGAAGCGCTGATTCAGTACGACGATTGAGCAAAAGGGTCCGGCACGGCTTGGCCAAGCTCTCGCTAGGGCATGAGGGGGTCCGATGAAACGCCGGCGGCTGATCTCCGGAATGATGGGCGCCGCGGCGCTGACGCCTTGTCCGTGGCGTGCGCGGGCTGAGACGGCCGGGCCGCTGGGGTTGCTGGTGGCCGGGCCGCCCGGCGCGCAGACAAGCCGGTGGGGGAATGCCTGCGCGCTGGCCTTGCAGGCCGCGATGCCGGCGAACCCGCAGATTTTGACCGAGACCGTTGGCGGGCTGGACGGCGTGACCGGGGCCAATCAGCTCGATGCCCTCGTGATCCCTGATGGCCGGACCGCGGCGATCATTCCAGGTGCGGCGCTGATCGCCTGGCTGACCGGTGATAGCCGGGTGCATTTTGACCCGACGCGCTGGGCGCCGGTGATGGCGGGGTGCAATTCCGGCGTGCTGGTGGCGCGGCTGGGGGCGGGTGCGGCGCCCGACTTGCAGAGTTTGCGGGCGATGGCGCCGCTGCAACTGGCGGCCGACCAGCCGCAGAGTAACGATTTGGCGGCTTTGCTGGCGCTGGTGCGGCTGCAGGTGCCGGTGGCGCCGGTGTTCGGGCTGCGCGGCATTGATGCCAAGACCCGGGCTTTTATTGCCGGCGAGGTGGATGCGGTGTTCGTCTCGGGTGAGGGGGTGCCGGAGGATCTCGCACCTCTCGCTGCCGCGGGCGGGGTGCCGTTATTCAGCCTCGGCGCTTGGGGGCCGGATGGGGTGGTCGCGGCCGATCCACTCTTTGCCGGGCTGCCCGATGCGTCCGCCTTTGGTGCGGTGCCGGCCTCCCCGCTTGATCTGGAGTATCAGGCCGCCGCGGCGGCGGCGCGGCTGGATTTCATCCTCGTGCTGCCGCGGCTGACGGACCCAAGCGCGGTGGCGCAATGGCAGCAGGCGGCCGCCGGCGCGGTGCAGTCCGCTGGCTTGGCGGCGGCGGCCAGCGCCAGCGCCGTCTCGCTGCAATTGGCGGGTCCGGTGAAGACGGCGTTCGCCACGCTGGCCGCGGTGGCGGCGGACCAGAGCAACCAGAGCCATTTGCAGGCTTTCCTCTCGAAGAGCTTTGGCTGGCAGCCGGGCTGATTTGGGCAAACCGGTTAAATCCTTCGGCTGCTCGGCCTGCGGCAGTGTGTTTCCCAAATGGGCTGGGCGCTGCGAGGCCTGCGGGGCTTGGAACACGCTGGAGGAGCGCGCGGCGGTGCAGGCCATGCCGGGGGGGATGAAGCTGCAGGCGGCGCGCGGCAAAAGGCTGGAATTTGTCGGGTTGGCGGGGATCTCGCCGCCGCCGCCGCGGGTGGCGACGACCATTATGGAATTTGACCGGGTGCTGGGCGGCGGGTTGGTGCCGGCTTCCGTGGTGCTGGTCGGCGGTGATCCGGGGATCGGCAAATCTACGCTGCTGCTGCAGGCGGGTGCGGCGCTGGGCCGAGCGGGGCAGCGGGTGATCTATATTTCAGGCGAGGAATCGATCGATCAAATCCGGCTGCGGGCCGCGCGCCTGGGGTTGACCAGCGCGCCGATGGAGCTGGCGGCGGCCACACAGCTCGGCGATATTTTGGAGAGCCTGGCGCATGCGCCAGGCGCGGCGCTGGTGGTGATCGACTCGATCCAGACGATGTGGACCGATGGGGTGGAATCAGCGCCTGGCAGCGTGACGCAGGTGCGGGCGGCGGCGTTCGAGCTGATCCGTGCGGCAAAAACCCAAGGGTTTGCGCTGATGCTGGTGGGGCATGTGACCAAGGAGGGTAACCTCGCGGGGCCGCGGGTGCTGGAGCATATGGTCGATGTCGTGCTGCATTTTGAGGGCGACCGGGGGCACCAGTTCCGGATTTTGCGGGGTGTGAAAAATCGCTTTGGCGCGACCGATGAGATCGGCGTGTTTGAGATGACCGGCGGCGGGCTGGCGGAGGTGGCCAACCCGTCCGCGCTGTTTTTGGCGGAGCGGCGGGGCAATGTCTCGGGCAGTGCGGTGTTCGCGGGGCTTGAGGGCTCGCGGCCGGTGCTGGTGGAGATTCAGGTTTTGCTGGCACCCAACCCCGGCGGGTCGCCCAGGCGCTCGGTCATTGGGTGGGATTCGGGGCGGCTGGCGATGCTGCTGGCGGTGCTGGAGACCAGGTGCGGGCTCAAGCTCGCGATGAATGATGTGTATTTGAACGTGGCGGGCGGCTTGCGGGTGAGCGAGCCGGCGGCGGATTTGGCGGTGGCGGCGGCGCTGATTTCGGCGGCGGCCGATATTCCGACCGATCCCACGATGGTGTTTTTTGGCGAAATCGGGCTTTCGGGCGAGTTGCGGCAGGTGGCGCAGGCGGAGCTGCGGCTGAAGGAGGCGGCGAAGCTCGGCTTCGTGACCGCGGCGTGTCCGAAGCGGGTGGCGGGCGGGGCGCAGCGGATCGCGGTGCCGGGGAGCCTGAGATTGACGGAAATTGGCCATCTGACCGACCTTGTTGCGGTTGCGACGGGCGGGGTAAAACGCGCTCTACAGACCCAGGAGACGGGATGACTTGGATTGACGGTGCGGTGCTTTTGATCGTCGGGCTGTCGGCGGTATTTTCGATGGTCCGGGGATTCGTGCGGGAGGTGCTGGGGGTTGGCGCCTGGGTTGGCGCGTCCTTCGCGGCGGTGAAATTTTATCCGCTGGTGCTGCCTGAGATCAGCTCCGTGCTGCCGATGAAGAATTTTGTGGTCTATGCGGCGATGGCGGTGATTTTTTTGATCGTGCTGATCCTGCTCAGCCTGTTGAGCGCGCTGATTGGCGGATTGGTGCGCGACTCGGCACTTTCGGCGCTGGATCGCAGCCTGGGGCTGGTGTTTGGGGTGGCGCGCGGGGCGGTGATTGTGTGCGTGGCGTATATTGCGCTCTCGGTTGGCGTGGCCGAGCCGGAATGGCCGGCGCCGGTGGTGAATGCGCGGTTTTTGCCCTGGGCGCATGATGGTGCGGGCGATCTCGTGGCGCTGCTGCCGCATAGCTATCAGCCGAAGGTTGACCCGCTGCCGGGGGCGCCGGCGCCAAGCGCTGGGGCGCTGATGCAGCAGCCGGTGACCGGCAATGCGCTGAGCACTGAGTGATGACCGGCCGCCCTTGAAGATGGTTTCATCTGAAAGGGCGGGCGGTCTTGCGCGCAAGGCTGGTGGGGCGGCCGCGCGCCAACATCTTGCGCGCGGGGCTGGTGGGGCGGCCGCGCGCCAACATATTACTGGTTTGTGCTCGACATCAGAGTGTCACAAGTTTAGTTGACGGGCGAGCCATGGCGGATGGGGGTTAGAGGCGATCATGATCGATGATGACAAGCCTCATGAGGAGTGCGGGGTTTTTGGCGTTTGGAACGTCACCGACGCCGCCGCGATTACGGCGCTGGGGTTGCATGCGCTGCAGCATCGCGGGCAGGAGGCGACCGGGATTGTGACGCATGACGGGGTGCGCTTCCATTCCCATAAGGGGCTTGGCCTGGTTGGCGATAATTATGGCGACGCCAAGGTGATGGCGGGGCTGCCGGGGACCCGGGCGATCGGGCATAATCGCTATGCCACTACCGGCGAGACGGTGCTGCGTAACGTGCAGCCGCTATTTGCGGAATTCGAGTTTGGCGGGCTGGCGGTGGGGCATAACGGCAACCTCACCAATGCGCATACGCTGCGCAAGGCGCTGACCCGGCGGGGCTGCTTGTTCCAGAGCACGATGGATTCGGAAGTCTTTGTGCATCTGATCGCGATCAGCCTGTATTCCAACGTGATCGACCGGCTGATCGATGCGATCAAGCAGGTGGTGGGCGCCTATTCGCTGGTGGCGCTAACCAATGAACAGCTGATCGGGGTGCGCGATCCGCTCGGGGTGCGGCCGTTGATTTTGGGCAAGCTGCACGGCGCGGACGGCAATACCGGCTGGGTGCTGGCCTCCGAGACCTGTGCGCTCGATATCGTGGGGGCGGAGTTTGTGCGCGATGTTGATCCCGGGGAGATCGTGGTGATTGACCAGGCGGGGGTGCAGAGCCTGCGGCCGTTCGCGGTGCAGAGCCCGCGGTTTTGCGTATTTGAGTATATCTATTTTGCGCGGCCGGATTCCGTGATGGAGGGGATTTCGGTCTATGCCGCGCGCAAGCTGATCGGCGCGCAGCTGGCGCGGGAATCGGCTGTGGATGCGGATGTGGTGGTGCCGGTGCCGGATTCGGGCGTGCCGGCGGCGATGGGGTTTGCCGAGGCGAGCGGGATTGCGTTCGAGCTTGGGATTATTCGCAACCATTATGTCGGGCGCACGTTTATTGAGCCGACGGACCAGATCCGGCATTTGGGGGTACGGCTTAAGCACTCGGCGAACCGGGCGATTATTGCCGGCAAGCGCGTGGTGCTGGTGGATGATTCGATTGTGCGCGGGACCACGAGCCAGAAGATTGTTGAGATGGTGCGGGCCGCCGGTGCGGCCGAGGTGCATATGCGGATCGCCGGGCCGCCGACCACGCATTCCTGCTTTTACGGGATCGATACGCCGGAGCGGGGCAAGCTGCTGGCGGCGCGCAATGACGTGGCGGCGATGGCGAGGCTGATCGGCGTGGATAGCCTTGCGTTCATCTCGATCGATGGGCTGTACCGGGCTTTGGGGCGCGATGGGCGGGATGCGCGCAAGCCGGCGTTTTGCGATGCCTGTTTTACCGGGGAGTATCCGATCACGCTGACCGATTATGCCGAGGCGCGCGACCCGCAGCTTAGCCTGCTCGCCGAACTGGCCTGACATCATGGTTTATCTGTGGGTCGCCATTGGCGGCGCTTTGGGTAGCATGGCGCGGTTCTGGCTCGGAAATGCGGTGGCGCTGGCGGTGGGATCGGAATTTCCGTGGGGCACGTTGCTGATCAATGTGATCGGCTCGTTCGTCATCAGTTTTTTTGGGTTTTTGACCGGCACGTCGCAGCGTTTTGCGGTACCCTACGAGGCGCGGGTGTTTGTGACCGTGGGGATTTGCGGCGGGTTCACGACGTTTTCATCGTTCAGTTTGCAGACTGTTGAGCTTGTGCGCACCGGGCAGGCCGGGCGGGCGGGGCTGTATATCGCGGCCTCGGTGATTTTGTGTTTGGCGGCCTGCGCGCTGGGATTTGCGTCGGCCGCGGCGATAAATAACAGCCTGGGCCAGTCCCGCTCTATCTAAATTAGTCGTCACAAGGCTGGTGGCAATAATATTGCGTTTGCCGGGGCGGCTTGTGACTTTTCAGCCACATGAATGCTGCAAAGCGAAAGAAACGGGTGTTTCGGCTGGCTTGCCGACGGGCTTGGCATGTAGATTGCCATTTCGTTACCGTGAGATGGCGCGAAATCAGGTGGTTCTGCTTGATTTGTGACGTATCAGGTTACGGTTTAGGCATTCACGCGCAACAACTGCGTATTCAGGAGGCATAATGATTACCATGCGTCGGCAACTTTTGGGGTTGGGCTTTGTGGCCGCGTCCTCACTCTTGGCCCTGCACTCGGCCCAGGCCTTGACCGGCCCGACCGCGATCCAGATTGACGGCGGCCCGCTCGGCCCGCTGCAGCTGAGCGGCGGCGTGGATGGCGAGGGCTATTACGTGAGCAATTACAACGGCAAGGATGATGGCGCGGATCTCGGCAGTGGCCTGGTTGAGCTGCAGAAATCCGATGGTCTGGTGCAGTTCACGATTGAGGTTGGCTCGAACGGTGGTACGACGACGTTGGGAACTGGCGCGTTTGGCCAGACCTCGATCAACACCTTTGTGACCGGTCCGCTCTATGCTGGTTATGTCACCATTGCGCCGCCGAACTCGCCGGTGACGTTCTCGGCCGGCCAGATCGGCTCGCTGGAAGGCTATGAGTCCGGCATCGACTGGAACAATGCTGTGCAGCTGACGACCGCGATCTTCTATGTTCAGAACAGCCAGTCGCGTGGTGTTGAGGCGGCCTATACGCAGGGTCCGATCAGCGCGACCGTGGAATATGGCGATGGCGAGGATTCTGGCGCCTGGAATACTGTGCAGGCCTTGGTTGGCTACACCATCAACCCGACCAATAGCGTGGACGTTTATGCCACCGCCAATATCGGCCGTACCGGTCCTTATGCGTATGCTTATGGCCAGGGCATGGTCGGCACGTCCAACATTTATGATAACTCGGACATGATCGGCGCCTACTACTCCTTCACCCAGGGCAACCTGACGCTGGTGCCCGAGGTGCAGTTCCAATACGCCAAGAAGGATGCGATCGCCGGGCTCCCAGAGGGCGACTCTGATTTCGGTGCCGCATTGTTTGGCGACTATGCTTTCGGCACATCGCCCTACTCGATCGGTGCGTGGGCGGAGTATTTCACCTCGCATACGCCTGACGGCGCGGTGTTCATCGGCCCGGATTCCGAAGCGATTGGTGCGGCGGTGGCGCCGACCTGGCAGTACAAGGATTTGTTCGCGCGCGCTAACGCGGGCTATTTGTATCTGCTGCACAACACCGGTGACGGTGTGACCTACGGCACCTCCGGTGGCAGCAGCCGTGGCCAGTTCCTTGGCACGGTGGAGGCTGGCCTGCTGTTCTAACAGCCGGTCTTGTTTCAAAGAAAGGCCGGACCGTTGGGTTCGGCCTTTTTGTTGTGGGTTGACGGAGACAACGCTGCCTTTTGGCCCCGCGGGATAAGGCAAAACAGAAATTTGTGCCGTCGGTGCACCTTGCTAGAAAGATGGATTGCCGCGGCCGCTGCGCGGCCTCGCAATGACGATGGCGCGGCGACAGCCTTGTTTCAGAAATTTTTTGCGGAGCTTTTTTTTAAAAAAGCGACCGCTTGCTCTCCCTTATGAGACCTGGGCCAGCCAGGCCGGCAGGTTATAGTAATTCGAGACGCGGGCGATTTTGTTGTCGCGGATTTCGAAGAAGGCGCCGGCGGGGAGGGTGTAGGTTTGGCCGGTGGCGGCGGGCATGCCGTAGCCGGCCTGCAGGTATTTGCCGTGGACGGTGAATTCGGCGGCAGCGCGGGTGCCGGAGGGTTCGGTTAGAACCGTGAGATCGGCAATGCGTTCATGGTAACAGCGGTTCATCTCGTCCATGAAGGCCGCGAAGGCGGGTTTGCCGTGCTCGCGGCTGGATTGGTTGATGTCGTGGATCACGTCCTCGGTCAGCAGCGCGAGGAAGGCGGCCAGGTCGCCGGCGTTGAAGGCATCGTAATAGGCAATGATGAGGGTCTCGCTGGGGATCGTCATGTCAGGCTCCGGTTTCGCGCCACCATGCCCCGGCGAGCAGCAAAAGCGCAAATATTAGGCAGGGTAGGGGCGGCAGCAGCGGTATTTGGGTGGTGCCGGTGATCTGTGTGGCGTGGCGGGGGGTTATGAGGGATGGCAGAGGCGGGGGCGGGGTGGCGCCGAGCCAGATGATGTTTTGCGCGTGGCCGCGGAGTTTGGCGGCGGTGGCGGCGAGGTCCTGAAATTCCTGGGCGTTGGTGTCTTGTCGCGTGGCGGCGGCGGTGAGGCCGCCTTCGGCGATTCGCCACAGCCCGGGTTCGGGCGGGACCGGGCGTGTGGCGGTGAAGTCTCCGGGGCCGGTATTGGCGAGCGGGGCAATGATGGTTTTGCCATTTGGGCCGGTGATTGTGGCGTCCCCCGGATTGGTGGGGCCAATGGTGTGGCGGGTGATGTGAAGTGCCGTGCCATCGAGCGTGGCGGACAGGGTTTCGGGCTCAAGCTCCGGTTCGCGCAGCAGCCAGTACACGATCCGGCGGAGCAACGGCAGGGCCGGGCCGGTGTGGCCGAAGCCACGGGTCCAGAGCCAGAGCTGGTCGGAGAGCAGCATGGCGACGCGGCCCTGGCCGGCGGAGGAGAGGATGAGCAGCGGGTTGCCGGCGGCGCCGGTCATCAGCACGTCGCCCGTGGATATATTGGCGGCCTGCATGCGGTACCAGGGCGGGAGGGTCTGGTTGGCGAAGGGCGCGGTGACGGGATGGCGGGCGCCGAGACCGGTTACGGTGGGGGTGAAGGGTGCGGTGAGGGTGCCGGGGGCGGCCGGCGAGGCGGGCAGTATGCTGCCGAGCGGGGTGAAGGCGAGGCTGCCGGGGCCTGCGAATTCCGGGCCGATTTCCGCCAGCAAGGCGCCGCCATGGGTGACGTAGCGCGCGATATTGCCGAGATAGGTGGGTGATAATAGGTCTCCGGCGGAAAACCCGTCCAGGATGATGAGGTCGAATTTTTGCAGATCGGTCTCGAACAATGCCTGCACGGGGAAGGGGACCAGAGCGAGGTCGCCGGGGGCGGCGTCCACCGGCTCGCCGGGGGTGCGCAGGATGGTGAAATGGATGAGCTGGACCGCGGGGTCTGATTTCAGCAGGACGCGCCAGGCGCGCTCGCCCGGGCTTGGGCTGCCGGAGATCAGCAAAATGTTGAGATGTTTGCGGATGCCGGTGAGGGAGAAGCCGGCTTGGGTATTGAGGGCTGTGATGGCGCCTGCGAGCGGTGGGGCGGCGAGCGTGATGGTGGTGGCGCCGGCGCGGGTGATGGGCAGGGCGAAGCTGGCCGGTTGACCGATGGTGACCGGCATTGTGCTGAGGATCGTGCCATCGGAGGCGATGGTGACGGGGATCTGGGCGCCGGTGTCTTTGGTGCCGTGATCGAGCACTTCGAAGCGGATGGTTTGGGTCTGGCCGACCAGGCCGAAGGCGGGCGGGTTGATGAGGCGCAATTCGCGGTCGGTTTCCGGCGCCTTGGCGGTGAGCAGGGCGGTGAGGCTGGGTAACTCGGGGAGGGATGATGCGTCCGATATTTGGCCGTCGGTGATCAGGATGATACCGGCGCGCTGGGCGGGCGGGATGCTGGCCAGGCTTGCATTCAGGGCGGGGGTGATGGCGGTGCCGCCATCTGGGGCTGGCGGGATTCCGGCGATGACGAGCCGGGTGGCGCCGGCGGATTGGCGCAGGGACGCGATGGCTTGGGTGGTGAGCGCCTGGCGCTGGCCGATCTGCATGGATTGAGAGTCATCGACCAGGACCAGCGCGATGTCCGGCAATGGTTTGCTGGTGGTCTCGCGCCAGTTGGGGCCGGCGAGGATGGCGAGCAGCAACATGAAGCCGGCGAGGCGGATGAGCCCGCCGCGGGCGCGCAGGATAAGCGCGGTGAGAGACAGGATGGCTGCCAAGGCGGCAAGGGCGGCGAGCCAGAGCGGCGGAATGAGTGGTGCAAAGCCGATCTGGCCGGTCATTGCCCGAGCCGGTCGAGCAAGGCGGGGGCGAAGGCTTGGTCGGCCTTATAATCGCCGGTGAGCGAGTAGATCACCAGGTTGATGCCGAGGCGATCGGCGACCAAACGTTGGGCGTCGCCGCCCGGCAGCGGGGTTTGCTCGGGGATGCCGGTGGAATCACGGGCCCAGGCGCCGGCCCAGTCATTCTGGGTGAGGATGATGGGGGTGACGCCGTCCGCGTCGCGCGCGGCGGGGATGGCGGCGAGCACCGGGGCGCCGGTGAAACGGCCGGGAAAGCCGGGGATGATGTAGAAGCAATGGGCGATGACGTCTTGGCCGGTGAGGGGCTGGAGTGGGGGTAGATCGAGGCAGGCGGTGATGCGGGTGAGTGCGGCGCCGGCACCGGGGGCGAAGCCGGCGCCTGAGCCGGGGGAGCCGGCGTCCGCGCCTTCGGTGTCGATCACCAGCAGGCCGCCATGGGACATAAATATGTTGAGGGCCTCGCAGGCGGCGGGTGATGGGGTGGGGGTGGCCGGGCGCAGCAGCCAGTAGATCAGCGGGTAGAAGGCGAGATCATCGGTGCTGGGGTTGAGCAGAGCAGGTGGCGCGAGCTGGACCGAGCTGTGGGCGGAGACATTGGCGGTGACGAAGGCGAGGCCATAAGCGGTGGTTTGGTCGGTGCCGGAATCGCCCGAGGATATGTAGCCCAAAGTCGGCTGCAGGGCGGCGGCCGGCTGGGCATGGGCGGTGGCGGGAAGGATGGCCATCGCGAGCAAGCTGAAGCCGAGGCGTGGAATTTTACCGCGGATCAGCAGGGAGAGTGCGAGGTCAAGCGTGAGCAGAACGAGGGCCAGCGCGATCAGACTTGGACCCAGGCGATTGGGTGGTGCGGTGCCGATGAATGGCTGGGCGCCGGGTAGCTTGGCTTTTGTGAACGGCGGAATATGGCCGGCGAGGTTCAGCGCGATGGTGCTGCCGGTGCCATACAGCCCGGGTGGCCGTGCCGGCGAGATTTGTGCTGCCGGCAGCTCTGAGAGGTGTAACAGAGCGGTGCCGGTGGCTTGGCGCAGCGTGCCGAAGGCGTCCATCCGCAGGGATAGCGGTTGGGCAATGGTGCTTGAGGCGGCGTTGCCGTGGCCGAGTGCTACGAGTCTTTGCAGGATGGCGGGATACAGCCCGGAGAGGGCAAGATTTGACCAGTCAGGATTCGCGGAGGTCAGGATGTTGACGAGGTCGCCCTGGCCGGCCGGCCGGCCGAGGATGAGCGGCGTGCCGTCCGCGAGGCTGGCCCAGATTGTTGCGGGATCGAGAGTGGCGGGGTCTGCTAGGACCTGGCGGGAGATTGTAAGCGTGCGCTCGGGGTTGAGGCCGGCGAGCGGGCTGCCGGGTGGAATCGGGGCGAGTGGTTCAGGTTTTGACCAGGTGAGGGTGCCGCCGAGGCGGCGTGTGCCTTGAAGTAACGGATCGGCGGTGAGTGAGTCTGGTGCGGCGGCGGTGAGGGGGCCTGCGAAGCGGACCAGAATGCCGCCGGCGGCGATGTAGGATCGTGCTGCGTCAGCCAAATTTGGGGTGAGTGGCTGGTCGACGAGGCAGATGATGCCGGGCCGGGCGGCCAGCAGAGTCCCCGGGCTGGCGCGGGTGATGATGGTGCCGGGCGGCAAAGCGCGGCTGAGATAATAGAGGCCGCCGAGGAACGGCGCGTCGGCGGTGCTGCTGCCGCCGGCAAGGCCGGCGGTATGCGCTGCATCGCTCTGGTCCAGCAGCGTTGTGGCGGCGGCGGATGGCGGACCGATGAGGATGAATTTGGCGATCTGGTTGCGGATGGAGGGTGGCAGGGTGATGGTTGCGTCCCCGTTGGGGGCGAATGCGCCGCGGGCGAGGCTTGCGCCGGATGCGTTTTCTGCCTGCCATTGGGCGTTTTGCGGGTTGGACATGGCGTGCAGAACGAGGCTGCCCGAGGGTGACAGGCGCACGGGGCCGAGCAGGGCCGGCGAGGTGCCGGGTGCGAAGATCCGGTTGGGGTGCAAGGTGGCGAGGAAGCCAGGTCCGCCGGGGCTGTCGGTTATGCCGTCCGCGATATAGATGCGCGTTGGCTCCGAAGCGGCGGCGATGGTTTTGCTGGCGGCAAAATGGTCGGTTGGCCAGGGCTCGGGCTGCAAGGTGGCGAGTGCGCCCTCGGCCGCCGCGGCGCTTGCCAAGGGGGGTGCCCGCGGGGCGGTGCCGTCTTCGCCCCGGGCGGTTGCGAGAATCGCGACCTCGCGGTTTTGCAGGCCGGCGGCGGCGATGATTTGTTGGGCGGTGGCCGTGATTTGCGGCCAGTTGGCGGCGGCGGCCCAACCATTATCGACCACCAAGAGCACCGGGCCGGTGCCGGGCAGCGCCGGCGGCGGGCGCCATACCGGGCCGGCGATGCCGATGATCAGGCAGAGCAGTATCGCGGCGCGCAGAAGGGCCAGCCAGAGCGGAAGTTTTGCGGCGGTTTGCTCGCGGTTGTCGAGCCCTGCCAGCAAAGAGAGCGGTGGAAAACGGAGGCGTTTCGGCGGCGGCGGGGTGAGGCGCAGCAGCAGATAGAAGACGGGCAGCAGCAGCAGGGCGGTGAGTGCCAGCGGGGCCGTAAAGATCATCTGGGGCTGAGCGCCTGATACAGGGTGGTGAGCACAAGCGCCGGGGCATGGTCGGTCCGGTGGAATAGCGGGGTCTGGCCGGCTCGCAACGCGGCATGCGCGATCGCCGCGCGATGGGCGGTGAGGCGGGTGCGATAGGCGGCCGCCAGATCCTGCGCGCGGGCGGCGGGCAGCGGCGCCTCGCCGCTGAAACCTGAGAAGATGTAGCGGCCCTGGTAGGGGAAATCGCATTCGGCGGGATCGAGGATCTGCACCACGGCGCCGCCGCGCGGCCCGGAGACGCTTGGCGCAATTGTGAGGAAGTCGCCGAAGCGGATATGGCGCGCGCGCGGGTCGGGTGCGGCCTTGCCGCCGGTGTTCAGGGCATGGGCGATGGCGCTCAGGGCGCGTGGGCCGGATTTGGGTGTGGTTATGCCGGAGAGCGCCACACGCTCACCGGCGCGCAGCAAAAGCGCGGCCGTGGCCAGCAGCAGCAGGATCGCGCGGTCGCGCTTTTGCGGCAAGGCCGTGCTACTGGAAAAATCCAGCGTGGGCGTATCCTCCAGCGATAGCGCGATGCTGGCTTGTGCCTCGGATTCGCGTTCGCGGATGTAATGACGGTCGCCCTGCGCGCTGCGGCGCCAATCGATGCGCCTTGCGTCGTCCCCGGCATGGGCTTCGCGGAATTGCCAGAACGCGTCGCCCTGGCCGGTGCGGCGGCGGCCGTGCAGGCCGGGTGCTACGGCCCAGGCGAGGCGCTCCGCGGCCAGGATCAATTTTGGAAGCGCCGCGGCGAGGTGCTGCGCTTGGGTCTCCGGTGAGGCGGGTTGCACGCGCAACGCCGTTCAGCCTGGGCGCGCCGGGATCGGCATCAGAGCCTGGCGATCAGCCGTTGCAGAATGGCGTCGAGCGTGGCCCCGGCGGCGCCGGCGGCGAAAGAGAGCGCCATGCGGTGGCGCAGGCAGGGGATGGCGAGAGCGGCGATATCCTCGGCGCTGGGGGAAAGGCGCTGGTCCATTAAAGCGCGGGCGCGGACCGCCAGCATGAGGGCTTGGCCGGCACGCGGGCCTGGGCCCCAACTGAGCTCGTCGCGCAAAGCCGGCCAGGCTGGGGTCTCCGGACGGGCGCCGCGCACCAGCTCGATGATCGCGCTGGTGACGCCGTGGCTGACCGGCATCGCGCGGATCAGGGTTTGGATGTTTTGCAGCTCTGGCGGGCTGATGATCTGGTGCGGCGCGACGCGGCTGGTGCCGGTGGTGGCGAGCAGCATGGCGCGCTCATCGGCGGCCGATGGGTAGTGGATATGGATGTCCAGCATGAAGCGGTCGAGCTGGGCTTCGGGCAGCGGGTATGTACCCTCCTGCTCCAACGGGTTTTGCGTGGCGAGCACATGAAAGGGTTGCGGAACGGGATGGTTGGTGCCGGCGATCGTCACATGGCCCTCCGCCATCGCCTGGAGAAGGGCGGACTGGGTGCGCGGGCTGGCGCGGTTGATTTCATCGGCCATCAGCAATTCGGTGAAGACCGGGCCGGGGATGAAGCGGAACCGCCTGGTGCCGCCGGTATCATCGAGCACTTCACTGCCGATAATGTCGGCAGGCATGAGGTCCGGCGTGAACTGGATGCGATGGGTGCGCAGGCCGAGCACGGTACCGATTGTCTCGACCAGCAATGTTTTGCCGACGCCGGGCACACCGGTCAGCAAGGCGTGGCCGCCGCTTAAAATCGCCGTCAACGCCTGGCTGATCGCCTCATCCTGGCCGATAATGACCCGTGCGGCGGCCGCGCGGATCGCGGCGGCGGTGCGCATCGCGGCTGCCAGACGATCAGTAATTTGCCCGGTATCGGCGGCATCCATGCCTTCACCCATTTGATTGCATTTGGATGCTACCTATATCCAACGCTGATGAGAACATCGGCGGCAAGGAATTCGGGGATTGTGATTGAGAGGCGGGCAGCCGGCGAGACCAACACCAGCCCGGCGCGTGCCGTTGTTGATTGCGGGGACCTGCCGTTTCTGATCAAGCGGGACGGCACCTGGCTGTACCGGGGCAGCCCGATCAACCGTAAGCCAATGATCTGCTTGTTCTCGACCGTGTTGAAGCGCGAGGAGGATGGCAGCTATCTGCTGGAGACGCCGGCCGAGCGCGGACGGATCGAGGTGGAGGATGTGCCCTTCATCGCGGTTGAGCTGGATTGGACCGGGCATGGCAAGGCGCAGATGCTCACCTTCCGGACCAATGTGGACCAGTGCATTACCGCGGGACGGGAGCACCCGATCAGAATCCGGCATGATTTGCTGAATTGCGAGCCCACGCCGTATCTTCATGTGCGAGATGGCAAAGGGCAGTTTCCGATCGAGGCGCGGATCAACCGCGCGACCTATTATGAGCTGGTGGCGCTGGCCGAGCCTGGCACGCTGTATGGCCGCAAGGTGCTCGGCGTTTGGAGCGATGGCGTGTTTTTCTCGCTGGGGGATTTGCCGTCCTGTTCTGACTGCACCTGAGCCGGCGACGGCGCGGTTAAGGGCGACATGAACGCGGCCGAGCTGAGGGCAAAGTTGCCGCGGGGCTTGGCGCGCCATGCGCTGGCTGCCGGCGGGCACCGCCCGTCCGCCGTGCTGGTTGGGTTGGAGCCGGGGCACGGGGTTTGGCTGACGCGCCGGGCACCTTGGCTGCGCAGCCATGCCGGACAGGTATCTTTTCCTGGTGGGAAGATTGAGGCGTATGACGGCTCCCCCGAGGCGGCGGCTTTGCGCGAGGCGGCCGAGGAGATCGGCCTGGACCCGGCAAGCGCCGAGGTGTTGGGTTGCATGGATGATTTTATCACCGGGACTGGGTTCCATATCTCGCCGGTGGTCGCGTTGCTGCCTGAAGGGGTGGCGTTTGTCGCCTCGCCCGGCGAGGTGCAGGAGGTGTTTTGCCTGCCGTTTTCGACCTTGCTCGATAAGCGGTTTCCGGTGCGGCGGCGGGCGTTTTGGCGGGGGGGTGAGCGGACATTCTGGGTCTGGCCGCATCCGGATCATCCGGTTTGGGGGGCGACGGCCAAGATATTGTTGAATTTGGCGGTGCTGTTGCGCGGTGCGCCGTGATCGAGGGCCCAGGCGTGGCGGCGGTGTGGGATGCGCTGCCGGAGGCGCGGATTGTGGGTGGCGCTGTGCGCGACCATCTGGCCGGGCTGGCGATCTCCGATGTGGATTTTGCAGTGCCGTTGACGCCGGAGGCGGTGATCGCGCGGTTGGAGCGGGCGGGGCTGAAGGTTGTGCCGACCGGGCTGAGCCATGGGACGGTGACGGCAATGGCGGCTGGGAAGGGCTTTGAGGTGACGACGCTGCGGCGCGATGTGGCGACCGATGGCCGCCACGCCGTGGTCGCGTTCACCGATGATTGGGCGGTGGATGCGAGCCGCCGGGATTTCACCATCAACGCCATGTCAGCGACGCGGGATGGAACGGTGTTTGATTATTTTGGCGGGCGGGAGGATTTGGCCACCGGGCGCGTGCGGTTTGTGGGGGTGGCGCGGGCCAGGATCGCTGAGGATTATTTGCGGATTTTGCGGTATTTCCGGTTTTTTGCGCGCTACGGGATGGCCGCGCCGGATGACGAGGCGATTGCCGGTATTCGGGCGTTGCACGCGGGGATTGCCCAACTCTCGGCCGAGCGGGTTTGGGCCGAGTTGAAGCGGATTTTGGCGGCTTGCGACCCGCGGCACGCGCTGGTTTTGATGCAGGAGACAGGCGTTTTGCCTTTGATTGTGCCTGGAGCGAGGGTGGAGCGGGTGGCGGCGTTGGTGGAAGGTGGCGCGCCCGGCTCAGCGTTGTTGCGGGCGGCGGCGTTGATTGGGCCGGATGTTGAGGCGTTTGCCGAGCGGTCGAAGCTGAGCGGTGCCGAGCGGGAGATGCTAGAGGCCTTGGGTGTGATGAATAGCCTGACTCCGGATTGCGATGATGCGCGGCTGCGGCGCGCGCTGGCGCGGGAGCCGGCCGAGATTTTGGTGATGCGGAGCTGGCTGGCGGGTGATGGATCGGCTGGATGGGATGATCTGCGGCGGCGTATTGCAGGTGTTGAGCGGCCGGTGTTTCCGCTGTTGGGGCGCGACGTGACGGGCCTTGGTGTGCCGCCGGGGCCGCTTGTTGGGGAGATTTTGCGCGAGGTGGAGGCTTGGTGGATGGCGGGCGGGTGTGCGGCGGATGCGCGAGGCTGTTTGGATTACGCGGCGCGTATAAGTGATCGGGAACTTGGCGCCTGAGATTTTTGATTTGTTGTGGCCGGGATTTTGTAAGGGCTCCGAACCACAGGATAAAAAAGTTTTTTGCTTCTTTTTTTAAAAAAGAAGCCCTTTCTTAAATCGCGATACGGACACCTAACTCGACGACGCGGTCGCTTGGGATGCGGAAGAATTCGGTCGCCGATACGGCGTTGCGGGCCATGAAGAGGAACATCCAGCGGCGGATGAAGCGGAGTTTGGGGACCGAGGCCGGTACGACCGTTTCGCGCCCGACGAAGTAGCTGGTTTGCATGGGTTTGAATTCGATGCCTTGCGCGGAGAGGCTTTCCAGGGCGCGCGGGACGTTCGGGCTTTCCATGAAGCCATAGAACAATGTGACCTTGTAGATGCCGGGGGCGGCTTCGTCGGCGAGGGCGCGGTCGCCGGGGTCGGCTTGCGGCGTGTCGAGTGTGCGGACGGTGACGAAGAACACCTGTTCGTGCAGGACCTTGTTGTGTTTGAGGTTGTGCAGCAGGGCGTTGGGCACGAAATCGAGATTGCCGGTCATGAAGACCGCGGTGCCGGGGACACGGACGATGCGTGATTGCGGCAGGCGCGCCAGGAACGACGCCAGAGGCAGGCTGTCTTGCGTCCAGCGGGCGAGGATGAGGCCGCGGCCGCGCTTCCAGGTGGTCATGATAAGGACAACGGTGAGGCCGATGGCCAGCGGGACCCAGCCGCCGTCGAAAATTTTGACGGTGTTGGAGGCGAAGAAGGCGAGATCGACGATGCCGAAGAAGCCGAAGACGCAGATGGCGGCGGGGCGCGACCAGTTGAACTGGCGGCGGAAGACGACCACGGCCAGGATATTGGTGCAGATGAAGGTGCCGGTAACGGCGATGCCGTAGGCCCAGGCCAGGGCGTCGCTGGTTTTGAAGGCAAGGACCAGCAGGATGACGCCGATCGCGAGCATGGCGTTGATTTGCGGGACGTAGATCTGGCCTTCCTCGGTCTTGCTGGTGTGACGGACTTCCATGCGGGGGAACAGCCCCAGCTGGATGCATTGGCGGGCCATTGAGAAGGCGCCGGTGATGACGGCCTGGCTCGCGATGATGGTGGCGAGTGTGGAGAGGATGACCAGCGGCAGCTCGAGCGCATGGGGGGCGAGCTTGAAGAACGGGTTGTCGGCGGCGGTTGGGTCGGCGATGACCAGCGCGCCTTGGCCGAAATAGTTGAGGAGCAGGCAGGGCAGGACGAAATAGGTCCAGGCGGCGCGGATCGGGCGGCGGCCGAAATGGCTCATATCGGCGTAGAGTGCCTCGGCGCCGGTGACGGCCAGAACGACGGCACCGAGCGAGAGGAAAGCGAGCAGCACGTGATGGGCGATAAAGCGGGCGGCGAAGCTTGGCAGCAATGCTTCGAGCACGAAGGGGTGGTGCCAGATTTCGAGCGCGCCGATGACGCCGATGGTTACGAACCAAATCAACATGACCGGGCCGAAGGCGCGGCCCATGCTGCCGGTGCCGCGGCTCTGGCAGAGGAAGAGCACGACGATGACGGCGAGGGAGATCGGGTCCACGGCGGGTTGCAGGCCAGGGGAGACGACCTCCAGCCCGGCGACGGCGGAGAGGACCGAGATGGCGGGGGTGATGACACCGTCGCCAAAAAATAATCCGGCGCCGACGATGCCGACAATGCCGAGGATGGCGCGGGAGCGTTCAGATTTGGCGACGCGCTGGGCGAGCGCCATGAGTGCCAGAATGCCGCCTTCACCGTGGTTATCGGCGCGC
>Ga0116231_10000964_pt1 | contig 56104 bp, 37 predicted proteins | sample S1TSphgellanicum_2_FD_89695 | JGI IMG/M metagenome (GOLD analysis project Ga0116231, IMG submission 89695) | Host-associated microbial communities from peat moss isolated from Minnesota, USA - S1T2_Fd - Sphagnum magellanicum MG | ecosystem: Host-associated > Plants > Peat moss > Unclassified...
AAAAAAAGGGGGAAGAAAAAAAAAAAAAAACAGCACCAAATCCACCAACACCACCAAGTCCACCAACAACAACAACAACAACACCACAAACAACAGTAGCAACAGCAAAAGCAACAGCAAAAGCAGCAAGAACAAAAAGAGGATAGGAAAAGTGGGTGTCAAAGTAGCAACTGGATTTTTTGTGAAAAGAAAACATGTGTATAGATTGAAGCACACAACATATAATACTTTTTTACTCTCTTGTGTGATTCATTCCATATTGTGGCGTGTTGTGCATATGTGTGCCTGCCTCTGTGTGTGTGTGTTTTTGTTTCTTGTTGACCCCACCATTTCCGTGTACCATACTTCTTTTCTTTGCTTTTGGGGATTGATGCTTGACAATAACAACAACAACATCAACAACAACATGCCACAAATTTATGGCACCATTTCTGCGTATTTTGGGGATTGATGATCCATATGGCAATCAAAACAACCATAACAATCCATGCATTTTGCGGCATCTCTGTTTGCTTTCTGGCATGTTTCCTGGCTTTGAGATGACATTTTGTTGGGCTATTTTGCCTTTTCAGGTGGGGGGGGGGGTTGGGGTTTTCTCTCCACTCGCTATGTTTACTTTTGTACAAAGTAAGTGACACGAGACCAAACAAAAAAAAGGGGGGCGGGATGGGATGTACAAGAAGGAAGGATCCCCAAGTGTACATACTAGTGTAATTTGCTACATTCTAGAATCTTAGCTACTTCAATCGATGTCAACAATTGTGGATGTACCATGTTCATGCACCCATTTTAATGCTTCCAAAATTTTAATGTTTAGCTTTTTTTGGTTCTCACCTAGGACCCAATTCCCCCAAGTAAAACTTCATCGCGTGAAGTTAGTCAACACAGAGAAAAAGAACTATTTTCTTCTTCAAGACTTTGGGTACCCATAGTAAACTTGTTCCACAAGTTCCATAACATGCATTGATTTATCATGCGTTGTGAATGGCATGGCAACCTTAATAGGTGATGGGAGGGAAAATGGGTGGGGAAGAGAGAAAGAGGGGTGTTGATTTGGGAGTCTTTTCAACTCTCCTCCAAAATTGAGTATATTAATTAATTAGCAAATAATGAGCAACTAAGTTAGCAAAACTTAGTCAATCATTTTTATATACAAAATCACCAAGTCTACATTAGGGAGCTTCTAATTTATATATGTTGCTTGAAATTTTCCTTTCTCATGCATAGAAAGGGGTTTTCATTGTTCCAAAAACAAAGTGTCTTTCTTTCTTTCCTCTTTGTGTTGTCAGGGAAAACATGATAGATAGACAACCTCGGAAAGAGCAAACCTCAAAAAAAAAACTAGGGCATGCAAGGGCATCCATTTTTACCTCTTACCATTGTAATGATGGGCTAGTGGAGGATTCATATTGGCTTTCTTTTCCTCTTTTGTTGAGGGAGAGATACAATGGTATATATGTATGTAACACCCAAAGAAGAGAACTCCTTATAAGGCATATGAAAGAGATTATCATTTGTAACACCTTTCTTTCTAACATTGTAGATGTCTAATAACTTGTGAGGCAGAATATGGAGGGTGGAAACTTTTTCTGGTTGCCCGTTGCCCATGAATTTGTGCTAAAAGAAGTCGTTTCTCATCCTTGATAGCTTTGAACTCTTTGTGATAAATGGAAATGTTTTCATCATTATGGTATAAAGATAATGGCATGTTACAACTTAGAGTGGACATTATATATTGAAGTATGTAATGTCCACTCTAAGTTCTAACATGCCTCCCCCTTGACCCACCCATCTAGGTGAGAAAGGGGGAGAACTTTGTGCAAAACATATGGGATAAAACTGCGGTGCTAGTGGGAACATATTGGGGAACACATTGAGAAGGAAAAAAAAACCCAAAAATATCCCTTCCTCACCCTCAATTGGCTGCATGAGATTTTTATTTCAAAAACCATTTTGTCATCATTTTTCACCTGCACTAGGCTAAATGGAAAGCATGGGGAGTATGGGTGTATATTTGTATAGATTGAGAACAATGCACTTTTTCAACAACTTAGTGCATGATTTTGGCATTTGGATAACGGTTTCATTACTATTTGTTGGATTTGAGTCAAGTCAATTGAAGTGTGAACAACCGAGACCTACAATGTAGGTCCTACTTGGTCAATGAAAAAAAAAGTCATTACCCCAAAGAAAAAATGGGCTCTTTACAAATAACATAAAATTTCTTAATCTTTTTTAAGACAATAAAAATTCTCCTATGCCATATAGGGTGGATGGGTACGTAGGTTTCGAATATTGCCCAAATCCACCGAAAAGTCACCACCCATTTGGTCATTTTGTGGCCATTGTTTTGCTTAGGGTTCATTGACCAAAACAACACCACTATTGGGTCTCCAAAGACTGAATTTGTATTGAACAAGCAACTCCTCATGATTTGTTCATGACAAAACACTCTTGACCACAACCATGTTTGTTGGGGCATGGGGAGGGGGAGGGGGAGGGGGGGCAGGTGAGCACCATTCATGAGATGTTTGTGGATGTCATCACCGGTCTGATAAGTCCAACCTTAGGAGATTGTCCATTCAACAATGTCCATTTCAAAACCCTACTGAACCCTAATAATCACAATTAGGTCGACAAGAGGGTTTCAACTTTCAAGCTGCTCGTGAACAACGAATATGAATATCTGGATGACTTAGAAAGACTAACGGAGGATGGCCAAATTGACAAATTTCCCCACTTCCATGCAAACCTGAGTCTAATCTCACTCTTTTAAACGCAATGAAACCACCCCCCCCCCCACCACTCCACATTTCCATATGGATATGATTGCCTATGGTGCATAGTAGCAAAAGACACATGATTTTGGTCATTTAAGAGTGAAGGATTTGCTTTCTCTGCACGTCTGAACCCTATATCTTCGGAATTTGTCACTCTTCTTTGGTTATGGTACTCTATTCTTCCCATGTGTGCCACATGCCGAATCACCTGGATTTTTCTGGGATTCAAGTGGATTTTTATATTATAATGACTCCCTCAAACAAGGAAAAAGAAAAGAATCTCTTTTGGATGTGAATTGTGTGGAATGAGTAAAAATCCCAAACTTATTCTTTTTGAAACCAAAATCTTATGTGTTTAAAAAGGATAAACAAAAAATACCTTTTTTGGTTCTTCTAACTAGAAAGAAGAACCCTAATTCGGATAGGGAGGTTTGTCAAGTCCCACTCATAATTGCATTGTTTGACACATACCTAATCAAGGGATGGGTACTACAAAAAAAAACAACATTTTCCCAATACCCAATGAGCCGAATAGAATAAATAATCTATGGTCAGGCGCCGACTCGTAGATAGCACAAGTAAGAATCTCTTTCTAAGCGCGTAGCTGAATGATGATGATGATAATGATTCTCAAGTACAAAAAAAATGCATTGAATATTGAGTGCTTTCTAGGTTAGTCTAGTAAGAGCAGCTCCACCGGATCCAGCATAATGGCATGTAAACTAGAATTTGGATACAATAGTAAGTACTTTGATGCTGTGAATGGTTACAAGTTACAACAGCAACCTTCAAACTATTACAACACCAAAACAAAGAAATTCTCAACCAAGTAAGCATCATACCAAGTCAAGATAGAGTTATCATGATTATATACATGTAACCACGAATCCATTTGTTCAATAAACACAATTTTGCTAACCTCTCTTCTATATACTATGTGTTATGTTAATCTTTCCATGCACAACTAATCAAAAGCTGATTCATATTTGTGTACCCACAAATTCATTTGTTCAATAAACACAATTTCGCTAACCTCTCGTCTATTTTGTTATGTGTTATGGAATGCTTTCTGACATAGCTTGATTGCCTTGGTACTCAATCAATCTAAAGTTCATTGATCAATTCCAGCTGACTGAATTTTGCTAGGAGAAAGTGGTAGCCATAGTTGACAATATTTGTGCACTTCTGTTGCTCCAGGGCGCACTAAAGAGAGAGAGATAGAGAGAGAGAGAGTGAATCATCATGAGGCTTAACTTGTTCAAACCTTTTTGTGTCCAAATTAAACCATGATGCTTTTTCAGGTTGCTCCATAGATCCTCTCCTTTCATGATGTCAGGCAAGTTTGCTTTTCCTTAAGAAAATTAGTTATATCCAAATAGATAAAAAGAGCCCCAGAGAAAATGAAGAAAAACAAAGTAGCTGACTCGGTCTTTTCCTTTCAATTTTGTGATGTAGCCAAATCAGATCATCCATAAGCTGATTTAGCCAAATTTGGCTATTAACAAAATATGAATGGAAAAATATATATCCTTATATATTTTTGGTCACCTACTTGAACCATGCATAGAAAAATGGTGAAATTAGAGAATTTTTTGAATTTTTTAATTCTTGGCAAAAAAGAATTTAATGTGTCATTGAATTTTGAACAAAAAAATTGAAATTTTTCACAACATGGCAAAATTTCTCACAAAGAAAAGTTGTTGAGTTGAATTGCCCTGTGTGGTTGGTTTTGCACAACAACGACCAAGATTTTAAGATGAAAACTTTTGATAGCCATAGATTTCAAGATTTTTTAAAAAATTAACTTTATAAGGGTTGTAGGATTTGAGATGAAAACATTTCATCAGCCATAATTCAAGATTTAAGAAAGAATGTAAAGGTGCATGGAAGATGTTTCATTTGGGTCATTGCACCTATTTAGTAGGTTGCCCCCTCTAAGCAAGTTGCAAGGGGTTACATTTAATTTGTTGCACCTACATTCGATGCTTGCCCTAAGCAAGGTACAAGGTGTTGTATTTGATTTGTTGCACCATTTTGATGTTTGCCTACCTTAACAAGATACGGGGTCTACCCCAAAGTTGTGTGAGTATTGTAATTGTTACATATCAAATTGATCTTGTTACATTTAATATGATGGATGGAAAAGCTCAGTCTAATCTAGGAATGTAACTAAATTGACCAAATTAGGTATAAATGAATATGAATATAATTATGAGTCCGGATCACCATCACCCTATATATTATTCCTTGCCATTATCCCATCATTCCTTAATGTCACCCTACTATTTCCCATTATCACTTCATCCATCATGCCCTTTCATTCCTTGTTCTCACCCCATCATGCCCTTGCATTCCCAACCATCCCTACCATCCTACCCTTTCTTTGCTTCACCATCTTACCCTTTCTTTCCTCACCATCTTTCATCACCCCATCATCCTTCCACTATCCCTTGTCATCCCCATTGTTATTAGGTGATGATCTTTTGTCATTTGAACCAAACCACCAAAACAATTCCTTTTGATTCAAAACTTTTTCAAGACATTCAAATCAAAACATCCTACAAGTCAATGTCTCATCTTGAAATGTCTTTAGGAACATCATTTCAACCCTAGGTACAACCTAACATATTCCCTCCGCCTTGGAAGTAAAGGTGACCTACATCATCATTAAAGTTTACAACACAACAATGAACAAGAGACAATTTGGTTGCAATATTATTCCTTCATTTGTCTCTTCATTTGAAATTGTAGTATCAAAAAGTGAATAGATGGACAATGTGCAAGTGGATGAAAAGTACTTGCAACAATTAAATTGAAGAAATGGCTACATTTCATAAGCATGGGCACCAAAAGATTTGTGCCATATTTTGCTACCACACATTTAATGCTTTGAGGGTCAAAAATTTATTATAACACATTTTAGCCCTTTGAATTTGAGGTCCAACATCAGGCTACCAACATATTGTGAATATTTGTTGATGTGAAAGTCTCAAAAAATGAGAGAAAAGGGGTCAACATGCTAACTTCCTTTACAATCATGTAATTCCACACAAGATTTTGAACCCATCATTCATTGTGGCATACAAATAGTGGGCTTGCACATCTTGACAATTTAAGTTAACCTTCATTTTATGCATATATAATTATGATAACTCTCAAAGCATTAGACAAGAACCAATATCCTTTTTCTAGTTTAAAACACATTGTTCCATAAATGGTTTTAAAGTCTCCACCATAGCTTGTGCATTGATGGTCCAAATTAATCCCACCAAACGCTTTTGCTTGCAAATGCAAGGATTGCTTATGATAACAAATGTCAATCATGTTTGCATATTATAAAACATTACAATAATAACAAGCTTTTCAAGATGTCCAACTTGAATGTTTTGTTCATTTTGATTAATTTGATTAGAGGCCCCAATTATTAAAATGACACGTATATTTTTAAATTTTTAAAATTACCATTTTGACAACCACAATGATAATTGGCCAAGTCAACCAACTAATATAACCAACAAAAAACTAACAAAAAGACCATTGGTTTAAAAACCAATAATCAACTTGAACATGTCAAAATTGACTTGTCTAATATTTTGATTAATCAAATTGACATATGTCATGATTTGTTCTTTTTTAACCAATTTTTTTGGTAAAAAATTCATGTTTCCTTGTAGTGAGGTTTTTTAGAAGAGGACAACCCTACTCACAAACCTTGTCTTAACCAAGGTTTTCAACTCGTGCATCATCAATGAAATTCGCAACTAAAGCAAAAATGTCAAATATAGTGTGAGGCATCCACAAATCAAATGTAATGCAAGCTATATATCACAAGTAGAAAATGTAAATAACACAAGTTTATCCTCTCTTTTTTGCAAGACATTAGAAATATGTTACTCCACCTACAATTCAAAACTTCACTTTGTTGTCCTTGTGCATAACAAGATGTTGCAATGACAACTCAACATTGGACAAGATTTCATAGCCCTTGGCAATATATATAACCAACTTTGTGGTCACCCCTTTTATAGTTAGTTCCTCCTCCAAAAAAATATGTTATTACCAATGACCTATCATTATCTTCCTATGCTTGCACTTTTGCCGACCTCTAGAATCTCCATCCTTTACTAACTTCACACACCCTTTGTAATTTGTCAACTCTCCCAAATGTTCATGCACTAGCAAATGGTTTTTTCTTTTAGTTCCAATGGGCAAGGGATTGTATTGATCAATTCCCTTGCTCCTACATGATGTGTTGGGGTTCGTTGTAAATCCATTACCATTGTTTGAATCAAGGTGACAAATGGGTTTAGGGTTTAGGTAAACTCTAAACCCTATACCTCATCATTTGAATTACAACCACATCAAGTCCTTTATCCTTCTCATGCAAGAATTACAAAGCCCAAATTACATTTTGTTTGTGAGAAGACACCTAATACCTTTGATTGGCTTTCAATGTAGACAACAAATGGTTGTCCAATTCATTTGGTTTTCAACATCTAGTGCCTCATGTTGGGTTTGAGTGGTGTCATGCACTTCTATGTTTTCACATTTAATCTATTATGGTCACTCAAGGGTATCATCTATCTCCCCTACTTCATCCCCCAAAAGCATGCTTCAAAATCAATGTAGTTAATCCCTTCTATGATTTAAAAACCTTATCAAATACAAACCTTTAATTTTTTTTGCATCAAAAGAAAACTTGTAGCAAGAAATCACCATTATTTCATAAAACCTTGTGGATTAATGATGAGTAATAGAAAAAAATTCAAGCACTTAAAAATTAAAACTTAAATTGATTGATAATTCAAAACAATAAAAACCATTACCAAGTTCCACAACAAATTTCAAAATCATGAGATTCCATGTTTCATTAGGTGTTGTTTCCACATAACAAAATGTTGCACTATGGTAATAACTATGGAATTTGACAAGAAACAAAATTTGCACATTATAGTAGTAAGATGCCACAAGTGTTTCAAACAATAGTTTGACATTTGACTCAACAAAATTGCACACAATGGAAACATGGTCATTAATAATCATAACATTATGATTGTTAGCAATTATGTGGCTTGATGTTGAAATGTTTGTAATTTCATGTTTTCGATAGCTAGATCCACACCAGAAAATGGAACTACAAGGCCAATGATGTTAAGTGATTAATACCAAACACCATGTGCACATTAGAAATATTAGAGAATGATACATTTTGTTTGACCAACAAAAATCTTTTCACAATCTACATGAGTGGTTGATGTGTTCATGCTCCCACAAGTGCTTGTAACGATTAACATCTAGTATACCATGATTCAAATAAACAAAACAAATGAGAAGAGGCTTACCTTTAAAAGAACAAGATCAAAAACATCATGGGCTACATGAGACATCCATAGATCAAGACTTGTTATTGTAGAGGTAAGGTAAAACATGTTTTTGTTTACATTTTTCCACCAATTCAAGCAAAAATTCTTGAGAAAACTACTTTTTGGATGGAAATGATAATATTGGACATAAATGCATTGCAAATCTTTTTAGCCATGCACTTTTCACAATTGCATTAGAAGATGGTTTTAATAATTAGCAATATTAAATCCTCCAAAAATTCTTTTTGTTGAGCTTCATCTTCTTAAAAAGGGATTGTGGACCAAAAAAACTTGAAATTGAAGTTATAGAAATGTTAGGTCTCTTTTTAGTTAGTTGTTTTGTGATTCCTAATCTAGCAAACTTTTTTAGTTATTTTTCAAGCTTCTTTGCAAGCATAACATGATCAACATCCACATTTTTCTAATGTTGTTATTCCACTCTTTTTAAAGTATGAAATAATTTTTTTCCTTAATTCTGTTCTAGAATTTGTTATTGTTATTTGATTAGGATAACATACATGACATTTTATTAAGTGAGGAACTTTGTTATCAATTTCTACACCATCATCAATGCAATAAAAAGATCAACACAATGAGTTCCAATTATGGGGTTGCCATAAAAAAATTTGTTCATGCAATTGTGTAAGGATTTTTTCTATTTTTTCATTTTCAATTTGTGAAATTTTATTGGTTTTTGTTTGAGGTTTTCAACTCTTTCTTCAAATGGTTCATTATTCATTTCAATGTCATTCATGAAATATCCAATGACTTATTTTCATTCCCCAAATGATTGTTCCATTTTTTTCTAATAATCACGATAGTTTTGCCCAAATTAATGGAAAAACAAATTAAGCAATACCAAAAAAATGAACAAAAAGATTACATTTATAAGGATACAAAATTAATTATTAAAAAAAAAAAAGTTCAAATCCTTTACAATAAAGAAATGTCCCCCAATAAACTTGCACAAACACAACAAACAAAATTTAGAACATGCAAAAGCAAGAATTAATGATGAAAACAGAAAAAATTACAAAGTTAATAAGAGGGGGAAAAAATAATAAAGTTAATGATATTTTTGACCAAAAATATTTTAATGTGCTTCGAGGCTTGCAAAAGAAAAAAACTATTATGCAAATATCAATAGAAAATGGAAAATCCAAACGCCTATTTTACATATACAAAAAAAAAGCATGAAAGAAAAAAATAAAGTAAAGTAAACACCTTTATTATACATTTACAAGAGAAAGAATGAAAAAAAATCAAGCAAAAAAATTCTTATTCTACATGTACAAGAAACAAAACATGAAAGATTTTTGTTTAAAAATTCCAATAAAAAATAGCGAAAAAAATACAAACAATTACAAAAGAAAAAAAAAAGTTACAAAAAGGGGGGGGGAAACAATTACAAAAGGAAAAAGGAAATAATGGTTACAAAAAATAAAATTAAAAGAAATTTTTAAAAATTACCTAATGGAAGTTCACCTCCTTGCTTTTCATTCCAAAACCTGCACAAGTAGGTAAGGGGAAGGAGGTAGTACTACATAGAAGTAGGCGATGAGCAAGGAAGCATGCGACAAGCAAACAAAGAACAATAGGTTTGGTGGGTACCTAAGGAGGTGACATGTACGTGAATAGGTGACAAACATGCAACGCACAAATGAGCAAGCAAGGAGCAAGTGATGCACAAGTGAACAAGTGACATAGGTAGACAACAAAAAGGCAAGCAAGCAATTAACGACCACAAGGAAGGAGGTGATGGGAGTAGTCAACAAGTAAGTAATAGGTGTTGAAAAGCAAGGAACCTAGAATAAAAAACAAGTAAAAGAAAAGGTAAAAAGAAACTTGGCAAACTATCAACTTTCAAGTAGGATGTAGCAAAGAACTAACTTCTTTAGTCTAAAAATGTGGAAGATTTTCATTTATGAACAAAAACACATAGCACACAGTGTGGCCTCCTTTCTAACTGCGCAATAGTTCAAACCGATCACACTAGGCCAAGCTTGAATTTGGACCCTTTTTATTTCTATTGAAAGAAGGGAAGGTGGCTAAAACTTGAAACCATAGTTGTTCCAAACCCTAATTACTAGAAGGTTTGTCTAGGAAACTCATGGGATACCTTGCACCCCTTGTAAATTTTTTTTTAAAAAAATAATCACATGACACTTGACATGTATTTTAAAATTTTGTTTTATTATATACAAGGGTGATAACTAGGATTGGGTTTTGACCCAATACCCTACCCAAGTATCAAGTTTTTTTGACAAAATTTTTTTTGTCAATTCTCATGATGCCTAGTTCTTAGCTTAATGAGAATCGAGAAACTTGGTATACAACCCCTGTGTGAAAAAAAAATGATAACCAACAAGATTCAAGGTGAGAATTAGCCTGAAAATCGAAGTGCTTATCACGTAATTCTTAAAGACCGCCCAACATTGGAATGCACCCATGGGTGGTGGTAATGGAAGATGAGCTGTAAAACATAAAAACATAAACAATAGTGGAAACTTTTTGTCACTATCTTCTTCCAAGCTTACCTTTGTGGTGTCGTCTCTATTGTCAACTTTCTTACATTTTGCATTAAAGTCAATGTTTGCCACATCACCAAGGTTGTCATAGGAAAGTTTTAGTTGGGATGAGATAAAACAAGTTTCATAGTTCATGATCACTTTGATAATCTTTGGTGGCTATAACATGGCTAACCACCAACATGGCATAAATTTTTGTGAATTACACATTGTTGACAAATTGACAAGTTTATTAAGAAGGTATGTCACTTTATAATCATTTTTTTGGTTTGGTGTTTTATTTGGGGTTTTGGGTTTAAGATTTGCCATTTTTTTTTGGGTTTTTGGGCTTTTAGTCTTGGATCAATTTTTTCAATTAGTTGGTTAAATTTTCTTTTAGTTTTTTGGTCAATTTTTCCTTTTGGTTGGTCAGCTATTTTTTATATTTTTTTATATTTTCATTTTAAATTTTTAGTTTTAGTTAGTTTTTTCCAAGGACTTTTTTTTAATTTCATGCATTAGCAAAGCTTTCAAATGCATTTGTGGAACATCATAAAAAATTAATGAATCTTCAAAGAATGGTAGTGAAACATGGAGGAATGTCAATGGAACATCAACAAAGCATGTAGGAACATTAACATAACATCATAAAACACCATCGTTCAATTGTTCATAGATTTTAATGGTGTTGAAAACTTACATTTTGAAAGTTGTTTAAGGACACAAAATGAGGGGCTTAGTTTTAGTTTCTCATTTGATGATTTGCCCTTGTGTGGTAAAAGTTTTTGGGGTTTTTTTATAAAAAAACTTGTGATGTGTGGGTGTCGATTTATTCAATGGAGGTTCCTCCCATTATAGAAGACATGTCCCCTAGCTTTTTCCCCCCTCTCATGCCCCTTGTAGAGGCCCTTCAACCTATTGCCCATTCATGGGGTCTTCATTTTGTAATTTTGGCCCCTCCTTGTTTCCCTTGTGTCATTTCAACTTTTATTTCAATCATGTTGCATCTAGTTAGGGTGTTTCAAGCTTGTGAGTTGACCATACCCTCATTGCATGTCCAAAATATGAATTGAGCCCCCCTTTGATGTGATACCCCATGTTTTAGTTGTGGTGCCTTATCTACGCATCTTGGTTCGACATGCCATCAAATGTTGTGTGAAATTTTTTAGGTTAAATTCTTTAAATGGTGATGATGGTGTTCCATCTCTCCAAGCCACATGCCCCCTTCAAGCATCTTGGGCATGGATATCAAGTCCGGATCCTTTCAGAACATTTTTGTTGGGATTCCTTAAACCTCAATTGTATTCACACATCTCATTTGCTTTAAAACGAGAGGTGCAATTGGCTTTCAAATTACTTTTAACCATTGTGCAAGACTTGAATGATGTTGTTACATGACATCTTATTTTACTTTTCCCCTAATGGTGCCTTCTTCTACCTCCTCAAGGGGGGGAATTTGGGCATAAGGAGATTAATATTTGGTTATGAAGGTTTTTTTTCAACAATTGGGAGGAGCTTCAAGTTGAACATTTGTTGTGCGCACATTCCTTAACAATTGTTCTACCTTTAGTCCACCTTTGTTTGGATGGTGTTCTTTCTCTAAAGGTCCCATCCCTTTCCAGAAAGGATCCTCTTTATTGGGGCCCCATCATCTTCATTAGAGGTTAATCCTAGAGCAAATAGGGAAATATGCTCATGTTGCGAAAGCATTCGACCCCCTTGCCCTAGCCTAAGCCTTTTTAGAAACCATTATTTCTTTATAAGCTTTTCATGCTTTGGATTTTTACTTGCCATGTTTAGATTTTTTGATGGAATTATAGTTAGAAATATATTTGGATTTATTTTTAGACATGTTTAGGTCAGCATTCATCAATTTGGTTCACCTTTTAGCTAATGAACCTTTAGGCATGGTATTTGAACGCCTTTGAGATTTATTTGACCCAAATGACTTAGTTAATGGTTTTCCCCAGTTATTTGTGGTATGTTTTTATGTTGTTGTAAGGCATTTTTTGGGAGTGTAATTAAGGCCTTTAATGTCGCAATGTTGTTACTTTTGGTTAAACCTTTTGGTGGCATTCGACCGATTGTAATAGGTGAAATTTTATATCGGTTAGTGAACAGGACCCTTTGCCTCCAATTTATGATGCATTTTAGCCCAATGTCCCCCCACTAATTTGGGGTTGTAGCTAGGGGAGGTTATGAAATAATGGTGCATAATATTTAACCAACCTTAAATGTTCACCTTGATTGAGTGGTGTTATAAGTAAACATTGCAAATGCTTTCAACATTATTTTTCATAGGGTTATATTTTAAGAATTGCATGATGCAAGTGGGCAATTGTCTTAGTTCATATTTTTCATCCATTTTTTTTATGCCCCACAACTCCTTTTTTTTTTATAGTCACCACTGCCATGAAGGTAATCTTTTTATTATATTCAATTGTCCATTGACACTTGTCAAGGGGATCTTTTGGGTATCCTTTTTTCATCTTAGCTCATTTTTATGCCCTTCATAACTTGGCCAACATTTTCTTGTCTTGTTTGTTTCCTTTTATTGTAAATACACCCACATCAATAGGCATGCTTCAATTGTATTTTAAGCATTTCATCATTTTTCTTTCTAGTTAGATTTGGTAGACCTTGTGGTTTAGCCCCACAAATGTGTTACTTGGTATTTTTCAAGGTTGCCTTCAAAGTTTTATCTCCATTTAGTTTCTATACCCTTATTGGGGGCATTAACATTTTGTGTGTTCCCTCGAGATCCTTTTCTTTCACATCTTCTTTTCTCCAAGATGTTTTGGATGATGATTCTCAACATATAGATGTTTTTTAAAAGTTGGGGGATGTGTAGGTGACATTTGGGATTCTCACTCATTGTTTTGTTTAAAAGCCTTATTACTTTTTTTTGTTCTTTCCCCCACTATTAAAATTTCAATGTTGGCTAATCTCTTTTGATTCAACCTTCATTTGCATATTTGGGAAATTCTTAGGGTTTAGGTTCACCTTAGGTGGGCTTGTGATCTTTTACTTCCAACTTCTCAAGCTTGCATCCTTCCATTTGAATAGTTATTGGAGAGAGGAGCAAATCATCTTCAAAAAAACATCTCAAAAAATGTGCATGAACATTTGTTTTTAGCATCATCTCGGATTTGTTTTTTGATTGTCATCATGTTTGACTAAGATCTTACATAGACCTAGGTTTGGGTGTTTGGCTTTATGAATATCTAGTTATTCCATCTTTTCAAATGGCCTTTAACATTTTTTCTTGAACATTACGCACCATATGGGGCCTCCCCCATCCTACAGTTTGTGATATTTATTGATGCATATGTGGCTAGCCCATAAATTCAATACGGATACACCCACTTTGCTGTGTTCATGCGAGAGAACACATTGCCACACATGATGCGATTCGAAAATCTTTCACCTCCATTGTTAAGAATGTCGAATTCCATGTTTCATGCGAATGAACTCATGTTTTCCCAACACCATCTTTCTAATCATCGTGGTGACGAATGAATATTGTGCTTAAAATAGATGGTATTCACACTTTGGCAGACACAATTTAAGCAAAGGTTGTGTCATATCCTGATTAACACCCTGAGGATGATTTTATCCCTCTTATAATAGAAATATTTGGATGTTTATACCAGCAAGTTGACGACTTCCTTCATTGATGTGTCAACATGGAATGGTTGACGAAGGGCTTTAGAGGACCTCCTTTTTCAATTTTACATTCATTTTATAAGTAGAGAGTGTATGCGCCTCTTCAAAGAGTTGAGACCACCACTATCTTGTGAAATGCAATTGCAATGGTAGGAGAGGCCTCTTCTAGGCTTGGTGTTCTTCCAAGTTTTTCGCCCCATCTCCTTGCACAACTTGCTTCATGCATTAATGATGGGTTTTGGTCCTAGGTTACTTGATTTCTCCTTGTAAGGCTCCCCATGATGCATTTTGCACTTTCGGGTGTTGTCTTTTGTTTGGATATTTTGGTCCTGTCTCTTTTCTTCTCTTGTTCCCTGGCTGCATGTTTGTCCATTATTTATGTATTTATTTTTCAGACCTTCCATAACATTGGGAAAGCTTGCAGTCTGCAGCTGTGAAGAAGAATAACAAGAGTTGCAGCAGCTAAAGTCCCTGCCTGCTGACAAACTTGTAAAGTCTCTCTTGATCTCCTTTTCCAAAATTCACACTCTTGACCCAACAAAATTAAAACCAGTGTAATGTAAAGCTTGCTGGAATAAGGCCCATAAGCCAAGAGGCAGACCCAAAAGCAAGGCCCAATTTTGGTAAAGCTCAAGGTTGAGAACAACTAATCCAGCATAAAGACCTGTTCCATTTTATTTCCTTTTTTTTTTTTTTTTGGGGGTTTTTTTCTCCCTATGGGTTTAGTGGGAAGAAAAGGAAAAAATTGGGTATCAAAAATGGAATGGTTGCCCAAAACATGGATGGAATGTCCATGGGAGCAAGCATTCCATATTTTGAAACAGCCCTCCTCCAAGAGTGGAAGAAAAAATAGGCTGAGAAAAATGCCCTCCAATTAATTACACTAAACAAATCAGAGCAGGTGTTTACAGCAAGTTATTAGGGACTGGTAACTTGTACCCTCTTTGATCCCCTCTTTGATCCCCTCTTCTACTCATATTTACTAGAAACTAATCAAGCTTATACTTGTGGGCAATGTTTTTTTGGGGCGAATTTTTGCAACTTGGGTTTTTTTTTTTTTTTTCCCAAAAAATATATTTTTTGAAATTATCATGGTTTTTTTTGTTTTCATCATTTACAAAAAATCAAAATCATCATATCTACACCTCAGTAGTAAAAGGATTTTTGAAAAAAAAAAAGAAAAAACACTATTGTCACCCATAAATTGTTGCTATTTATTGTTAAATAATTTTGGGGATCCTCCTCACCACTTAGCCTACTTGATAAATCGGGGGAAAAAAAAATAGGGCCCTGATTGTGGGTAGTGGATTACTACTACATTAACCAAAAATTTTATTTTTTATGGCTCTTATGACAAATTCACACTAGGGTTGATCCCATCTCTTTTGCTTCTCCTAAATGATCAAACTTCTAATGATTAAAGTTTAAACTAATTATGTTTTTAAAAAATTACAAAACAATTATCTTAAACATAACGACCTCCAAGTTATGTTTAAGTAAATAAAGTCATAAGGCCGTATTCAAAGCAATTATCTTAAACGTAACGACCTCCAAGTTATGTTTAAGTACATAAAGTCATAAGGCCATATTCAAAGCAATTATCTTTAACGTAACGACCTCCAAGTTATGTTTAAGTAAATAAAGTCATAAGGCCGTATTCAAAGCAATTATCTTAAACGTAACGACCTCCAAGTTATGTTTAAGTAAATAAAGTCATAAGGCCATATTCAAAGCAATTATCTTAAACTTAACGACCTCCAAGTTATGTTTAAGTACATAAAGTCATAAGGCCGTATTCAAAGCAATTATCTTAAACTTAACAAGCTCCTCCAAGTAATTGAAACATTGGAGCAAATCATCTTTCCTGATCTGATCCCCTTTGTGGAGCTTCTGTTGAAACTGGGGACCACTCCAATGTGTGTTGTACCCTGTGTTGTTGTACACTGGTTGGTAGTGTTGGGTGGTTCAATTTTATGTTTCTGAAAATTCACCCTTTATTTTATTCTGATTTTTTAAAAATAAACCTGAAACTGGGGTGTTTTTTATTTAAATTTTTTTTCCCCAAAAACCCAGAACTCAAGGTCAATAAAAAAATTAAATAAAAAAATGAAAATAAATTATATATATATGTCCAACACAGGTGTACACTTTTGTTGTAATACAATTTGCATGATTTCAACTTTATTTCAGGAATTGTAGATTCTTATAACAATGCCAAAAAAAAAGCAAGCTGTGTGTCACACTGTGGCCTTGCCATTTACATTGAAAAGTATCTTAAGGCAAAAGAAGAATTATGGAAACTCAAATATTTCACCGCGCAAAAATATAATCTTCAAAAAATCCTCTAAAAGAAACCAAAATCCTTCGAGATATTATAACTCTATAACTAATCTCAAGTTTCAACACAAGCCAAAATATCATGTTTCAAAAATCCTCATATAAAAATAGACCTATTATTATTACCTAGGGGCCAAAATCCCTTAAGCTACTATAATACTCTATAATGAATCTAAACACTATATCCTTGCCTTGGTAGGCAAGGCCAATAAAGACTTGATACCACTACACCATTCTACTACTATGTCCTCACAATCCATTGCCCTCCCATTAGCCTAGGCCAAAATAAGTGACCACCAAAGTTGGGAATAGGAATTGTGCTGAGCCAATGAGGAATTGATGCATGCACCCAATAGAGCCAAGTTTTTCCACTTTGGAGAGAGTTTGGATTTTTTTGGGGGAATTATTGGGATTTATATGTTTGTATGTTTGGAGCAAATAGTTCTAATATTGAGGAGTCTCCAAAGTTTTAGAACATTTTTTTTGTGATGGGCAAAAATCAAAGATGCTCATTGCGAAAAAAAATCATGAACTTGGAAGGCATCCCCTCAACTAATTAACATGGAACACACCATTTCACATGTAGCGAAATAAGTAAAAGTTGCATTGGGTGTGAGTCCCAATTTTGTTTTTACACAAGCCCCTACTTTGTTTTTTGGGCATGTGCCCCAAAAAAATGCAAGTAAGTGGGATGTGCTCATTTGAAAAACTTTGGTCATGGGACATGTAAAAGTATTTAGGGATATGTTTCCAAAACATGAGGCATATTGTCCAAATGCAGAGCAATCGGTACACAATTACGTGAGATTTATCATGGTTTTTTTTGTGTAGTGTTGTTTGTATTAACAAATCCCTCCTTCTCCTCTAGAGTTGAATGGTGTAAAATTAGTTCAACAATTGGTTACTAAACAAAACTCGCTTTATTGTAGCAAATATTGAATTGCTGAATCTCCCTTCTATATCTCAAAACACTAGATTACAATAAAGACAACAAATATGTGCATATCACATGTATGAAAAAACTCCAATAGTTGAAAGATCTTACACACAAACCCATCAACTATGCATATTACTTCACACTTGAAAGGTGGGGTCATTTCCAATGTGTGTTGATGGGGTTGTGCAAATATGATTGTTGCTTGCCCTTTGGTTCTATTGATGGGGGTTCCCATTTTGTGTCCCTAGCCACTACTTACCTAGTTTTGAAAATAGTGATGTCCCAAGCATAATAGTCAACAAAAACTCAACAAGAGCTACAATGTCACCAAAATCATGATGGCATGTATCTTGTAAGTCATGTGTTTCATTGTTTTTGTACACCCCAATTTTTACGTGCACCAATTTATGTGCTACTAATGATTTGGGTAGTCAAAAGGTGAACCTTGGGAAAGAAAAAACATCCTTTTGAACTTGGCTAGTAGTTTGGCACCATTTTATTAAATTGTCTAGTAGTATGGTGCCAAATTGACCCTCTTTGTATGTATTATATTGATGGGTATTTGATTATTATTATGGATGAATGATAAAAATTAATTTGAGTTTTTAAATTTGTCTTAATTTTTTTGTTCAATTCATGGATGTATCCAAAATGTAAATTATTAATTTGGGGGCATGTTCCATTTTGTTTCATTGGTCATTTTGGGCTTAAAGACAAAGTACATAAAAAAAAACTTTGTGTAAAACAATTTAGGGTGTGATGAATGACAAGTGGGTTTATTCAACATGGTGATAGTTGAACAAATGTGGAAACTTCTATATTTTTTTAATGTTCAAATTTCATAAACTTGAGAATGAAAAGAAATGAGAGATATGGAGCTTAAGAAGAGAGGTTGGAGTTGTTGGGGTGCTTGCCTATGTAATCAAAGTCATGCATGAGTGCAAACATCTATTTTCAAAAAACATTAAGTATGATTTAACCTAATTGACATAATTGACATTTGTCTTTTTGATCTATTTAAGGTAATGTTTTTTTGTAAAAGTTGGGACAAGGCATTTAAAAATTTGGGTGGTATGTTGTATAAAAAGGTGTGGGAATCATCATGACAAGGACATAGTTTTACTAGTTAGATGTGTTCTCAATGATGTTTAGTTAATAAAGGGAGTATGTGTGTGTAGATGTGATTTTGTTGATGGTTCATTGAATATTCAAAGGAAGGTTTGTTGCAAATTATGTGTTGTTTAACCAAAATAGGACTTGAGTCGACCCCATGATGGGGGTTTTTGCATCTAAAAGGATTATAGAGATTTGATGGATTAACATATGCAAAAATTTATCTTAATGCCACCCAAGCAACCATAGGTGAAGTTCTTCAACTAAGGTACTCCCATGCATAGTTATGCATCAAGTTTTTTAGTGAAGGATACCAAGCATATAATAAAGATAAATCATGACTTTGTTAAAGCTAAAATGACCTATCTGCAAGATTGTATATGGTCATTGCTAATTTTGTTTGAGATAAATCAAGTTGTCATTGGCATTCAACTCCTAAGTAATTCATTTGAATCACAAGATTGAAGAAAGTAAAGTGGTTTTTATTGTATTTTTGTTAAAGGTTTCCTTTTCTTGAAAATTAATCACACCTTAAAGAATGTATAAAAACTATTGATGTTGATTATGTTAAGAACAAGCCAAGGACTTTTCATTTTTAAGGATGGGTTCTTCATTTCAACCTAGATGCTTGATGGGGGATGAAGATCTCAACATGGGTTGCCTTGCAAAAACTCTCAACAAAATTTTAAGTTGTTGCGTGGGAAATGTTTTCAAATCTCAACAACCTTTTTTTGGTTTCATCTTGATAACATGAGCTAGACATCTAAACAAAGATTTTGTGTAATGTTAAAAGTTAGGGAGGGTTGAAAACATCTTTGGAAATGAAGAGCAACATCATAAGCAAAGTCATTTTAATTATGATCAATTATGATTATTTGTTGATCAAGTGCATGCTCAATTTCAAATCATCCCATTTCAATAAATAGTGTCCATCCTTTATTGAAACCAATAGGAAAGTATTGAGGAATATCAATGGTTTGGAAGGGGGAGGGATTAGTTGGCCATGATAGAGTAGGCATAGATAAAGGAAGAGGTGATAGGCCAAGGAAGGAGATGAACAATAAGAAAAAGAGGGGAATCAAAAGGTGAATCTAATTCAAAAGGTGTTGTTGAAGGTGATCATCAATATAAAAAAACAAAAGTTCATGAGAGGGGGAAAGGCAAATACATGGTGGACAAGGAGGATTTTACAATAACAATAAACAAGAAGAAAAAAAAGGTAAAAAGGGTAGACCTTAGTTGATATCATGGGAATCGATAATCAATTACTAAAGAAGACAATAGAATCCAAAAAAAGATGACAAAAGGTTGGTGACTAATGAATCATTTAACAAGTAAGAGGGTGAAAGTACACTAATAAAAGTGAAATTTAATTCTTGCAAAATTATTCCACACTATTGTAACAATAGGTTTGCACTCCACATGCATACATTCAAAACATTACAATAGGTTACAAGATCCAATAATTATCAAGTTTTTATTTTAAATTTTAAAAGAAAAAAGACATTTTTTTACTTGATTTTTCATCGTAGATGTTGTGATATTTCAATGTGTGATAGCTCAAAGTTATAAGCATGTTCTCCAACTCCACTATAAATGAAAAGTTCATAACTATAGTTATTTGGACTGTTGCCCTAGGTGTACTTCACATTGCAATGTCCAGCTTAGACTCAATATTGATATTTCTTGTGTAATTTTTTCAACATTGAAAATATTACAATATAATTTTTAGTTTTTTATCTCATTTTTGTTATACTATTCAAATGCATTTGAATTATATACAACAAGATTTGACTAACTTAAAAAAATTGAAACTTTGGTTTTCAAAAAAAATCCACTATAGTGTGTTTTCACCAAGGATTAGGTAATCTATTAGGATCAAGTTAATGAAATTGATGCAAGTAAAGAGTTGTAGGACACCTTAGAAGATGTAAATGGAAGTAATGAAGATGTGGTCAAAAATGATGTTTCAAACCATTTTCTTAACATTATGAAAAAACCAAAGGTTTTGCAATGGGGCTTGCAACTAAATTTTGAGTTGCAACAAACACTTGCAACTCATTATGTTTATATGGCACGAATACTCTTGGACAAGTTGCACTAGACACCTAAAGGTCATATACGATATCATATATTATTAAACGTACATGCAACACAAATGTAACTAGATGCAATTGCTTTGCAATTGGTTATCCATGTCAATTTCCCACCCAAATGCTTGTGAATGAATGGAATGCCAATGTGGCTTTTCATTCATCCATTGATGGTGAAATTTATTTGTGTCTTTTGCAATTTATTTATATTTACATTAACATTAGTTATCCATGTCAAATTTTTGCATAAATGTCATGGACCAATGTACAACAAACTTATCCTTGGGTGGTACCACTAAAAACATCACACCCAAATTTTCTGAGACCCATCCAACTTCAAAACAAGATAGGACTCACATAAAGAAAGCTTTTCATTCCAAATTATTTATCAAAAGGTTACTCAAGTCATGTAAAATTCAAAAATCTAATTAAATTTACAAAAAAAAATGTTTTGATGTGAAAAATGAATGCATAAGGAAAAAAATTTAGGAGTGTCACACAACGGATTTTTTTATCAAGAACACAAAAGGAATTTTTTTGGAGAATTTTCCTTGGATGTTAATTTTAAAGAATAATTAAAATGCCAACCTATTTAATGTCTTTTATAAATAATTGATTAAATCAATTTTCATTTAGTTATGAATTTTGGAAATCATGATCGCAAAGTCCTAAAGGGCCATTGATGTCAAGAACACAAATGATAACTATTTTCATCTTTTGTTATTTTAATGATTAGTTTGGATCATTCCCTTGTGCACATACTAAATAAACCAAAAAAGAAATCTAATGTGTAAGTGTAAGAACATTTATAAAAAAAAAGTCAAGAATTGGGTCAAAATTGGGTCAAGAATGGTTCAAAAATTAAAATGTTAATGCATATTATAATTTTTTGGGCGTTCATTATTTTCATGATTGTGTGCATAGGTGGGGAAAACATAGCCCACATAGTCCAATCAAATCAACCATTGTATAAATAGATGAAATTTTATTTCTTAAATTGGGTCCAACTTTCTTGTGATTTTAGCAAGGTGGTTCCTAGTGGTACCACCCAAGGAAAAGTTTGCCATGTAATGTTGCCTAACTTTTCATTCATCTACTAATGAAAGTCTACTCATGTTTGTTGAAACTACTTTGCAACTAATGAATTACTAAATTGTACTATCTTGCAACTAATTTTGCCATGGTACTATGCTACAACTTGAATTCAATTAATGTAGTTTTAAATTGTAATTTATCAATTGGTTGATGGAATTATTTTGCAAGTAATGTCCATTTATGGATAATATTATTTTGTGTCTGCTGGAATTGGTAATGATAATTTTGCATTGTGAAACACATTACATAAATCCAATGAATAAATAACAACAAGCATGTTGCTCCAATAATACAATTGCATATATTAATATTCAATGTTGAAAAATATAATTCATCTAAAATTTTTGGTTATCCATGGTATTTTCCAATGGCATATTATCTACATTTTTAATATTAAAGCAAAACTTTCTAAAACTGTTACTATCAAATATCCTTTCTAATATTTGTCGCTACATAATGTTAAGAGGTTCACCTTATTTCTATTCAAAAGTTGGGTTATGTTTTGATAGTTGACAAATGTGAAATGATGTTTGCACATCAATGTAAGAACAACCTTATTGCAATTTGAAAAAAACTAAATGTTCATATTTTAAATATAAGTAGGAATCTTCTATAACTATGATGCAAATAACAAGCAATGTACATACAATTTGCAACTAACAAAAAAACATATATAGTTTATAACTATAATGCAACTTGTAAGCAATATACATAATGTCATCATTAACTAGTTATCATTGAAATGCACTATAAAGAACACATCATAACAATGCAATGATTAAATTACAAGTTTTATATTTATAAAAAACCATTTAAATTCAAAGTAAAGTGTTATGATCAAAATTGGAATACATCGGTTTTGAATTTTTTCACATATACCTTGTAAATTTATCTTCACCTTTGTTGTCTTAACATAAAAGTCCATTGAACTTGAATGGTTTGAAACATGCACCATCAAAGTCTATAGTCAATAGTTCATTTTAGTTATATAAAACTTAACAACCTAGAAGAAAAACCTCATTTTGCAACTTGTTTTAAAAGCTTAAAAGTGTCAGTTACAACTATTTTGGTTTCCAAAGTAAATGGAGATGGTGTAGTTGTTGATCCAAAGAAGGTGTTTTCTTCCTAAGGTTACACAAGGTTGATAACATTTTTTCATAAAGGTGGAGAAAAGAAATTCCTTATCAAATTGGTATGCTATTACACTATTGAATGCCACATACTTTTTTTCAAAAGCCTTGTAAATAATGTTACAATTAGTAATCATTGCTAATCAAGATAATTAACCACAAACAATCTACTTTTCTATCGTTTTAGTTCATATTAAACAAAGTTAAGTTCTTGTACCCATGAAATATACAAATGGGTTAAGAAATTTAAATAATAGATTACATTCCTTAAGCTTGACTTCTCTAAAGCCTAGAATAAAATAGATAAGGTGTTCTTGTTTGACCGCATGGGCAAGTTGGGCATCCCTAAAAAGTTTGCCTCCATAACAAAAAAATAAAAATTCATAGGTGCAAAGGCTAGTGTCAATGTCAACGGAAAACTTTCCCAAGGTTTGACATTGAAAGTCGAATCATGCGCGGCCTATTGATGCCCATTGCTTCCCTATTTGTTTTTTATTATTGGGGAAGTGTTCAATGATCAAGGAAGATCAACATGAAGGGAAACTTCAAGGCATTTAGTTTCCAAGGTCCTAGAAACTATACCTCATGGCACTATACATAATATACATAGATGACACCAACTTTATGATTAAATAGCTTCTCAAGCCGCTTCAAAATTGGCTCAAAGACTAGATGTATTTTGTTAAACTTTTAGGCTTGAGCTTAATAGTGCCAAATTAATGGCCTTATGGATAGGGTGTAGGGGGGAGACAAAACCAAGATGGATCCAAACCTTTAGCTAGATTTGGGATCTGCGGCTTTTGTTATTAGGGACCCCTTTGGGACTATCCTTGGATTTTGCTAAATTTTCTAATGGGAAAGGTTCAAAACAAACTTAAATATTGGTCTTTGATCAGACTCCCTTTGGATATGGGAACATTGGCGGTGAACAATATCATGTTGCTAGTATGGTACTTTGTCAACATTTGGTTAGGAACTAGGAAAAACATTAACAAAATCAAAAAATTTAGTTGAATTATCTTTGGATAAGTTCATTTCATAATTGCGATTGCCTCATTGCATATTGTCAATGTTGTGAGAAGAAAAATGCAAGTGGTTTAGGGCCAATAATTATAGTGGAAACAATTGAGGCACTCTTCACTAAAGTGGATTTTGCATGCACTTGAACTTGGAGAGTTTGATAATTTATATTGCTTCCTTAGATATTGGCTCAAGAAGTATCAACCCTACAAAGGTGGTAAGTGGGTACCTTACTTTAAATGGTCTTGGCATAATGACCATAAGAAAAATTTAGTGTCCTTGATTTGAAATTGTGTAGGAAAAACATGGTCTAAATTGGTAAAATTGGTGAATATGTGGAATCCTAGAACACTTGAAGATATTTGGGTAGTTAACTTTTGGTGGAACAAGGTAGCATAACTATGTAGGGAGGGTTTTTTTAAGAAAGAAGTGCAACACTATTTTTGATGGGTTGGATGACAATTGCATGTGAATCAATAGGTAGGTTTGCTTTGAAGAGGAGATGAGAGGAAAACTAGCCATCTTTGCTAAGGAGCTCACATGTACATGGTGGATTTATCTCCAAATTGGAAGATTGTTGGGGGGAGGAGTTGCATTCATATGAAGGAATCTATTCAATCAAAGAATTGGTTGAGGTGCATAAGATAATAATTTGCTTCCATTTGTTGTGTTCCAAACCTCCTGGTATTTTAGTCCAAAATGTAGTAAGATCGACTAGCAAGTAAATATCCTAGAGTTTGTGGAGCTTTTCTTGGTAGGTCAATAGACAATAACTTTTGTTTGTATTCTTTTTGTAGAACCTTCTCAAGCAAGCAACTGTAGGTTAGAAGGTAAGGTGGCACAAGTTAGAGTTGTAATGGTTGTGAAAAGGTCAAAGAAAACATGATTACTAGTGTTTTGTGGTTTTAATCGGGAGAGATGGATTTTCACCTTGAGCTTTATTCTTGGAAATGAGGGGAAGATTTGTTATTTCACTCCTCATCTTTGGGGTAGAAAATGTTGAGAGACTTTAAACCTAAGGTGAATATTGTTGAGGAGAGATGGTTTAATTTGCCCTTGCTAGTAGACAAATACATGGCATAAGCAACATAGTGAAAATGAAGTTGGATTTTTTTGGTTAGTTTGGAATGAAGTTGTTGCAATAAATGTTTAGAAAGCTAAAGCTAATAGCATGATCAATTGAGGTTGTTTTTATTGTGGAAATGTAGGAGTCAATCTTGTGTTGATTCTCAAATTGCAAGCATGTTTAAAGAATATGGGAATTCATTCATAAAATCATTAATTGTTTGTTGTGTGGGTCTAATGCGGGTTGGTAGGCAACTCCAATGCATCGGAAACATAACATTTTTGTAGCAAAGGAGCCAAGATGGTAACTTCACAAAGTTATAGGCATGACATCACCACATAATTTTGTGGGTTGTTTGGATAGAAAGAAATGATGAAATCTTTAACAACAAGCAATAACATATCCAAAAGGTTTAGAATTTTATTCATAGTGGCTTGCTTGATTATGGTAGGGTTGCTTGGGATTGATGTTTAGACTTTGATTAGGAAATCCTAGCATGATGAGCATCTTGAGTCCTTTGATAAGATGTGGGACAAAAACCAAGTGTTTTGCTCCAAATTCGGTAGAGAGATATTCAATGGTACTATGGTGGACCTCATAGAGGTTTTATTAGTTGGTTGGTGGGGTTGAGCACTCTCTCGGAGCTGTTTTGTTTTTCCTCTTCACAATGAGTTCATTCATTTGTACCATTAAAAAAAAGAGAGAATATGGTGACAAATTTTCATTCGCCAAATAAGTTTTAAAAAAAAAGTTTAGAGATAACTTGATAGAGCCCCCCTTCATAATAAAAGTGCTCATGACTATAACGATAATGTTGAAATATGTATTGAAGCATCTGATGACACCCATGTCAATAAGAAGTGTAAAATCAATAGAAAATTGAATTGGGTGTGAGCAGTACCAGGTGGGTTATTGAAATATGATAATAGTTATCTTATGATTTTTCCAACTACTTCATGATCATTCTTTATAGATCCCCAAAAAAAAACAAACGCAGAATTGGCAGTGGACTGCATGAGGGGCCGACAAACAAGTCTGGAGCTTATTTTTTTACTTGGGAAAGTTGGATAGTTTTGCCATACACAAATCTAGAAAGCAGGAGACTTGCATGGGAGTGAGTACTTACAATCTGTCAAAGGTTGTCTATTCAACTTGAATGCGCATGGTGGTTGGCTGGCTGGTCGGTTTGTTGTCCCTGTTCTCCAAAACAGAAGAACAGCTAATGTCGAAGCAAAAACAATAAAACCTTGTTCTACAGAGGCAATGGAGTCAGGGCTTTTTATATTAAAACAAATTTGTGATGTAAGTCACATTGGCAACCATCACAAGAGGATTTAGTCAAATTTGCGTAAAGGTCAGGTAAGAGAGGAAAAGTAGAAAAATGTTCAAAATCCTGCTATATTTTGGCAACCCTTTGGAACCTATTGTCTAAATGTGTACAGATTTCAGAAAGAATTTCCTCAAAATCTGGCGAAATTTGATGAGTTATTTTCACAAAAATCCTTTGTATGAGTTGGACTGAATTTTTTGTTTTTGGTCACCAAGTTGCAGAAAAATTGCAAAAAAGAAGAAGTCCAGAGTATGGTGCTTCCACTTTTGAAGGTTTGAGTCATGGGGAGAAGATCTACTGTTGATGAGAAATCCAGAGTCTGCTGCAGAAGAAGAAAAGACATAGGTAATCCCCATGATGCAAACCATGTGCTACACTCCTAGCAGTCAGTCATCCCCATGTGTGTTCATACTAAGGTCTTAAGCATGATGGACAAATTGGCATGGACCAATCACTGTACGAGATCCATAAACCCATATTCAATTCCAGTCAATTCAGCAAGTTCACGAAAAAAATAAAAAAATTGGTCTGTTATGGGACCTTCAATATGGCACCTTCAATATCATGAAACTCTACTACAATCACAGCTCTGTTTATGGTATGCGGTAGTAGTAGTATGTACCTTGCAAGTCACGAAATTCACCCATCACCTATCCTGAGATTGATGATGGGCAACACTTCTTTTTCTTAAGATCATCGCGAAAAAAATTCATGTGGAACATCCTTCACTGTCTACAGTTTCTCTTGATAATAAACTTATACTATCCTCAGTCATTCATTCACCATGTTAACAGCCCTTGTGCTGCAAAGCTTTTTTTTGAGCCCACCAACAATGGCTTTCTGCACTACACCACCCTGCCATTATTATACTTGCGCCGCATTAGATTGTGTACAATCCAAGCATCTACATAATACCTTGTAGAGTGAGACTTTTGTCAATCATAACATGTGATTGAGTAGCATTTGTGACACATAAAATTTTCTTTAAAAAAATTGTTGTGTTTATTGTAACAGTTAGCCACCATATCTGCAGTTCATCAAAGTATTGCAGAAATGCAGATTAGGTTTGTTTGGTGGTGGAGAAATGGAGAGACTCAGCATAGCTCAACAAAACCATCAATTCTTTTGTTAAGAGTATAAAATATATGCACATTTGCTGCAGAAATGCAAACTCTGAAATATGTTGTACCTTCAGAATGTCCATGAGTTTGTGCCAATGCAAAGAGCTTCATACACATTTGGCATTGTCTGCTCAACACTGCTGCTTGTGATTCTTCAACATCTTGCTTGCTTTTTGCACCTGCCTTTGCATTGTCTGCTGAATATGTGCTCAGATCATTCAGGATCATTCTTTATAGCTTGAATTAACTGCAAATCCAGGTACATCAAAGACTTTAAAACTAGTTTGGCAATTGAGAGTCAGAGCCCAAAAAAATTGCAATTGACTGCTAATTTCTTGTGCATCAGCAACAGAGTACAAACTCTTAAAAGTATATTTGAACAACCTTGATAGTAGGAAGAGAGGTTAGCTGCATTCAGAACTGTGTTATATATAAGCAAAAGCTCTGTGGAACAATCATGAGAATCTCTTGAGCATTAACATCAGAAGCATCATATCAACTCAAAAACCAAACAAGAAATACATATCTATCAGATTGGTGAGAAAACTCCACAACAACACCTTGAAGGCAACATAAAAAAAGAGTGCAGTCATAACCTTATGATTACTCACAAAGTGTCAGACAGCATTCATCAGGATTCCCCACTGCCTTCATGAGCACACAACAGTTTGTATAGATAGGTATACAATGATCTGCCCATAATTTGGGGCAAACTGTTAATACAAACATTGCGTCCTGAGCTTGTATCACATTTTTGAAAGGAACAGGAAGACATAGTCATGATGTTGGCTAGCAAACAAGAAATACAACACAGTGACACATCATCAAGCAGATACACCAGAAGGCAAAACTCATTGCTTACATGTACACACAATTGGTTACAGAAGTCCGGAGTTTGAACTGGTTACTACAGCTCAGTACTGACTACTAAACTCATTGGTTACATGTACACACAATTGATTACTACATGGGACTTCGAATCAAGGGTAAAGGACTTCCTACTAACATGGGACTGACTCAAAGTCTGAAGTCCGTTACCCTTGATTCAAGCCAGAGAAGTCACAAACCCATCACACCCTTGGTGCCAGCTCCATCTACTGTCCTTGATCACCAACAGATGACACTTGACATTTACCTCAGATGCATTAGATAGCACATGCACATGCATTGTAAGCTCCATACAGACAATAACATTCAGGGCCATGATGGCAACAGAATGAATTGGACTTCTCCTAGTCAGCAAAGGAACAAAGACCAATCAAGCCACATCTCTGAAGAGCTGTCTCTGAGTGTTGAAAAAAGATTAATATTATCTGGCTCAAACATAAAAGAACTCACCTCTGGAACTCATGACAGTGAGCAAGAAATTCCAAAGTGAAGACAGAAACGCAATGTTACGCACCATTGTTATACATCACAAACTTTGTTTCAAGTGTGCAAGAAGCAAACACATGAAACTAGTGTGCCATCAACTGAATTCAAGACCTTCCAAATCCTCAATAGAGTCCAGTTGACACACCTTCCACTGCATGCACATGGTTCAGTGGTCATAGTTGCTCAAAAAGCGCCATGAAAACACATAAAAACTGAACCACATCAAGGTTCTTGACTAGCACATATCAACAACCAGCCTCATAAGAAGATCCAAGCTCTTTCTGTGACACAGTCAAAGACACTATCAGTCTGCAATAGAAGACTTTACTAATGCATGCCGCATTTGTGGTGACAGAAAATGTAGCGATTCATAAGCTCATGAACACTGATGAAAGTCAGCTCCACTTCAAAGTCAAGGAATGGGCTCACAAACCAGCCACAATGCATAGAGAAAAAAGCAAACTCAGTTGCAGATTCAACAGGAAAGAAAAATCTGTTGCAATTGGAGCTCTTCACTCATGAGATAAAACATCACAACCTTCTGTGTAGATGATGGACATTTGCAAACACATCCTGAAAGAAAAATGATGACATGTGTGTAGCATTGCCAGCAAATGAAGACATGAGGAAGTAAGCAGTGGGCATCGTTACTAGGTAGTTAAGAAGTTAGAGGTCTGGTTCTGTTACCAGACCAAAATGACTCACTGTACCAAGAAAGAAGGGACAGGCAAGACCAGCCAAGAAATACCTCTCAAAGCTGTCTATCCTCACAAAGGGGAAAGTGCGTGAAGAAAATTGCAGGACAGTCTCATTCCGCAGTATTTCGATTGAAAATAAGTTGTACATGGTGATCATCAAAGCTCAATCAGCAGTTCTAGAACTGCCTAGAAAAGCTCGCTTGCGAGTCTACAGTCTCTGCAAGCTCAGAGGCAAACCCTAAAACCGACCCCCAACATCCTTTCACTCTACTCCAGAAAATTACACTCAAATTTAGGCAGTAAGAATGACAGCACCGCCAGCTTCCTTGATCTTCTTCTCCGCAAGCTTGGAGAAAAACTTGGCCTTGACGACCAACGCTTGTCCAGGCAAGTCGCCCTTCCCGAGAACCTTGAAAAACCCATGCTGCGTCACGTCCAAGAGAGGCGCCGCCCTCTCACCATCGGCTTTCTCCCTCACAACTTCAGGAACCAGGGACCACAGCTTGTCGACGTTGACGATCGGGCAGTGATACTTGTTCATGCTCTTGTGGAAGTACCTCATACCTACTTTCCCGAAATAACCCGGATGGTACTTGTCGAACAGAATCCTGTGGTGGTGCATACCTCCGGCGTTTCCCCGTCCTCCCGGATGCTTCCTGTGCTTGCCCACACGACCATGTCCAGCCGAAACATGTCCTCTTTTCTTGCGATTCTTCTTCAACCGGGTCGTCATGGCGCTCGCGCTCTGCAAAGAACCACAAGAAAGAAGGAATTTGCGCAAAACGCAAGAAGAGCTCTTACCGCAAAGCGCAGCCCTGTTCTTCGTGAGCTCCAAACCCTAAAATACCATCTCGCGGTTCACATCAACTGGACAGCTTTTGTGCACATCTGAACCGTTCGTGTTTTCGAGGAAAAAAAAAATTATATGGGGCCCAGGGAGGGTTCAGCGCTCTTTTTAGGAGTTTTTGTTTATAGCCAAAGTGGCTACCTATTAATCATCCTTCTGTATTATGGCTAAACTCTGAAATGCAAGCACAGAAATATGGCGTTTTATACTAAGTTTCCATCAGTTATGGCGATTAAAAACCTCCAAAATCACTTAATTTTCGGTTTAATTTTTTTAAAATTTCGCTTTCTGGCGATATTTCGCCAATGAAAAAAACGCTTGCCAGGGACATGGCCGGCCGCCGAACCGAGCCCGTGCTTTTGGCGGGTGACCGGGCCCGTGCTCCGCACGGGTGGTCGGGACCCCGTGCTCGTCGCCTTCTTCGTCTCGCAATGCTTCCTTCTGCACATACTTGCGACTTTGTTGCAGGGCGTTTTTGTGCGGCCTCGTTTCAGGGATCCCGCTTGTTGCTGAAGCGTGAATTGATCGTGAACATCTTTTCTCTCCTCACGTTGGTCTTCCGTCTCTTCTCTCATCACCAAAAAAATGGAGGCAAAACTACAGGACATTAACCATATTTTCCAGAAGTTCAAGGTCGAGTATGCGAGGAATTCGTTCGATAACTGCAATAACTTGCTCTCCCAGCTCAAGGTGATTCTGCTCCTTCTCCTTCTCTCCTTCCCGATCTTCTTCACGAAATCTGCTCCTATCTGAGCGTGTTCATGAGAATTCAGAGCTTTGGCAACTTTTAGGGTTTGGGGCGATTGGTTCGTATTCTCAAAACTGTTAGCGGTGATTGCAAGCAGTCTTTTTTTGTTGCGTGATTACATTGGATAGACATTTTTTGATGAGTTTCTTTTGTGTCATTTTGCTGCATTACTTTTGCATTTTTTTAAAAATCAAGTGGTTTGATTATTTTGGAAGCGGTGTACTCTGTGGTTTTCCCCACAGGTGAAGTTGACGGAGCTGCCAGGTCTGCCACCGTTGTTCAAGCCATCTCCAACTGCAGCTCAGGAGCTTGTGCTTGCAAGTAAGACATTCTGGCCATATATCTCATGTTGTGGAATGGGCACTAGAAAGTTACAATCTACAATGACCAATGCATCAACTTGTGACGAGGCATATCAAATTCAGAGCTCAGGGTCGAGCAATGCATTTCCTTCTTTTGATTAGGTCAGCAATACCATATGTCTATGTGGTTGTGCTAATAGCCATTTGCATGCAGGGGACATACTAGAGCATGCTGTTGTTCTGAGTGTGAAGATGGAAGACCAAGATGCTTTTGAGCGACACTTCCTTCAACTCAAGTCCTACTATACGGATACAAGGTAGTAGAGAAGATGCAATCTTGTAAGCAATGGATTTGCATTCCTCTCCTCTCCTCATCTCAATCTATTGCATATGTGCCAAATGATTATATTTGGACTATATTTCTATTTGGGCTTGCTTTTTGAAGAATCACTTGGTTTTCATCCCTGTATGTGGAGCTTTGCATTGATGTTCAATTTTGGATGCATACTAAACTTTCTGTACTGTGATGAAGCTGCAAATTCTGATCACTGTTTGGTTTGATCTTTTTGTTGATCTGGATGTGTTTTGTTGCCTTATTTTAAAGAGTTCACAGTAGAATAAGTCTCCAATTTATGACAACATGACTGCATTTGTCATCAAATGCAAAGAAAATTAATTGTTCACAAACATTTGTGGTTTGTTTTACAGGGGGCTTGTCCCTCCATCAGAACAAGAGTACCCTATTCTAGGGCTGAACTTGCTCAGGTTGCTGGTGCAGAACAGAATTGCTGAGTTTCACACAGGTGCAAGAACATCTCTTCTTCCTGTGTTTGTTCTCATCACAATATTTTGCATTGTGATGACAAGCTATAATTATAGAGTGCTTAGATTCACAAATAACGTAATCTCTTAAGAAATTCTATTCTGAAACAATAGGTTAGTTTCTTGCTTGGTTAATAAAGTAGAATTGGGAAGTAGATACTGATAGAGAAAGAAGCAATAAAGATTTATAATTGAGGTGCTGTGGTTCATTTTTGTACCTGAGCTGAAGCTTTGTGCACTGATGGAGATTTCTTCTCAGTAGATGACTGGGGTTTTAATCAGGCAGATGTGGCCAGTTCTATGGGGGGTTATTGGCCCATCTTATGTGGTCTATGAATTGGAGTAAATTTGGTATATGACCAGTGACTTGTGTTGTTTTGGTGCTGTTTATGGGTCATGTAGAGCTGGAGCTTCTACCGCCAGAAGCCCATGAGAATGCTTGTATAAAACATGCTGTAGAACTTGAGCAGTCCTTCATGGAGGGTGCTTACAATCGCGTCCTGAGTGCACGCCAAGCTGTTCCACATGAGACCTATGTTTACTTCATGGACCTTTTAGCAAAGACAGTTCGGTATGTTCTTGAAACAACTATGTCCACTGTGCTTTGAGTTTCTCAACTTAAATGTTTCTGTGGCTTCTGTAAGGTTCCCTATGTAGTTTGCTTGCTTCAGTACAACATTTCTAAGTCTACAAATCTCCGTAGTATTTGGAAAGCTCTTTCCTTCACAGGATTTCCTGCTTGAGTATGTATTTCTTTCCTGTCAAAATGTGTACAGGGATGAAATTGCCGGCTGCAGTGAGAAGGCGTATGACTCTTTATCTGTCACTGATGCCAAGAAGATTTTGATGTTCTCATCAGATTGGGAGCTGCAGGAATATGTTAGTGAGGTGTGTTTGTGCTCTCTTTCTGTATGTGCTATCTGTTTGTGTGTTTTTGTTTTGGCACTATATTGTATTGTCTTCTTGTATTCTTGGGATCATCCATATCTTGTGTTGTGAGTGTGATGTTAGAAATCGGGATTCAAAACCTGACTTTGTAATGCTAAATTCATGTCGAGAGCTTTAGTATGATAATCTTGTTAGGTCATTTGCAGGATAACAGTTCACTGAATATCTGTTGTTTGTTTCTAATCTGTCTTCAATGGGTCTATGATCTATGGGTCCACCTTACCTGAAGTCATGGTGCTGTCCTCTGGCAGGATCATCCCAGCTGGGAAATTCGTGGCAGCAATGTCTACTTCCAAAAAGTGAAAGATCTTGCGCCCTGCAAAGAAATCCCATCCTTGCAGCTAATAAACCAAACCCTAGGCTATGCCAGAGAACTTGAGCGCATTGTCTAGGACTGACCTATCAATCACATGTGGGCTTTGGGTAAGATCCAAATTGATTTCTTGTAGGGAGTATTTCAGAGTCGGTTGTCAGTCCATGATATCTTCAGGTGTCTGCTTTGATCTATCTTGCAATTCATTCGCTAAATAAAAAGCCTCTTGCACCCAAGTGCTGTGTTGGACTCTTTCGCTTTATTAACTATTGACTGGACATAGGCTACTAACCAGTGCAGTGGAGAGATGAAGGAGCTGTGCAAACAATCATTTGAGTAGGTAATAGCATGCGGCACTTGTTCTTTGCACTTATGTTATCTGTATTGAGAATTGAGATATTCTCTTGAACCTCAGTACTTATGAAGATGTTTGTTATCTATACACCATTTTGCCCCAAGAAGGTTTGCGCCTTAGTTGCTTTTCTTAACTTGCAGTTTAATGACTTTTGATCTGTATCACTTGGGAGTGAGATTTGAAGCTTTGGTGAGGACCCTCTCTGGAATTGTAAGTAGATGCATTGGGTTTTTGGGTTAGATGTTTAGCAATTCCTTTGCAGAGCTTTGTAGGTTGGGAATAGTAGAAACTTTCAATGCCAAATTTCTCTCTCAAACAAGGGATACAGCTCTCACACTTGGTATTCTCTTTGTGTTGAAAGTGGTTCCTACTGAAATGTATGTGGTTGTGATGTGCATTTTTGTGTGCATGTAAGATGCTGGCTGGAGTTATGTTGTAAGTGAGAATTTCTTCCCTCCTTCCTTCTTTGCCACAAAGAATTCTCACAGCTGTGCACTGCCACATCTCTGGCATGTTGTCCATGACTGCAAACTGTATTGATCAGCTGATTTCTGTATCTCTTACAACACTATTCAATCAGCAAAATCTGTTTTCCAAAAGCTGGCTTGAAGATTCTGTGTTTCTTGTCTTCAGTTTTTCTCATGATCAGAAGGGAGGATGAGAAGCTTGTTTTTTCCTTTGTTGAGAAAAAGTGTTTTCTTCAGTCTTCTGAGGATTGGAAGAGAGGATGAAGAGGTTGTGTATTCCCTGTGTTAAGAAGAACGGACCAGTGTTTTCTTCTCTTCAGCTTTGAAGAGTATAAAAGGTTTGCAGGTAGGTAGCCACAGTGAGTCTGCAAATATCCACAGCAGCAAATGTTCCGCTGCTGCTCCAAGGAAATCGTGTATGTATCTGTTGTGACTAAACTGGCGGCAGGTTTGGAGTCACGTGCGGAAGATGCGCCTAATCTTCCGGGCATCTTTTCCTCTAGGCTCTCACAGTCGACAGGGAGAAAGGAAGAAGGAGGAAAGAGTACGGTGCGACAGTGTTGCCGCAAGTTCAGGAGTTAATTGCAATCAAATTCCGGACAAGCCATGTGCAGACGCAAGGTCTACCCTACCGCATTTGTGTGCGGATCTAACCGATGATGAGCTCACGACAACGGTGAGCGGAAAATGCGGGGAGAGAGAGAGAGAGAGAGAGAGAGGATATAACCAATGATGAGCTCACGACATCGGTGAGCGGAAGATGCGAAGAGAGAGAGAGAGAGAGAGAAAGAGAGCGTCGTTTTCTTCACGAACTGAGTTTTATTTTTATTTTGTTTTCCGCTACTGTTCAAGAGAATTGAATACACTTTTGCATCAAGAAGTTGGGAAGGATCCATCAGCATTATCCTTCGTTCGTCCGACTCCCGGATCCCGGCAGTCAGTCCTCTCCTCCTTTGCTTTCCTATGAGATGATCTTGCTTTTCTTTTGCTTCGCTCAAAGATTCTAGAGCTATGGAAGCATGACGACTTATGAAAGAGTAAGGACTTTCAAGTAGCGTTTGTTTGTACTTACTCTTTTCTTCCTGGATCCTCCACAAGGCGGTGGCGGATCCTCTACATCTGTGCTTTTTTCCTGTTTTTTCCGCGGGGTTGTCATTTTGGTTTTTCTCTGAAGCTTTGGATTCTGAATTTGTAAAGGTCGAGAGAGAGAGAGAGAGAGAAGCAGCTTTTGTGTGTTTTTTCAACGAAGAAGGAGATGGAAAGCATGATGATGACAAGAAAGAAATGAAGAAGAAGATCAGGAGCATGAGACCTGTTACCGACTTGCCAATAGTGATTGAACTGCGCATTGAGTTTTGAACTTCGTAGCGGCGAGGGAGGGGAAAGAATAGTTCCAAGAGGGAGAGGACCAGCGTGTTTGTTTGTTTCTTCTTTGGAGGAGGATATGGCGGCAAGAGGGGATGAAGAAGACTTGTTGGCGGACTATGCAGTACCACCTTCAAGGGCTTCCAGTAGTTACAGATTGGAACCTGACAACAATGGGCCGTTGTCGGGGAGTAGGAGTTCGTCTTCCACCTCCCTCAACGGTCGAAGAGAGTCCACCAACTCCCTGTTTAGCAGACGTCCATCTGGTAACAATTCCACCTATCCACATCTGTCGCTTCTGTTTCCTTCTTGTTGTTGTGAGTCGTCCATTTGTAGCCCAGGTTTCTTTCTTTCTTGTGGATCGTGAGTTTTCATGCCAAGGAATGCGGAGTTGAAACTTATGAGTCATTGCTTTTCATCAGCTATAAAACTGCTCCATATCTGAACATTCTCCACCTTGCAAGAGCTCTCATGCTCCAGTACTGATAATTTGTTTTTGAACAATGAGATGGAACTGGGGGGATGTATGCACACTCTCCATACTCAAGTTCTGTTGCAAATTGGGGGTTTTAGGTCCCAGATTGAGTTATGTGTTTTAGTGACTTGGGGATGATGGATTGGAGGCTTGTTTCTGCTGCAGACTTTGGAAGCAGATATGGTTTTGGGAATGCGTATGTGCAATTGGACGATGCAGGAATCTACTTGTCATCTCTGTCAGTCACCATCTTGCTATCAGCTCTTGCAACCCTTGGGATCATACTCTTCACTCTTGTCATTACGTTTGCTGTCTTGCTTGGCCAATGCCAAAAGTCTCAACCTGAGGTTGTCAAGTCCCCAGATTCATGTGCAAGCTTTAGGCTCAATGGTGAGCTCAACAACTTACAAGGCTGGATTGTTCCACCCGAATGCGAACACTTTGTCACCCAGTATGTGGATTCAGGACAGTACTTGGTTGATTTTGCTGTTGGAGTTGATGCGGGAAAGCAGTATTTGAAGCCAATTGTGCTAGAGGGAGGTGGACTTGACTTGATTGTGCTTGACATTGATGACACGTGTCTGTCTCATATCCCATACTACAGGGATCATCACTTTGGGTACATATCTTTTTTCCTATGCTGGGAAAATCTACTTCTGACTCTGGTTATTGCTGTTAGCTGATTAGAACTCGCAGTACTATTGGAGCTGTACTCATATAGGTGGTGGACAACTTCCAGTCCTGTGGGTGAGATGTTAGAAATCTGCATTCCTCCCTCTCACAATGAGGACTAAAATTTGAACTCTTAAGTAAATAGACTTGTCATGGAATTCTGAAGCATCTTATGACATCCAGTTCAAATGTGTAGTCCAAGACAAAAGTGACTGTCCCTTGAGTCCCTGATCTTCACATATGCAGTACCCTGCTCTCATGCCACATATCATGAATTACTGGTATCACCTCTGAGCTACTATTTACAGGAAGAATGAAGGTAGCCACTGCACAGTTTTGGGCACATGAGCTCTTTCTTTGATTTAAATTCTAGGAGTGGAAACTTAATTGCTCTGCATACTGTAATTACCTTGGTTGCTACAATCCAATGACAGAGAAAAGCCCTGGACAGTTCTGATGTTCTCTTTGATTTTTGACAATGGGCTATGCCATGTGTTCTGTGGAAGTGCAGAGCAGAGCTGTTTAATGAGACTTCATGGGACACATGGGTGTACGAGGCCAGAGCACCACCACTGGAGCCAATGCTGAACTTCTACAAAGAGCTACAAGCTCTAAATTGGAACTTTGCTTTCATTACCGGGAGATCTGAAAATCAGCGTAATTTTACTATGCAGAATTTACTGGCAGCGGGCTATGAAGGTTGGACAGCTCTTATTTTGAGGTCAGTTGCTCTAGAACTGCTTTCTATGGTGGTTCTTATTGTTGTGGTTCAGACTTTCACAACTACTAGTGACTCCTAGGACCAACTTTTCTGTCAGTGTCAGCAGTAGTTTCCCAGCTTAGTTGTACTTACTGAAGCAGTGTGTTTCTTAAGGAGCCTGGAGATTGTTTATGGATTATTTTGAACTTTGCGATGCCTGATGTTCAGCCAGATATGATCCTGTCATTTTGAGGATTTGGTGCCATCTCAAAGCACTTCTTCTGTCTTGAGTATTTACATTGTCTATTATACTTCTCCAAACAAATCTGGGCTAAAACACCAGTCTCATATCTGGTCTTATTCTTTTGCAAATTGGAACCAGGTCAGCAGAGGAGGAAACAACACCAGCAGTAGAGTACAAAACAAAAGAGAGACTTAAGTTGGAGGAACAAGGATACCGTATATGGAGTGGGTTTGGGGATCAATGGAGTGACATTACAGGCGCTGCCTCTGGAAGCCGAACCTTCAAGCTTCCAAATCCAATGTATTACATCTAGCAAATTATGGATTCCCTGTCCAAGATTTGCATTTTACAGGTTGGATGTACTGTTCTGGTGAATGGGTCCTTCCTGCCAAGAATCTAAGCAAATGGTGACAATAGTCATGTCTTACTGCCCTACTATTATTGGATGTGGCAGTCCCTAAGCTGGTGATGAATAGGTTTATTTTGCCCATCTCTTGTCTTTATCATAGTTGAATCATTGCTTTGATCCATGTGACTGAAATGGCATGTGGCATCTCAATAGTTTTTATGCTCCCTGTTTCATGAGCTGTGTGCAGCCTCATGATCTAAGAAATCTTCACACAATCAAGCAATTTTATTATGCGCAAAGTCAATTGATTGACTTTTTTGCTTGAGTAGGTTTTCAGCTTTCAGATTCAGTAATTCTTGTGACTGTCAATTTTGGCAGTTGAAGAAGGGTTCAGAAGATCCGAATGCTGGATGTCACATTCTGCAACGCTTTGATCTGAAGTGGTGGTGTGTTCTACACATGTAAAGCCCTGAATTAATTTTTAACCCTGTCTGCATACAGACAAGAGTAATAGTAGTAGTGTAATATACAGAGGGTGTTGAATAGGCTTGTGTAGGTGTGAAGAAAAAAGATCCCAATGAAATTGTGGATTTGGTGGTCTTGAGTGCACTAACAGTTAAATGGGTAATAGGGTTTGGTAGGTTTGTGAGGATTTTAGAGGACCAATGAAAATAATAGAAAGGGACCATTATTTTCACTCTTCAGCAGAATAGGGTTGTGTGCAAGCATGAAGATTTTTTTTTCAAAACTTTCCACTGACGGGATTGCTGGATTTGATGGTCTGACTTTGTTTTGGTAGTTATCTTGAGTGAAGTAACAGTTCAATGTGTTATATCTATTTACAGACAGGGTTCTAGCACTTTGTTCTAGCACTTTGTTTTGGTAGTTCTAGCACTACATAATATACCTCAGTAAGCAAATTTAAGCCAGGACTTTATGTTATGTACAGCCCACTGGTGAGGGCGTTCCCCCTGAAATGTGGGCCTAGCCCAGCTTCGAACTTGCCAAGGCCCTTTAGTTCTGAATGCCCTTGCCCTGGGGCCTTACCTTTCACGTGGAGTAGTGAGAGAATTTGGAGTCTTTTGCAGAAAATTGTTGTTCTGCTGTCACACTTTTATGTGCCTTGTTTTTCTTGTGTTCGGAACTATCATCTGCATATTTTAGTCTGTCATAGCAACTAACTTCAATTGACAAAATATTATTATGTGCACAGTTCACATCCAACATTCCTAACCTCTCTTCTAATGCACCCTCAAACATGATAGGCAGGCTAAAGGATCATTGAAATAAGTAATTCTATTTCTCATGAATAAAATGACAATTTCATTGGATTTTTTATTTGCAAGTATTGGTTCTATTTGTTAATGTTGTGTCTCCATCTGTGAGTGAACAGGTTCATTTGTGTCAGATAAGGTCCCCAGGACGAGGGCATTCCTAAAGTAAGGGCCCTGGCAAGGTGGAGCTGAGCAAGGCCCGCATTTCAGGAATGCTCTCACAACCCGTGAGCCTTCCATTGGATCTTCTCCAGCACTTCAGAAACACATTGGGATGTTGGGGAACGAACCAGATCTGAAGTAAAGAGTAAGTTTGCAATGGCAAGACAACGATCAAAGAAAGGATATGAGCCTGGTTTGTTATGAAATAACTGTAGAGAAGCTCAACTGGAGCCAGTCTTGATTGATTCTTGACCTGAAAAATTCTTCAGATTCTTTGGTGCAGAGTTGTGAAGCAAATCTCATGATTTTGGTGTCTAACCTTGCATATGAATCTCAGCTTCAGAGCTTGATCTCACTTCCTAATTACATAAAAAGAGACATAATTTTGCCTGGACATCAATTGGGGATATCATCTTATGTGCTAAATGTCAAGAATTACTGAATTCTATCACAGGATTGATGTAACAAGTTCAAAGTGTTTCTGTTGGTTACATACAGTTCCCCAGGAAGGAATCATATCTCTTGTTTCTGGAAGTTCTTGATGTTTTGAAGCTCTTCAGAAGCTCAAGCATGTGAGGAAAAACTACTCAATTTTGATTCTGCGACATTCAGATTTCAAAGAGTCTCTAAACAAAAACAGATAAAAATCAGTAAATCTTCTGATTGTTTTTAGAGCTGAACTCTGGATTCTGAGACATCCTCATCTTAGTACTATTCTGTTTTCTGGAGTTTCCAACTGATGGCACTGAAGAAACAGAACTGAAGATTATGCAGTGCAACTGATTTGGAGTCTGACCTTCTGAGTCACTGATGTTCAAAGGATTTGATTCGGTGACACTCTTCTGAGTCTGCACAGTGTTGGATAGTTGATGATCCTTCAAGTCTGTCTGCAGTGGAAATCCCACACTCCTGATCTGCACTGAGGAGATCAACTCTCTGAGAGAGATCCTTGAGCTGCAATATTCATGAGCTTTCCTCCTTTGTGGTGAGATGGAACGTGAACTGTTCTTCCTATTGTGCTTGCATTGCAATCCACGAGCTCCTTCTTCTTGTCAAATGCTGGCAACTGTTGTGGTGGACTTGGCCCTGCTCCATTTCGGCTTGCCTTCTTCTTGGTCGCTCTGATGTGTTGTTGAGTAGCTTGTGAGTGTTGATCTTTCTGCAAGGATGCTCCATCCTCAGCAGGTGATCTTACTGTTGTAGTACATGTCTCTGTCTTATTATATTTCATAGCTTGACAGCAATTGATGCTGTTCCTGGTCATGTTGCTGCTGTAGTGGTGCAATGGTGGAAGATCAGAAGCAAGCCTGAAATCTTGAGGCAGAATTCCACTCCAAGGATTTGAAGTTCTTCTCATCTCTGACAGTTTCTCATCCATGGTGAGCTTCTGAACTTGCTTTGGATCTGTATCAGAAGAAGAAGATGAGCTTCTCAAGTTGCCTCTGATGATGTTGTTATGGCAAGGGTGACTGTCCACAGCTGCTGCAGGAGTGGGAATTGTACTCCATATCCAACTCTTCTTCCCTTGTGCTCCTGGCTTTGGCAACCCTGTAGACTTCACAAGTATGTCCTTGATTCTACTTTCTCTTGATCTCTCCACTATCAAGTTGGGACCAGACTGATCTAAGATCTTGCTTGATCTACCACACATCCGTGGAATTCCAGACACTGCAGTCTCATCCTGGGAACCACCTCCTCCAGTACCAAGATTCACAAGCCCATTTGCTGCTTCAACCAAACGTGCAGCAGCAGCACTGACAGTGACATTCTTGGAACTTGGATTTCCTGGAACACAAATCAAAGACTGACCTGAAGACCTGTGAGTCTCAGAGCCTTGCAATTCAGCTTCTAAGGATAATTCTACCTTAGATAACTCTGTGCGTCTTGTGTTCAGAAATTGGAGACGGTTTGTTGTTGTTGGGTGACATTGTGTTATCATGATGGAGCTCAAATCAGGAAGCTGTAAATCTGAGTACATGGACGTCTTTTGCAGACTGTGGGGAGATGAACAGTTGATTGAGTCAATGCCACTGGCAGCCACCTCTGCTACTCCTGAAGATGATGATGATCCCCTCTGCTGCTGATGTTTGTATGAAACACTTTCAGGTCTCTTGCCCTTCCATAGAGCAAGCTGAGTTATAGCCTTACTCTTTGTCTTCTTGTGAGCTGACCTCTCTATCATTACTTTCTTTGCAGAGCTAGTATCACAAGCAAAAGAGTCTTGTGCAAGTTTTCTTAGAGCCCTTGCATGCAGAGAATCTGACATACAATCCGCCTTGTAATTCATTCCCCAGGCAGCAGCATCAGCAGCAGATTTGGTCACAACCAGAGCTTCTAGCGACAGTCCTATTTGACTAGTGACTGTGTGAAGCTTCTTCTTCTTCAAGATATGATGAACATTCTGAGGTGGTGGCGGCTCTGTGTTGTATGGAGCTTCCATGGTTGCATAATCTTTCAAGCTTTTTCTTGTCACTGAGCATCCCCCAGATCTATCTGCCATCTTTCTACAAGTTAATCAACTCCAAAAACAGTGGTTTTCTGATGATCCTTCAACATAGCCTGATACTGATCAAACCTGTTTTTTGGTCTTAGAAGCACATGCATGATCCTCTCTATCTCTCTCTCTCACTCTCTCTCTCAAATTCTACAAGAGTTGAATAAAGTAACTATGCATCTTCTTCTACTAGGTTCTGTCTTACTGTGAACGGAAAAGTTCCTCAATGCAAAGTTGTACATGGTGGGTGACAGAAAAATGTAGGATGTTGCCAGGCACAAGAAAACAGCAAGGACTTAATAAATAGAAAGGAGACATGAAGGATGATAGAAGGTCTGTATCACCCAATGGGGTGTCTTAGGTCTGTACTACCAGGTGATGGGTCTTAGGTCTGTATCACTTGATGGCAGTTCTTTTATTAGAAGACCACTACAGTTGTATGGTCCTGCATTAAAGTCTGCAATTCTCATCTCTGAGTGGATGGATACATGGTATGCACATTTTGATTGCTGGTTGGATTGGTACACAGCACACACAGACTTATTGCAAGGGAGGTGTACTTATTGGTCTATTCTCACGGGTGTTGCCTATGGATCTATAATCTTGCACTTCCACAGATGAGGACACTACAACAAAACCATCAATAACAAAACAGGACAGGCACTGAGTTGCTGCTCTAGTTATTATCGTCAGGTTGTTATGCAGCAGTACTACTGGATTGTAGTATCAAGCTTTTCATGGAGGTTGGAGTTCAATATCCGATGTCAAGTTTATTCAAAAGTGTTGTCCAGGCAAGTCCTTTACCTGGAAATACTTGATCCGTTTTAAACCTGGAAATACTTACTTTGATGGTTGTACCTGGAAATGCTTGATGGTTGTACCTCTTTTCTACAACCAGACACATAACTATCAGAACCTGCCATTTTCAGGATCTGGCATGATAATAAGAGATTCATGAATTCCAGCAAACATTAATTAACTGCACACATGTGGTATGTTTGTTATGTGACTCTTTATGCACTCTTTTCACTAGCTTTGCAAAATTGAAAACTTGAGTCTTAGCACACTTTGTGTCATGGAGCTGGGCTTAACTGGCAGCTCCCCTGTTAATGTTGTGGGATTTTTCAATTTCTTCTTTTGTTCCTCCAATTGGAAGTTTTGTGTTGGGTGCTTCATCTTCCATTCTCAGAAACCGTATTTAAATTCCCAAAATCCAAATTGCAGTTTTTGCTGTGAGATCATCAAATTAATACACTAGCTACATAGCCAAATGCTGTAAGGTGCAAACAATGAACGTCTGCTTTCAGCAATGGGTTAATAAATTGCACAATTACACAGCCATTGTTGGATCAGGATCAGGAGATTTGCTGATCCATCGACAACTTGGTGATGTGATTGCTCTGGCAATCTTCCCAATCACTCTCTTCTTGCTGTTCCAGCAATTGCAGGGTTTACTGGGATCTCTTCTTCTTTTCTTCTTCAATTCTCCACCACAATGAGACCAACGTCAACCTTAGTTCATATCCATATCCAGAGACAATTCCTTCTGACACAATTACACAGCCACTTTTGGATCAGGATCAAGAGATCTGCCGATCCATCAACAACACCTGCTGCACTTCAACACCAGAACTTCAACTTCCCAAATTCCAGATCCCTTCTGATTTCTTGCACATTTTTAGATACTAAAGAATCGTTGCTTGATGGATCCTTGCTATCTCTCTTTTTCTGAGGCATCTGTGATTTTTGGAGGACAAAACTCTCATGGTCTGGAATTGCTTGTTTTTTCCATGCGTGTAAGATTGTTGAGTTTCCACATCAAGACTGGGATTGCCAATCCTTTCTCTTTGTCAGTAACTTTGGATTCTTTTGATGGCATTTTACAATCAATGCTCAGAAGATGGATTCCCTCTTTGAGCATTGCTTTAAAGCTTACACTGATTGTAACTTCAAATACACAGGAAACTCATGCACTCTAAATCCTAATTTGCCTCCAACTTAGATGCGAAATAGGTACTTGTCTGTTCAAGAGCTGCTCCAACAGTGTCCTTGTCAAATCTTTTTTTGCAATTCCTGGGTTGACAGTAGGGCTTGCTGAGTTCATCAAAGTAAAATCTTCTTTCTCTCGACCCAAACTCCACAATCAAGGACTGCATCATCAGTGAACTAATACCCCCACCAAAAAAAAACTTAAGATTTTGGCAGAGTGTTTTTGTTTGCAAAGTTGAGATCAGAACTGGAGTTTGCCCCCCATTAATTGTTGGTTTCAAATTTGGTTATCAAAAGTTGAAACCAAACTGGGAACTAGATCCAGAAACATTAATGCAACTGGACATGAGGATTGAGCTCCCAATTCTGCTTATGTAGAAAGCATCAAACTGGAACCTAGTTTTTGAAGCACATAGGATATTCTAGGTTAGGTTGCTAGATGTAATTTGAAGACATATATGCCTCTTCCCTTCCAAATAGAAATAGAAACCTAAATAGTTCATTAACCAGAATTCAAATCAATACAAAATACAATGTTCATTAAGATGATCAATCTTTACATTTTTTATGTTATTCCCAATAAACCTAATTAGCCTTGCAATAACTTAATCAACCCTAAAATGACCTTAGTTTCCTTAATCAAACTTTCTTATGCCTTTCACTAATGTTATCAGAGTAGCATCAAAACCTTAGAAAAGAAAGGACTGCCAAGCAGTGGTTTGGACTTGTAGCATAGCAAATCAATTGGACTTGTAGCAAAGCAAGTGGTGGTTTGGATTTTGTGGTGCAAAGCAAAACATCAAGTCAATAGACCAAATGGTTTGGAATCAAAAGAAAGCAAGCAAAGTCACTGCCCAAATGGGTCCTGAATCACGGTCATGGGGATAAAAGCTCACCAAAAGTTCAATGTGAATGACAAGAAGAGGCTGAATTTAAGGGAAGGAGGACCAACGATAAGCAATTGCCCCAGGTTTGTACAAAAAGGTTTCATCCAGGTCAATAAACAAGTCAAAACCATGCAACCTTTGGGCCAAAAGCTGTGCTAGGGTTGGGTAGACCCAAAGGAGTTAAAGAGGTGAGGATGGGACTGATGCAAATTCCAGAAGACCTTTAAAACAAATGATACATGTTCACCCTTGCTTTTATAACCAGATTGATAAGTTTGCAAACCCTAGCCTACATACCTTATCCTCACCCAGATCAGAAATTCTCCAACAAATATTAGGTGTACCCTTAGGTGGATAACATTCTCTACAAAAAATAATTATTTACGTTATATAGGTACCCATTTGACCCATTACCAAGCTAAGAGAATTTATAGCATATACACCCACACCCAACAAGTGAGCCTCTAAATGTCCATCACATCCAAAATAGTGTGTAACCAAAGTAGTGTGCAAGTTATTTTCCCATCCTCACCCACAAATATGAAAATGTTGGAGAGTGTTGAGTGAAGATCTATCAATTGCTACCACGTGACCAATCATTGTGACCCAATGGAATCCAATCATGTTTCTTTATCAGCCCATTTAGTAGTATTGTATTCTCAGCATAATGTAGTACAGACCACTTTGAAGAGGGTTGTATCCTCAGCATATTTACGAGTTCAAATTCAGTTTCACGAAATTTAAAAGCTTGAACTTCCTCAAAATTACAATTTACATGCCATCATCTCATTGCTAGTGGAGCTGTTCCTAAAATCAAAATACCATCCCATGCGCTGGAATGCAACTTGTCATAAAGCTCGCTGGACATTTGACCCAGCAAAACTTCACAACTCTGCAACAGTTCATGACACTGCAATGACAGCCACTACTTTGACATAAACAAAACAGGGAATCAGTAAGAAAAATCCAGCATTAGGGGTTGTAAAATGCAGAAAAAATCTATTTCTGCTCCTTCAATGAGAGCTGTCTTAATCACAAAGAATCAGTATACTGCGCTTAAAATTAGGCAGGGTATGCTGTGTATGGTACAGGGCGGGCTTGATAAAAATCCCCATTACAGGTAGGATCTCACTATCAGGGCACATCCACATTCTACAATAACTTACACTTGAATAGTCTAAAAGTCTAAACTCAACTCTCCCACTGCACATCAAAAAGTGGGCTCTCCATCTCATGCATGTTTGACAATTGCACATGATCATCATCAGTTCCATGTGGCTGATTATAAAACTCAGTTTCAGGTGCTCTTCGCATGCTCATAGTTGCTTCTACACGTGCAGACAGCCCAATCTTTGTCTTTTGACGGGACTTCAATTTCTCTTGTCTGTACATTTCAGGGTCCCTGAGGTGCTTTTCTTGATGGTGGATCTCCTGAATAAGGTGATGATCCTGTGGAGCAAACATCCGCAGGTATGCTTGGTATACCATGTAAGGTAGAACACAGGTCACGGGGACAAGAACAGCCATCAGCCAGAATAAGGGTGAACCAGAGAGAGCTTCAGTCAAAATCTTGTAGGCAGTGGTGGAAGTAAGGGGATTGATAAGGCCATAGAAAATCAAGAAGAGGTACCAAAGGAGAATACTTCCCCAAATGAAAGCATGTTGGATTATGGTAAAATAGCTGATGGACAATGCAATCTGCACATTTACAACCCACACAATACAAGTGTACATGGCACCACCCAACTCCTCCATACTTGCCGGTTTCCCATCCTGACGAAATGCTTGGATCTCAAATGCACCAACAACAAAGAAAAAGGCAATGAGAGAGCTGTATACACCATTTGCCATCCAGCCAAGGATGCGGCGCCACTTGAAAAATAAATTTTTGGGCCCTTGCTGGTATAAAGCTGGAAACTGCATCACAAACCGCAATGAACATTTAGCTTCCAACATGGTAGAAGCCTGGTCTTCAAAATCCTTAGCAAATATGAAGAAGCACAAAATTGCAGCAGGGACAGTCCTTATGCTCTTTCACCCTCATCAATGTGACACAGCCATCAACTTCTGTACCAATGAATAAAAGGAAACATGTTTTGGTGCATACAAAGCCCAAAGCACAAACCTGTAAGCAGACTCGGGAGGAGACATCTTGCTCAAACACACCCAACGCAATGACTGGCAGTGATGTGAACAAAACGTTGAACAGTGCTGAGTACCAATCATTGTAAATGACTTCCCCTGAGAAGCTTGCATAAGCTTCATAATAGAAAAGTGTGAGTCCAAAGGTTATGTTCTTATAAAAGAAGTAACAGATCTGCATTCCAAAGACAACCCCAGAACACACATCACCAATCACATCTTTGTCTACCAAAACCATTATGCAAGTCACATATGATATTCAAGAGTCAACAAAGTCCCAAGAATGACACAAATAAACACCTAAAACCTCAAAATGATTATGACTTACCACAACCTGTGAAGCGGAATCACACATATCTAACACTAGAAAGGCTTTCAAACAGACTACAACTATGTCAGGTTAATACCATGAGAGAAATGCGCTTATAGCACCAATGCCCATGGACAACAAGCAAACGCTCCAAAAATTGAAATTGAGCAATTGAAAAGTCACTGGCCATTACTGCCTGCACACACAACAAGATCCAGAACTCAGCACCAAATTCATAGCACATAATTTTACTGTCACAGCGTCACAGTTGCCAACCCTCCATCACACTATAATGAGCCGAATAGATGAGTCAACTACCAAAGTGAAGAAAAAACAGTTTCACAGAGAAGCTCTTCCCTACATCATAGGTACTGCCTCTGGAAGTGGCCTCTGTAAGTCTTTGCAGCACTATTATCTTGAGAGGGTCATGCATCCAACAATACTTTCAAATTGATATGCTAAATTTTGCTTTCATATGGGAGCTCGTATCTCCACCCTAGGCAGGCCAACACCTCTAACTACAAACCAAATATGCCCGCACAACTGACACTCTAATGACCAATGTTCACAAACTTTATCAACCAAAGAGAAATAAAATGTGCATACCTGTTGACCTTCAACACCACTTATACCAATTCCAATGTCAGCCTCCTGAATCATGCCAACGTCATTGGCACCATCACCAATGCCAAGTGTAACTTTTCCAGTTCCCTCCTTCACCAGCCTTGTTATCTGCAACAAAGGGAAACAGTGTATAACATGATCAGAACTTAGCATCTCTTCTGAAAAAGCCCAATCAATGCCAAGAATTTCACGGACTGGTTTCTTCCGAAACATGGACAAGTTATACTTCCACAAATAACACAAAGTCACTAGCATACCATAGCTTTTTGTTTGGGGGAGACTCGGCAGCAAATTACAGATACGCATTGCACAGCCAAACTGAGCAGGTCCTTCTTCATATCATCTTCAAGGGCATATATCAAAGACTTTCCATCAATGATCAATGCATGCGGTGCATCTTCTTGATGATCCAATCCTATTTGATGCAGACCACTTGTAATTTGTTGCCTTATACTGTCTCTTGATACCTGAAAAGAAAACCATCACTCACAACAACAAATCAGATTTGTGGTAATCAATAGAGCATGAAACTGCAAGATCAATGCATTTTGATATCAACTTTTCACCAGGAACATTATGGACTGACATGAATATCTGCTGTATCATGCCATCAGAAGTTCAACTTGAAATGCTGACAAGAGGTGTTTAAGTTTTGCTTCATGAACTTCCAATTGAGATTGATGAATGACAATTGCATGAATTGAAACCAGACACAGAAGTTATGAGCAGCTTCCCACCTTAGCAATCTGTGCCTTGTCTCCAAACTCTTCTGCTGCAATTACTTCAGGGATTTCCAAACTAACTATGATCTGTCTCATTCCCTGGCGCAACAAACTGCATGCAAACCTACACAAAAGAACAACAGAGAAATAAGCAAATAGCCAGCCAGATACTGAAATACCACTAACAGAGAAGGTCACAGCCACAGTCACAGATACAACTTTCAGCATAAGTGCAGCACTCAGAAGGTACTACAGACTTAAAGGACAACAGAACACAAAATTTCCAAGCCTCAAGTGTGAAAGATTTCATGTACCCAATGTTGATTGCTGTTTCTTGCTTGTCACCTGTTAGCACCCATATCTTCAAGCCAGCCTGGGCCAGCCTATCAATGCACTCAGGAACCTGCCATACAAACAAATATTTCAAGCACAGAAAGAGTATATTCTTCCTTCAAACTCATGCAAATGCTATCCAGGAAATGCACTATCTTGCTCTACTTCCATTCAATTACCCTGGAGGAAACAGACTCACCCCAATCTGAAGTTTATCCTCAACAGCAGTGGCACCAACAAGAAAAAGATCCTTCTCAATCATGTCCGAAGCTTTCTCTAGTAATTCATCACGATCGCTACCAATTGTTGTTTTTGCCTGAACAAACACAGTGTTCCACTCTATATATTCAGCTTCATCCAGTCTTCTGCAAGCCAGTGCCAATGTTCGTAATCCAGCGTCCCCATACTTTGCAAGATGCTCCTTTGTTGAATTCCAATAGGTTTTGCCTCCCTTCCCTAGTCTCTCATATATCACACTGCAGACAACATGAACTTCACACTTCAGCATGCTCCAAATAACCATTCTAAATCATCCTCAACCTTAGTTGGTCAGGCAGCTGGCAAAAAGGTCCTTGATTGATACAAATTGCTCAAGAAGGATAAGGGCAGCTAACCTGTCAGCACCCTTGCACATGAGAAAGATTTGGTTGTCTTCATCTTTCACCACCACTGACATTCGTTTGCGAGTGCTGTTGAACTCCAGGAGATTGAGGACTTTGTATTCTCTGCAATCATCTTGATGTCAGAAAACAAGAATTCCATCTTTCTTCATAATCCTTCAGTAGCAGTATGAGAACAGACCTGACTTGTTTACTCATTCTAACAGTTTGGTAGTACAGAAGTAGCACAGTAAAGTGCAACCAGGCATTCACAAATCTTTACTAAGTGCATGGACACCCTTACCGCTTTATTGGCTGTCCATTATGTCCAGGTTCCTGTACAATAACACTGCTTTGTGTACGTTTCATGAACTCAAACCCAAACTCCCTTGCAGCAATCACAAAGGCAGCCTCGTCAGGGGATTCAGCCTCATAACTAATCAAGCCAGTTCTTTCATCCTCTTCTGGTATGGCTGTGTGGCATACTGCAAGAATGCGAAAAAACATCTGGAGGACCTCTGGATTTGGCTGATGGACCCACTGCCCATCCAGCAAGCGTTCATCTTTGAAGTTGAAGCCCTTGACTTGTGGCCTTCCTGTTCGTCTCATGGGCATCATTTCTATACCTGCACCTGTACTCTCATCTTCCTGAATGGCTGCTTCTTCCAACATCCGGGGATCCTTCCCAAGCCGCCGGGCAGTTGCCATTTCAACCTCAGTGATACCACGACCATAAGCCACACCTGCAATTGAGCACTTGAGAAAATCCATCTGGTTGCAAGTGAGAGTTCCAGTCTTATCAGAAAGGATTGTGTCTACTTGTCCAAGCTCCTCATTCAAGTTTGATGTACGAGCCCGAGCTGGACTGTCAGTCTCTGCGTGGTACATATTCAGGTCATTATTTATGAACTGAGCCTGTAGGACCTTCACGATTTCAATTGAAACATAAAGAGAGATTGGAATAAGGTAGCCATAGAGGATGAGCGCGGTGATCAAGTGCAGGAGTCCTGCCAGCCCAGGATTCTTGGGGTCATACATCGAAACTGTGTCATCAGGCCGTAAGTACCACCACGATGGTGTTGAGACCTTTGTGGTTACTCCAAATGCAATGGATCCAACCACAGAAATAAGCACCAGAATTGTGAAAAGGAAGTAAATGATACTGTCCATCCTCTTTTCAATGCGGCTGCGCTTAGAGGGTGGGTCCGTTGAATTCTGCATCACTTTTGTTTCATGCCCAGTAAAAATCACTACTCCAAACACAAAGGGAGTGTTCCGGAGTTTTGAATCTCGAAGCAAAACTTGCTGAGGCCCAAGAGGCATAATCTCCTCATTGTACTCCAAGTTGCCCACAAAAGTGTAGAGATTTGGATTTGGATCCTCACACTTGATCTGAGCCTGGAAATTTCCAAATTCAGTCTCTTCATCAAGCTCTACAGTGCGCTCCAGCGATCTCTTGAGCTTGAGATTTGTCTCACCATCAAGGTTCATGGTTTCCACGTAGCAGATACCATCAGGGTAGCTTGAGGAAAGCATTAGAAGATCAGCAGGGAAGAAGTTGTCTTTCTCAACCCTAACCACATCCCCAACCTTCAGCTTTTTCCATGCTGTCGTTTCAAATTTCCCATCTTGCATGTGGACCTTTACTTTCCTAGAGTTGATTTCTTTGTCCTGCAACAAATCAAGCACATACCATATCATGAACTGCACCCACTTACCCAGGCAACAGACGGAAATTCAGGAACACACTCTATCAGATGAAAGATGTTTTCTTGATCAGAATTCGTCTAAAAGGTTGGCCACCGATTCTGGACCCATGAATTCCAGTGCATGCTACTTCTAACAAAGTTTCACACCTAAATGGAGAAGTGAGAACTAATCAATAGATGAAAGAACAAAAAAGACAAAAGCTTCTACAACACAAGAATCAAGGACCTGACAGTGAGAAAGACATATACAACTGATCCAAGTACCCGCTACAAATTAAGTTCATACTTTTAGGCCAAGAAGGGCAAGCCTCAGGGTGTAAATCAGGAGGCTCAAATACAAAGCTCCAAAAAAAGATGTTGCCCTCTGTTGGATTACATCACTGGTGACAATTAGCTGCAAATTTGCTACTCAACAAGATCTTCCTTGCAAGAGAATTCTTCTAAGGTAGTTCTGGGGACAAGTTCCTCCACACACACACACACACACAATTTTCATTTATTCATTTTTCTAAAAAGATATACCTGTAAAAATCGGCGCCAGTCTTCCAGGGCCTCCTTGCCCATACTGACACCAACCACAAAAACAAGGGGCAGAATAAGACTGTAAGGTGTATAAGGTGACACGGAAGTGAGGGAGAGAGCTGCAGCGAGAAGGAAGTAAAGATTTGCAACTCGTCGGAATTGCTCAAACAAAGCCTTTGGGAAGAAGGTGATGACATTATACTTAGCAGTAGACACATAGTTGCTGCTATACTTGTATGGCTTCAGGTTATGCTTCTCTGACTGGTTACAAAACACAATTCTTGAAAACCCTGGACCTCCCAGAGAGGTAGACACTTCTGCTCTCTGTGCATTTGAAGGCTTAAAGATACCACCAAATGTATACAGCTTGCTAAATCTCAATCTACTCTTCCTGGTGCTTGCCATGATCAATAAAAAACAAAAATTCCCCCTCCTGGCACTAATCCCTCTTCTGCACAAAATCTCTTTCTGATCACTAGTAAGCTGCTTCTGGTCTGGATCTTTCTCTCTCTCTCTCTCTCTCTCTCAAACCCTACACAATCCCACAACACAAAGACTTCCTCTGTGAAATAGATCCACTACAGGATACTGCTAACACTGAATCTATCGACTAAAAGTGGATCCTCGACAAAATGTTTGAGGCCACTATGTCAGCATCAGAGTCCGAGGATGGGGGATCCTCACAGAAGGAGGAAGCTTTCAACTCATCAGATGATGGACGATGATGCACAACAGCAAACAACATTCTGCGGGATCATGCAAACCACGGAAGACAACTTTCCAAACAGCCATCCACTGCCATAATACTATCCCCGAACACTCAGATTTCCCGCACACGGTTTTGGTCCTTTCGGAGAACGAATTCTCTTTCTCTATCTATGTGTCTCCAAATTTCCTCCTCAAACCCTGGGAAGTTTCCTAACCAAAACGATATTATCTCCAGCCAGGAAAAATAAAAATAAAAAATTCACACAACAAATCCCCGATCCGACCACGGTTAGAGTGGGCGCTGCACACTACTGATTGCAGGAAAGCTCGAGATTACAGTCGCGACCTAAAAAGGAAGCTGGAATGAAAACTGAAAGAAGAAGAAGAAGAAGAAGCCGGCGAGAAACTCCGCGGCAAAAGGAGAAACTAGAGGTGGAAAGGAGGAAAATATACTAGTAGCACATGGTGGTGGTTGTGGTGCTTCTGGAAGGTGGTGGAGCTTATCGGGGTGGTGGTGGTGGTCAAAAGCGAAGGACAGCTGAGCTTTGTAAGGAGCAGGAGGAAGTGGCGCCTCCTTCTTCTCCGGCCCGCTGCATCGGGATTCTTCTTCTCCTGGCTTCTTCCAATAAAAGAAAAGACGCAACAGCATCATCATCGTCATCATCTGCTACGCAGCAATTGCGTAGTAGCTAGGCTCTCTTTCTGTCTGTCCCCACGCTCCGCTCCCCTCCCGCAACTCCTCGGCTGGCGCGAGGTGGTCAAAGAGAAAAGCTCCGCGCAACGCGCATCCGCGACTGCGTTGCAACGACGACGCTACACGAGCGAACGCACGGGTGAGGTCACAACGAAGATTCCAGCGCGGTTCCACTTTCCGATTTCTTTACCACATCGTCTTCTTCTTTTCCTGCCTCCTCGCTTTTCTCTTTTTTTTCTTTCCTTCTCTTTCCAACGAGCAAGCACCCTAAATACCAAAAGCCTAGCCTACCTAGGTACCTATGTACTACCCTACCTCTAGCAAATCTACCCTATTAGCTACTTAGCCTAGGGATGTGAAAAGGTATAAGGGATGAAAACTTCCTCTATCCAAGTAGTAAGCACCCTATACACCAAAACCCTAGCCTACCTAGGTAGGTACCTATTTACCTTTCCCCTTGAGATTGGGGACATAAGGACCAAAAAATCCCCCAAAATGGGGACTAGTGCCCGCTTTACACTAGGAGTCAGGGCCGAAAAAACATGGGGCCAACTTTGAGCATTTTTGGCTTGGAGTTTGGCCCCGAAGTTTACTAATAAATGCTAGAACATTGAGGGCATGATATTAATAATTGCTGGAACATTGGCCTCAAGGGTTGCAAATTGGCTTCTCAAATTCGATGGTATCCTTTTTCCAAGCTAGTTGGGGCCAATACAAGGCCATAAAGTTCAGCATTTATTAGTAACTTGGGGCAGATTGAAAAGATTTTTTTTCTATTTCAGCCTTTGTCTCCTAGTGTATTCTATAGAGCACAGGTACCTACCCAAGGACCTGAAATTTCTTGAGGTAGGGTTTAGGGTTTACCTAAGCCACACCACAAATCTTTAGGCCCACTTTACACAAGGAGTCAAGGCCAAGGTTTAACTCAAATCAAGCATTCCTATTGGTACAAAAAGTTGAAATCAGGCCCCAAGAAGGGCTTTTACACTTGGAGTCAAGGAAAAAATAATTATTTTTTATCTGCCCCCAAGTTACTAATAAATGCTGAACTTTATGACCTTGTATTGACCCCCCCAAGTCTGAAAAAAAAAGAAAGTATGCCATCATGGAGTTTGGGAAGCCAATTTGCAACCATGGGGGTCAATGTTTCAGCATTTATTGGCCTTGCCTTGGGACGCAAGGATATTATTGTGTTCAGATTCATTATAGAGTATAGTAGCTTAAATGATTTTGGACCCTAGGTAGTAAGTCTATTTTGATACGAGGATTTTTGAAAAGATGATGTTTTGGCTTGTGTTGAAACTTGAGATATATTATAGAGTTATACTAGTTTGAACCCGTGCCTAATGCACATGTGTGTGTGTATTTGACGATACATATTACAAAATTACAATTACAAACTACATTTTCAAAACCTTTTTATATATGACATTTCCTGGCTGCTGAAAATCTTGATGTTTGCACCATCTCTTCCTATTGCTTTCTCTGTAGTGTCGCATCTATATTTCACTCTTTCTTCACCCCGTCAGAGTAAACAGACCATGACAAGACAGATGGATGATTGGATGAATGGACAGATCAATAACAAGACAGATGGATGAAATGATGCTTCATGACATCCTTTACTATATGTTTAATGATTTTGATTTCCTTTAGAGGATTTTTTCGAAGATTATATTTTTGCATGGTGAAATATTTGAATTTCCATAATTCTTCTGTTGCATTCAGATACTTTTTAATGTAAATGGTAAGGCCACACAGTGTGGCAAACCCCTTGTTAATATTCTGGCATCAATGTTCTAGCATTTATTAGTAAGTTGGGGGCCAAACAACAAGCCAAAAAATGCTCAAAGTTGTGCCCAAGTTTTTCAGCCCTGACTCCTAGTGTAAAGGAGGGCTTACTTGTAAGACTATATATATATATATATAAAGCATGTCACCCCAAGTTATAACTACCTAATAGTTATAACTGGACTAGGGAATTGGGGAATTATTTTTTACCATAATTTTATGTGCAGCTCTCACAATTTGATGTCCAAGAATGCAAGTTTCTGAGTGACATGCTTTTCTGGCTGCAGAAATAGTGTTCCTTTTAGTGTCCTGCTTTTAGCATCAATGTTTTCTGGGCTTTAGTGTTTTTTATTCTTTAAAGTTTTTTTCACTAAATTAAAGAAAAAAAAAGCACATATCAGTGCTGTGCATGTAAGTGTCAATAGCCATATATGTGGCATGTAAATCCAGTGTAAGTGTAAATCATTTACAGTTAAACGTCCAAATGTTTTACACTTACACTTATCCTGTTGCAGTGTATATATATAGTTTTTACACTTACCTGAGGCCAGTGTAAATATTTGTCAAATACATTTCCATGGCCCTGTGTAAATGTTTTGGGACGTGTAAGTACTAAAATTATTTGCAAGTCATCGTCTTTGGGCAACTTTTCACCCCAAACCCTTTTTTCAGGGGTATCCATATAGTAAGGAAATTTTATTAAATCTGGGAATGAAATGTTGAAAATCAGCATTTTATGCACAAGGTTCGAGACTAATTATAATAGCTTTACAAGTAGGAGCAGTGAAAATATCTGTAGCAACAATGGAGGCGCTAAAGAAAAAGGAAAGACAGGGTGAAAATCAGGTCACCACTTTGTGAGGTTCCCCCACCCTCGAATGGTAATGGTTTTTTTTTTTTTTTTGGA
>Ga0116231_10000965_pt1 | contig 56077 bp, 45 predicted proteins | sample S1TSphgellanicum_2_FD_89695 | JGI IMG/M metagenome (GOLD analysis project Ga0116231, IMG submission 89695) | Host-associated microbial communities from peat moss isolated from Minnesota, USA - S1T2_Fd - Sphagnum magellanicum MG | ecosystem: Host-associated > Plants > Peat moss > Unclassified...
TCCACCAATCCTTCAACAACATAATTGTTGATCTCCACAAGCAGATGCAGTGTCTTGCTTCTATGGGTCTTGTTGATGCATATCTTCCTCAATGCTGGAATCGCAGAAACCACTGACACTTGATTTTCAGTCGCCTCTGAATCCCTCCTCCTCCTAGCCAACTTCACCGAACTCAAGGTGCTCCAGTTCCCCTGGAATCATCAAAATTGTCTCCATTGGTGAGACGGATACCTTTCCCTTTATGAAATGTGCCAGAATCTTGGATCTGACTGAGGTACCCCGGCTTGCGCTTATTCCATCTCCCACAGCTTCAGGGGTCAGCACAACCCCTCCTTGTGTTACATCAACCGGCACCCTCCTTCTAGGCACTTGGGTGTAAGAGAACAGGTTCTCATCCCCACATAGCTTATTAAGCTGTTGCAGGGTTGTTGTTTCGTCATTCAGCAACACCTCTAAGAAGTTCGCTGTTCCAGAATGCGATTTCCCATCTTTGGGTTTCTTCCAACATCTGTCCTCGGAATGTCCCAACCCTGAGCAGAAGGTACATTTTATTCCACAATTCTCTATCCTATGAGGCATACCGCACTTGGCACATTTTGGCCGTGTTTCATTCAACCTTGGACAGGTGGTGGCCAAATGGTCCCCCCCCTTGTAGATTTGGCATCCTCCAAACATAGTGGAAGAAGATGATGTTTCTGGATTATGCACAGTCCTTTTGAAGAAGTTGATTAGGGTGTTGTTTAACGCCATGACCTGTTTTTCCATCATAGTCTCCGAGGTCTCCTCTTCTTGCTCCTCCCTTAGAGGTTCATAAGGAGTCTCTCCAAGCTCGCCCAGAACTTTTTCAAGTTCTGTTGCAGCACCAACCAGCTTTTCAATGTCTGTAAATGTTCTCAAATCTATGGCCTCAATCTGGCTAGAAATCTCCTCTTCTCCTCAGCGTCTTGTATCTGGCCCTTCTGAAACAGTTTGTCAAGACGTTCATAGTATTTTTGAACTCTCTCCTTGGGTTCTTGCTTGATGGCATTGAGCTTCATTCTAATGTCATCAGCATCAACATTTCCATACTTTTGCACTATCAGAGTCCTCAACTCAGCCCAATCCATTGGTGCTGGTTACAACCTCTTGAACCATTCCTTAGCTCTGCCTCGCAGATTCAGCTTCACAATCTTGAAGAGCTTATCTGCATTCAGATCTCGCACTTCAGTTGCCATGGTGAGCCTCTCTGCCCAGTCATTGACGTCCTCATGGTCTCGCCCCCAGAACAGTTCATCCATTCCCTGGGGACTAGTCATTCTGCAGATATCCTGCTCCAACCTAAAGCTTTCAAGAAAAAAAGAAAAGAACAGTCGTGATTCAATTTGAAAATTCGGACTGATCACCTTCAGCTATTGCCTTCAACGGTATAAAGTTAGACGAAAAAGTAGAAAAACTTTGCCCATCTATGGATTCTTGCTGGAACTGCCACCCTGCCTTTTGATTACGCCATATCCTATAGCTTATGAGGCGAGAGCTTGATGCACTATGTTCCACCATGAGTAGACGATCTCCAACCTGAAACAAATCTTCCACACCAGGAATGTACAATCTGACGAAATGGTTAGGCGACACAACAAGCTTGGGAATCCATACGTCTCCTACCCTAGGTACACTACGCGGCCTCTCAGCAAGTGACGACGTTACTTTACGCCAGATGCGAGGTGTAGTATTATTGCGTCTACAGCTCTGCGGTTGACGCCCATCCCCTTGCTCCATCTCTAACCTTCAACCAAACTTCAGCTCGAGTATAAAAGCCACTATGAGCTACTTCTACTACAATATCCCCAACTCGGGCTTCATTTGGGTCTATGCCTATAAGTGTTACTACTCCAAAACCCAGAAAATGCAGGATTACCGCTCCTCATTGTGGACCATCTTGCCCCCTTGGATAATCAAACTTAAGGACAATTCGTTGCTCATGAATGTGTTGTGTCAACTCTTCTACTCCAACCTCATCTGCACTAGATGAAGACATGATACCTCAATTATCATGATATTTAGACATCCGCAGGTTTTACTAAAGCTACCCGATATGAACCAGCTTTGATACCAAAAAGAGAGGGTCTCGAAACCCAACAAATAATTTGACCACTAGTGCGAGCCTAATCAGTTTCCATATGCATTCACTGATCTTTGGATAGGAACAACTCACACTCTCATAGATTAGCAGAACAGAAAAGGCAAATTCAAACTTGCACCTTGCCATTCACAAAAATCACCAGAGAGCACAATATTTCTGGCTCCATAGTATACATTAGAAATCAAACATCAATTAAGGTATGACCCTTGAGGTCAGAGCTCTCGATATTCACTCGATCCCCCACAGAATACTACAATGCATGCTTTTCTTCTCATCTGTTGGACCAGAGGCCTACGACTGGATTTCCCTCTAGTCCAAAACGCATTCTGAAAGCACCCAACTCTGAACAGTCTACATTGAGCTTGCCAATGTTACTCGAACATACTCACTTCCATGCAAAAATGATTAGCAGCTCTGCTGGTTTCCAAACCTTTTTACACCCTCACTCGATGCTCTCGTTCTTTCCACCCTCGGGATTCCCCTTTTGCTCTCTGCTACTCACTAAGACCACAACCAACATTTCAGACAGAAGGTACTGCAACCCAGACCCCTCAAGTTACTCGAATAGACTCCCTCTCATGCAAAATGCACCCCAATGCTATAACTCAGATCCCTCCAGACCTCCTCATACTTCGACACTACCCTTTAATGAGTCCTTCTCAGAGCTACCTGGCTAAGTTGCTTGCACAACAGAAAATTACAACAACCAGCCAAGTTCTCCAAAAATAGCTCTCTACAGCTCTAAAAAAAACCTTTTCAATAGCTCTCTTCCTGATTCACATCTGCCTTTCCGCCCTGTTTGTTCGCCTCCGTCTCACATCTACCTTGCCAATGAATTCGTCTGGACCTCCCAGCTATCAGCTCAGCACCGCCTCCTGTCCTTTTTGCCGCCCTCCTTCCTTCCACCTCCCCTCATCAATGCAGCTCCATCCTTCACCATCATTGGCGCCGCTTCTTTCCTGCACTCCATAACAGCCCAACAAAGAGAGAAACCTCCCCATGCAACGTCTGCAGCAGTAATGGAGAGATTTCGGCTGCAAAAATGACGGCTAATAAATCCAAAAGCAAACTTCAAAACATGTTGTGTTCACACCAGTGAGGTGACCTGTTGTTCGGTCACATATAGTCTTCAAAAAAATCCTCTAAAAGAAACCAAAATCCTTCAAGATGTCATAACTCTATAACTAATCTCAAGTTTCAACACAAGCCAAAATATCATCTTTCAAAAATCCTCAAATAAAAATGGACCTATTATTATTATTACCTAGGGGACAAAATCCCTTAAGCTACTATACTCTACAATGAATCTAAACACAATAATATCCTTGCCTTGATAGGCAAAGCCAACAAAATTGCCCAAATTTGGCAAACAATAGGTACCCAGGCTCTTAGGAAGGGGTAACCAAAAATAAGAAGAAGAATCTGCACTTGGTGGGATTCGAGCTTGTGTCCGCTCCCCTCCCCCCCCCGAAAAAAAAAACAACCAAAAAAAACCCTAAAATGGAAAAGGCAAACGAGAACAAGTGAAAACACAAGGGCCATGCATTCCCTACCCAAAAACCCATCATCAAAAACCCTCAAAACCCTAGACGGATTTCAACAAGAGGGATGGGAAAGAAGAAGAAGAAGATTTGGAGCATTTTGTGATTCAGCAACACACGAACAGAAGTCTGGAGGAATTGGGTTGGAGACAGATTTTTGGTAGTCATCCCCAGAACCAGAATTTGAAGAAGAAGAAGAAGATGATGATGATTTGGAGCATTTTGTGATTCAGGAACACAGAAACAAAAGTCTGGAGGAATTGGGTCGGAGAGAGATTTTATGTAGTCAGTCTCAAAACCAGAATTTGAAGAAGCTTTGTGATTCAGGAACACAAGAAGAGAAGTCTGGGGGAATTGCAGAGAAATGTTGCAGTTGCAGATGTTATTGCAGGGGAGTCACATCTCTGTGGGAAAGCTTGGAGCTTTCACCCAGCTTTCTGGTCTGAGTTCTGGCAATGGCAGAGTGGTGAGTACAACAGAGTTGAGGAGGAATTGCAGAGGGATCCGGAACAAGGTGCCACAGGAGAAGGAGGAGGAGGAGCAGGAGGAGGAGGTCAAGAATAGTTTCATGGGTGGGGTTGTCTCGAATAACAAGGGAAGGAGGAGGGGGAGAGTGAGTGTGTCTTCTTCCTTATCCTCCAGGTACTTGCCTATTCATGTTTCTCCTGCTTCTGAGGAATCATGACACAAATTCCAAGATTGAAAAACTGTCTGCAGATCGATGTCAGAATCTCTTACTTTCCAGCCTTTGATACAATGTCTTTGACATTCGAGTCATTTAGATCCACATCCATTTTCTGTAAGCTTTCTCTTGTGTGGATGGACCACAAGGAACTTTTTTTGTAATGAGTTTGTTGAATTTTTCTCACATGTAACTGAGGTGAAAGGATGCAATGGGGGGTTCACTTATCGGAACCAGAGGGGATGACAGCGATGCTTTCTGTATAATAGAAGGCCGTGAAACGGTGCTTGATTTTGCACAAATGGATGTGTATGAGATTCGGGACAATATCTCTCGCCGTCGGAATAAAATCTTTCTCCTCATGGAAGAGGTGAAGTGGCCCTACTACCGTTTCCAGTAGACATGATCTTCCAACAAATTTGTGGGGTAAGAGTGTGAGGTTTAGGGTTTCCACAGAGCAGAATGCTATTTTCAAATATGTGCAACTCCTGCAGTTTGGAGATCCACTCTTGGCATCTTTGACCCTGAAAGTCTGAAATCAAAGTTTTCTCATGTAGATCCCACAAATTTCATAACCTGATGAAACATGTGCTTGATTTAGGATTTTTCTTTGCTGTTCTTCTTCATTGTGGGCAGGTTAGAAGACTACGAATCCAGCAGCGAATGAAAAGTGAAGAGAAAGGGGCAACTGCTTTTGATGATAATGAGGAAATGCTGGAATATTCTTCCTCAATTCCGCTGCTACCACCCCTGGTATGAACTGATCTAAACTCCAGTAGGGGAAATATGAAGAGACTAATTACCATACTTTTGGCAGCTCCAAACTACACCCATCAACTGCAGTGCATCAAACTGCTAGAAGCCTTCTTTCAGGTTGTCAGTAGCATGTTTTTTGTGAACCCTTTTGTAACCTTCTTATGGTAATTTTGTTTCTCTTTCTGCAGACTGCAGCAACTTTGCAGCAGTATTTTGCAAGCTGCCTTTCACTGGTGGCTGGAATCATTCTTTTTGGTGGCCTTATAGCTCCCATTGTAAGACTCTTCATCAATCTCTTGGTTTTCCATACTCTCTCCCATCATGTAAAGCTGAAAAGAATGTCTTGCAAAAACTTAAAACCAGCACAGAGTAAAATCAAGCACCTGTAGATACATCGCTGGATGATGTGTCTCCAAGGCTTGAAAAACAGAATTGTGTCGGCGGTCTCAGATAGAGTAGTTAAGTTCAGAGTTTCACAAGGACCCTGTGCATTCCTGATTGCCTATGGTTTCCTTTTTGCTCGGATTCTACAATGTAGTTGGAACTGAAGCTGGGGATTGGGGGCACATCATACGAAGACTTCATCAGGAACATGCATCTTCCACTTCAGCTCAGGTTTTGACAGTCTTCCCTAATCCTGGATCTAAAACTGTTGACTTAAAAGGCCATGAATTGCACACAAATTGCCAACTTGGCCCAGTAAGAATAGTTTTGTGATTTTGGACCATTTTGAGGTTTATCCTCCAAACCTTTCATTTCCATGAAGAGAACAGCAAAGCAGGACCAGCAAGGAGTCACTTTGACAGTTATCTAGCATTGAGGTCTTGACTTGGGAGGTTGTATGTGCTCCTCAACTTGAGATTGCTGGGTGGGGGGCCACAGTGAAGTTGACCCAATTGTGGCATCATTTTCTGGAGGAGCTGTGGGAGTCATCACGTCACTCATGGTTGTAGAGTTGAACAATGTGAAGCAACAGGAGCACAAGCGCTGCAAATACTGTCATGGCACAGGTACCTCTTCCTCACTCCTTTTGGCTCTTCCATGTGTTGTTTCTGGTGGGTTAGTGCCTCATAGGATTCTTTAAAACTAAATTGGTTTTGTCTGACTGGGAAAGTGCTGCCTGATACTTGAATGACACAGCGAATACAGATACATATTCTATTTGATAATCAAAAGATTCATTCTGTTTGTTGGAGACTTAACACCAATTCATGATTCTATTTGGCAATTGGAAACCATGCAGGGTACTTGGCATGTGCTCGATGTGCTGGATCTGGGTCACTTGTAGTAATGGAGCCTGTCACCAGTTTGGGTCAGTCTGACCTACCCTTGTCTGCACCCACAACTCAACGATGCTCCAATTGCTCTGGCACTGCCAAGGTAAGTGTGTACTGGTTTGTAGCCATTATCAGTAGTTACCTTTACAGATTGTAGAATGGCAGAAACCCTGGGATGAATCCTTGATTGCTAGCAGTTGTGAGGGATTTGGCCTTGGTATTATTCACTTCAGTTTGAAGTATTTTGACTGAAGAATACGTCATAGGTGTCTGAAAGGTCCAGGACATGTGTCTTTCATGGTGAGGATATTGCAACAATCTCAGAGTTTCATTGCTTTTGTGACATTGGAAATATTATCATGTGCATTTGTGTATCTACTGACCTCACAGCAGTGATGTGTGTTGTAGGTTATGTGTCCAACATGTCTTTGTACAGGTATGGCATTAGCAAGCGAGCATGACCCTCGAATCGACCCATTCCAGTAAGCAATTCAGAAATTCCACCTTTATTCAATTTGGGTGTTTTACATTGTGTCCTGATTTCATGAAACTTGCCTTTCCTTCAGCTTAATTGCTGCTTGAAAGATAAGCCTTTGTCAGTTTCATCCACTTGCATTTTTCATGTTCCTAAATGAATCCACTGTTTTTTTGTTATTGCTGCTCATCTGGTGAGAACCCATTTCTTAAAAATTAGCATTTCTCCTCTCCATAGTCTGCAGCTGAACATGAGTTTAGAACCTTCCTCTCAGGGTATTTGAGTGAAATGCATACATACGAAATGGATACACATGTATTATAACTCAGCTTTGAATTGTTTGCAGGTTATCCTCTATTCTTGAAATGCGGCCTGATCAATAGGATTATTGCAGTCTTGTGGTCAAGGTCTGTCATTGGCTTTAGTGGGGATCATTATGTTGTGGAGACCTAATGGGGTACTATTTGTCAAAGACCTTTCCTTACAACCTGAAGGTGAGGTTCCCAGTCTTCATCAACTCAAGTCATTTATTGAAACTGTATTAGGAGTCACTGGGAAACCTTGTGAGTTGCAAACATTAATTGAGGAATCGATGTCTTTTGTAAAGCCTTGAATAAGAAAATTGAAGCCACATTTTATGAGTAAACCCATGCATATACATGTAACATATGTTAATATAAAAGCAAATCATATTGGTACAATGATGCCATTATGTATCGCCTTATGTACAAGGGAAGATTACGTACTGTGAACCAAGGTGCAACCTGAGTCTAGGCCCTAATGCCATGCTTTCAGGGCCTATGCAAAACCAAGGTTCCATTGATACCGATATGAAAGTGAAATGCAAGATTTCAAGAAAAGTACTTTGAATCATTCATTGCTTTATGACGACTATAAAAAGATTAAGTTGTAAAGAATAGGGAGTAAATGATTGTTTGAAGGATTGGATTGCTTGTAGTTTTTTTTATGAGCATACTAAGGCAAGGAGCTTACACAGAATAGGTAGAAATTGATTGCCATTTGAATAGAATAAATTACCTTATGGTGAATTTCTTCCCATGTGGGATCTTATGCTGTAATGTCCTCCTACCCATTCCTATACTTTCATATATGAGACAGGGACATGAATCTGCAGCCTATAATTGTCATTTCAGTGTCATCACCAGCTTTCGGTGTAGAGAATGTTGTTTTGATTCAGATTAAGTCCTTGAATTCCAAATGTAGCTTGTGTGGCTGTGTTCAATTTCATTTCATTTTAGTTCCAGCCTTGTCCAAATTATGTTCAAAGCATGGCATTTTCAAATAGTTATTCAAAGATGGAAGTCTGTGCCATTTTATCCTCATAAAAACACAAGATCTGGTTGTCAGAATGGAGATGGATTCTCCTCGACAGACAAAAAAAAGGAGATATGCCAAGTATGCCTTTTGCAACCAAAGGCATGATTTCATCCTGCAGATCTCTTTTCAAATTATGTAGCCTTCCAGGATTGTACTATTTTCTAAATTAAAAAATCAGTAAGTGTTTTTAACTATGTTGCATGATGTTCCAATTTTAAATGCATCTAATTCCTTTTGGTAGATATTGATGTTTTATGAAATATTCATTTTGAGGTCTGGAGAGTCTAGACCAGTAAATGCTTTGAAAGTAATTGCTGAAAGGTGACCCAAAATGTTTTGAATAGGACTTGCACCAACCATTGAAACCTTACATATTATTACTACATAGGCTAATGAGGCATTACAATTGATGTCTGAGCTAGAGGTTAAGTGTAGGGTAATGCCCAAATGCGCTGTGAACGCCCTGTGAACTGAGAGTGGAGCCCAAGCTCAGGGGTGTAATGCTCTGTTGGCAATCATTACCTGGTGGAATCATCAAAGCAGGCTTAGTACATGGGGAACTCCCCTCCTTAAGATGAGAAATTATGAAACAAATTTTTTTTGCTATTATGAGTCATCCAGGATTTCATCTTAAGGCTTGCAGTACCTGCTACACTCCAACTTCCACACTTAGGGGTATGAAGTGGAGGTGGGTGTTGCTTGACTCATGAAACAAATGTGTTTTAGATTCCTTAACAAACATCATGTTTGAGGTATGACCTTTGAAAGTGGTTTGTTAGCTTAAACCTCACGTGACCGGCATGTTATGGGTTTTGAATCTTGAACAACAGCCAAGGGAGCTACTGATTGTATGCTAAAATCCCAGGAAATGTGGCATCAGGGTGTGTACCATTGATCTTTTAGACATTGAAGCTTGAGGCAAAGGACATGTACCTGAAAGATTTCAGGTGGGCAGGATATTGGGGATGGTGGGTCTTTCTAAATTCTTGCCTCTATACCTGGCCAAATAACAGGTGAGGTTTTGATGCTGGATAAACATCACCCGACACTAGTTGACACTCAACTTAGTTTCCTTTTCCTAAATTTCTTTTGTTACTTACATTAATTCTTATCATGATGTAATTTGTGAGACCAACCTATTAAAAATGGTGGGAAGCTACTACTAATCATAGTGTGATAAGTCTATTGAAATTGTGGAAATTTGTATGGTAATGTCATGGTAGTGAGAGGCATTTTGCACCCTGTGAACTAAGGGCCCTTCCCCTCATTCAGTGGGAAATCATATTTCATAATTTTATGATTTCTCATTGTATGGATTGGAGGGCCACAAGGCCTCCTAGCATGGGGGGTGTTTTGAAAAACACAATGCCTTCCCCCAAGTTCATTACATTATGCTAAATAAAATGTCAATACCATGTGCAATGGATTTTGCAACCCAAGTGGCTATGGCTACTTGTTATGTCTAAAACTTGTAGCCCAAGTTTGCAAAATTGTCCTAATGACTCTAAATATTAAGTAATTTTCTTGAAGAGTACAATTGGGTAAATAGGTAAGGGAAACTTGTCCCCCTACATTTTAGTTAATATTTAGAAAATTTTCATTAATTTGTCATAATCTAACTAAATTGGAGTGCTGCTTGAAGATGAGAGACCTACTTGTGATTGCTATATGCATAAAAGGGGGGAGGTGTCAATTTATCTTTGGCATCCACATATTCTCAACTTCCTTCTCAACACCCATTGATTACTCTTGGTATTCATGATCTCACAATTGCTAAGGATATTGATTCCTCTTGGCATTCGTGATCTCGCAATTGCTAAAGATATTTATGTGTGGATAGTTGAGAGTCAAAATTCATAAATTTTCCATTTTTATTTTTCATATGTTTATTTATTGAATTAAACTAATTTTATGTGATTTGTAAACAAGGGTGTTTTTTTGGGAATTTCTCAAGTAGGTGCATTGGCTAGGACCTTCACTATTAATTAACAATAAATGGTGATTTTCCTTGGTGGACAAATAGATCTTTTTAAGAATCTTGACTAGTTATGGCAACCTACATGAAGCCTATATCTAGCAAATGTTAGTTTCTTTACTTCAAGATATGGTGATTTTTGGGTTTTTTTTTTCAAACAAGCCTTTTGTTGGATTTACTAGCCTTTTTTTTGGTTGCTAGGTTGTTAAAATTTGCCAAAAGAAAAAACCGTTGCTTGTAAGTCATGTATGTTTTTAATTATACCATTAACTATAGGGTAGTGTCATCTGGTTCATTGAACAAGCTATTCAAACCATATAGGTAACCATTTTGCCTATGTACAAGGAAATATCAATCTATTCCTCCTAAAAGGAGTAACTGCTGGGGAGAAGGTTACTTTTAAGCAAGAAAATGATAACAGGTAGCATGACATGTGTGATTATAAAAAAATTGGCAATTTGTGATATCTTTTGTTGTTTTCCTAAATGTATTAAAATGTCACTACTTGAATGGGTGAAGACAAACCTACACGCTCGATTTTAGAAGTTGTAGAAAGTCGATGTAATCTATCTTCTAAACTACTTTAGAAGCACAATGAAAATTGTATGTAAGTTTTTGAATTTGTTATGCATCATTGCTTTGCTTATACCAATTTGTTGAGTTTCATGAATGTTTGTATTCATCAATATGTTGTTTGGTGGGCGGGCCAATAAACTTGGTTTGAATTTGTGCACCAACCCATAAGTTTAGGAAATATAGACAAGTAGTGACCTTTACATCTTAATGACAAAAGGGGGTGGAAATTGGGTTACCCATTCATGAAGATTATAATTAGTAGTATGGGGCACAATCATGAGGGGTTGCAATTTGTTTTTTATACGGAGAATGTGCAAACCAAGTAGGAAATGTAAGAGTATCAAAAATCCATTATTCATAAAGCCCAAACACTAGAAGAAAAATTGTCATTTGCAACCAATTATTGCAATTAAAAAGTAGTTGGAAATGACACTTTTTAGTTGCAAAATTAGTTGTAAATGAAAATATTTCTTCTCATGAAATTATTAGATATGCAATGAAGTTTATGACAAAAGGAGGTGGAAATTGAATCACTCAATTGATGAATTAGTGGTGTGGAGCATAATCATGATTGATTGCAATTTCCTATTTGTTAAGGCAAAAATGACCATTAAGTGAGGATTGTGGAAAGGTCACAAAACCATTATCCATAAGGATTAAATTATCATATTTAGAAGGAACATGTCACATGGGTGTTTGCATGCTATGATGCACACAAAAGGAGTCAAAACTAGTACATAAATTACCAAAAGTATCACAACTTAAAATTCATTTACTTTCAAATTTTAAGATCACAATTTTGAATATCAAATTGGTTCACTTTATTTTCTTTGACTAAATGTACAATAATCACATTATAAATCGTATTTAAAACACTTTATTTGATAACAATATAAAATATTTGATAACCTCATTTTTATTAATTCGAAAAATCTACTTCAATTTTGTGGAGAAGTAAAATCAACACCTTACGTATCTATATATTCAATGTAAGAACATGTTACAACCTACAAACATCATAATCATCACCATTATCATAAAATAATGTACCATCAAAGGTTGTAAATAATTTAAATTTAAGCTTTGAAAAAAGTTTGATGGAATATTACTCTTTGTACATATATAAATTGATGTGCAAACTTTCATTGACAAATTTAAACATAAATTGCAAGTCAAAAACAATTTTGAATCAAAAGTGCCAAAATGTGTTATAAAGATGAATTTCATTAGTTTCAAGTCCTGTTGTTTTTTTAACCATCAATATTAAGACCCTTTCCAAATTTGAGAAGGAATTGTGCATATTTGAACAAACTTGAAAAAAAAGTTGTGACATGTAACTTTTGAATGTTTTAGACATGCAAAAGGATTGATCTTGAAGCAAAATCAATTTGCATCAAATCTTGACCATTGGAATTTAGGAATTTATGGAGCCTACTCCAAAAAAAATATTACAATATCCAATGTTTAGCACACCTCAACATGCAAAGCCTACACCTTATGATTAACAATTTTTTTTTTTAAAGACATGCCAATACTACCTTTGATCATGGGAGTGGTGTGTTAAGGGTGTCAAAGAATCTAAATAACATAAGATAAAGATATTGCATGTAAATGAACATTCATCAAGACTACTATTGGAGCTATGTACTATGATTTGTGCGGGCCAATGCCAATTGCTTCATTATTAGGGCATGAAGATATTGGGTGTAAATGAACAATAATAAAAAATGCTATTGGAATTCGTGGACATTGATTTGTGTGGGTTGATGTCAATTGTTTCACTATTAGAAGCACATTATTTTATGACTTTCACTAATGATTACAACTATTACACTTGGGTGTATTTCATCAAGCAATATAATGAGGTTTTTCGGGTGTTCAAACAATTCAAGGTTTAAGTTGAAACTTAGATAGGGATGGACATGAATATTGCTTTCATTAGTTTAACAATTATTTGTAGAGCATGGCATCCAACATCAATTGATGCAAGCAAGAAACCCCCACGAGAATGGGGTTTCTAAAAGGAATAATAAAAGTTTCTTCAAGAAAGAAAGAAGTTTGGCCCTTGAAGCTCAGGTGCATAATTTCTTATGGGCAAAATCTATCAACATATCAAACTTCTTGGTTAACCAATCTCTTACAAAGGAAAATCTTGGATGCATACCCCATTAAAAAAGGTTTTTGTGCATAAATTCAACTTGAGCAATCTCAAGGTTTAATTTGGGTGTGTTGCCTATCTTTGTGTGGTCATGATTTATAGAAATAAATTGGAGCCAAAGTTGGATGGATTTGTGTTTGTGGGTAATGACCAAGAGATGAAAACTTACAAGTTGTACTATCCTCAATTCAAAAGGTGCACATCAATTGTGAGTCAAGTTTGATGAGCAAGTGTTGTATTGCTATGAAAGGATTCACACCTCAACTTTAAAATGAGGTGATCAAGATGGGCAAGAGGTGTCATTGCCAAGAAGTTTGATGGTCTTGATTGTAATTATGCCACCCCAAACCCCAAAGCTTTTTGAGCAACCTCAAGATAAGCCTAGAACATTGGTGCAAAATAATGGAGAGTTCATGGGCTTGGTGCAAGAAATTCATGAATTTTTGATATCAAAAGGAATGATAAGGAGCTATTCAAATTACAATTTCTATTACCTTAAAGAGGGCGATCTTCTAGTTGGCCTCACATGGTGTATGTTGACAACATTATTTTCATAGGTGGCGACCCTGTTAGAATTCACAAACTCAAGCAAACATTGAGTTCTCCTTTCCACATGTCATTGTTAGGATTGCATTGTCTTTCTATATTGGTGTGGAATTCATCAAATATCAAGACAATAAAGTATTCCTAGCCCACTAGAATTTTGCCATCAAATGCATTGAGGAGTTGGGGTTTAGTGATTGTAACCTTGGAAGTGTACCCTTGTTGATGCCACCTGATATTGATGTAAGGTAGGAAAGCTAAATTACCTTACTTATACAAGTCTTGACATTGCATTTGCAATTAGCATTGTTAGTAAATTTATGGCAACTTTGCAAATCCCTCACGAATGCAACAACATTCATTTTTTGGTATGTCAAAACAATTCTTAATCTTGGGGTTTGCTATAGGAAATGGGGGAAGTTGGACATTGATTGCTAGTTTGATGCCAATTGGGCGAGTGATTTGGACCTAAGATGATCAACCTTTGGCTACTTGAATGCAATAGGTGGTGATCCAATTTTTTGGTCAAACAAAAAGTATTCTACAATGGTTGCATCTTCCTCATAATTATAGTATAAAGTTTTATTAGATGCAACAAAAGGATGTGGTCGAGGAGCTTCTTGGATGAGTTGGATATGAGCATCCCAGGACCCATAATTGTGAGATCATGTGACAATCAAAGTGTGATTAAAATGGAAAAGGATCTTGTGTTTCATGCATGCCCAAAACACATAAAAGCACAATATCACTCAGGGAGGGAGAAACTTGAGGATGGAACATTTGAAATTGGAGATGTGCCATCCAGGTTACAGCTTGCAAACATATGAACAAAGTCCCTTGGGCAAAATTGTTCATGAAAAACTAAGGGACAATATAGGAATCATTTCAGGTTGTAGTTTATTACGAGCAGTAGATGATCAGCCCAAGTGAATGGAGTCATGTATAGTAGATTGTTTTGCTGTTTGCCAGGATAGACAATAGTGAGATAAGCTTAAATGGTGTGGATAGATTAGACATGAGGTTATGAATCTCAAATGGTAATCTGGAGCAAGGGGGGTTGGATGTTTTCCGCACCTGACCATCTCAAGTAGGTAGTATGAATGGGTCATGAATAATGGTGAACATGGCGAGAAATTGTAACAGGTTGCTGTGGAGGGAAAGCTCTCCTGCAAATCTATATGATCTTCACATAAATGCAATAAGGCACCTTGCATGTCAACCAGTGTGTGTACAATGCTCTTGTGTATTTCGTTCTTTGTTTGATATGCAGTAGGGCCTCCTCTCTTGTTTCACGAACTAGGTCTGGAGCACTTGCATGCTTGTCTCTTGACAAAAACATTGGTAACCATCATTGCCTTCCTTTGTATTGCAGATTTGTTTCTAGTTTTAGTTGAAGGCCTTGAATCTCTGGTTTCATGTTCTTTGTATTACAGGAGAATGGTGTATGAGATTCTGCACTAGCAATGGATTTCAGAGTTGTGGGCACCCCAGGGAACAACCCCACCCACCTTCATCCGATGGAGTTGACATGGAAGCATGTGATTAGTCTTCAGGAAGTTGGTGGCCAGAATCAAAGAGACAGAAGCAAAGAGTTGTCCAAGATAGCTCAGCTGAAAGAATTTGATGATCATCTTCCAGACAAAAATGTCTGAGCAAGTCAATCTTTACAGTGGGCACTATCTTAGTCATGAAGCTCAGTTGTGGCCAAAGGTTGCCTGTCATGGTTGTTGTCTTCATTTACAGATGATCCTTGGTCATCTTCTTTGTCTGTTGATGATGATCCTTTCTTTTGCCTGTAGTACTCTGGACGGTTGTCCCTCCAGATGTGGTCTATGTACTCTTTCCAACTGTAGGGAATGAATTTGGCAGGATGGCTCTCATTGGTGAGCTTTTCTGCAACAGAGATCACATCCTCATCACCTGGCATGCAGAAAAAAGCCAGCGAGATTCGAGGCTCATCACTGTTTGCAACAACACGGTGCATTACACTTGAAAACCTCTCATTACTCATCATCTGCAATAACAGATTGATCACAAAAATTCTTCAGCACATGTTTGAAATGTGTGCAGGATATGACAAAAAATGTTCAGTATATTTTGAAATGTGTGCAGGACATGAGTGAGAGAGAGAGAGAGAGAGAGAGAGAGAGAGAGAGAGAGAGAGAGGAATTCTTCTGCATCAAGAATTTTGTTGGAAACAAAAATGCTAGTGGAAAAACAAGCTAGAGAAAGAAAGCCTGCTGCCTTGTTAGGAGATGATGCAAGTTTCTCAAACCAAATCAACAGTGTGAAAGTTGAGCAAAGGAGGAGGAGAAGGGAAGAGAACTTGGAGAAGGGAAGAGAGAACTTGAGACTAACCATCACTGCCTCGCCGATGTTGACAACCAAGGAGGCAGGATTAGGTCGAACACCCACCCATTTGTCGTCTTTCAGGATCTGAAGACCTCCCACAAGACCTTGGTGCACGATGGAGATCATACTGGCATCACTATGCGCATACAAACCTTCAATCTTGTCAGGATGCGGACATGGAGGATAGTGATTCATGCGAAGAGTGGTCCTGCTCGCGGATCTCAGATGTCGCTTGAACTGATTCGGATCCAATTCAAGACTCTTCGCCAAAAGCACTAGAATCCGACCACCAAGCTCTCCCAAAGCAGCTGTGCATTCCACCAAAGCTGCCCTGCAATAGACACGGAAGAAGAGCTGCTGTAAGGAAGGGATGATGTCTAAACTTAGCAAAGTCTTTCTGAAGAAAATATTCTTGCAAAAAACACTGAGAGTCTTCAGATCTTCGCAAAACAAAACTTGGAGTCTCGATGATCTGAACATCATGAAACAATTTAATTTGTTTTTTTGGTTTACCGGAAGCTTTCTCTGTCACGCTCTTCAGACCAAACGCTCTCACAAAACAGTTGAAGTTTGTCAGGATTGGATTCCAACTGCAGTGCTTCGTTCCAGCATTTGCTGTAATGGAAACTGGGATTGCCAGGGAAATAAGCGAGAGGCAATCTCTCGTTGGGAGCACCCTTGAGTTTCTGGTGGACAGGCAATTGGAAGAAGCGTTGAGCTTGAGCTCGCATGCGCTCGATGAGCTCCAAAGACACACCATGATTCACAACTCCAAAGAAACCCCAAGTCCGAGCCGCTTCTCCCATCATCCTGCAAATCAAATCTTCGGCAGCTTCTTTCTGCTTCTGCTTCTTCTGTTTCGCTTCTGCTGCATCATGCACAACCTCCACGCCGTTGCTACTTTGTTCTACGGATTGTTGAAGAATTCCGGAGAGATCGAAAACCGGCATTTCATCGTCTTCCTGGTATTGATCATGAGGCAAATAATACAGTTCGCGATCTTTCTCTGGTATGAAAAACTCTTCCACTGTCATCTCTCCTCGCAGATATCTTCCCATTAATCTTGTTCTCACATCGAAAGGATTGTTATTTTTATCGTCGTCGTCGTCGTTGTTGTTGTTGTCATCGTCGTTGACGTCGTTGGTGATCGTCATCTCTCTCACATCACACACCAGGTCCTCTTCCTCCTGCTGCTGCTGCTGCTGCTCCTCCTCCTCTTTCTTTTTCTTCTTGTTGCTGCTGCTACTGCGTAGATTCTTGTTCGTCACCTTGTCATCGTCGTGGTGGCTTGGAGCATGCTTCTGCTTCTGCACAGCTGCTAGTGAAGAAGCCATGAAAGCAAGCTTGGCCAAAAACAGCACCAACCAACAAAACAAACAAACAAATCAACAAATCAACAAGTACTGCTCATGGTGAAAATTTTCCTAACATTTTTTTCTCTTCTTTGGTTTTTTTTTCAATTTCTTGATGTAGCCAAAAATGGCGATTATCCATAAGATGTTTTAGCCAAATCAAGCAACAAGCTGATCAAGGTGTCATGGATTTTTATTTATTTATTTATTTATTTTTCAAATTTGTGATGTAGCCAGAAATGGCGATTATCCATTATGAGTTTTAGCCAAATCAAGCAACAAGCTGATCATGGTGTCATGGATATAGGTTTTTTTTTTTTTTCAATTTTGTCATGTAGTGAAAACTGGAAATGTAGCCAAAACTGGCGATTTTCCATAATAAGTTTTAGCCAAATCAAGCAATGAGCTGCTCATGGTGTCATGGATCTAGGTTTTTTTCTTTCAATTTTGTGATGTAGCCAAAACTGGCGATTATCCATAAGAAGTTTTAGCCAAATCAAGCAACAAGCTGCTCATGGTGTCATGGATCTAGTTTTTTTTTTTTTTTCATTCAATTTTGTGATGTAGTGAAAACTGGCGATTATCCACAAGAAGTTTTAGCCAAATCAAGCAACAAGCTGCTCATGGTGTCACAGATCCAGGATTTTTTTATTTATTTTTTCAATTTTGTGATGTAGCCAAACTGGCAATTATACATAAGAAGTTTTAGCCAAATCAACAACAAGCTGCTCCTGGTATCATGGGTCTAAGGGATTTTTTATTTTTATTTTTATTTTTAATTTTTCAATTTTGTTGAGTAGGTGAACTAGCAATCATCCACAAGAGGAAGGAGCCAAATTTGGCTAGAATATTTTTCTTTTCTTTTTTGGCGACCTTCAGGAACTCCTTGTCTAAATATGGTGACTTTTGATTTTTTTTTTCCTCAAAATATGGGGACTTTTGCACAAATTTTTTCCCCAAAAAAAGCCTTTCTACACTTCATACTGGATTTTTTTTTTGTCCGCCCCAACACCCCCAATTATCCACAAGAAGATTTAGCCAAATTTGACTACAAACCAGATATGAAAGTTTAAAAATAAAATAAAAATCCTTATATATTTTGGCTACCTGCGAGAAACTCATGTAAAAAAAATCTGATAATTTGAAAAAAAAAAATCTCAAAATTTGGCTAATTAAATTAGTGCCTTCTTTTCTGAAAAAATCCTTTGAATTTGTTGAAATAGGGGGGGAAGAAAAGCCTCCAATTTTTTACACTAAAAGTTGTCTCACAAGAGCTTTTCCATCTCCCCCCTGCCCCTCCCCCCCCACCCCCCAAAAAAAGAAATGATCTCACAAGTTCATAGAAACTTGACACCTGGTGAACATTTTCCTCACATTTCCTAAAATTTTGGAAATCAAATGAAATCTAGAGCGTCCCTTACACAATCTCTCCCTTATTTTCAGGCCAAGCCAACTACCAAAGTAGTTACTTGTGTGGTGGTGGTGGGCTCAACTTGCTTGCTTGCTTGCTTTGCTGTGCTTGGCTTGGCTTGGCTTGGCTTGGCTTTGCCTTTGTCCTTGGGTCTCTTCTTTCCAATGGATGAGTGATTTCCATTTGATGAGTGATGGGTACCATTGCAACACAGAGTATGTACACTACTACTTCACACCCATCAATCAATTTCCCCCACATTCAGTTGTAAACCCACCCCCAATCAAATCCACATTTTACAACAACCCCCTCTCTCCCCCCCTCTCCCCCCCCAGATCCATCTAGGAGCTTGTTTTATGCAACAAGGGGTATACCGTATGTCACATTTTGGCCTTGTCATTTACATTAAAAAGTGTATCTTAAGGCAAAAGAAGAATGATGAAAACTCAAATATTTTCAGCATGCAAAAAAATAATAATCTTCAAAAAATCCTGGAAAAGAAACCAAAATCCTTCAAGATTTTATTATAACTTTACCTAACTAATCTCAAGTTTCAACACATGACAAAATATCATCTTTCAAAAATCCTCATATCCGAAGAAGTTGCCTATATTTGTTTGTTGCTGAAATTTCTCATAAATTTATTTTTTTCATTTACAAAATGAATTTTGAAAAATAAAATAAGTACTTCAAAATAAAATAAGTACTCGACTCGACACACCCGAGTGTTGAAGTTGAAAACGTACCATGGTAAAAAAATAACTTCCTTAGGTGGCTTATCAAACCAATGGTACATTCTTCAAGTCACCTCTTGGCACTAATTGATAACTTCCTTCCTTTAGGTGGCTTATTAGAAGTGATACATTTTTCAAGTCACCTCCAAGCCACCTCTCTCTCTCTCTCTCTTTGGTAGTCTGACTTTGGCAAAAGGTGTGTCTTCTCAACATCTTAGTTTGTGTTTCAAACAAAATGAAAAGCTTTATGAAAACTTCTTGTGAAGGTGCATGATTTTCCTCCAAATAATGTGGCATTCGTGGATTGGTCTACAAAGGTAGAAAAGTATTGTTTGTGCACTTCCGACAACGGGCTTTATGACAAAAGTCTCTTTTGTGATTTCTTATTTGCATGGAAAAAACAAAGTCTACAAAACACGGCAAAAATTTCCTTGTGGCCAAAAGGTGAAAACATAGGTTTGGAAATAATTGATATTTATGTGACTTGTAGAGAGCTTAACTATTGTGCACATCACAAATTGTGTAGACTTGTTTCCACCATATTTGCTATTGAAGGAATGAAGTTACATATGGCTAGGACCTTGGTTGGTAATGGACAATTGGGAAAATGAAAATGTAATATGAAATGAGTTTAGACATGATCTTTCACCTAACTTTTGCCAAAAAGGCATTTTTAATAATAATTCAACATTTAAAATTTCTATGTTTTGCTTCCTTGCTCACTCCTTCCTCCTTCCAAAGGACATCTAACATTTAATGTAAAAGTCTTCTTTTCTTTCTTTTTGGATAGGAAAACCTTTAGGCTACACTCTCTCATAGAATGCTTAAAAAGCAATCTTCTCTCCACATTGGGTACAACCCAAAATAAAATAAAATAAAATATTGTGAAGGTTGTGAGTTATCATTTAGGTTGACATTTTTGGTTAGGGGTATTCATCCTCGGGAGAGTCTTTTTTTGTCCTTACATATTAACAACTTTTGAGGATATATATTTTTCACATATGACCCCAACCCTTCCTCATCAAGAGATATTTTTGTCATATTGGGCATTTTCTTGTAGGAGACTTCATTCTCCCTTCCTCTTTTTTAATTATTGACCTCAAGCAATTGCCCTAATATGGTCTTCTCTTTTTGCAAGAATATTATGATTTCATTGAGCAAGTATATACTAATGTGATCTTTATTGTTTTAAGATAATGGGTGCTTTCATTCTTCTCCACACAATTGCAATGCTCGATGATTTTGACAAGAATTTCACTTAAGGGAATAGGCTTAAGTTCATAGTAGTTAGAACAACGAAGATGTGATAAGCCAAGTCCCTCCAATGGGAGGACTCCCTTTCATATTTGCTAATTGACTTTGAGTTGTTTTCTTCAAATTGTGCAAATGCTTATCTACCTCTTCAAATTGAACTACCAATGCCATCAAAGAGCTTCTTAGTTCAAATACACTCCAAACTATTTAAAAATTTAAAACACTCCAATTTTCTTAAATTCTTCAAATTTACCTAGATGGGTCAAGATAGTTTACAAGATAAACTTCAAGCTGACTTCTAATTAATGGTCACCTTATTTAAGTTCCTATAATTTCACATCTCTATTTGTAGTCGAGGTTGCCATTTTCTCTTTCAACCTTTACGTGTTTGTGACAATCAAGTGCATGGTGCTATAATATGGAGTGCAAAAAAGACCTTAACCCATAAAGGACATCCCAAGGAGGCCCAAAAAAACATACTTCCCCAAGTGGTCAGCTTAGAAAATTTACACCCACCTGCATAAGTCAAGACGAAACGCCTAACTAAACAAGTTTGGGTTGGCTTGAGCTTAATTAGTTGTCCTTTGAGAATGAAGTGAGTTTGAAGGCCCATCATCTTGTAATTTTAACATCTACTAGCGTAGTAGCCCGTGCCATTAGCCCAAGTGTGAACAGAATCTTTTTTTTTTTCACATTTTCAGAATTGAAAATTTCTAAATTCAGCAATGTGGACACGTTGAAGGCTCAACTGCTTTTTCCTTCCAAACCCATATTTTTTGCAATTTTTTTGAATTTTCAGCAATACAATTCACTAAAAAATCAATATCTTTCACACCTTAGCTCTGAAAATTGTGAAATAAACTCTATAAAATCTGACTCACCAAGGGGTTTCCAATAACACCAAGAACACCCCCCCCCCATTTCAATACAGTGTTTTCAGTTTTGATCTTGTTTAGTTTTCATTGAGAAAATGGTTCAATAATCAATAGCTTTCACGCAGTGGCTCCAAACAGTCTCGAACCAAGTCAGTGCACCCGTACTCATTGAGAGAGCTTGCTGGAGATACCAAGAGTGCAACATGAAGCACCCTGGTTCCAGAAGAGATCTGAGTGCGACAAACGAAACAAAACAAACTACCTTCCTTCATAGATAGATCTCAACCAATAAACAAAATGAACATTAGACTAGAGGAAATGCCACCACCTGGACCAATCATTATGATCGACCAATCAAATGCAGTCATTTTCTTTTAGGTTCAAAAGTGTTGATCCGTGTTTGGTGGCTCTCTCTTTTCCCAAAGAAAGAACCACTGGGTAAGTGTGCGGGTATATTCACACTTGACCATTGATTGATTTTTCAAAAAAAATCAAAACATGGGTTCTGATATATAAGCACAGCTCTAAATTTTTAAAATATTAAAAAAATAAAATGAAAGAATTAAGTCTGATTTATAACCATGGTTCCTCAAAAATCAATCAACTGATCAAAGAACCTGCTTTGAGAACTATCATTTCTTTGTCTTTTGATGAAAACCCATCAATTCTTTGAAGGGTTTCAAAACACCACTATCAGTCCTTATTTATTTCTGGAAATTTTCCCCAAAAAAAAAAAAACCTGGAAGAGAACCAGAGGTTTTTTATAATAAAAATCCTAAACATTTGAAAAAAAATCAAACCAGCATAAAAGGATATTAAAAAATCAAATAACCACCCAATGTTGGTGTGAATCCAAAGGGGAAAGGGTTGAGCAAATAAAAGTTAAAAAGTTAAAAGGTCTACATTTGATGAAGCTGCTTGTAAGTTGTGTGCATGGGAAGGTTTCCAATAGATATTCCACGTGGAACTTTTATGTGTGGCACCTTGCAAGGCCAAATAATTTTTTATTAAAAAAATCCATGATAATGTGCACAACACTAGGGTTGGTCCTGAAAATCAGCCCTCCTTTTCCAACTATATTTCCCAAAAATACTCCATTTTCCACAAACAAAAATATTTATTTACTTATTTATATAATATAACATGTTACCTATATCTTGAGTGTCCTACAGGGAGTACACACTACACACAACTATAAAATTCACTAGGATAGATCAAATTCCTCAAGCCTTGTGGTGACACACATGTCTTTAGCTATCTAAAAATAGGGAGGGAAAGAGAGAGAGAGGGTGTGAGTGCGAGTGAAAGAGAGAGAAAACTTAATCATGATAAAATCAATCCCATATCACATAATATCTGAGTGCAAGAAATGGGCAATATTAGCCTTCCATGTATCACAATTGGGTATTGACAAGGGGTGTTTTGATGAACAAAATATCTTCAAATGGGCTTTTAATTGCAACTTCAACATTTCAATATCCACATGGATGGATGGATGGATGGATGGTCGGTGTGTGGACAAGAAACATTTTTTTAAAGATTTGTGTGCTTGGGTTAACCATGGTCGTTAGCTATGTACTAACTACTAACCATCGAGTGTAGCTACCTTCCTTATATAGCCACCACATGCCTTAACTTCTAAGTCCTTACTTTCATAGCACCCAACTTAAGTTCTCAACCTATGATACTTACCCACTTACAATGGTGGTTATATGGGTAGAGTTGTGAGGGGACTGGAAGGGATTATAGGATAGGTTACCAAGGTTCACTCACCAACCTTGGTGGTAGTAGCTTAGTTGCTTTTCATCCGAGTCACTATGGGTTTTCAATGGATGATTAATAGCTCGAATTGTACAATTAATAATAGTGGAAATCTTTTTATCAATGGTGTTAGGCCATATGCGTTTTATAGGACTATAATTTTTTTGAGCTTAACGAAGAACAAAAAAGGTAATATATATATTTTTTATTTCATAAAATCCATCTCAACTCGCTAATAACTTTCTTCCCCAATCGTATAAATCACAACCCTTCCCCATAGATAGGCTGTCATTTCCGTTGAAAGTTCCCTCTAGGTATTTAACGATTTGTAGGGCCTTGGTTGACATGTTCGTTGCCATGGAGTTTGTGTTTTTTTCCGATGTAAGGTTCCCTTCTCCCTTCTTGTGTAGTAGAAGTATTCATGTTGTAGACAACACATATCCCAAATTCACGTAGGTGTAATCCTAAGTGTCTTCCCTCTAAGAGTGGAGTGACCATCATCAAGGTTCGTTCTCCTAAACTTTCGATAGTTAGTTTTTGATTCACCTGCTTTCAACTCAATTCTAATCGAATAAAACAGATTATGCGTTAAGGGATCCTACACAGAGCTTTCCAACTCCAGCGATCCCATCTAGATTTTACTTCATTCACATGACTTACAGATAATCTTACATTAATAGTAGGTCGAATTCCATGATAAAAAATTTTTGTCTCCAAAAATGTTTGTCCATTTGTAATGGAAAAAACATTAGTAGAATATAAGCAAACATGTCTTTAGCTTGTGTTTCAATTGCGAGTAATGTAGTCAAGCTACCTGCACTAGTTTAGTCTAACATTTTAATGGCTCTTTCTAATAAAGGAGAATGTAAATAGAACACATCTCCTGGGAATGCCTCACAACCTAATGGTCAACATAACAATACTGTCATTTGACAATATGCCACTGATTGTTTACTTAGGTCATCATAAATAATTAATGTGTGCATTCCATTGTTTCAAAAATATTTTCCCATAGCACAACTTGAATATGGTGCCAAGAATTATAGAAAAGTAGGATTTGAAGCAATGGTTGCTACAATAATGCAATATTTTAAAGCACTCATTTTTGAATGCCACAGTTGAATGTTTTTGTTTGTTTGTTACATACACACAATATAATTTTTCATTATCTGAGGTGCCATGTGCGTTGATTTGCTTTTGGTTTAATATGGTATCAATAGTTATAATAATCTTTTTAATTTGTTTGTCTCCTATTATAAGTTCTCGTTGACCATGACCTATGGGAACCAAACTATCTACTCCTTTCAATCTTGTTTACATGGGTTCGTGCACAGAGTTACATGCAATAATCCTAGGGGCTTTAACTTCTACACATCTTCATTTTGCAACGTTGAAAACACCTTTTCCATCAATAGGTACTCCTAACACATCAACCACACAACCTAGCAAGGCTTTTCTTTTTAGGAACATTCACAATAGATCTAATGCATTTGACAATATCTCCTTCTTTGATGGTGGTATCACTACCAAATATAACAATTCCTACATTCTCATTTTTTAAATTTAAAGCCAGTCCTTTCACACCACTAGTAAATTCAACCATTTCCCCAACTTGAATCTTGTTTAATCCATAAACACATGCAATTCCATTTCTAATTGAGACCATTCAACCGATCTCATCTATTTGCAATTTAATGTAGTAATTGGTAATTTTTTTGTTATGAAATGTATACAGTTTTGCTCTAGCCAATTTATTTCCAATCAATTTGTTCGTAAAGTAATCAAACCTTCTACCAATAAATCAAATAATTCCACAATAATTTGAACCTTCAAATTGTGCCCAATTTATCATTGAAGATGATAAATTGGGATGGGGAGGTGGGAGGGGATTTGACCAAGTTTCTTAGAGCCAATAAAGCAAAGAGGGGAGAAAATATACGAAAAAATATATATTTTTGAGGCATAGCAAAAATATTTGGGGGTATAGGCACATTTTTAAAATTTTATTTTCCTCATTTTTTCCCTTTTCGTCAAGCCAATAAAGTAACAAAAACATTATTCTCATTCCCATCACCTAAGCGCAATGTCTTCATGCAACATCTTCACAAAAGGTCAACACTCCTATTGTTTCGGCTTGAAAAGACTAAATTTGGTTCGAACAAGCAAAACAAATTATTTGGCATGTCGTAAAATTGAGCTAAACATGCAATTACTATATTACGAAATTGCATATTTTCAAGATGGTTGTCAGCAATTTTTGCTTACTTTTTATTTGATTTGTCACTACGTGTCATTTGTTCCCAAGGACTAGCAAAATCAAAATAACGAAATTCTTGAGTCATCTTTATAGGTTTAAAAACCACACGTTTTTTCAAATCATCATAACATACTTCCACATATCCACTTAAAGGAAAGTCTTTTCATAATGGATGACCTTCAAAACCGTAATCTATTAATATACAGCGTAAATCGGGGTGGTTGGAAAAATAAACACCAAACATATCCCACATTTCTCCCTCCCACCAGCTGGATAATGGAAATATATTGACTATCCAACAAATTGGAATTATTTCGTTTACATTGCTTTGTACACGAATACGTGAGTTATATTGAATACATAGAGTTGAAAATTCCATTACAAAGCCGTAGTTTTCCTATGCACTCTTATGATATAATAAAGTGTTCTTCGAACTGTGCAAGATGGTTACCCATCATACGGCTCTCCAACTCAAGTTTACCTAAAGTTGTTTGCAATCATATGCCTTTAATTGTGTGTTTTTCTATGATAGTTCTGAGAGGGGGGGGGGGGGGGTTGGGCTCAAAAAATATAATATATATTTTTTCTCACCATACATGGAACACTCGTAGCCTTACATTATAGCCAAAAATAGTATAATGGTTGAACTATTGTGTTCTTATATTATTTTTCGTGGTCATTTTTGTGGGAAAATAAACTATGAAATTCATGTGGGATTTGCCCTTTGTGATTGCCAATTTTTGACCAACAGTTTAATGTCAGGTAATAATTACAATGCTTAGTTTGAATTTGTTCGCACATGTTTTGGCCAATAAAATACGTAGTATGTAGCTTAAGCACGTTATACATTAGCGTTTAAGGTTTAATTGGTGAGTGTCAAGTCACATAATCCCTTACAAGATTCACATCCTAAAACAAAATCTACATCTTGGAAGGCGATTGAAATGTGTCTTCACTAATCTTTCTATATACAAATTGTGTATTATGTATGTTCTTATTAAGTAAACTACCAAGTGGATAAAGATTAAATCCAAATTTTATTGAAATAGATATCTTGCCAATAATATCAAGATAGATATTATACTTTGGTCCACCTAGTTTTAATGTTTTTAATCTATGATAATATAACAACACCTAGGTTAATTAGTTTACTTTCAATTGGAAAAACTGAAACAAAAGAACTCCCATTTGTTTCCCATGAAGATTACGGTGCAAAAGAGATGGATGTGAAAACAAACATTAAGCCTATAATGGAACAACATGTTTATTTCAAAAGAGTACATGTTGAGGAAGACTTATTGCTTGCAATGTTTTTTAAATCTTTATTACTATTGAACACTAGGGTTGAAATCAAACTTGTTACTTGATTCCATTCCCTTGCTTGGTTTTTTCCCATTCCCATTGTGAATTGTAATATGGTTGTATGTATATATTGTGTATAATAACTCATGAATTAATGGCTAGGTGTTCTTGACGGGTTGAGGTTGTTTTAAAAATGTAAATCATAAAATTTCAAGCCCAAATTTAGCAAATGAAATTGGGATTAACGCATGTATATAAGCCAGATCTTGTGGTGCTCAAATATGTTATGCAATAAAGTTTGTTTGTTGTTTTTGTTGATATTAAAAAAAAAAGGATTAGAACAAGGAATATAAGGAAGTTACAAATGTACTAGAATGTATATTGAAACTATAGTAATTTGCAAATGAATTAAGTACAAGGACTTGAAAAGATGATGTGATTTAAAGCCTTAATATGAGCTCCTTGCCAACATCAATAAGGGTAAAAGAAATGGGACTTGTTTTTAACAAATCACTATAAATACAATCTATATAAGGGATTATGACTTTTATTAATAGCTTTGGTTCGTTTGAATGTCATTCCAAATTCCAAGTGATTTGTTTGAGGACTTGCATTTGTGGACACACTTGATTCATTTTTTACTAATTTAGTTGAAACTTTTGTATCAATCACAAAAGAAAAAATTGATCAAAATAAAAAAAGATTAAAAAACTAAAGTTTATCAATAATGGATAACATAATGGGTCTTGACAAAGAGTGAAATATCAAAATAACAATAGAGTTGGTAAACTTGAAATTGTGAAAAGGATTCAACTATGAGTACATTTTGTAAATCTCTTGAAAACAAAAGTCCCAATGAAAGGTTGGATGGTGATTTTTGTTTACCTCTATAAGACACAAATCAACCACCCCAATTTGCAACTTCCAATGAGCAAGCACTGTGATGCCAACAACATCCAAGTATGTCAACTTCTTTAAACAACTTCTAACTTCACCACAAGATTTTAAACCATCAATTCTATCATGGTTCCTTTCAATGCCTAACTAATTAAAATTTTGTATATACCTTCCAAATTTGAACAAATGTTTTATATTCTCTTCAAACTTGTGTTATATAGGTATATGTTATATATTGAAAGAGATGTTCACCAAGGTATACATTGACACCACATCAAAGACCTATTAGTTTATGAGTACCTAATTTTGTAAATGGTTATTGGGTGGGTCATATTGACCCAACCCAAACAGAAGGGACTTTGCACTAGTGTAAGAAATTTGGATCAAATTTTGAAGCCAATGTATGGGTACAATTTGAGACTTAATTTACTCCCTATTTTTAAAAAAAAAATCATAATATTTGTGACACAACCGTAAGCTTGTCTCAAGTATTGGTCCAATAACTCCCCAACATGACAACAATGGAAAAAAAGAAGAATTTGGGGCAAGTTGCATAATTCCTTGCACGAGGACAAAAAGGGCATGTTGGAGCTCTAAGATTGGATAAAGACAAATTGACACTCACTTTTTCACAAGCATCTCTCAATCAAATCACATGCACAAGATGGACAATGTGTGGTTAATGTAAATAAAACCATTTGATTCCATGTCATGCATTTTCACTTGATTTAGACAACCCAAACTTGAGAAGAGACATCACCTTCCTCCCTATATTATATTCTAGAATTGTTTTAGGGATTACATCTATGATCCAAGTGGTCATTTTCTTGAGAGTCCCAAAATGAACTCCCAAAATTGTGACACATAATGTCTTAAAATTTTGGAATATTATAATTCCATGAAAATGGGTTTATTTTTAACATGAACAAGGACATTCTTGTAGCTTTTGTCAAGATCTTTCAACAAGCTAGAGATCGTTTGGTTTGAAGGTGATTTGTTCCCCCATGCTTACTAAACATTCCAAGCTTTAAAAAAGTCTTAACACCTAAAATGGAAGTTCATCCTAGGAGTCAATTATGGGAGTCTTGGGGATGTGTCCCCTTGATTTATAAAGGTTTCCCACTTCATGTGAGTATGTTCATTCATGTTACATGTCTTGGTTTTGCTCCTAAATCCATTTCTTGCAATGCTTTGACCTTGGTTACAAGTTCAAGGTTAGGGTCACAACATTCTTTCCCACTAGAAGGCCAATGTCCTCATTAAGATTTATTTATTTTTCAAGACATAATGCCTTAGGGGGCACCTTCAATTTAAGGTGTACCAAAAATGATGAAACAATTGTCATAGTTCACAAAAGGATTTTTTTTTGGGCATTGAAATGGGTATAAGAAAGTTCATTTTTGTAATGTTGTGAGGTTAATTTTCAAGAAATGTTTTTCAAGTTATGGCTATCTCGAGATGTCATAAAGGATATCATTATGAGCAAAAGGAAATTTGTCATAGGGTTTAAGGAATACTTTAAAGAATTATAAGCCGTTCCAATTTTCTATATGTGATTGATGCATCTGAATAAATGAATGTAAAGAAAAAGTTATTTGAGTTTTCATTGTTGGTTTGGATAAGGATATTTACTAAAGGATTACTAAATTTAGTCTTGGGTGGTACATATTAGTGTGAAGAAGATACCAAAGTAATATTTTCTTTTCAAGTTCAAATCTCGGTTCAAAATTTCAAGTCCAAATTTTCCAAAGTTTTTTTTGAGCATGTAACTTTTGAAAATTAATTTTCATTGTTTCTTCATTTCTTGGATTTTTGCTAGTTGTCATTTGTAGATTATGGTACCTTTCTTTTGCATGCTATTTTCCATAATTATTTCATTGATGAAAATCACATGTCTCATTTCCACTAACTTTATTTTCATTTTTAGATGATTGTTCCATTTCTAGTTTTCACAAAACATATTACTTTTGAAGAGAAATGGAATGTTTTTTTAATATTCTACTAAATTTTCTTGTTTCTTTAATTATCAAAATATCAGAGTACCAAATTATTACAAGAAATTACAAAGAATCAATTAAGTTTGAAAATAAGTTTTAAAAATTCACACTAAATTTTCTACATTCTTCACTTTGCAAAAAATTGTGCAAGTGCAAAATATAATTTAATGATAATATGTATATAGTCAAAAATTTGAAATTCACACAAAAATATTACATATAAATACAAACATGCATTCATATATTAATAAACTTGAACTACATATAAACTAAAGTTTAAACCCAAAATAAAATAAAAGATAAAAAAAAATATTAAACACATAACAAAAAAAAGACAAACAAGATACAAATAAAAAGAAATTACCAACACAAACAAACATACAAGCATACATCGAACTAACTAAGCAAACATGAATACAAATTGGTCATTAATACAAGAAAACAAACATAGAAACACACCAATAAGAAAAGGAAAAAGGTAGCAATTTATTAAAAGGTGTAAAACTTCAAAAGTAAGTAATTTTTTGAACTCCAAAACCTGTGTAGAAGGGATTGGGTGGGATATACTAGCAATGGAACAAGCTTGAAGTAAACATCTCAAAAAGGAGTGAAATTGAAGGAGTAAGAGTGGCAATAGGTACTTGAAGAACTTCACAAAATTTGAAGCAAGCAAATTGAACTTGAAACAAGTAAGTAAAGAAGGTGGATGAGTGACAACAAAGGATCGAACTTAAAGTAGGCAAGTAGCAAAGAAGTGGGAGAGGTATAAAAACACCCGCTTGAATAGGTAGTCCCAACAAAGGAAAATGAGTGTCAATAAAGGATTGAGCTTCAAAGGTGACAACATATTAAGGTGTTCATTTTTTGGAGTCACATTGTAGTTTTCATAAGGGTTATGTTGAGTTTTAAGTTTGTTTAATATTGATATTATGATAAAATGTTGACAACGACTCAAATTTCTATAGTATGAAACAAGTAATTAACATTGTAAAAGAAAAAAATGATTGTTATTTAGTGAATCCAAAATTGATTTTCGAAGTTAAGCTAACATCTTAGTCGCACTCCATAATTTGTGATATGGATTCATAAACACATCATGACCTATACTAATAGATGCAATTTTCTTGGGATGGAATGGTATAATGAATGTTAGTTTAAAATGGATTGATTCCATGGGAAATAAATCTTTTATGCAATTTTGGAATATGTGACTTAAATTGTTGGAAAAATCCTTGGAAATCATATATTAATAAAATTTAAATTAATTTTCTTAAAAAATTAGTAATAAAATAAAGATTTTCAACATGGACTTTTTTTGAACTTTTAAATTGTTATTTTTTAAGAGAAAGGTTATCATTTTGAAATATGCTTATTTATAGATTACACTATGAAAATGACAAAATATGGACTTTGCATGTATCCTTTTTTATATCATCTTAATGTGTTCAAACCTCGAACTGGTAATAGTATAGGAGAAAAAACAAGGTTGTCACAAGTTTGGGTGTTTGTTTGGATGTTGATGTTGCTTAATGTCATGTTGAAATAGGGGCAACTTAGGTCAATATAAGGCCAACATAGGTAAAAACCCAAGTTAGGTTGCTTGGGATATGTTTGGGGTGATTGATATTCTCATTGTTTGGTCACCTTAAACCCTAAAGCTACCAAAACAACATTTAGTCACTAGAGTCCTACAATGATCAAAAAATTTCCAAGTGGTGTTTGAAAAAAAATTCATGTGGCGACTAAAATTGTTTCAATTAGTAATTACAATTCTTCAAGTTGGTGATCAATTTTTTTGGGTTAATAGATCAATGGTGGATATTGAACCATTGTCAATTCGACAATTCATTTTTTTTGGGTAGAAATAATTTTTTCCAGTCACTTGGTTTGGTGATTAAATGTTATTGGTTATTTGATTTTGATGATTAAAATTTTTTGGTCACTAAAAAAACGAATGTCAATGTTCAACCTAATGAATGAAACTAACACATTTAGATGGACATTGATGTGATGCCTCACACAAGATGGGCACATCACATCATTTCTAACAACCTTGAACAAGATCAACAATAAAATATTAAACTTGAAATAGGCAAGTGGTGAAGGAGCAAGAACCTAAACAAAGGACCATGTTCAAAATAGGTAGGTAGTGAAGGAATATGTAGTAAAAGATCAAGTTTGAAATAAATAAGCAATGAAGGAATGGGGGAAATAACAAAGGACGCAATTCAAAGTAAGCAAGTAATAAAGAAACAAAAATGATAAGATGAATTGATTCAAAAAAAAATGAAGAGCAAGAAGGTTGGGAGGAGGGAATAGGAAAGAAGGGAAAATCAATATATAAGAGGCAAGAACAAAGGAGATAAGAACCACGTGCACACATATTACTTGCAAAAGCCAAGTTTTAGAAAAGAAACAAAAGCTTCACCAAACACTTTAAGCGAGAAACTTAAAGTGCCCTTAGGTTCATCCAAAGGTATTTGTGCTAATTCCCAAAATGATAGTAACGAAAAAGAAAAAGAAAAAGGGGCATGTTTTCTTGCTCCACACATTTGGACAAGATGGGTGTGTGGGATCTTTAGGATGGGATTAAGAAAAAGTGACAAGTTTGCATGTGCATGACCATTTAATATCACTTCACTTACACAAGCTAAACAATGTAGGTGGTTAATGCAAATGAAGCTCAATTGGGTCATGGATTTGCCTTAAAGTCATTTAAACTCACTTGATTGGACTTGGACTTGGGAGGAACCACCACCCTAAGGTGAAAACACAATGTAGGGGATCAATAATGTAGTCCCAACATATTATTTTTCAAGGGTGCCCATGTTTGAACTTCAACCATGTCATTATTAAAAAATATTTTCACAATGTTTTTGCATATTATAGTAGGTCAAAACACAAAAAAGTCAAATGCTAAAAAAATCTATGTTCTTTTATTTCATATGATTTGATGTCCAAATATATTTTGCAAAAAAAATGTATGTAATGGTGTACTAAAAAAATAAATATATTTCAAAAACTATCAAAATGATTTTTAATTTTGATAAAATTTGTGATATTTACTAAACATTGTGATTCCATATGATTGATCTAGGTTTGTGAACCATGTGAAAAGTTTGATAATTATCATATCACAAATGGGTTTTTTTCAAGGCCATAATTGTAAATTTGCGATAAATTAAAATTTTAACAAAAAAATCACTTTCATATGGAAAATGACAAGAAATGGACCATTTAAAAAAAATCATTTCAAACATTTCTTGGTTGATTAATTTAAACCAAAAACTAGTGCATCTTAGAACAAAAAATTAATTCTATTATATTACGTATGCCATAAATTGCCCATGATTATTTGAATTTAATGTCTTAAATATGTTTTTTTATTTAAAAAAAAGCTTAGCTTTCTGTAAATCAAAATATAAAACCACCAAAAGTGAACCCAAAATGAAATGTAACACATTTTGAAAGGTGTATATTATGATATTTGTCATCAAAGTGCCCAAGTTGGCCCCCTTGTACTATGCTTTCAACCCCTCTTCCTGATATTATATTCTAGGATTGGCAATGGGGAACACATCGAAATGATTGAAGTTTTTAAAAATCTCAAAATAAATTGTCAAAATTGGGACATGTAGAATAAGGAATCTTGGATTTTTGGAGTGTCATAATTTTTCAAAGTAGGTTTTTTAAAATAAGATATGACCCCATTATCTTATAGTGTTCGTCGAGATCTTTTCAACTATCTATCACATGCTCCAATCAAAGGTCATTTGACCTATGTTTCCTAAGTTTTAGTGCTTGGGAGTCTTTAAATCATAACTTGTGTTTCAAACCTCCAAATAAAGAATGTGGCCCACATTTGTTATCTACTCTTCAAAAACTTTCTAAAGATTTGGACAAGGCTTTTTATTTGTACCTTTGTCCCAAAGATTCGAGACACTTGCAAAACTCTCCTTGCAAGAATCCTTCCTTTTTGAGTTCTCATGCCTTGAGCTTTGACCTTGGCCTTGATTGAAGCCCAAATCTAAGGTCATGATAATGTTAGAACCAAATAAGAGCTTCAAGATTCAAACACAAAACCTTAGAACACTAAAAAAAAACACAAGCAAGATTGCTTTAGGAAAGTGAGATCCAAACTTTCACTTGGGCCCCCTTTATTCTTGGGGAGGCAATGCCTGCACGAGACAATTGTTGTAACCTTATTGGATATTGCCAAAAAATAAGAACCCTAACTTTGGATGCTTTTAGAAAACCTAGACTTAAAATTGTACCTAATATTCTAGACTTTAGACCCCTAGCTATCTAGATGCCTAGACCCCTAGCATGAGAACTAGACTCAGGTAAACTTTTTACCCCACCCACGTGTCAACATTTTGAAAGGTATCCAAAGAGCTGATTCTTAATGGCAGGTTCTCACACAAGTGTCAACTAATGAGACCAATATCTATCCAAGTATCACAAAATCTGATACCCATCAGGTTTCAACATGAGAACCGGCTTGAAAACTGATGGGTATCAGATTTAGTGCCAAAGTTTGCACCATAATCCATTAAACCCTAAACCCTAATTTTTGGGCCTACATCCTCAGGTTACCACCCTGTAGGCTACAACCTTCAAATTAGGGGAGGCCATGGGAATCCGGTCGTCCTGTCTACTTTACCCTACAAGTAATGCACTCTAAGGTTTTTTTTTTCTTTGCATTTGAAAGCACCTCCCCACTCGAATGATGCTTTTGTCAATTGAAGAGACCTTGTGCCATCCAAATGCAAACCTTCCACCATTCAAGTAATAAAAACCCTTGTGAGTAAGTAGTGTTTTCAATTCATGTATATTGTCGCCATACATGAAGGAGATGTCAAATTTGATAGAACCCATTTTGTCAAGGATGCTCATTTTCTTGTGAGTGATCAAAGATTATGAGCTAGCAAATGGTGTTGGCATAATTGGAAAGCTGTTGGTTGCATGCAAAAAGTGCATGAAAACCTCCAAAACTTGGACAAAATGCAGCTGGAAAAAAAAACCCTCTGTCTGGTGCTCCAAGTCATGCAGGAAACACAATGAAAGACAGACTGATTTCCAGGTACAGTTCTTGTGAGCCTTCTTTGTCTTGATCTTTGATCACATGATGCTATTTGCATCAATCAACAAAGGCATGAGCTTCAGGTCCATATCTGCTAAGCTAAGGTAACTGATTGCTCAACTCGAAGCAGCTTGCTGGTGCAAATGTGAGGAAATAGGAGAATGATGAATGGAAATCAAATCATGGGTGATGTTTTTTCTACTTGTGAATTTCCACTTGAGGACATTGAAATAGCTCAACAGATGGAAAGCTCTATAAGCACCCAGTAGTGATTGTAGCGAATGGAACCTAACATGGCTTCACAATGTACAGTACCAGATCAAGTGTTGAAATTGGTGGTGAAGGGGTGGATATCAATCCTGATGGCCATCACTTCATCGGCATTTTCTTAACCAGAACAGAAAGTTGGAGAGGGCAGGCCCCCAGTATCAGAACAAGTAGACTGCAAGAATCTGACACTCAATGTGATGCCTGGATCAGATGCTCTAGAGATGAGTAGCATGTGCATTATTATGTTCATGATCCTTGCTGATCCTTGCACTGGATTTGCACCAGGAGTTTGCATCAAAATTCTCTACAATACAATTCACAAAATGCATCACCCCCAATCTGCCCATATATAATATGACAGGGATAGATACAATTTCATGTGCTGTGTTATTGCCAATGGTTTTGATTGTAGAAGAAAATTTGTGGGTTTTAGTTGTAGAAGAAATTTTAATGGGTGATTGTTGGTTTCTTTGAAAATGGAGCGAGTCTCAATGATTGTCAGATGCAGCCTGCATCATGCATCATGCCTTGAGGACAGCAAGAACCTAACCCCTTTGACAAAAGACAGAAAGATGAATCCTGGTGAAAGTGCACAAGATTTAAGGATATGTCATTTTGCTTGTATCCATCTGCAGTGACTTCATATTTCATTGCTGATTCAGCTGTCTACTTGTGATGATATGACTGTCTGTGGTGTTTCTAAAAGTTGAGGAACTTACTTCAACAAGCAAAGCTTCAATCACCATGCAATTCAACAGACTCTTTAAGCTTGAGCTGCATGTCAAGCTGCAATGTCATAGACCTTCATGGACAAGAATGTGTTCACAAGCAGTCACCAGTTCAATAAGCAAAGCTCAGTTGTAGAATTTCTAGAGGTTCGTTGAGTCTTCATTGCTTTGGAATTTCCAGAGAGAAGCTCCTTTCCATATGTACCTCAGATCAATCTGTGGCCATTATCAAATTTTCTCTTGTGGTCAAAGCAAATGTTCAATATTTTTTTGTATTGATAATTAGAGAGATTGAAGCACAAAATTTACTTTGGGGAATTGTTGGACCTGCCAGAGGACTGGATTCCATCTTTGGACCAGCAGCAGTCTTTTAGTAAGGGCATTCAGAAATTCTTCAGAGAGGAGTTTAGTCTGCTGTTGTTGAATGAGATATCATCAAAATTAGCCCTAAATTGCAGAGAAATACATTTATTGGTAATGCATATATAGCAATCTCTCAACATGAATACTATAGTGAATACTATCATAATTAGAAAGTGGGTCATGCTCTTAGTAGCAGAGCATTCTTCATATGTGAGTTTTGGAAAATTCTGTTTTATGCACTAGTCTCAAAATCTTTTTTTCATGGTGTTTCTCCTACAGTGATGACCACCGTAAACTGCCTTGTCAAAATGTACTTGGGGGAATCAACAACTCGTAGAGACAAAGACATCATTTTCCCAAGTTTCAGCTTCTTCTCTGGCTGTTACCAGAAAGCCCAATCACATCAATTGTCACTTCTGGATGATGATGATGATGATGATGAAGGGTTTTCCCAAAACCCTAAAAACCCTAAAACCCCAAACCCTGAAACTCAAAACCCTAAAACCCCAATCCCAGAAACCCTAAACCCTAAACCCTAAACCTCTTAACACTGGCTTGTGCAAATGCAGGCAAAATTGCACAAGTTTTCACACAAACATTTTGAGCAGAGGTGTGTGTATATGTGAATGGAAGATGTCACATATTCTGAGCTAAGTTTTATGAGTGGGAATGCAGCAGCAGCTGCTAAATATGAACCAGAAGGAGCAAAACAAAAGAGTTGGGATCAAAACAAAACTACTTGATGTCAGTCAGGTTCCTTTGTGTGTAGACTCTGATATGCATGCACATTTGGTCACCTTCAGGCAGTGCTTTTTTTGGCAATTTTGTTTTATAGCCAAAGTGACAAATGATCATCCACAGGAAGATGTAGCCAAATTTTGGCTACAAGCTAAATATGAGAGTAAAAACAAAAAAAACCACCTTCTATGTTTGTTGGCTGCCTACTTGAACTATGTATAAAAACCTGGCGATTTTGTGTTAAATTTTGATCCAATTCTGACTATTGAAAATCTCAAAAAGCATATGATTTTAGCACTTTCAATTTTTTAAATATAGCATTTTGGTTATACATAGCCACCCAAAAAAAAGAAGAAGGCTGCCTTCAGGTATGTAGTAAGCTAGTTAGCTACTCTACAGAAAAAATAAAAACAAAAATTCCTGACAGTTGTAGATAGATGACCCTTTCATTTCATTCCTCTGCAGGTAGGCTAGTAGGAGGCCAACACAGAGAGCCTAATAAATAATGAGGCCTGTAGTAATGAGTCATGGATTGTCTCTCACACATGTGGGGCAAGCTAAGGGAGGGGGGGGGGTTTTATCACTTGGGTCTGGAGAGAGGAAAGCTGTAGCAGCCTAAATTCATTGGTCAACTTGTTTTCCAGGTGAACAAGAAGAAACAGAAAATCCAAACAAAAACAAACAATCAGCTAAAGGCCATCAACCCCCCACATGTGCTAAATCAGGAAACAGGGATTTGCAGTTCTAATCTATTTAATTTGAACTCTCTCATCAATCCTTCCATTTGAATTTTGCCAAAGAAAGAAGGAAAGAAAGCAATCAAGCAAGCAAGCAAGCAAGCAACAACAACCACAACAACAACACTACTAGTAGGTAGTTCTCGTGGGAGGTCCTTTTGTCAGTCCCTCTTTTCCCAACACTCTTTCATCACTCTTTTTGTTGTTGTTGTTGTTGTTTTTATAGCTTCCTATTTTGAAATTTCCATGTCTCCAGAAACACACAGACTGATTGTCTCACACATTCTTTGTGTTTTTCTTAATTTTAGGTCATCAGGAATCCCAAGATTCTCCCAGGGGAGGGAGGGGGCTTGGGTGGTGAATGAATGAATCGTCCATGTCCTGTGTGTGTCTTTCCTTCAAAACCTGGAGTGTGTGGTGGATTTATCAGAAGCTCTATAATAATAACTACTCTGGTGAATGAAATGAACTGCACACTTGTAGAGTCTGGCAAGGGACCTTTTTTGCCAAGTTTAAATTTGAGTTTTTTACTTGTAACCCAGTTTGAGATTGGGTGTCACTTGATTCTGCACTGTAGGTAGGTACCCAATTTTTGTGTTTATTATAATAATAACCGTGCAATTATGAATCTCTACATTTTGCACAAAACCATTTGGGCAAAAAAGCTTTTAGAACGTAGGTTGTTTAAACCTTAAAACTTAAACCCCAAAAAAATGTTACTCCAGGCTAAAAAAATTGTTCATATTCAAGAACTGTAAAGTCTTGTAGGGAACAAAGTCTTCTTTTTTGGAAAAAAATTGCATGTTTTGCTTATATCAACATATTCAAAGAGGTTCCAACTCCCTTTTTTCACCTAGCAAATACATTAACTTAACTACACAAACATTCAATTTCATCTCACCAACCAAAAGACTTTCCCCTCTAATAGGTCTGAGCTTTTTCCTACCCATTTTTGTTAACGGATTGACCTTTCAGTGCAGGTGCCACATACAAACATACGTGCTCACAATGGGGAAAAAAAAATTGGTTAGCGGGACTATTGTCCTTAAGAGCTTTGTTGCCAATGGACTATACAAATAAATTCAAGACCAACTTGCAAATCTATTTTAATCTAATCTTGCTAAAAAGAGCCTAATGGACCCAAAAAAATTCATTTAAAATATGACACATCAACTTGTATATCTATCTAATCAAATAAAAATAATGATGTCTCTCTAGGCATACTACGTCTTCCAAGCAAGCTTAACAACCTCACTCTTTTCCCCTACCTACCCACTTACATAGATATGAAAGGCAAATTAACAAGTGCTTTTTCATGTTCATATTATGTATATTAAAATCATATTTGAGATTAACATAAATAATGATGAACTATTGGGAACCATATGAGAACAATCATAAGAGGAAAAAGATAGGGGGGGGAAAGGGAGTTGACATTTGGGCTCACTTTGAAAACTTGCACTTGGCATTAATTAGACTCTTCTAATCCAATCTTGCAAGAAAATGCCTGATGGACAGAAACAAAAACATTCATTTGAAAGATGGAGCATGGGTTTAGGGTTTAGTGGCAAAAGTGGCAACCATAATATTAGGTTTAAGGTTTAGGGGCAACCTATTTTGTCACTTTTACCCCTAAACCCTAAACCTAATCAAGTCTGTAATAACGCAACAATTACAACTAAGAAGACTATAAACCTCTCATATCAACTCAGGTACATACTAACATACAATACACACACACAAATATAAGAGGAGAAAGGGAGCATTGAATGCAAGTGTCCGTCCACGAAAGGATAACTTTTTTTTTCATCATGGCTCTCTCTCTCACACACACACACACACACACACTCTCTCTCTCTCTCTCTCTCTTTGGCTCTATAGTTCTGAAGTTCTCTCTAGACCTTCTCTTTGACCAAGACTGCAGAGAGATACCCTGCCAGAGAGTCTGATGCATCCAGTGTGATTTATTGCTGTTGACCTGTATAGGAGGACACACTGATATCTGGGCTCTCTAGCATCCTGATGTTGTGCTGTAACAACAACACTCCCAGCTATGAAACCAATCAACCTTGGATTTGTGCCCCTCTGGCCCTGAAGATCTTCCTTCTCTAGGAGCATCATCATCATCATCCTCCTCCTCCTCCTCTCCGCAGTTGAGGAAAAAACTTCCACAAATGCAACTTTACTTACTTGCCTGTGTGTGGGCATGTTTTGTTTTGTCCTTTTCCCCGTCAATTGATTCTTTGTCCATCCATGCCTCTCTCTCTCTCTCTCTCTCTCTCTCTCTCTCCATGAATGAATGGGTTTTATGTGCTTTTGACCCTTCCACTTTGTACAAGTGTAAAAACCAGTTTTTGTTGGTCTGGTATGGTACATAGCCAGGCTCCTGGTATAAACTATAAACACCCGCATCAAATACTCTACCAGGCTGGTAGGACCTGAGGCGATACCAGCTTTGTTCTAGTACTCACCAGCCTTGTACCAGTTTTATATTGATCTCAATATCGGGTATATACTTGTCGCATACCAGCCAAAAATTAGTTTTTGACTCAATATCAGGACCAGGTTGGTAGGAACAATTTGCAAAGGAAGGATCCAACATTACAAAAGAATGTTGTTTTTACTCACACAATAGGCTGCAACTCATGACACGTGTGACATAAAACTTTGTGAGTGATTTCATCCATTACAATGTACAATATGTCGTGTGTTTATTGAGGCATATATTACATTAACATTTGTAGTTTGAAATTAATTTGACATTTGTGTAATATGTGCCGCACCTTAATGTCAAACTGCAATTTTAATGTAACATATGGCACAATAAACACCAAATGTTATATATTGTAATGGATGATGAAATCACAAAGTTTATTGCACACATGTGTGTCATGAGCCCCGGCCTAGTGTGTGAGAAAAACTGGATTCACTTATTGTGCCAATACGGGGACCAGGCTGATATGACAATTTATAAAGGTACCCAATACGGGGACTGGGCAGATGTGAAAATTTCAAAGGTAGCGCAATAGAGGGGACCAGCCTAGTATGTTCAAAAGTCGATACAAGACCACACTCATCAAAACTGTTTAGAATGTCTTAAAAAGAGCAAAAAGTAATTTTGGGTGTTGGTGCCATGACACGGCCTTCCACATATAAGAAGAGCTGAAATAATATTAGGTTTAGGGTTTAGCGGGGCAAAAGTGGCAAATTGAAACTTTTGTTGCAATAAAATGCTGGTAGGATTCCATCAATTTTGAGACTAGGTATTTGGCCTTTCAGATGTGGAACCCTAGCGATCCCCAACTGTATTCCAGATTTTAAGTAATAATAGTCTTCTCTTTACAATGAATCTTTTGCAATGTATTCCAAAAAACTTGCATGGTTTTTCTAACCATGTTAGAGTTATTTGAGAAAATTAGACAAAATTAGATTGGAAAATTTGATCATTTGAACATTATTTGAAAATGGAACATTAATTAGGGAGCCCATTTTTTTAATTAAAAAAACATTTCTGCTGAATCTGACACCTGTGACCTAGGTTAAGGTGTTGCATGTTCTTAATTAAAGAAGTGACTCATTGAGTGACTCAACATGGGTACTGGACCTGAGGGGCGTGCTACTGGGTTCCTTGGATGAAGAACCCACAGCACAAAGAACTAGATAATTGACTCTCCATTCCATACTGATGAGTGCTTTCCAGCACAAAGCTTTCCAACATCCATCTTGGGTTGATTGCATATAATTTGCTACTATTGATTAACATTCGCACTTCACCACACATTCCATTACATTTGACATTTTTGGGGATGGATTTAAAGAAATGGGTTCTATGTACATGGCACAAATCCATCCTTAAAATTTGATTTAAATCCAATCTAAAATTGGGTTAATGGGGAAGCCTCCTAAAAAATTTGAAGATGTGAGACAAAGAAAGCCCCTAAATCAATTAGTTAAAGTTTGTTTGTTTACCATTTATCCTGGTTTATATAGTCTTGGCTTATTTGGTATGCTGATACTCTAACTTTGTGTTACCACACATAGGGTAATAAAACCCTGGTAAAAATGCCATGTTCTTTCTCTCACTTGATACCATGAATAGAGAATCCAACTGCAATTACAAGCTTCACTCTCCTTCCTAGCTTAAGATACAAGCAATCATTAAGGCTTTAAGCCCTTTCCAAACCCATTTTACCTCTACTAGAAGCCATGGATACAAATCTAACCCAATATACTCATTCGCCTATGGGGTGACAAACCTGGCCGTTGGGTTCAAAGTTTACACACTCAAAACTATTTCGTGTTGGGTAATGCCCTAGTGCTGGGGCATTCCCGAAATAGTGAGCCCTTGAGGCCGGAGGTCAATGGCTTGTTATTTTGGGAATGACTTGGCCCGTGGGCGTTAGCCCATGTAAAACTTGATGCTTTTTTACTTAAATTTTTTTTTACTGGGTATCATGATAAAAGAAATAATTCGAGCATTTTGAGAAGCGAAATGGTGATAGCTTGAAATGCTCGCTTGTGGATTCAAGTGGATAAGGAGCCCTCCATTAACACTGCTGCAAATTGCCTCGTGACGGAGTGTTTAACATGTTTCTTTTTGCAATGGATTTCTTTTGTTGTGTCCCAGAAAAAAAGGGGGAAAAAAAATTAGTAAAAATTTCAGCCAAAAATCAAGCAAGGGAGTCCAGGAAAATGAGATAGGAAAGCCACATACATTCAGCTCATGAAGCACTGGGCAGCAACCCCAAGGGGGCATCAGCCCCTGCTTCCATTCAGCTGATATCTGAGAGAGTGAAGGATTAGTAAACAATAGTGGTCAATGAAGCAGCTTTTTAGCATACTCTCTATTTGCACTAGACCCCAAAAAAAATCCAGTGGGTACAAGAGTTGCAATCATAGACCCAATTTATAAAATGAGTTAGCATACACCAATCAAGAGGATTTCCTCTTTTGTTCATAGATTCTGGAGGATTTGGAGGAGGCTTCATGTGGTGTCCTTGTTGTTGTTGTTGTTGTTCAAGTAGGGCCCATAATTGGACTGTTATCCAACTACTACTATACTACTCATAACAAAATAAAACAACGGGTGTGTCGCAGCCTTCCCATTTACATTAAAAAAGTATCTTAATGCAAAAGAAAATTTATGGAAACTCAAATATTTCACCATGCAAAAACATAATCTTCCAAAAATCCTCTGAAAGAAACCAAAGTCCTTCAAGATATTATAACTTTTTAGCTAATCTCAAGTTTCAACACAAGCTAAAATATCATCTTTCAAAAATCCTCAGATAAAAATACTAGACCTATTATTATTATTACCTAGGGCCCAAAATCCCCTTAAGCTACTATACTCTATAATGAATCTAAACACAATATCCTTGCCTTGGTAGTAGGCAAGGCCAATAAAAATCCAACAATCTAGATAAGCATTCAAATATTTCATTATAACCTCCCTAGACTTGTAGAGCTTCTAAGAATCATGATTGAAAATGGATCAATGAGTGAGTCCAAACCACCTACACGTGAACTTAAAAAATTGCAGTTGATTTCCTATTGTCCATTAGCAACAACTTCTTTGGGGGGTGTTCAGTTTGTCCAGGTGAACTTTGACAGCTGAGAAGTGCAGGACTCCAAGCCAATTTGTAGTAGACAGACAGAAAGATTGCTTCCAGAAAAAGTCTAACCTAAGTAGGAGGAATTGAACACTACTACTACTACTACTAGTAGCCTACTAGAAGCAATGTTTGTTTTGAGACAAGACCTCCTCTGACTGGTAAAGTGAAGGACTCTTGGTTTGGAGTGTTGGTCTGGGTTGATGGGGTTTGGGCTAAGTCTTCTGATATGGTCTTTTGATGAGTTGATTGTTGGTGACCCATGTCTTTGGGCAGGTCAAAAAAATTCTTTTTGTGGCACTGACGATCAGTATGGGGTGCAAAAGTGAACCAGGATTTAACTATAAGTTGGTGTGTGAACCAGTGTTGGCCGGTTATTGGGTTTTGACGCAGTTATCAGCCCAGATATTAATATCCTATCAATTTGTTATTGATTCTTTTTATAACTGGTTGATATCCAATTGGTATTGTATTTTCAAAATCTAATAACCTACTTGGAAGACCCAGTTATCATTCAGGTAAGTATCAATCTTGAAACACAAATACAATTTTTTAAAAAGTCATAATAATTTAAATTTAAAAATCTGATAATTGGTAGGTTAACTAATTAGTGGTTCTCAATTGGTTATTTGAAAACCTACCCTTATGCATAACTGATGGTTGTTAATCAAAAATTTTGATTGCCCACCTAGCAACCCAAAAATTAAAATTTATATTGATCACTTGTGTAGTCTCAATTTCTTTTCTAAAAAACCCTTACTTGGTAGTCTATTAAAACATGAGATTCCTTAGGGTTACACTTTGGTCACATATGGTTTACATATTCTTGAGGTGCCAATGAGTTTTTAGAAATTTATCATGCATTTTTTGAAAGAGGTTTTATCTTAGGACATGACACATATCAATGATTTTATTTTTTTAGGAGATGCATAGGTTGTATTAAACATTTTATTTTCATGTGTCGTTCATTGACCTTTTTATTTCACTTGGACAATACCTCTTTCTTCCTTCCTATCTTTTTTGGTAGGTTTTAATAAGAGAGTTATGCATGTACATGGAGACATTATGGGTTTAGGGTCATGGGAGTTTATTTAGAGTTCCTTCGCAAAATGTTAGGCTTGACTATCGATTTCCTTTGGTGATATATGCCTTTTATCTATGTAGGATTGTGCCCCATTTGTTGTTCTAGGGAGTTGGGTTTTGGTGGTTCTGTATTTGTGCTCCAAGTTTTGTATTTTTAATAGACCTATTTTGGAAGAATATGTTTTTCAAGTTGAGGGGGGTCTACACCTCTTTTAGTCATACCTTTGTGCAGTTTCGGATAACCTTCCTCTTATAGCTAGAAAGATGCACCCTTCTTTTGAGAATTTGGTAGTTACTAGTGCCCTAGGTTTGCGAACATTGTTGAAGGACATCCATCACACTGCATCTTTTAAGTCTATCTTAAAAGATGATTTCATTTTTTTAACATTTAAAACCCACATTCGTTTTTGTTTGGGCAATGGGGCAGGATTATGGTTGATTGTTAAACCATTTATCTATTCATTCCACATCACACACTTTATTTTCATTTTGGTTTGATTTAGTTTTTGGCATCTAGTCTTTTCACATGTGAATGTTGACATGGATTAAACATTTTTGGCATGCATTTAACACATTGTCTGTTTGGAGGTTAGTGGATAGTCACACATGACACCATTAGAGAAGTCATGTATGCCCTTGTTCAAAAGAATGGGCACGTTTTATGAAGAGAGTAGTGATGCATCCTTATGTCAAGAGTTTAATTACGGGCCAATTTCTATATGATTTGTGAGGACTAGGTTTTTGTTGTCAATGTGATGGTTATTGACCCAACATGAGAGACGATGGTTATGAACATCATTAATTGACCAACAAGTGTAGTTGTGAAACTTAACACCATTGTTAAGATTTGTAAGTATAAAAGGTTTCACAAGGGGCACCACTTTATTCTAATGGCCATGGAGGTGCATGATGCACTTGGGCGTAATATGGATCGTTTTATTAAAGAATGTGATCATTTTTTTCACGATAGACAATTGAGAGGTCATTTATTTTTTTATTTTTATATTTAGTATTTTAGGTAGCATGTTAATATTACTTTTCAGCGTGCTTTAACCTTTGTTATAGAAAGGAAGGTTGTGTTGACGAGAGACGTTTGTTTTAGACCTTTTATTATTATTAGATTTCATGATTTACATGCAGGTAACATTAGAAGGGATGTGGGTGAAATATCCTCCTACCATGAGAGGGACTAGCTTTGTCCCTTAATTGGTTCTTGTGGGCTATGTGTCTTTTGGCCTTTCTTTGGCATTCCCTTTTGTTTTTCATGTGATAGTTTCGACCATCGATTTTTATTGGATTTTTTCGCCTATCTATTAAAAAACCACAACAACAACTAGCCAACATTGATGCAAACACATGAAAGATTGGTAGAATTGTATGTTAACATTTACTACCTCAACACAACACTCACACCAATTTGCCAAGAGAGATGCTCCTTTTTCTCCTCTACAAGGACAAAAGTGAATGACCCATCCATGTTAAAATCTTTGTACATTCTTTCATCACCTCTCAAGTTACAAAAGATGTTATAAGCCCTAACTTGACACAGTTGGCACACCCATAGTTATGAAGATTGCTCAAAATGGACAAGAAATGAGTAATTTGCTTCTGGTTGTTCCAGTGTTTCTTTTTCAATCCTGTGATCTAGCCAAAGTGGCAATCATTCTGAAGAAAATTTAGCCGAAATCCGAGAACCCATGTTTGCTGGTTATATGCCAGATATGAAAGTGAGAAAAATTAAGATTATTCTATATTCTTGGCCACCTACTGGAACTTTCATAAAAATCTGGCAATTTGAAAAAAGAATCTCTAATATCTGGTAATTTTGGGCCATGGAAAATCCTTTATATAGGTGAAAATCATCTTTTTCAGGTTGAAATTTGGCAAAAAAATTCTCCCCCATAAAAATCATTGAATTTTTCTGCTGGGAGAACTGCGAAGCCACACTATACAGTGTGATTCATATTACCTAATTAGTTGCGGGGAACCTGGACTTCAGTTTTTTTTCCCCCCTTTTGCAATGGGCATCTTTGATTGGCCCATCGGAGAAAAAATTAATCAAGCTTCTGACAGTCCCAACATAGATATATGGTAGTTTCTTAGACTGGGATGGTTATATAGGTTACCAAGAGTAGAACTTAGGGCAAAGCATATGGGAGAAAGTGAGGTGCCATTGGGAACATGTTGGGTGACACATTGGGATTATGTTGGGGAATAGGTTGAGAGCTCATTGGGAACTTTGATGAGAACACATTGGGAACAAAAAAATTCAAAAAAAATCCAACATCTCTACCCTACCCAAAAGAAAATAATTTAGCCCTTGGGTGCATGCTAACTCACCTCATTGGCTGTCAAGAATTTCTATGCTTACATATGTTCTTTAGAACTTTTGGCCTAGGCTCAAGGCAGGGACAGAATTAGTGGAGTTGCCTTAGTTAGTGAGACAAATGGGACGCACACCTTTTTGTTTTCTTTGATTAATGTTAGGTGCAAGTAAACTCAAATTGCAAGCAGTTTTTACTTCCCCCTCCCTCATGATGGACTAAAAACATGTTGGTACACCTACCCAGATAACCCAATCTGATGAGCCTTGGAACACCTCATCCCCATGTCTTTGTGTTTTGATCATAAACAGCCACACATGACAGTCACAGATCAGGGGGGTCTGTGAAGTGTGTAGAAACCCAAAAAATTGTGCAAGCAAATTTAGAAGGAATCAATGGAGAGGAACACAGACAGACACAAAGGGCCCCACTCCATACTGTGCACATGACATAGTTCCATAACAATAATTATTTTGCTGTCACTGAATCAGACCTCTCACCTCACCTAGACCTCATCCAAGAGCTCAGCTTGCATTGCCAGATGACATGAGCTTTTGTTGTTGTTAAATTTGTGTTTTAGATACCTTTCTTCAGGTGTGTGTGTGTGTGTGTGTGTGCCAGGACACACAGTTCAATACCCCTACTACTACTTCTACTACCACCTTGGCATGCACCTTCAAAATTAGTTACATTATTTTTCCTAGCTGCTGAGTTGTCCTAAATGTAGTTCAGAGACATTCTCTCTAGAGTATGGAAAGGTGTCCAATTCTCCCCACTCCCCCAGAAACACGCTTGGTGAATTTTTTTGCCATTTTGCAGCTAACTTATCTGCTTGTTTGGAGTCTTTAACTTCAAAACCTACCTGAATCTCTGTTTTGGCCCTGTTCTCTGATTGTCTAGACATGTAAGTTGTCCACCTGATTTAATTTCAACTTGCAGAGCAGTTGGGTGTGGGGGAGTTCCTTTTGTTGTGCAAAGTCCAATGATTCCAAAACTGGTGATTGCTTTCTCATGTCTAAGTCATAAGTCATCTATCTACCTACCCATGCAAATTTGAAGCTAGGTGGCAAAAGAAGTGGAAACTTTTTGCTGTTCATAGTTAGAGCATCTCCATCAACATACTACACAACATATTTTATATGAAGATCAGTAAAAATTTGCTCAATAAGTTCAGTTATTGGGTGACCACCTGATTCTCACTTTCCTTTTATGATTGTGGCTTTTACGATTTTGCTCAATATGCTGAGAGTTTAGCAAAAGCTCTCATATGGTTCTCAGTTCTGTTTCCACACATAAATGGAACTGCAAATCTGGTTCTTAAAAAAAACTAAGACCTAGTTCCAGTCCAGTTCTCGATAACCTAGATTGGAACTGGTCGTTAACTTTCAGTTAACTTCCAATTAGCAACCGGTTTTAGTCTCTCTCCTTGTTTCGTTTCCTTTGAAAAATCTCGGTTTTGATTTTGGTTCTAGTTTTACACATAAATGAAACCATGAATCGAATTCCAGGTCTGATTCTTCAAAATTATAAATTCTGGGTTTCCAACTGGTTCCAAAATCAGATCCAGCTCCAGTTCAAGTTGAACCAGAACTGGCAGTTCTAACCATCCAAAACAGGTAACCGCCCAACACCAGTAGTAATAACATATAGAGGGCCAGATAGAGGGCCAAATAGAGGGGGGGGAAGTTGGGAGGGTGAAGTTCTTAGAGTTTCTAAACCAGAGTTTTGGAAGGTTGATATTACAATCACTTGTACCGGCTTCCATGGACTGGACCCAAATCCATGACAGGCTGACAACCTGAAAAGCCTTTTATTTTGATGTACCTTTGATCTCAGATCTGAACCTGTGGTAAGGGCAATTGTTCGTGCAAACTGCCAAATACTCTGATTCCAAAAGGGACTTTCAAAAGCTTTACTATTGTTGTTTGTGTGAATTCATTTGCTTTTTACAGAACATTTACTTACATTCATGCATACATACCTCTCATGAATTTTTATGAATCAAACTGAATTTGCCGACCCAGCAAGGAGGAGGAAGAGGAGTAGTAGTTGGCAGTATTATGAATGATGTCATCCGAAGGAACAACATGCGTATGCAGTTCCCACAACACAAGGCAAAAGCCTCTAAGGCTGCACACATGCACACAAGTTAGCTATGCTGGGCCGCAAAGCTTGCTGGCTAGTGACTGATGTCGAGACTGAGCGACAGGGCTGAGGTGCAAGCTTGCACTTGTTTTCTTCAATGTCTACAGCCAGCTATTTCCGTCCTCCAACAGCTTGTTTATTGCCCCTCCAGCCAATATGTTTTTGTGCTTGATGGAGCAGACTTGGTGAGGATTTGCAATCTGGCCTGTTCTTTGGCCTCCAACGAAGTTTTTGCAGTGTCACATAGTGAGCATTGCTAGATGTACTTTTACTCTGTACTGTTTCCAGTTAGACAAAGTTCTGCACTGCTCTCTTTCATTTGAACAATTTCTTTGAGGGGAAAATACAGTTGCTTCCCTTGGAATGGGTGTGCAATTTATTGAAACTCCTGCCAACCAACCCCGCACAGTTCAAAGACATGTCCAAGAGTCCAACCATGGGTTGCAAATGCATTAGTGCGGGGACGTGCCTGAAATCATGTACTTAGTTCAACTGCTTTGTATTATTCATCAGGTGCTGTAGACTGGCACATAAGAGTAGTACTTAAGAACATAAGAGGAGAAAGCTTGGAAATACTGTTGCAACTTTCAGTCTACTTTAAGGGTTGGCATTTTTGAAGTAATAATTTATTGTTTTGTCCAGTGGTGGTCTGACATCTTATAGGGTTTGTTCCAGTGTTGTGCATGTAAGTGTCAATAGTCATATATATATGATGTGTAAATCTTGTGTAAGTAAGTGTAAGTATTTATGATTTACACTTACACACCCAAATTTTTCACACTTACATTTATATTATTGCTGTGTGTGTATATATTTTTACACTTACACACGAGTAGTAGTGTAAATTTTTGTCAAATACATTTACACAATGTAGTGTAAATGTTTTAAAGTGTGTATGTGTGAATATTATATGCCTTTAATAGCTGCACCTACTTACATGTCACATTAATTAGTCATGGGTACATTCAAATATGGCTACATCCCAAAGTGCAATGGTTATTTTAGAATGGGTTACTTTGATCGACACTTCACCAAAATAATCATGAAGATTGTAATAATCCCAAAATAGAAGCATTTTTTACTATTATGTGACTATGGTAGTGCTTTGTGGAAACCAATCATATACAATACAATAGTAAACTTTTGGGCAAAGGATATGACACAAATTGTGGTGCTATTTTAGGGAATATCTTGGATGCACATTTCTTTTCCTAATTTGTTCATCTTCATATTTGGTCTAGCTCTTTACAAGAGCTTGGGTACTAATTATGATTCACATTAATTAGGTTAATTGGTTGTCATGCATTTTAAAACACAAATGTTTTTCATTTTTTTTTTTCATTTTTTTCATTTGCAAATGGGCCATTTTGATTGGCCTATCACCAAAGACATTTAAACAAGTCTTGTGATACCCATCATCTACCCCTTGGGTATCATGGGGAAAAAAATCTAAAATGATGGTGGGCTTTTTGAAAAATGAAATGCTCACCTTCACGGGCATTGTGTTTTCTGAAATGCCAGGCCTGTAAGGCTACTTGCAACAATACTAAAAAGAACCACGCATGATTTTACATCAATGAATTGCCTCATTGCCATGACTTTCAAATTTTGGTTTCCCCATATGGCCAATTGTATAGTTTGTGTCATTATGGATTCCAATGGTGCCACTAATCACTAACTTCTCACTCCAAGGTAACACAAGAGTTACATATCTCAGAAACCTCAAAAATTCTAACAAGCAAATATGAGTAAGATCCACTTTACCTCTAAGAAGGATATGGATAAAGACCAGGTCAATAATTACAATGCAGTCCACTAGTTCAGAACAAGTGTAAGATATTGAAAATCACATATCTAGCAAGTACCATGGCAAGTCCAACACTGATTATATTATTATCAGAAAATTTTCAATTTTCAATTTTAAAAATAAAAAATCCAATATTTGTGAATGGAAATAGAGAATATTTAAAAAATATTCAGAAACTTAATATTCTATTTTTTGAATAATTATTTGACACTAACATGTTGAACTTGTGATGGTTACCACGGTTTGCATCTTGAAAAAAAATACTTGAAGGTACACTACCTCCTTTGCAAATGTGATGTGTTGCAAATATTGAACAGAATTTCCCAAAGTATTCGAATGGCGTCCCAAGGCATACCGAGAGCTTTCAGCTTTACAGGTAGAACTGCCCACCACTCAATTGAGAAAACAACACATAACCAAGCCAATGCTTTTTAGATCTTACAAACCCACTTATTACAACTTGTGATGAAAGTGATGAATTGATTGATTCATAGAAGAAAGTGAAGGAAGAAGAAGAAGAAGAAAGAAGAAGAAGAAGAAGTCCTAGATCCCATGATACCAAACCCCAGGGTTTGTGGAAACCTCATGATGATGATGGTCAACTAGCAGGGTGGCAACTTCAGTCCAAGAGCTGGGGATGATGCAAATAATTTGCAATAGCTGCCTGAAACAACAAAAACAAAGGAACCAACACCCAGAAACACCATCATGTAACTTCCAAAACCGAGAGGTCAAAGGAAACACATCATGATGTTTACAGAATTTCAAAAAGGCCATGAGGTGAGAAAGTGGGTGGGGCTGGTGTTGTGAGCAACAAAAATTTTGGGCTTGGGCTTGGGGTAGAAATTAGAATATTTTCTATGTCATGTGACCTGAGGACATGAAATATTCACTATATGGGATAAAAATTAGAATATTTCATGTCGTGGGACCCCAAGTAGTCTAGGGTCCGGTGCCTAGCACAAAATTAACCAATGGTTGGCTAGGGCCTAGGACAACATGGACCTTAGACTGCCTAAGGTCCCAAGACATGAAATATTGTAATTCATACGCCAGCCCCAAGCCCATATTTCATGTCCTGGGGAGTCCAGGACATAAAATATTCTAGGTTTTAGGCGAAGCCCAAGCCAAAATTTTGGTGCCCCCCACCCCTTCCCCACTTTCATGGCCTTTTTGGAACTCCATAGATGTGAACAAGAGCCCTAACTTGGTGGCCCAATTACCAGTCCAATTGTTTGGCGAGTGCCTGCTCATACAATCTTTTTTTTGCTGGGTATACATATTGGCCAAAAGTTATACAAAAAATGGCAATTGTTAAAATCAAGTGTTTTTTGATAGCCATAATTTGAACCCAAATTTAAGAAAAATCACCATACATGGTTCAAGTATGTTTCCAAAAATATAAAACGATGTTTTTAAAAATTATCTTCATGTTTAGCCTGTAGCCAAATTTGGCTAAATATTCTTGTAGATCATGGTCACTTTGGGTACATCACAAAATTGACAAAACAAACACTAGGGTCATGGCAACTTGTTCAATTGGTATCTCAATGTCATTGATTCTTCTTCCCTTTCCACAACCTCTTGAGTTCTTTCTAGAACCTACCCATCATGTTATGGGTTCCAAGTACTATACCGTAGATTAGATTCAACAATTCAATGTACAAATGTCGTAAGTACTTGATCTCCTCCAAGTATTTTTTTGAACATCCATGTGTAGTCAAAGTCAGGCAAAATGACCTTTTTAAGTACATGAAATATGCCATTCTGTATGCAAGTGTTCATTTCATATTGAGATAAGGTTTTAATTGGAGAAATCCATTTGGGAGTGTTGCCAAAAATTTTAACCATCACCCCCAATTTGCCCCCTACCCCCTTCAAAATTAACCTCCGCCATAATTGGCCCATTCAATAGAGCAAAATCCCCCCCCCCTCCCCCAAGCACTTGAAAGCTAACCACTTGGGGTTGCCCTTGTCGAGCTTCCTACTCAGGAATAGTAGAATGTAGTATGAACTAGTGTTGTGTGGTTATTGGGAAATTTGGAGAACTGTCCTTGGTTCTTATTTTTGAAATGTTGGAAGAGTTGTTTTCCAACTTCTGAATGAAGGTTAGGTTCTTTAGGTTGGAAGGTTGAACTTTTTTTCTTTTTTTTAAAAACTAGAAATTAGATTGATCTTTAAATGTAGTAAATAATTAGATTTAATTATTTGCAAAACTCCATATTTTTACAATCGTCAGTTTTAATTTGATGTAAGACTTCTTGAACCTCAATACAATTTTCAATCTTAAGGAGCGTGTACATTGTAATGTCAATATGAAACTTAACCTTGTTTTCATAAGCTTCTTAAATTTGCGAAAAAAAGTGCCAAAATTGAAAGTGCGAAGCTTAAAACTATAGAAGCAGAAGAACCTCCCCAAAACATTTGAAGTGTTAAAATTGGGATATGATGTTCCAGTAAAAAGGAAGAACTAGCCAACACTGGTAAGAAGAACTAAGAACTTTTGCCACTCATAGTTTCCCACCCTTTTAAGGAGTCTAAGATTTACCTTACAAATCAATCCTCTGTGATAAAAAGTAGAATCTCCATTTCAATATCATGAGAGCTTATGGTTTTGACCTTTTTACCCAGAGATTGAATTCTCTAGTGTGCATGCACAAATGAGCACAAGGGTCCAAATAATCGAACATGCTCTCATGATGAGATTTACAAAAGCTTCGACTAGTAAAATTCGAATGGAATCATTTGACCATAGTCGTTGTTCTTCTTGCCGGTGCTACTAGGATTGTGAAAAATTGTAAATGTGAGAGAGAGAGAGAGAGAGATCAAGCATGATGATGAGCCAAGACTAGTGCAATTTGAATCCGATTGGAATGTGGATTGTCTCCTCCTCCTCCACCCAGGTGACCATAGTGGAAGGCAATGAAAATCATATCATCTCCAGATGTGGGCACATCTACTTTCCATCCATCTTATCATCATCATGATCATCATCATCATCAAAGTGCAAACATGTGCAATGGCTTTCAAAACTTCCAAAGAAGTCCCAAACCGACTCGCAATGATCCCAATCCATGACTTTGTTTTCCAAAAAAATATTTGTTATACTTTTCAACCAAAAATTGGGGGAAAAAAAAAAATTTCATTATTTTTTGCTCCCAATGCTATTGTACTCTCAACAAGTGATCATGATATATATATATATATCAGACATGTTTCCAAACATGTGAAAATTGGAAACATGTGAAAATCATGAGGGATTTTTTGATATTAATATTGAAAATGGTGCATTGTGGGGAGGCAAAATTGCACACATGCTATTATGTGGAGGAAAAAACAATTGAAGCTTTTTGGTAGGTCCTTGGTAGTGGGCTTTAGGGAAGATAATTCATGTAGTCAACAACAAAAATAATCCCTACAGATAACTAGGGATCATTGCTTCCCAAGTTCCCATTGCATGTTGATCATTTGATCAAATGGCTATGTAAATTCATAGGTATGTTTTTAAATTTTTCACTTGGGCTCCGTGCTACTATGCATTATTACTAGTGACAATCAGTTGAGGAAAAAAATGAATTTATTTTGTGAAAATTAAGTTTCATTTGAATGAAAATATTAAAATGACAATGCATGCAACTTGAATGGAATTCAACAATTGGATTAAAATTCAATTGAAAAATATGAGATATAAATTGGTGAAAAGGGTATTGAAAATCTATTTACTCTTGATGTTAAATATAAATATTTAAAAGACACATTTTCCCTATAAAAAAAAACCTTTTTTTTTTTGGGGTCTCCTTACTTGGGAATGGGCTAAACAGATTCCAATTTGGAATCGTCCAAGTGATGACAACTTCCTTTTGACTTATGAAACTTAAAAGTTATCCTATCTAAACTACTCTCATAAATCATCCATCTGATTTTTAACTTCTGACAACTTCAATTCACACTACACTTATTAGTTGTCCATTAAACATTGCAAAAGGGATGAATGTATTCATTTGTGAGAAAAATTGCACTGGGTGTCATCAAATGAGCAGCACCTAAAAACATGGGTGTTTGGGAAAGTGTGCAACATAAAGACTATTGTCCTCACCTGTTGCCCTGCACCAGGTGGTGCAACATTCAAGATTTATAATTGGAGGGGCTCATAAACCCTAGTAATACCAATTGCAAAAATGTCATTCATTCACATGTCTGCTGAATAATTAATTAATTAATTAGTTAATTATTTTTAAGATTCCATTTCGAAAATTAGAATATTTATTGCAATAAAATTCAAAAGATTCTTCATTTTTCCTTCACACAAAAAAACTTCTCTAAGAAAAAGTAAATTTTCTTGAAAATTCCAGCAATTATAAAAATAAATGTAATTTTGTGCTGAAACCACCAAGGTACACTATGATGGTATATGTGCATATATTTGGAGGGAACCTTCATGAATCAAAAATTTATAAATGTGATTATTTCACAATATAGTTTTCTGGAAAGTTGTATGCCTTTTAACCTTGAAGATGATCTCATTTGAGCCAAGAGCTCACAAGGTTGATGTGAGCCCTACATTAAAACTTTAGGGCAGCCCATTTTGAGTCTAGTCTCATGCAGACATGCTTCTTTTTCAAATGAACCCCATACTACCCACCCCTCCCAAGGGGGTGACAATGCTCCTTCCATAAAAGGATAAAGATAATTTCATCCAAATGGATGGAAATTGATCCAAGATATATTGGAAATAAAATATGCTGAAATGTTCAAATGTGCATTCTGGTGTGCATTATCCCAACAACAAACACATGCACACAAGCACGCAGAACCATGTCTTACACTCCTTATAAATATCTTTTGTACATATAGAGCTTATGAGATTTTAAGTTCCAACTTTTTGAGAGGAGAAATTAGTATCCAAGATTTTCTGACTAAACATTCACATGTAAATTATGAAGCCTCTTTCTAGAGCATGATATGTGTCATCTTTGAACCTTAGTATGTCACTTGGAGCATCCCCACTCGCACATTGTAAGAGCATGCTTTAGATCTAGAATAATACAAACTTATTAGTTTGGATTAAAAAATAGTTTGGGTTCAACATATTTGCACATGATGCAATGGATAACAAAAGCCATTACATAATCTAAATCTTGTTGTGGATTGGTTACATTCTTTGATTGGTCTCTCAAGGCACAATCTTCCATCATGCTTGATTCATCACATTATCTGATTTTGATTGGTCCACTTGCTTTGCTATTAGTGGTCTTTCATTTGTCAAGTCCCACTTTCAAATTTTTAGGTGAGGCATAATAAGATATATAAATAAGTAATAATGGATGTGAAAAATATTAATGCAAGTCTAGATACCCAATACATTGGGTGAGAATGCCCTAAGTTTGATTACATGCAAACTAATCCTAGACACAAAAATGAGTGTGATTATTCTCTTATGTTGCAAGATATGATCCAAAAAAAAAAAAAAAAAAAAGTTTTTTTGGGATGTGTTTTTTTTTTTTTTAAAAAAATTAAAAAAATAAAAAACAAAAAAAAAATAAATTTTTTATCAA
>Ga0116231_10000966_pt1 | contig 56042 bp, 34 predicted proteins | sample S1TSphgellanicum_2_FD_89695 | JGI IMG/M metagenome (GOLD analysis project Ga0116231, IMG submission 89695) | Host-associated microbial communities from peat moss isolated from Minnesota, USA - S1T2_Fd - Sphagnum magellanicum MG | ecosystem: Host-associated > Plants > Peat moss > Unclassified...
CTTAATTAGCAAGTTTGTGACTTGGTCTCTCTCCTTCTTGGTGAGCTGGTTCCCCATAACGAAAGGGTAGTTGGAAACACATGGAATGGAGTTGGAAAGTGTGTTTGAAGAACCTGGTGTATTAGGTTATCCACTATCCAACTGCATAGATTTGTAGAAGGTTGTAATTGTTTCTCCAGAAGTTGATGCACCTCCAGGTGTATTAGACACAACTTGAGTCAAATTACATGGTACGTCCTCCCCCCCCAACACTAAGAGTAAAATGTAGAGTGTTGAAGATAGGCAAGTGTACTTGGTCGGGGTGCCATGTGGTTGCATCGCTAGAACTGTAAGTTGATTGAATCAGTGTTGGTGTTGTGTACACTTAAAAAAGTACACAAGTTACCAATAACCATGTAAGGGAGTTCAGGTCCATGCCTCTCCCTAGTAGAACATTACACTCCAATCTAGTCACCTTAGTGTGACTAGTAGTGCTAGCTTGGAACCCCATAGCCCTTTCTTTTTCTTCTGGGCTTGGTTCATCCCAAGTGGCTGAAGCATGAGGATACACCGGACCTGGCCCATCTCCCTGAAAGGCGTGTGCTCCTGGGAAAGAGACAAAGGTGGGCCAAGCACCTCTTGGTTTTCCTATTGTGTTCGCATGAAACCAAGGAGGTTTTTCTTACCTTGTAACTGGTTGGCAAGAACTTTGATCATCCAATATGTGAGAAACCTGCAAGTTCGGGTTTCTGATAGTGTATTTCAGAGCTAGCTACAAAACTGAGAGTGATGCCAAGTTGGTCCACCAATTACGCAACCGGTGTGCATAAGAACCGCATTGTGCCGCATCAAGTAAGAGCGGCTCTCCAAGGTAATGCTTGACCAGTGTGTAATGCTCCTGGACTTTCTCCCTCTAATCAAGCTGAGAAGGAGTGTTCCCAATTACATAACCAAGTGTAGGAGAAATGGATTGAGCCCAAATGATCAATCGTACCATGTCCGTGAAAAGACCAGATCTTGTGTCACTCAAGCCTTCTCCAAATCCAGCTGTTGAAAATCCTTGACACTCCCAACTTGAAATAATGAGGTCGACAGAGCCAAGTAATTCCATATGCTTCTTCTGAATTAGTTGTATGTCAGAGGGCAAAAATGTGAAACTAGCCTTCCATGCAGTGGTTGCAAATTGTTGTGGAAATCTTATTGTGAATTCTCTCATTCTTGATGCCACCACTTGCCTTGCAATAGGATCAATGTCTACATAGAAATACCTCCGAACCACCATCCCTAACTGTAGTAGGGCTTCGAAACCTTTACCAATACCACCAAAGAGCTCTAGTAATGTAATCCCTTCCTTTGGTGGTGTCCAGGTGATTAGCTGACGAAGTAATGGCTTAATCGGTTTGCCATGGTTCTCCATGCTCTCAAAACTACACAAAGTTTTGATCAAAGGCTTGTGGGCTACTTTGAACCTTTGTAAAACCTCTGGTCCATGTTGAATGTCAGTAAGAACCACCCTCAAACTTTCAGTAGCTTGAGCGTAAACTATTTCCTCCTCATCTCCCTCTATCCATTCATGGCTAGCTTGTTAGATGTAAGAAATGGTGTGTGCTTCCTTGAGCATACAATGGTGAGCCATAGGACTATGGTTCCCATGTAAATCAAGGGGTATGTATCTTAGGTGGTGGCCATCAGTTTTCCAATCCACTCCGTAGTACGCATGTTCGAACCAGTTGTCAATTGTGAAACCTGGTGGAAACAGGGCCTCTTGCCCAATGAGCACATCATAACTTGTGACATAGGTGACTAAATATCTGACCTGTAAGCAAAGCTCTTGATCTGTACCTTCATTGAACTTAAATGCAATCAAATCCGAGCTTTCCCCAAGTACCTCCTCTACGCTCCCACTAGCGGTGCGAATCTGCCACATAGATTTCCATAGTTTGGAGTCAAGCATGCCCATCTTCTTGGCAAATTGAACTCCAAGAATCACTGGTTGGGCACCTGTGTCAAGAAGTACCACTCTAGGTGTATGTCCTCCCACTTGGATTGCTGACCTAGTATTGTCGACAATGGCAACTCCAGTGGCAATGGAAGTTCTCTCACTAGGCACCACCTTCGGAAATGAGTGAGAGACTTTGTGGAGAGAATGGCTATCCACAACACTTTTGCTAAGTAACAAATCCACAAGTGAGGTGTTTTGAATTCCCTTCTAATATGTGAATGTAGAATCAGAGGTAGGAAAGCCCACTAGTTTAGCCATGCTAGAACTAGTGACTAGATTACGAACGCCATTTGCAACATGTGAACCAATTGAATGTCTCTCCAAGGTGTTGGATGGGACCTCTGTAGCATGTGGATCAAGGATTGGTAGAGGACCTGATGTAGTGTTCAAGGTATCCTCTAAGATTGGAATTATGTCCTTGGTTCTTAGCTTCAAATCTTGAAAACTAAACAATGGTGTACTCATAAGCTTTTACACCACTTCATGCATTTGAAGTTGGCATTCCATAAGCTGATCAGTGGAAAATTATGTGTTTTCCTAATGTACATGTATTCCTGGGACACGAGAATTTGATGCCCTAACAGCTTGTGGTGTAGTAGTCTCCTCCCCCCTCGCCAACAAGGTGCGTTCTTCTTCCATGTTGAAAGGACGAAAAGATTGTGGCATGACTGCTCGAGCTCTTCTAGCCCTAGTAATAGGACTTGAACCAGATGTGAGTCCATCAGTCTGAATTACCTGCCTAGTGGCAGAAACTCTGGGTGCCACACTAGCTTCTTGTGCCGCGACATAGGAAGGGCAAAAAGAAGTAGCAACTTCTAGTGTGAGACTAGAATTGCGTGGAGTGGAAAGAACATACTCCCCAACCATGGCATCTTGTGGAAGGCCATAGAACGACCTAGGAGGTCCTTCTCGTGATCCTGAACCTTGTACAGGTTGGGCATGACTAGCTGGTTAGGAGGACTTGCCTTTTAGATTAGCAAGTTGAGCCCTTAGTGATTCGAGTTCATTTTGTAAAGTTTGAACTTGAATTGCATGGGCTTGAAGCACGTCCCTCTTATGAGCATTGTGCTCCTTCTTCTTAACATTTTTGTTGGAATTACCCTTGGTGGGCAAAGCTTGAGTGGAAGGCTGAGGTGCCTTGGCTTTTGGTTGAAGGACAACGGAAGATGTTGGTAGATTTTGCCGTTGTAATCGGAGTTGCTTCCGCTCTAGGAACTTGGCAAAACAGACAGATTCCTGATGTCCTTCTTTTCCACAATAATCATAAAAGAGATCTTCGGAAGGAATGTTGCACTCACTAGCTTTGTGGGCATGATTACCACAGTAGTTGCAAGAAGGTAGGATGGGTGTAGCCGTGTGCACCGCTTTAGTCCTTGAAGAAGAATGTGATGATCTAGTTGACGCAGCTTGTGTAGGTTGAGGCCTTGAATGTGATGGAGGCCTCATAGTACTGGCCTCATAGTGTGCATGAGCCAGTTCCAACTTTTCGGAAATGTTGTACACATCGAGCAAAGTGTACGAGTCTCCAAATTCTGCAAAGACCCGTTGCAAAACCTACGCGTGGAGTGTTAGAGTACCTTCCAACGAACGAAGATACCGGTGGGCAACTTCCAAGTTGGTGATGCTCTGGGTATCCTCCTTGAGTTTGAGAAGCCTCCTGTAAAGCATCTTGAGAGTTTCATCATTCTGCCGAGAAAAGGTGGCGAGCTACAGAAATTTTTCAGAACTTTTGACTGGAAATTCCAGCTCAAGAATTCGAAAGAATTCCCCCACTGGATCAATAAAAGCTAGCGCATCGGTGGTGGGAGGAATGTTTGTAGTAAGTGTTTCATTTAGAATTATATTAACTTAAAATAATGATCACACCTTGAAGGTTGTATAAAATTGCAAAGGTCATATAAACCTCAATAAAAATTTGTCCAATGAGTTGCAAGTTTGACCCAATTTGAAAATTACAATATGTTGGATAGATCAATATCCAACTCCTTTGCAAACTTTCCAAAAAGTGTATAGTGTATTTGTTCTCATGAACATGATACAATTTTAATAATGCCAACCCACTAACAAATTAAAATGGTATACCTCAACAACATCATTCATCAACCAACTTTTAATGTTTAAAATAAGTGGAATTAGTCATAGTCGTGAAGTTTTGACCATTTCCAATAAAGGTTTAAATCCATCATTCTCCTCAATTAACTCATCATATTGCATTATGCAATGGTTTGTGAACACCTTACAAATTCATGTAGCAAACCATGCATTAAAAAATTGTTTTTGGACTATTTTGACTTTGACATGAATTCATTTTCTACACAATTCATTGTTATAGTTGTGAAAAAAAATGTGGAATACTTATTTGTTAACTTGTTTACCTTCGTCCTCAAAATCCTTAAATCAATCACACATCAAAAACTATAAATTCAGTATTATAAAATAATTTTAATTTTAATTCCTTAGTAGAATAATTTTTTTGAATATACTACATCAAGAAAAATTATTATTACATAACCATAAAGGAATTTACAAGTCAAAAGTTTGAAAGCAAAATAAAAGACAATAGAATAAAACATCTTTGCTTATAAATTCCATATGTGCTATTGATTTCCCTTGCTTTAGGTATTGAACTAATTAGGTAATGATCAAAATTGCCTTCAAAAGATTGGTTTAACCACCATGACACCAACACTACATAGCAAATCGTTGAAACACAATATGTCAATTAGTTTAACCATGTAAAAAAAATGTCATATGTTTGGGGTAAACTCAAGTAACCCCACAACAAATGTTTATTAAAATTCAATAATTATGGTTGGATAAGCTTGCAGTTTGGTTAATATTTGGCATGTGTGAATACATAATGGCTGGTCATTGACCAACCCCTACATATTTTAGGGGGTTTTTTTTAACAAAGGATTGAATTTAAGGTGTTTTTTTTTATGTTGTCAGGCTTGGGTGTTACTTTAGTTGGGTAGTCCAAAAAATGAAAAGTATAGAAATTTTTGGGTTTTTATTTCCACATTAATTTTCAAAAGTGTATAGGTTGTGTTGAACAATATAGAATAACATCGATGGAGTTCAAGGTTATGACAAAGTTAGGGTTCAGTTCTATGAAATTGGATTTGTCTTTTTGCAACAATTTTATATTTTTTTCCTTTTGATATGTTTAATTTTATCTAGTTGACTCTATAGGTTTAGGATTGTCATGTAAAAATAAACAATCTTTAGAAAGTGGCATTTATAAATTTGTAATAGGGTTCTTAATAAACATTTTTCCTCATGGGCACAAAATGTTCCATGTCCTTTAGTACATCATATCATATCAAACTTTGTAGTTCACATTGCTCATTTACATTTCCACAAACTACCATAGACTCATTCTCCACCCTCTTTCTTATGTAAACCACACATCACCCACTAATTTCCCCCACCACTCTAAAAAGCTACATGCCACCCACTAGCTCCCCCTACTAACCATTAACCTTTCATGCAAATGTGGGGCTTCAATCCAACAATTTTCCAATCCCCCTAAGTAATGCACATGTAAAACCTTTTCCCCTTTATCAATTCTTATAGTTGTTCATGATTAGAACCCCAACTTACCCCCATCTCCCCAACACGCATGCAACTTCCACCTATAGCCTCTTGCCCCACTCGTGGGAGTCAATTTACTTATCAAAAGTTAGTTCATCATTAGTGTTTTTGTTGTGCATCCACTTCATGTAATCCAAACTTACATGATCATTTTGGCCTAATGCTTTCTTTTATTCCCACCTTGTTTAGATTAACTTGGGCTTGGGTTTTGACATTGGATGTCCTCGGGCTTTTTCATTTAAGCTTTCATCATCCTCAATTGTGTAATCACATCCCTACCACTCTATGACGTGATGTATAAGTGGCATTTCATTTTTCATTGAATACACTAGCACAAAACCTTTATGATGTGGCAATTTGACATTGTTTCTTTTGTTACCCCGATGGTGTTTTGTTTTGCTCCCTTGATTTGGGGGGGGGGCAACATGACATAAAGAAATATAGATCTAATTCAAACACTTTATAGTAGGTGATTAGGAAAACTTACCAAATTTTTTTTTACGAATCCAAGCTTTGGTGACAAGTTCAAGCTTAGTGCTTCCTCCCCAACATGATCTTCTAATTCATAAATGACTTTTTCACAGTTTAATTCATGGATGTGTAAAAAAATATTTTCAAACAATTCTCACCCCCGCACCATTTTCTTTTGCATCCATGTCCTTTGACATTAATTTAGTTTTCATCATTCTACATCTTAAATCATATGGCTTCTTCCCATTTTTCCTAGAAGACTATGAACCAAAATAAGACCTTGAATTTTCATTTGATTCCTTCAAGCTGACATTCCAATACACGTTGCATTTATTTGCAAGTGGTATTTTTTGGATGGTTTTTCACCCAAAAGATTCCACGAGTGGATTCGCACAATTGTTTCAACTTTGTTTTCATATCACACAAAATCATATTCCAAGTTGAAATGCACATGTCCTTGGGGTGGTTTGCCTTTTAGCAATGACCAAACACTTAGGTGGAGTTCATCCCATTATTATAGGGGAGGCATTGTATCGATTAACAAGTCGCATTTTATGCTTTTATTTTTTCAATGCCTTTACAAGACATTTATCCCTTCATTAATTTAGAATATAATGATGTGAAACAATGATCCATGGCATCAAGTGCACTTTAGACCTTCACCTTGATTAAGTTGTTTTCTAGTTGGATGTGGGAAATGCTTTCAATTTAGTGTCAAAAGGGGTCATCTTTCAAAAACTTCATGCAATAGGTGGTGATATCATATAAATCATTTTTTTTGTTCATGCATTTTATGCATTTGAATCTCCCATATTTTATAATCACCTTTACCATGATGGCAATGTCATAGTCATCCCATTTACCATGGGAACTTGTTGATGTGATCCCTTGGGATGGGCATTATAAGCTTTAATTCACTTTAGGGCACTACATTCTACAACTAGCCATTTTCCCTCTTATTTATTTCCATCCATTATAAAGAACATTCACATCATAGGCCCCCCTTCCATTGTATCATCTTCATATGAATTCTTTTAGACTAAATTTTGTACAATAGGTCTTTCAATCCAACCTCATAAATGTGTGGCATGGTCCCCTTCTTACTTCTCGCCTAACTTCAACACCCCATTAGAAGGAATTAAAGTTTTGGGGGTTCTGTTGGGCACTTCATCATTCATGTTATCCTTCATAAAAAATGTTTTACTAAAGGATGTCTGTCATGTGGACATTTTCGTTAGATTGGGTGATGTTCAAGTAGGTTTTGGAATCTTAATTTATTGTTTCGTGCAACAATTGTCATATTTATTATGTTGCACACCTACGTCTTCGATTTTCAATCCCTTGTTTCCTTTTACTCCTCCTTCTTTCAAATGTTTGGATCTAAGGTCAGGGTGCTTTGATAGCCTTGAAATACCTCTAGCTCATAAACATGCCTCTTTCCCAATAACTTTTGGTGGCATCGAATTCATACTAACAACTACCATGGTTGCAGCAATTTATTTAAGGAGTTTTGTAATTTCAATCATAGTTGTTAGATTTGTGGTCAACCAACATCCTTTCCTTCTTGAAGTTTTAGCGTAAATCAACAACAACACCTTCCTTGTTTAACAACATTTTCTACTGCCCCTAACACAAATATGTTTTCCTCCTTTTGAATAATTCATTAGGCAACAAATGGTTCAACTTCAAGATTCCATTTCATAATGTTTGCACCATCATACCCTTTTCAACATGTTTTCTAATAAGATATTTGAAGCCCATCATGTTTAGATTTTATCATGTTCTGGTCATGAGGTGAATGTTTGGCTTATAGCTTGACTAATTTTTTTAGCCTTTTAATTACCTTCCTTAGTTTTCTCCACAACAATTCAAACACACCTAGGATTACCACATTTTTCAATTGCAAACTTCCCCTTAATGTGTGCACACCCATCCCATCAACTATGTTGGTATCCACCTTTTACATTGCACGTATTGCAATGTGTGTGCATAAGGATTTAGGATATAGTTCATGACATTTTTGCTACCATTGTGCGAGATGTTAGTCTCATGTGGGATGAAAACAACTATATGCATTTCCCTTAGCCATGTTCAATTCCTCATGTTGACGAATCAACATTGTGTTCACCAAAAGTGAAATTCACACCTTAGCTAAAGTTGTAATCAACCCAACATGTGTGGATTTATTTTCTCAATCTTGCACAATTCAAAGATTTGTTGCTTTTGATGTAGTTCAAACCAAAAGAAGAGTTATTGTGATTGACACCCCAATGATTAACACCCCAATGATCAATTCCTTTTTTTTTAACAATTGAGATATTTGAATATCTACACAAATAGGTTGACGTGCTTTTACACGATTGTGCCAACATCATTTGGAGCTTCAAATGGCCAAAAGGCCCTACCCTTTTTGTTCTGGTTACTTTTTTACATCAAAAAATTTCAATTACATTGAGAAGGAGGCAAACATTTTCCATCTTAAGTTAGGTTGTAACAATAGGCCTAGCTACTTCCCAACCTTCACCTTTTCAAGACGGAGCCCCCATTGCCATGATTGACCTATTACAAGTGATGGAATGTTGAGATGGAGAGTTTTTGACATTAGTTTGTGCTAACTTGACATCTTTTAAATACTCCTTTGATTATAATACCTTTTGTACATTTTCTAAATCAGTAGTGTGTTTATAAATAAAAATTTGCAGGGTTTTGATGAATCTGCAAGTGGAGTGGAATCCACATATGTGGGCCTTGAGTCCATTGCAAAAGAGTGATTAAATTTTCCTTGCTCTTGTAATATGTGGCAACCATATATTTGTTCAATTAAAGATTAAAGACTTGTTGAAATTTTATTAATGTATTTGGATGGCCCATTCTAAAGGCCTTACCTTACACATTCAACCTTGTAAATTGCACAAGGTTGAAACTTTATGATATTTCATACTCCAATTTTGATTTCCAGGGTATAAAAAATGGTGGTATATATGTATTTATCATGAATATTTCATGCTTTTAATAGGAGGCTCTTTTTCAAAGCTCCATCAAAGTTTCATAAGTTCCAAACATGCTTCACACAACCTACAAATCAATAGATGTAGGGTAAAGCTCTTGCCCATAGACTTTATTGGAATAAGGGCCCATGTGGACCCGATTTTGGTAAAGCCCACAATCGAGGGCTTTATAAAACTTAAAGACTTGGGCAAGATTTTATTTATTATTATTTTTTATATGACATGCAATGGAAGAATACCCACCAAATATCACAAGGAAAAAAAAGGAAAAAGAAAGGAGGGAATGCATTTCAAAAAATGAAACACCCATAGGAATTAGCATTATGTTAACATAAAGCATGAGATTAATCATGAATTAAAATTTTGTAAATTGCAAGAAGATGATGGATGTGTAGACCACAAGGTGACCACATCCCTCTAGTTGTGGAGGCACCTTAACACTTATGCCAAGTATAAGTCCAAGGAAAGGTCATATTTTGGATAGATGACACAAAGAAGAAAATGAAGAATTCAAATTTTAAATTTAGCATGAACTAGGAAGAGAAGGAGAAAATCATATGACACAAAGGGAAGACTCCCTAAGTTCTTCACATTGCATAAGACTTGTTCAAAGAAACATAGAGAAAAAAATGAACACAAAATTTTGACTATCCCAATGTGGAGCAAACTTAAACAAGCTTTTCAATTTATCTATCCCACTTATCCATGGAAAACCTCAACGTGACAAAAGGACACAACACACATGCAAATGGGTGAATATTAGGCCCTTGAACACCAAGTGACTTATAATTGAGTAAAGCACTTGAAAAAATTTCCTAGTGTATTTGGAGGGCACCTTTTTTTTTTTTGTGATTATCCCTCTTCAAAAAGAAAAGGAATCTTATGCATACTATTTTAGGAGTGTGAGAGACCTTACGTCTGCTATTTAGGAATGACAAGAACCTTATGTTTACTTAAGGGACCTTAAACCTACAAGTAGACATAACATCTTGTCGCTCTTTAATAGTAGGTGTAAGATCTCTCTTAAGTTGACCACCTTGCAATCTATAAATGTTTAGGCTTATGATAAGGTTCACCTTGTGCTTTAAGGTGGGTAAGCCCCATGGGTGGGGATAGTTTGGGAATGCCACATTGGAGCTTTACCCTACATTTTTTGTTGCATGGTTATTTTCCACCCATTAGGTCAATCCTCCCAAAATCATGTTTGGGGCTTTGAGTTGAGCCTAGAGTTATGATGTGGTCAGATCTCGCTGACCCATTGAGTGCCCTACAAATCGAGTCCAACTAGTCTATAATACCAACCAAGATGATCACATACTAGTACTAGTGTTTTTTTTGTGTGGTGAGATTTTGCAACTTGGGGATTTTTTTTCAAAAAACAAAAAATTACATGAAAAATTCGTGACTCTAGGGATTTTTTCGCCATTTTTCAAAATAATTAAGTCAGCCACACCTAGACCTAGGCACTTCTTTGGTCTTGACTTGCAACAACACTTTTGGAAAAATGTTACAACCCACTTAGGACAATCGTCATTTAATGCTAATCAATGCTCGAGATCCTCGCCAGTGAACCTGATTGAGGAATTTGAAAAAAAAAACCCTGTCAGATACATTGCATTCAAAGAATATTCATTTACATCAGCTAAATATAAATGCACATTGGGACCAAATCCATTCTTTGGGGCTTGAATTGTCATCTATATCCTGGTTGGGATCCAATAGGGCACTTCTCAGACTAGATTCACAAAATAATTAAGATATGTCAAAGTTCTAGATAGGCAATAGAGTTATGAGTAAAGTCACACGATTCGGGGGCGAGAACGGCCAGTTTCTGCAGAATCGGGCATCAAACGCGTAACTGGGAATGAATATTTTACAAAACGAAATAACTGGGACCCAAACTAGTTTGTCCACCAATTTTGGTGTTAAACTGAGTTTCATCCTGTCTTTCCTTTTCCCTGAACTCCTCCACCACTGCTACATATATATTTTCACTGCTCCTACCTGTACAACTACTATAATTACTTTCAAACCTTGTGCATTAAATGCTGAAATTCAGCATTTCATATTGAGATTTAATAAAATTTCAGTATTTGGCAGATACCACTGAAAGAGAGGGATAGGGGGGTGAAAGAGAGGGTGAAGACAGGGTGACTTTAGGGGTGACATGTGATACTTTGTTGTAGTGTCTTGATTATTCGTGTGATCTAAAGTTTCTTGCTATTTGTGCCATTCCTTGGCTTGACAAAATTCCTTTGTGAAGTTGGGTGATTGTCATCTCCTCCAAGCACCCCAATATATCAAATTGTCTACAATCACTTATTATGCTTATTGATAAAACAAAGGGCGAACGTTCAAATTAAAATTAAGTGTTTCATTAGGTATAGGTTCTAGTTTCTGACATTAGGGGAAAAAAATAACAGCCATGATAATCAAAATGGGCCAACAATATTTTCCAAGCCTTGTAACTTCCCAAGTTTGTATCTAAGATATACTAAACTCCACTATAAGAGGTGAAGTGTCAGCATTTGATCAATCGACCGGCCACAACAATTGGTTCACATGTGACATCTATATGATCTCTTAGTGTGTACTATGCATACTTCCTATTTGTTGATTGGAAGTGATGAACATTAAATTTGAATGTGATAATTAGTGATTTTGCACCAAATACAATACCTATCTGGTATTACTCCTACACCAAAAACCCTAATTCTCACAAGTTAAATATTCAAAGCATTCTTTTGCATACAATGCCCTCCAAATCCACTACAAAATGACAATCAAGGGTTTTACATGAACATAGAGGGTGTAATTTGCTTAAGATTGGCAACCTGGCAAATGAAAGACCATCGACAACAGTTAACCAGCTATTATACAAGCTCAGCCAATTTTCGTTTCCAGTTGGGCGAAGCTCAAAGGTGACTACATTCTTCATACTTTACAGGTAGGAACTAGGAACCCATTCCATTGTGGAAATAATGGATGACACATTCTCTATGTTCCACTGTGACCCAACACATAATTGCAGGGGAAAAAAATACAAACTTGATGTTGCCTATTCATAATCTGACATTCAGCTCCCTTTCAAACAACCACCTACAAAAGACTAGAGCTCACAAACCTCATTGTCTTTGAGCATCAATTATGAGATGTATGACATGACCTTGAGCATCGGCCATGAGACGTTGAGGTTTGCACTTTACACACCAGATGACCCAGTTATCTATCTTGCTGTTCCCACAACTGCTACTCAACTGGTCTTTGTCTTGCCTATTTCTGTGTGTATGAGGAGGCGGAGCAGCTGATTGTTACAATAAAAACTCACATCCCATACAGTCATAGTGAAATCTCTGTTGGGTCAAGAACAGGAGGAATTCTGTGAGGTGCAGTCCATGCAATGAACCTAGGAACATCATCTCCGGGCATCAACACTTGCATTGTATACTCCTGCAATCTCATCACCACATCCGCATAAGAGAACCAATGGAAAAAAACAAACAAACCAAAACCACAATACTCATAACTTGACCCATTAAAAGTCAAATCACAGTCTCAAATTGTTGAAGCTAAGGGGCTTCAAATCACCATTACAGCTAGAATCCAGATTGGAACAGTTGTAGTACAGAATTGTACCTGCTGGTTACAAGTGTAAGTCAATGTAACTTTGAAAATTGTACAAAGAGGCATGGACATCACTTGGCGATGGATGGACATACATGCAGACAAAAAGTCATCAAACTGAACAAAGGGGGCATACCTGTTTCATTTTTTGAGCTTTCTGAGGGTCCATACTCCGAGAGTTAACATCTTCTGGAATACCTGATGGGTCCCCCAAAACATAATTTGACAAAGTTGATTCTGTAGGCCTGGAGCCTTGTGCCTGGTTATGTTGGAGGCGCCATCCCCAATGGTAACAGCAGGAACACAGTGCACCAACTCCAAACACCATGATAACAATTATTGCAGTTTCTAAGGTAACATGTAAGCGACTAGCATGTTGCTTTGGCACTGGTCCCATAAGAGATGGTGCCAAATCATCATGCACTGCTAAAGGTGGATTAGCCATGTGAACTACTGCCTCCTTTTTCGGTCGAAAATTGAGTGCCATTTTCTGATAGACCTTTGAAACCTTCTTAGAAACCAATCTTAGGTTTCATCAGGTCCTTACTGCTGTGAACACCCGAACCCTAAAAAAAAAACCCCACAGGCCCAGTAAATAAAATGGTTATGAGGATTTAAGGACTGAAATGGCGCATGAAATTCAGCTCACACATGCACAGAATGCATTCCAGATCAGCAGATTGAATTCAAACAATGTCTTGACAAAGAAAAGGGCATCAAAAAATTGCAAAAAAATTCAATGGTGACAAGCAACTAAAGCTTGATTAATTGTCAAAGGATTGCCTCACACTCAAAGATTTATCAATCATGTTTCAAAGACCAAATGGCACTGAATCCAAGTATTATCACTTGATTATAACTTGCTGCTATTGTTTGATGAAAAGCAAGCCAGAAGATTTCCATGTTTTCACAGCAGTGTCAATCAAATCAATACTGTGCTGTGGACACATTCAAAAACACTACAAACTTTTGAGCAAAAAGGGCCGAAAAAAGGAGAGGAGAATTCTGCTGCCAAGAGAAAGAGCCAAATATATATACATATATACCCCAATCAGAAGACGAGCCTGATGGACGATGGCAATCGTCGATCACAACAGGAAACCGTCTGAAGTAGATTCACACACACGCACACACAATACAATCAAGGTCTGATCCGCAAATGCGCAAATCACTATTTGTCAGTGTTCAGAACAAAACTAGCACACAAGGGACGGATCTCCCAGGGAAGCGAAGTGTCCACCGAGCGGCATTGTCAGAAAGGAAACCCACCAAAAAAAAAAAACAAAAACAAAAACAAAAACCGAACCGAACCCAAATCGAAGGAAAGCCCGAGATGCGCGCACACAATAATACCCTCCAAAAAAAAAGAAAACAAGAGAAAGAGGTTCACAGCGCCATTTTCATACCTCGACGATTCAACTATTGGGCTTTGGCTTCTTCAGGTTTCTTTGACAACGCTTTCTGCCACTTCTTCTACTCCCCCAAACGACGATACAGCACAGCTGATCGCTACAGCAGGCGACTGGTCACACACATCACACACACACACACACACAAATCTGAAAGCTAGGCTTTTGGAAACTCAAAGCTGCTGCTGCTGCTTGTGGTGGTGGGAAGGCAAGGGCGAGGCTTGAAGGCAGGGAAGTCGGAGAGAAAGAGAAAGCGGCTCATCAGTCAGTCAGTTAGACACAGAGAAAGAAAGAGAGAGAGAGAGAGAAAGCAAAGAAGCAGCTCAAGAAATGAGTGCAAGAAAAGGGGGGAAAAAAAAGACAGAGTGACGGCAACAGAAACGACAAAACCAAACAAATCAAAAAAACACCAAAAACAACAAAACCAAGTGCTTGCTTGCTACTTCTTCAGGCAGCTTGCAAGCTGCATCCATCCCCTCCTTCCTCCTCCTCGTTGGTATCAGCGAACACCGTCTTGCAGCAGCAGCTGCTGCTTTCCACGCACAAACACACACACGCTCTCTCTCTCTCTTTCTCTAAACTTGAGTCTACAACCCCTTGGGCCCCTGAAAAACATCTCGATTAATCCAAGACTATTATATAGTGGAGTTCTCCGTAAAGTCTCATGATTAGGGGGACCAGAACAGCCAGTTTCGACATAATAGGGCATCAAATTGAATGCGCAACTGGGAATGAAAATTTTACAAAACGAGAAATTACTAACTGGGACCCAAACTAGTTTTTCCATCAATGTTTTTTTGGGTGGTATCCTGTCTTTCCTTTTTCCCTCCTGAGCGCCTGCACTCACTGTTTCTTTCCTTTTCCTCCTGAGCGCCTGCACTCACTGTTGCTGCTGTTACATATATATACTGCTCCTACCTGTAGGACTGCTATAATTACTCTCGAACCTTGTGCATTTAATGCTGAGTTTCAACATTTCCTATTGAGATATAGTAAAATTTCCTTACTTTGCGGATACCGCTGAAAGAGGGAATATAGGGGTGAAAGCAGGCCCAAAGACAAGGTGACTTTACATGGATAACTCCAGTGTCAAATAAAAAAAAACATAATTAAATATAATTCATACTTTGTTTAGAATATTCAAGTTTTATTTATTATTCAAGATTTATTATGTCCTGACCTCTCTCTCTCTCTTCACCTTTTTTTTTCTTCTCTTGTTATGTTCGTTCTGACATGGTTCTCAATAGTTCATCATTATTTGTGTCAATCTCAAATTTGATTTTACTAAATAACATGGACATGAAAAGGCACATGTTAGTTTGCTTTTATCATGTGCCTTTTCTTTTAATATTTGTCTTTTCATATCCAAGTAAGTGGAAAGAAGAAAGTTGTAAGGGAGGCTCCTGAGGGGGGGCACCCTAGGGAGTTCCCAAACCTCAGGAGAATGCACAAGTAATGGAACCCTCCCCTTACCTAAACAACTCTCTTTTAATTTTCTTGCTTCTTTCTTGATTCCTAGAAAGAAAATGTTTACATGGGAACGTGGGAACATATAAAATTGGGGGAGCTCCCTTGGCATAATGCACAAGGGCTCTTTTGTTGAGGAAGATCCCTCAAAGTACACATAGACATAAGAAGGGAGTTTTGTTTTCGGAGTGAGATAGCTAGGCTTGGAAGAGATAGTTAATTTTTGAGAAAAAAATACAATAATAATAATAATAATGATAATACCACCATTACATTCTCCCTAGGCTTGAAAGAGATAATTAATTTTTGAAAAAACATTTCAATAATGATAATAATATAACTCCATTACATTTAGCGACTTCACTTGAAACCATAGACTTTGAATAAATAGAAACACACACACTCTATAATTACATTATAATTAACTTATAATTAATTACCTACTTAGGTTTGAGGGTTTCCTTGGTATATGAAAATTAGTTAGGATATTAAAATTATTCATCAAGTCAGGTAAACTCACTTCATGTTGAAGGCCCAATTTTGTGAGATTGGAGTTGAAATTCAAAAGGCAAGACAAAAGTGATATAAAGGAAATCAAGGGGGTCTTGAACCGGTTTTCGTGAATTTTTTTTACAAATCTCTGTATGTTTATCGAATGCTCTTTTGGAACCCCAATTTAGTTGACATTGGAGTTGAAGTTCAAAAGGTGGGACGGAAATGATATAAAGGAGATCAAGGGGGTACCAAATTGGTAGTTTGAGGTACTTTTTTTACTACGGATCTTAGTACTTTTATGGATTGTCTCTTTCTTGCATAAGAACATGGGTGAGGTTTAGGGTTTAGGGTTTATGGAAAGCTCTCTTGCTTGCTAATTGCTTGCTTAGTTTGATGGATTCTTGTGCTACAAACAATTAGTTACAATTAGTCTTGCTACCTTGGGCTCGGTGTTGATTCGCACCGGTAGTGATGATCAATTTTTAGGTAAAATATAAATGTATTTAGAAATATGATGTTCAGTTTTGAGATTGAAATTAAATGAAGATTTTTTGGCAAGAATTTCCTATTGTGTATATAATATTTTTATTCGAAAAATTCTTGATTTTTTCGGTATCATATTAGCAATGGAAATTGAATTTAATAATAAATTAAAAGTATGACATATAAATTTATCAATGTAAGATGTTTCTAAAGGTTTTATACAAAGAACTAGTTATAATCTCTCTCACTAATTACTTGCTTAGTTCAAGGGCTTTATGTGATATTAAAAAATTAGTTGCAAAAACTTATCCCTAAAAGTGTAGTGAATTTGGTGTGAGAACAACCACCTCTACTAAAACATAGAATCAAATGACAAAAGTGACATAATGAAAAAATTGAAGATTGAAAGTGCTTTTTGCTCTAAAATTGGTCCAAAAAGGAATTTGGCTTCCAAATTTATTGTTCACGTGACAAAGATTCCAACAACCTCCCTTTAGCCTTCCCTTCATTAGCTATGGCAATGATACATCCTATCAAGGAAGGAATTTACATCTATCATGGCACATCCCATGAATTTTGATGGGCAAAAAAAGTCAAAACAAAATTGTCACTATGAAAGGCTATATATATGCATTAAAAAAATTAAAAAATTCTTTATATATATATAATGAAAAGAAAAATTATAAACATGCCTATCACATGAAATTGTAACATAAATTGTTTTGACAAGAAGGTTACAATATATGCAAAATAAGAAGGGAGAAATTTTAAGTCTCAACTTCAATGTTAATCAACAATTTTTTACAATTTTTTAGAAAATATTCATTTTGGTTGGTAGGTGTAGTTTTAGGTTGGTGATCCCTTTTGGAGTCATTGAGAAATTAATAAAAGGTATTAACTTGTTCAGTAGTTGGCGTTATTATTATCAAGTTCTTTTCAATGGCATTACAAGGTGGACCACATTGTTTTCTTCCAATGATAAGATCCCAAAATTTTCCATGATGAACATGGTTGATTCATTTTATTTCTAGAATTGTTGGTAGCTTGTGTCTCAACTAGGTACAAGAGATGAAGAGACATTTTCTTTTGTAATTTGTTATCCTTTGGGCAATATAACGAAGTCTTACAACTTGAGAGTTTGTCACTATTTTTTTTGAATTCTTGTGATATATCATTAGAATTTTGAAAGAACAAAAAGAATAAAAAAATAACCTAAAATACAAAAGCGAAAATAAGCATTTGAGTTGTTCAAATTTCATAAGTGTTTTTCCATCCTACTAAAATAGTTTTCATAGAAAAAATCTTGTTGAGATTAGGTTATTGAAACCTTTGTTTAAGGTTTCTAGAACTTTGAAGTTCTACCTTGGTCATTCAGATCTCTTACATTTTTTTAAAAAAATTTATTGTTTTTAGAATCTCTCCTATACATAGAATTTATCTTTCATTTTTTATCACAAAGAATTCCACCTTGACATTTTTTATTAGTTTTTACACTAAGGCCAAGTCTCAACCCAAGTCGAAGTCTTGACTCAAATCAAAATTTCAATTCAAGGCGCTTAGAGTCCCATTATCAATGTTTTAAAGTTGTTTACTCCTAAGCCTAATCTTGATGACAATCATGACCCAATGGCTAAACAAGTTGATAATGAAGTTCACGATTTCAAAGGTCAATAATGTTTTTTTTTTGTAAGGCTAAACTAGTTGAATTTTCCAAGATTTTGAGATGTGAGTATGAAACAAAAGCTTATTCGAGTCATGACTTTTTTTTGGGGGTGTAACAATCATTAACATACAAATTGACCATTTTTTATGAACCCTTGACAAAAGGTACTTGTTGTCATGACAAACATAACCATATTTGAATAAGGATTTTTCAAAAATGTTATAAAAACTCATTTTCAATCATGTTTGAAATTGCGCACATCGATGTTCTTATGCACATGTAATTATGTGAGTTTGAAGTTGATAATATGGATCAAAAGATAATTTTAAAGATTTCTTTTAACAATAAAAATCATTGAATTGTATTGTTAGATTTGAGGTGAGTCTTGTCTTTTTTTAAAATATGGTTATGTAATTTTTTTTCAATTTAAATTCATACATATGCATTTACATTGATAGGATTGAATGTAGATAATTCTAATTTTGCACATGTTGTGATCAATTACAACAACATGAATTGTCAATCTTTTTTTTTCACATACATAAGTTGTTGAACTTGTTGAAATCTTATATGTTAACATTGGGTGAATATAACAATTATGGATCCAAACCTGTTTATAGTAGGATATGGTTTGTCTTATGAAGTTCTATACTATTGAATGTTTTTTTTTTTGGGTTGAAATCGTGTTTGAGTTCAATTTTTGTGATTTTCTTTTGCAAATCATAATTTATTCATTTCCTTCATGAATGACATAAGTTCATTTGTGTAATTTCCGTTTGGAAGGCAATTTTTTTTAATGTACCTTGTCAAATGAAGCTTAATAGTTTTTGGAGTTGCATGTCAAATGAAAGACAATTAATCAAAGTCATCTATTAGTGTGAAAGGCAATTTCAAAACTTGCTTGCCACCATGATAGACAAGGACCCTATTATTATTATTATTATTATTATTACCCCAAACATTGAAACTCCTCCATTATCTCTTTTGGTGCTCACTTTGGTTAATTTTTAAAGACACCATCTAACTTAACATGAAATGAGAAACTAAGGTTGAAATTGGAACCCTAAACTCAACTAGTGCCAAACATAACAAACTTTACATGGAACTTTTCATGTGTCATAATTCCCTACATAATTGGAGAGTTGTTTGGGAATACAAACAAATAATTAGTTACAATCTCTCTTGATAATTGATAATTGCCTGCTTTTATAACTTGAGGGGCTTCTAGGGCTACAAAAAAGTTCATTACAAACATCTCTTGTTAAATTACATGCTAAGTTTGAGGGTTTTTCTAAGGTTATAAAAAATTTAGTTACAAGTTACTTAGGTACTTACATAGCATGTTCAATTTAATCCTCGTGATGTTGGATTCTTTTTGTAGTGTGGGTTACAAAATGATTGTTTGATTTTATGAACGACCTTGAACTTTAAGAAGCTTTAGAATATTGTGAAATTGAAACTTTCTTTTCTAAATCTTAATATTGTTTGATTGTGAAGCTGAGTTTTCATAACTTGCTTTGTTTATTATTAAGTGGGTAAAATCATTAGTTGATTTCCAAGTTTGGAAATTGGGACTTGTTGAACAAGCCCCCTTTTAGGTTCTCTATTTTCTTGTGCTGCTCCAAAAGCAAGACAATTTCTGAAAACTCAAATACTTCACCACACAAAAATATAATCTTCAAAAAATCCTCCAAAAGAAACTAAAATCCTTCAAAGATATTATAACTCTATAATAACTAATCTCAAGTTTCAACACAAGCCAAAATACCATCTTTCAAAAATCCACATATAAAAATAAACCTATTATTATTACCTAGGTGCCAAAATCCCTTAAAGCTACTATATAGTCTATAATGAATCTAACAAAGCCAACAAAGTAGGATTGTGAAACATTCGCTCGTCTATGAATTTGAGAATACACATCTCCTCAAAACTCAGCTCACCCCCATACAACTTTCTTGGGGGCACTTTCTTTCACACCCAAAACCACAAATTTCGGTCCATATCAATAGATGATCCACAAAATTGGAAATTGGATCTCCAAGGTGAGTTTGCACTTGGTGTTAGGGACTCTAGTGTTGAGTTCCTTAACACCACACTAGAGTCATTTAAGATGTGAACTTGCTTATAGTGAAGATTTTATGTTAAACTAACATTCACTTAACATTAAGCTATTGCCCATTTAACATTGGGTGCCACCTAGGATGCCACCTAGATTTTCAATTAACATTGATTTGACATCAAGTGTGAATGCACCGTTCTAATGTCCATAGTCGTCCGTATGGTTTATACAAGAAAATAAATTGTTAGCCTTACAATTCTACAGTAAAAAAGAAAACTGTTAGATTTAAAAAGCCGTGGATAAATCCAACAAACGGATGATAATTGGCGTGTCCTTAGAGTCCGACCACCGACAGAATCTTGAAGACATATGTACCTACCGTGCAACTATAGTAAGACCATGGGTTTGTTTGATGGTCAGAGGATTGCGAAGGACCATGCCATGTTCAAACATTTCATGATTTTAAAAGAGTAAATTTTTTGGGTACAATGGTCTTCAAGGGGTTAACTATATTGTCCTTGCCTAGCAAGGCAAAGGATATATTGTGTTTAGATTCATTATATAGAGTATAGTAGCTTAAGGGATTTTGGCCCCCTAGGTAATAATAATAATAATAATAATAATAATAATAGGTCTATTTTTATATGAGGATTTTTGAAAAGATGATATTTTGGCTTGTGTTTAAACTTGAGAATAGTTACAGAGTTACAATATCTTGGTATTTAATTTTTTAAATCTAATTATTTACCCAGATGACCTAATTATCATCTTTAGGTAAGTTAACAACCCAGAAACACTATATATATATATATATATATAAAACAGAGAAAACCCAATAATTTTTATAAAATCTTATTTATTTATTTTTAAACCTTTAGAGTCAGTGTATATAACCAGTTGTTATCAACCAGATATTTCCACAACCTACCCTTACAGTTATTAAAAAAATGATAACCTAACTAACTGGCTTTTCATTTTTTAATAAAAAGAAACATAACCCAATGGTTAATGAAAAAAATTAATAATTGGTCAACATTGGACAAGACCTTCTTCTTATAGCTCACATCCAATGAACTTGTAGATGGTTTTGCAAAATTGCAAATATTTTGATTGGAATCACCTATTTCATAATGGATTTTGGTGTCCTATTTCAAGCATTTTGTTAGGTTTCATACAAAGAACCATCGGCTTAGGTTTTTATATCATTTCAGAATCAGAGAACCATCAGTTCCAGTTCTTTGAAAAAAAAAAAACAAAATAAAAGCAAGAGAATGGTCAGTCGTGGCTTTTGCAAAACCATTAATGAAAAACCGGCGGTTCTCATGAAAGAAGAACCAACTATGAACTGGAGGTTTTATGCCCTGTTATTTGGTTTTTAAATTTTTTTTGAGAATTGTGATTATCTACCAAAATACAGCCTTTGATTTCTTTTAGAATTTACAGGTATGAATCCTAAGAACCACCTTGATAACCTTTCGTGTCTGTCCCAATATTGGTAAATACCCGTGAACCCAAAACCCCTAAAAGCCATGGCAAGGGACAAAGCCCTAGACCCTGATGGCATAGCCATGGAGTTCTTCTTAAATATGTGAGTTAAGTGTATGACAATGTGGATTGGGATTTCTTGTTTCATTGCATGAGCAAGTTAGATATCCCAAAAAGGTTTGTAACCACAACCCAAATAAATTTTGTTTCAAGGGGGTTAATGTCAATGGAAATCTATCACATGCATTTGACATTGAAAGAGGGGTACCTCAAGAATGTTCATTGGCACCTTACTCATTTTTTCATTGTTAAAGAAACACTTAATGCAATGATCAAGAAAGACCATCAAGAAAGAAGATTGCAAGGCATAGGGCCCAAGTCCAAGAAACAACAACTCATAGCACCAACTTAATCTAGCCTACCTAATTAAATCACATGGCCTACCTAGCCTAGATACCTACCTATCTAGCCTACATAACCTACCTACCTACCTTCCTTGTCTACCTACCCATGGGCCATACATGTATGCACTTTTTGGGAGCTCTATTCAACCTCCATTCAAATTATGTTGTTGTTAGAGCATGCAACAACCCCCTACCCACGATTATTCCATTGTGCAATTTGTGATGGCCATGTCCATAGTGGGGAGTATTCATGGCTACAATTTGGGACAATTAAGCTTTGTTCATGTTCAAAGAAGAAGCAAGATGCTTAAAGGAAGAAAAAGAGTATTACCAAAAGTTTTTAGCAAAAGACAATTTGCTTTGAGTTATATTCCCACAAATGAAATAGGTCACATGATACATCATTGGATTAAGATCAAATGGCAAAATGTGGTGAAAGACATTGCATACCTCAATTTGGACCTAAGGATAAGATATTAGGACCATGACTAAAAGGATGTGATTTGTGGGAGATTGCACAACAATATGTGTTTAACTCATCACACTAAAAAAGGTTCATAGAAAAACCTTTGAAGGACCACTTGACTCAACTTCCAAAAAGTGGAAGGAACATTCCATCAAGTTCATGACAATTCCAATCCTCGCCTTAGTTGTTCATTGTACATACGAAAAGTTTTGATTTAATGTTGGAGGAATTCAAGGAGGATTATTGAGAGTTACCCTATGAAAGAGAACATATTGAAGGTGATCAACCCTAGCACTATTGGGTGTCACATAGTGGGACGTTAAGGTGTAGTTGAAAGTGCATAGTGAATTGTTATAAGATATTAACATTAGTAGTTAAGTACACATTTAAAAAATAACCATTCATGATAAATTTATGTTTGTATTCACATTATGTTTAGTGTTTTTTTTGTGTGTTTTTTTGCCAAAATGAAAATCCCATTAATGGCAAACGAATCACATAAAGGGAAAAAACAAGAAAATTTTGAAAATTTTGCCAAAAACACACAATTGTTTTTAGGGTTTGCAAGATTTGTCAACTACATCCTATTTCCATTGCTATTGTTTGTGATGGCTACGTCTTTTTTGAAGCACAAAAGTGCCCCTCATTACACCCAATTGTGTTGTCCTACCTTCGCACAAATCTTCCTTTGCAATTTTTTTTTTTTCTTTTGTTTTAATTTACAAAATATTATATTGATGAAGCACTTGATGTTGCCAACATTTTGCTAAAGGAAAAAAGGTCATTGGAAGTAATTCAACTTCAAGTGGGTCATTATTGCATACAATTTTGTACAAGTTTTGAATGGGGGGGAAAAAAAAAACAACGTTTGAAGCTTGTAGATATAAAATCTTAATATAATAATTTCATCAAATGTTTGAAGGGCATTTCAAAATCTTGTTAGATTCTATGTTTCTAATTGTTGAAATTTGGAATATGTTGCAAGTTCATGCCCTCCAAAGTTTAAGAACCGTTTTATAAAAAGGCAAGATAAAAAATCAAATGCAGGTTGTGTTGTAAAAAGCAAATTATGTTGTTTTGTTCTTTTGTGTGCATGAAGTAGTGTGTTGCATGTAAAAATCCATTTTGACTTGATGATTAACAATTTGAGGTCAATCTGGAAAAAGATCGAAATCATGGCTTGTTGATTAATAATTTGTAATCACTTTGGGAGACAACCAAAATGTTAGTGAATTAATACCACAAAACCTCCACAAAAAATGCACAAAATGTGAATTTTGGTTTAAGATTTCAAGAAAAATTCAAATCCAGGTGTTTAAGGTTCCCAATTTATTGTCCAATGTTTGAATGATGCATCATTTCATAAGTCTACACACTTTTCCTTTTTTTGCATTGTGTAGTAAGGTTTGGGCTAGGTTTAACATTAGGGTTTTTTGTGCACTTGTGTTGTTGTGTTCATCCCGAAACCCATTGATTTTATTGACCTTCTTTCTATCACTGGTTATAATTTAAGGTTTAAAAAGTTTGATCTTTTTGGTTTTTCAATCTATAAATGTTGGTGTGTGAATCCTTAAACTCGTTGATGTTCTTGAATTTCTCTCTATCACTAATTATAATCTAGGGTTTAGGGAATTTGATCAATTTAGCTCTTCAATTTGTAAATGTTGGTGAGTTCATCCTTAAACCTATTCATGTTGTTGAACTTTTTTTTGTCATTTATTATAATCTAAGGTTTATGGAACTTGATTTATTAAGTTTTCAATCTATAAATGTTGATGAATTCATCCTTACACCCACTGATGTTGTTGAATTTTTTTTTATCACTAATTATAATCTAAGGTTTAGGGAGCTTGATTTGTTCAATTTTTCATTTTGTAATTGTTGATGTGTTCATCCCTAAAAAAACTAATGTTGTTGAACTTCTATCTATCACTAATTATAATATAGGGTTTAGAGAGCTTGATCTATTTGGCTTTTAAATTTGTAAATGTCGGTGTGTTCACCACTAAAACCATTAAGTTGTTCACCTTTTCTTTTTCACTGAATACAATTTAAGGTTTAGGGACATTAATTTATTTGGCTCTTCAATTTATAAATGTTGGTGCATGTTCACCCTTAAACCCACTTATGTTGTTAACCTTTTTTCTATCATTAATTGCAACCTAGCTAGGGTCTAAGGAGTTTGATCGTTCAATTTGTAAATGTTGGTGAGTTAATCCCCAAACCCTTTAATGTTGTTGTTTTCTTTATCATTAATTGCAATGTATAGTTTAAGGTTTGGGTTAATTTGGTTCCTTCATTTGCAAGTGTCAGTGAATTCTTTCCTAATTAAACCCATTGATATTGTTGAACTTTTATATGTCACTAATTGTAATACAGGGTTTAAGGAACTTGATTTTTTCAATTCTTCAATTTGTAAATGTTGGTGTGTGGATCCTTTCCACCCCCTTCATGTGTTGAACTTTTTTTTTACTTACTTACTATAATGTAAGGTTTAAAGATATTCTCTTGATCACTTCAATTTGCAAGTGTTGGTGTTTTCATCCCTTCAACCCCTTGATGTTGTTGAATTTATTTTTATCATTAATTGCAATATAGGTTTAAGGGGCTTTTAAGTCTTGATTGCAAGTGAAATTAAACCCAACTTGTTGAAGTTTCAAATATCTCTTGATTTGTTACTTTACAATTTAATAGCTTAACATGCATTTGGTGTATGGGTGTAGTCACACAAATAGGAGCCATAGCAAGTGTAACACTTGTTTAATTTTTCACATTTAGAAGTGGTGATTTAATTTGGTGTTAAAAGTATAAGATTTTTTAATATTGTAAGGTTCCTAAATATATCATTGGAACATGTGAATTAATTTGAAAAAATCCAATGAATATCTAAGTACACATGCATATCCAATGAACTACGATTTAATTAAGAATGAATTAGAAATGAATTGAAATTTAACTATGAATTAACTAAAGGATATTTGAAAGTGAACTAAGACTTAATTGAAATTTAATTGATAATTAATTAGAAATGAATTGGAAATGAACTAATAATTAACTAGAAGCTAACTGAGAGCTAACTAATAATGAATTGAAATTAAATTAAGAGTTAGGTACACGTTAATTACAAGTCATGGATGAACATTCATATGAATGAACTCCACGATGTTGACACCCATGACACCAAAAACAATCCCCTAAACAGGTGGGTGTGGTTCATGTTATCTTGTTGGCACTCATATTTAATTCCATGTTTCCTAAATTATTAATCACATTTTTTTGTTTCTTATTGTCTAACCAAAAATACCTTACCTTTAATCATGTCAATTTCCATGTAGGTTGGTAAGCACATGAAATCATAAGTTTCATCTTTAACAACTTATTAGTATATACCTACACAAAGCAACCTAGAAAACACAAACAAATCAAATTACATTGTCAAGTTACAAATCTATATAGAGAACAACAACAATTAAGTTCAAGTATAAACAACTTCTATCTAGATCAAGGTCAATTGGTTTTTTTAAAATTGGAAGTTGGACATTGCATTTGTTATGGTGATAATTCATATATAGTTGCTAGTTATGTGTGTTCATTGCAAGTCGTTCTTTGAGCCATGGCACATGTAAAAACCCTACCAACTTTAGATTTCACCTCTTCTTTTTTAGAAGTCCAGGTGGTATTAATGTTTTAAGTTTCAAAGGTGCAGTGATGGAATTGGGATCTCAAAGCATGCAAATGGATATTCATGCATCTCATCTTTATGGATTAACCCCAATTACATCTACATGTAATCTAAGGTCTTCCAATGATTATATTACAACTAACATTGATGAACTTACATCCTCTTTTATCCTTGTTGTAAATGCATCAAAGAAAAGGAAACCTAAATGGCAAGTATTGGGGAATTTCCAATACATATGGGTTGCCAAGTTCCAATGGGCTAAGCTTGTTGTGGGGGTACATGGTAAGTTGCATTATGTGCGGTGCAAAATTTGCACTAATGTTGAAAATAAGGAAAAGATGTTGGTGCCGAAGTTGGGTGTGCTATATAAACACAATGGAAGAAGGAAGTGTAAGTGTGTTAAACATGGATAGAAGGTTGGTGGGTACTATATTAGTTCTAACAGTCAACATGCAAAAAATGAACATATTTATGGTTTTATTGGGCCAAATTTTGTGATCAACCAACTATTGAATGCAAAAAGGGTTCAAAAAATATATATATATATATATGAAACAAGGGAGGCCTTTGACCAATTATGAATGCATGCAAAGGTTTTTTGAATTTCTTAAGGTGAAGAAGATTCTAAAGATGCACTAGACTAATTCTAGTGAATGGGGATGGTGAGTTTGCATCAATTCCATTTTATAGTATATTTCTTCAATCCTAATAATTTGTTGAATTTCCTAAAATAAACCCTAATCCCATTTTGGGAAATGTTTTGACATTGCTTCAAATAATTGATGGATGTTGGCAAACATTATGCATAACATGGTGTTGGCTATAACAAAACATGTTATTCAAAAGACGAGGTTTATAGCTTTGAATTGTGATGAAGTCACAACAATGGACAATTAGAGCTGGATATTAATTCATTGCTATTTGGTTGAAAATTTCAAATGGGTTTCCATATTTTTAAATTTGCAATGGGTCATCAAAGGAGGTGGCACCAATAACTTGACTACAATGTTAATGAAATTTATGGCTACTTTTGGGGATTTATTTGACGATGATATGGCATCCAAGTTGGTTTGGTTTGCTATTGATGGTGTGACTATTTTAGGGTATGAAAATAGGGGTGATAGTGCAACTCATAAAGAAGCATGCACCATATGCCACTAGAATCCATTGCATGGCCCACATGTGTAATTTGGTCATGCAAACACTTTCACACATGTCATTGGTTGCAAAGGTCGAAGCCTTGCTACATTCCATGTATGTGTAATTGACACATGTGTTGCCCATGATGGAGGCAATGTAAACCTTTGTCTAAGATGGCCTAGGGCAAGGACACTTTTGTTTGTGATTTTGTCACCTCCATCATATTATGTATTGTTGATTTGTATTCATGGTACATAAACCCACTAAAAAGGTATGAACAAGTGATGGGCGTGTATCAAAAATGCCTTTCAATATCATCCAATTATTCTTATTTGAAACCCTTGAGGTATCACTTTCAACGATACCCGCCCATCACTAAAACCTTGATAACTAATTCTCATTTGTATGAAAACAAGATGAATGAAAACTAGATCTAGAAAAAATATTAAGATTCGAGTGAGGTAAAACCCCTTAACTAGATCAAATTCTTAAGGTACAATATACAAGGTTTAATGCACAACCATTAAACAAGGTTGTGCATTTAATGAACAAGGTTCGAAAATTAATGCACAAGGTTCGAATTAATTATAATAGTTGTAAAACTTGGAATAGTGAAAATATATGTAACAATATTGGAGGTGCTTAGGAAAAAAGGAAAGACAAGGTGAAATTCAGTTTTGTGAGACTTAAACCCCCCTTAATGTGTTTTTTAAACTTTATGGATAACTGTGATTTTTTTAATTTTAAGAAAATAATCAAATCGATAAATTGTTTACAAATTTGGTTTTATTTTTATTTGAACAAATAATAATAATTAGCTGGTGAGAATTGCCAAATGATAACTAGCTATTTTCAAATTTATGAAAATTAGTTATTATATATATATATACCTTACCTTGATGTATAAGTTAAAAATTAAAAAGAGAAAATCAAAACCTTTTATAACTTATTTTGTGAAAACCAAATCTGGCAACGAGTATTAAAAAAATATGATATTCATCAAACATTGGTATAAACAACCCTAGTTTTAGACTATCAATGACTTAGTGCACCACATTTGTGATGTTTTGCACATGGTGTGGTGGATGGAGCTTAAAAGTTAGGTTGATTATGCAACATTTAAGTTCCACAATTGTATTTATATGTTGCATAAAACATGTACTCCACTATGGGTGTTATGTTTGTGGTCACCAAGGATGATCATACAATTGTAATGTAGTATGTAAAGTACCAATGTACAAGTGCAAGTAAAAGGTTGATAAAATAATTGTCCAAGCATTTCCTTGCCCACGAATTAATGAACATAGCAGGGATAATATATCCCTAATATTGCGAGGCCCTAGATGCAAATGCCACCTTTCATGGTCACTTGGCCATCCTTAAAACAAAGTTTTGCCACCTTAAGCCAAAATCAACATAAGGTATTTTGGTTGTTAGTTTATTGTATTTAATGTTACTTGACTAGCAAGCTTCCTTTCATGTCTAACGATGAAGAAGAACAACCATGATGCTTTACATCCATTGCCTAATTTTAACCCTACAACTAAATTTGAGGACATTTGGCTTCAAATGTCATTTTGGTTACAAATTGTCAGAGAATCTAAAGCTTGTGAAGCTAACAATTATCATGGTATTGGGTGGTGTGGAGGAAGAGAAGACCTTTTCCACATTGAATTTCATAAAATCAAAGTTTTGCAATTAATTTACTACCCATTTGAACTTGGTGGTCAAAATGTTTGCACATAAATTCTATAAGTTAGAAACATTCCCCTTTTACACTACAATTCAGGAATGGGGAAGGAGAAAATATGCTATGGAAACTAATAGTTCAAGGCTTATAAATATATGACAACAATAATATGGTCAACAATGCCCATTTTTTGGGGCACAAATCTATAGTTTTTACGGTCTATAGTCTACGTTACCTTTTTAAACTACCTACCTACCTACATCTACCTACTTAGGTAGGTAGGTATGTAAGCATGGGTACCTTTTTAAACTACCTACCTAGGGAGGTAGGATAGGGAGGTAGGCATGCTAAAGGTTGGTAGTTAAATATTTTAAACTTTTTTAGGTTTAACCTTTAAGGTTAAATTCCTTTGATTATCTTATCCCAAATGGCATGTGTTTTTAAATATGAAAGTGTAGAATAAAACCATCTCATTATATAATTATTAGGATGGAAGTGAAAGACAAAACATATGGGATAAAATTTGAAGTTGCAACTTACTAAATTTTAATTAGAAAATTTATTTTTTTAATCTTTTGTCTATATTTTTAATTTTGTAAATTATATAACTAAGTAGATATGTAAGTAACTAACTACTTAACTAATTAACTAATTACTAATTAACACCTACATAATAATCAAATAAATAAATCAATAATTTATAAGGTATTAATTAATATTTCATAAATAAATAAAATTAAATAATTATTAAAAGCCAACTTATTAGTTATAAAATAGTAATTAATAGTTCATAATTTAAAATAAAATAATTAATATAATATATAATTAATAGTAAATAAAATAAAATATTAATCTAATAAATAACTAGAATATTCAGTAATAATAATAAATAACTAGAAATTAATTAACTAATTAATTAGTTATAAATTATTGATGAATAATTCCTTAAAAAACTACAATATTAACTCATTAATACTTAGGAACTAAGTAATAATCATTAAATATTAATTATAAATACAAATGATTAATTATCAAATAATAATAAAAAAATTAATTATCGATTATTTAATAAGTAGGTAAGCTAAGTTAAGTAGGTAGGTAACCTAGGCTAGATAGGTAGGTAGTCTAAGTTAGGTAAATAAATAAACATATGTAAAGAAATAGGAAATCAATTTGCTTAAACACAAATTAAATGCAACTTTATAAATACACCCATGGAAACATATCCCCATTATACTTTTAATAGAACTGAGCAAAAGTACATATACCTTTCATAAATTTCCTAATAGACTTTTTGGGGGCTATGTTGACATTTAGGTGGTGCAACTAATGAGACATATGGGCATGATTCTAAATGATAATAATTTAAAACTATAGGATGAAAAAATCGTTAATTGTAAATATAATTGTAACATAATTGCAAAACTGATGAAGAATGTAAAATAGTTGTAAAGACAATTAAAACTAATTACAAATAACAGTTAGTTACACATAGTTACAAATGCATTGGTTATATTTTGAAAGATTTTTTCTATTGAGAGTTTACAATCAATGAAATTCATGAAATAAAAAATGTAATAAATTGTAGCTGAAGGCCAGATTCTCTCAAAGTGTCAAATCAAGAACTCAATAGTGCAAGAGGTTGATAACCCTGAACTCTCAAGAGGTAAAAACATTAGTTTGACATTATAAAACTAATTCAAAAATATGAGTCAACTGGCCACTCAAAACCCTTGTGGATACATTGGAATGTAGCCAACTCCAAAGGGAAGTATAGTCATATCCAGGGTGACCTTATGTAAAAGTCATATGTTTATTGGGGGTTGGCAAACCAAAAATAATTCCTCTTATTGTAGGTGGATAAAATTCACTCTTGCCAAATGGTAGTAACTAGTAACTCAACAATTCTTAACTCAGCCTAGGAATATCACCCAGAAGTCGAAGGCACCTAATATACCATACAATTTGGCCCTTACATTACTTTGGTGTAGGATAAAGCCCTTGGCCTATGGGCCTTAGATCTTGGCCCAGGGCTTTTACCAAGCTTAAAGACTGTGTCGAATACTTATATAAAAAAAATTCCCCTCATACTTGGTACGCATCATGGGAAAGAAAGAAAAATGGCACAAGCATTTCAGAAAAACAGAATGCTCACACCTTCACACACTACAGGTCAGTACCTTAGCATGGGGGGCCCTCATGCTGAGAGCAGCCCTTGTTTGGGACTCCTGTGGGGTCCTCATTTCCGAGAACACCCTCTTTGTCGGTCCTTACCTTACCTGTGACTTCCTTGGAAGCAGTGGGTTGTGTGTAAACAAACAATTTTATTGCTTGTTGGTTGTAGAAGATGTCTATAAACTGTGTATGGTGGTGAAGAAGCATCCTAGAGCCTAGGGATTAGAGAATCCCATGTCTTTTGCCCCTGACATAATTTTAACATTGGGAAAAAGCACTACTTCAGGAAGTGGATAGATTTTCCAACTCTTGAGCCTCTCTAGCAAGAATTCAGAGTACTACTACTTAAAGCCTGTAATTATGTGCTGGAGATGGAAGCTCCTTCAAGGCAAAGAACAGGTCATTGAACAACCTGAGCTTTTGTCCAAAATTGCCTCCAGTCTTGTATGATGTGTAAAACCCTTACACATGTGTCTGTGCCTTTTCTAAGGGTGTTTGTATATTGACAAGTGCTAGAGCATCTCCAGTGATGCTCGGTATGTGACCCTGGACAGTAAAAATGGACAAAGAAAATCCAACTTATGCCGGTTTGGCTAAGGAAAATGGTTTTGGCTCCGCATAATTGCACATGTAGCCATGGCTTGTAAAAGGTGCAGCAGCGCTTTGCACCTGCAGAAAAGAGTGTACTAAATATGATCTAACTGCTACTCAGTGTTTCTGATTGGCCCATTGTAATGATTGGTCCAGGTGGTTTGCTATTAGTAGTCCCCCACTGATTTGCTGTACTAGTTTCAGTTTTATGGGTGGGGTTGCAAGAGAGTACATAACTAAACTTGGATGTGAAAAATATTTTCGCAGGGTCATGTACTGAGCACTGCTGGAGATGCTCTTAGAGTATTGGTGTAGAAAATTAATATACACAAATTTACACAGGGTCTGTGGAATAGGCTTGTGCTTGGGGATGAAAAACAAAGGAGCCTATATGGTCAATCAGGTTATTAGAATGGGAGTCTTGAATTGTTTTGAGGAGTTACCTTCAGTAAACAAACGGGCACTTAAATGTTGCAATAGCATCACAGGCTTTTTCAAGGTGCAAAGGAAAAAAATTGTGATCAATGAGATTGTTCAAATTGATGCCTTGACTTGTTGCCAAAGAGTTGCCTTAGTGATCTGGTACTAAGTATTTTCACATTGCTTGCAAATGACATGCAATTTACAAGGAGCTTTTAACAAGAATTTGGGGGTTTTGACACACGATTCTCTGATATTACCTTACCCTAAGATCACTTTTGTCATTAAATAATCCTCAAAATAGTGAAATGAAAATTTGTGGAAATATGAAGTTGACATGTTGAAAATCATCATAATTATCATAGGTTACAATCTGAATAATTTCACTAGTCATATCACAATATGATGGTAGATGATGGAATTTTTTTTTTTCAAAATTTGAAAACAAATTCATTTTTTGAAAAAAAAATTATTCATTTTGTCAATGTGGAAACTGACCCTAGGCTATGGTACTTAGAGTTTAATACTCCTCATATTAACATTAGAGTTCTGGCACATTACTTGTGCTGTTTGTTTTGAGTAAATCTAAGATTTTTGCAGGTGGAGTAAGTTAATTTTGAGCATTGTCCAAGAATGGGTTCAACTAGTGTCAGACCCCCAAACTCTGCACAAAAAAAATATTGCACTTTCTTTCTTGTTTGGCATATTTTTCTGTTATCAGGCCATTGGAGTATGAACAACCTTCAGAAGGATTGATTGGAAAACAAGCAAGCACCTTACACTTGAAAAACCGGTTGATTCCCAAAATGTACTCTTGCCATGATATTGTTGAGCTTTGTATTGCCACATTGTATTGCCATATGTTGGCCTTGCCTACCAAGGCAAGGATATTGTGTTTAGATTCATTATAGAGTATTGTAGCTTAAGGGATTTTGGCCCCTAGGTAAAATAGTAGGTCTATTTTTATATGAGGATTTTTGAAAGATGATTTTTTGGGTTTCTGTTGAAACTTGAGATTAGTTACAGAGTTATAATATCTTGTTTCTTTTACAGGATTTTTTGAAGATTACATTTTTGCATGGTGAAATGTTTGAGTTTTCATAACTCTTTCTTTTGCCTTAAGATTTTTTTTCAGTGTAAATGGCAAGGCCACAGTGTGACACACACCCCTTGTTTTCCAGCAGGGTGGATAAAGGGACAAGAAAACAAGTTTAGGGTTTAGGCTTTGAAATGTTGAAAATTTCAAAAATTATTTCTTCCAAATCAAAAAATATTGTGAAGGATAGTAGTGATGGAATATTCCAAAATTGTTGAAATTAAAATTTCAAAATTAATTAATTATTCGACTGGCAAGTGTTGAAATGGCCAAGGTACTACGGTAATAAGTTATAGTGCTTGCCTTGAAACAAACACTGGCAGAGGCCCACGTGTAGGGTATGGGTGGGATAAGTTCGTAAAGCATCTCTCCAGTGTTGTGAATACCTTACCCTAAGGTCAGTTTTGTCATTAAATAATCCTCAAAATAGTGAATTGAAATTTTTGTGAAAAATATGAAGTTGACATGTTGAAAATCATCTTAATTATCATCGGCTACACTCTGAATAATTTCACTACTCATATGAGAATATTATAGTAGATGATGGGAAAAATAATAATTTCAAATTTTTAAAAAATAATTTTTTGAAAAAAAAATTATTCGTTTCGTCAATGTGAAAACTAACTCTAGGCTACATTAGTAATATGTTTTGGATGAAGAACAGTGAAGTTTTGGCTGGTTTGGGTCAGTAAAAATGATTTTGAGCCGATATTTGTGTACATGATGCCATGCTTGCAAAAGGCATTGCACAATAGATAGGGCGTTCTTTGCAAAGGGTATTAGCCCAGGCCAAAAATGGTGTCGAACTCCTTTGGGAAGAGAAATTTTCATGCAGCCAATGGGGAGGCCTAAGCATGCACTCAAGGTGCCTTCCTTTTAAGTTTGGGGGGTCTGGGGGAAGGTTTTTTTTTCATTTTTCCTCGGTTCCCAATGTGTTCCCACTATGTTCCTTTTAAGTTCCCAATGGGTTCCCATCAGGTTTTCACTATGTTCCCCAAGTTCCCAATGTGTTCTCCAACATGTTCTCCATAGCACCTCACTTTTGTCTCATATGCTTTGGCAAAAGTTGTTTTTCTTTCACCTATATAGTGGAGGAACTCTATACTTCAAAATAGAATCTTACATTAGCCTCCATCATTTCACATTTTTCCGAGTGATGGGCCAATCAAATTGGCTCGTTGCAAAATGAAAATAAAAATTTGAACTTGGGAGGCACCTCATCTAATTAATAGGAGAGGTGAATATAACAACTGCTTTGTATTGGTCAAATAGAAGGATTAGTCCAGGTGATTTTATTTAAATAGTTTGTCTTCTTTTATTATTGTCTTATTTTTCACATTTAGGGGTGCGGCATGTGAAACAATAAGGAAGCCATCTTGAATGTGAGGAATATTGTTGAAGGCCCAAATATTGGGTATAGGTGGAGATGCTTTAAACTCTAGTTCAACCTCTATTTCTTGAACATTTAGTGTTTAATTGTTACCCCATCCTCACATATAAACTTGAAAACATGACCAATATAGAGTGAAAGACTAGTTAAATATCACCACCTAGGCCAATAACAGTGGTTGGCCAATCAAAAGAATCATATACTCTTATTGGCCCTCTTGGAGAGCATACCTTACTTACCCTAAGGTCAGTTTCATCATTAAATAATCCTCAAAATAGTGAAACAAATTTATGTGAAAATATGAAGTTGACATGTTGAAAATCTTCATAATTATGATAGGTTACACTCTAAATAATTTCATTATTCATTTGAAAATATCATAGTAGATAATGGAAAAGATAATAATTTCAAAAATTAAAAAATGAATTAATTTTTTGAAGAAAAAATTCATTTTGTCAATGTGAAAACTGACCCGACACTAATATCCTCAGCATATTAGAATATAGGTCCACCAACACCAGTAAAATGACCTTCTTGTAGTGCAATTTGGATGAATTATAACTTTCTAGTATCGGGAAATTGGGTTTGGACCTGTAAATTTGCACAAATACAAGGGATATGCAGTAAGTAGGCCCACCAAACCAAAACCATGTAAAAGAGAGCAAAGGTTTCAGACTGGACATAGTCAAGGGTATTAGGGTTAGCTGGCCAGTGACCGAACATTTAAGTGCTCATGGCAGGCTGGATGCAAGGGGAGGGTTCCATTGTTTTTGTTGTCCAAACAAAACTTGAACCCCTCTTATTGGTGCATCTGGCGCATTAAAAATTGTCAAAAAGTGAAAGAGAATTGAGAAAGTTATGGCCCCCCAAAGTAGAGGGGGTCAAGAACTCGAAAAAACAAACCCATCAAACCTTACAAAGGCCGGCTCCTGAACACTCAAAAATTCTTTGTATGTTATTCTGTTGCTATTAGAGTTTTAAAAAATTATCTGTAGAAATTCAGGCAGTGCTCCTATAGCACTTTAAATTGTGTAAAATGAATAAGAAATAAGAAAGTTATGAGGTTTGAAAGTAGGAGGGGTGAAAATGAAGAAAAATGAAAAAAAACGCGTTTTACAATTTGAATGACATTGCCCAGAGTACTCCTTATCTATATATATATGTATGTATTATTTTGCTATGCATCCTCTTGGGTACCACTTTTGTTGGGCAATTTGTCATTGTAATATCCTTGTGCATAAGGCTTGCGCCTTATTAAAGCACACTCTCCCTTATGCCCTTTGATATTAATTACGTGAGGAAATGCCCTTGGGCCAAGGGCATTTCCTACCCCATTGAAAGCACAAGCTATAAATTACTTACACCCCACCTTCATCACAATTTAGCTCTTGAGACAAGAACACAAAGCCCCATTTCACTCTCCCTAGACCAACTAGCATTTCCCTACCTCCAAAAGGTAGTCCTTAGCATGAAGCTTCAATAACTAAATTGGCATGCATGAAGGAACTCAACATGGCAATTTTTAGCCCAATAAGCATTCCCAATCTGAGAACAAGGAACGAGAATACACATACCTTGAAAGTTCTTTGTTTTTTCATACCTTCATGGCCAGTGTGAAATGATGCCTTTACTCCATTTCAGCTTTGTTGTAGGTCATAGAAAAAAGCTCAAAACCAAAATTAAAAAAAAAATACAAACCCAAACCCAAAACCAAAAAAAGAAAGATGAAATCTCAAAATCTCATTTAGGATTTAAAAATAGATAGGCGACATGATTTCTAGAGGCCGTGCTTTATTTATAGAAGCCATAGGCTACTTCACCTATTGCAATATGCAAAAGAAAGATTTAAGTTAAGGGCATTCATTAGTTTTTGACCTTGGCTTACTGCCATTGGCTTTGCATTACCAATGATAATTAATTGAAAAAGAAAAGAGTTGATTTTGTGAAAATTAAGTTTCATTTGAGTGAAAATTATATTGAGTAAATTTGCATAATGTGAGTTGAATTGAATGCAACTTAATTGAATTGAAATTCTTAAATTAAAGTGAATTGAACCAAACACTATATATATATATATATAGATAGGATTCAACAAGGTTGATGTTCACATTGAAAGTTCAATTGAATTGAATTTGGTGGAATTGAATACAAATTGATAAAATTCATTCAAATCAAATTACACTCAACCAAATTATGAAAATTCAATTTTATGAAAAGGCACATGTTAATTTGTCTTTTCATATTCATGTAAGTGGGTTGGTGAAAAGAGTGTGATAAGTTAAATAGTTATGCAATGTTTTCATACTTATTATTTGAACAACATTTAGAATTGTCATGATAATGATGATCACTAATGGATCTTATATCTATTTCACCTAAACCAATTTGAGCTCCATGCTGTTGCACACTACCAATGATTGATGATCAACTTAAATTTTTTTATAATAATATTTTCATGTGAATTTCAATAATTTGTCATTATTTGTGTCAATGTCAAATTTAATTTAAATTAATATACATTTCAAGGACATGAAAAGCTACATATTAATTTGTTTTTTCATATCCATGTTGGTGAATAGGGAAAAAGAGTGAGGTAGTTATAAAATGGAGGTAATTATGAGAAAAATTGGGAGATAGTTATTAAGAAAGTTAATAGAAAAAAAGGTAGTTATTAAGAAAGAATTGATGTAGTTACGCTTGAAAATGAGGAAGTTAGGGTTTAGGGTTTAGTTAAAATTGGCTTTGGAATGCTCCATGGATGACCATATGAATGATTCCAAAAAAATTCCCCATATACCAGTTCCAATTATTCATCATTGGAATTCTAATTATCATTGTCATTGAAATTATGAAAAAGTAATCATGAGAAGAGACTATTCCATGTGTTCATGTTTTGTAGATTGTTACTTAATTAGTAAAGTTGGTACGATTTGGTTTGGTTGTAATTGAGCTTTTGATTCAGCATTTGTTTGGATTGAAACCATTTACATGATTGTGACAAGAACCTGAATCATCAGACCTGATGTTTGAGTATAAGAATTGACCTCCATTTCAAAGCTATCTTGTTGGTACGCCAAACATTGAGATGAAAAACATAAGATGTTAAGCATGGGGAGGATACTTGCCAGGCAGTTATGATTGTTTGAACACTGGAATTTTGTAAAAGCAATATTGTGTTGCATAGCAGGTTTGGCTCAAATGTGGTGTTTCATTGAAGATGGTGTTATAGAATGTGATTGGAGTTGACTCGACATTCCCAAGAGATGTTGCATGAAAGCAATAATAGTATCTAGATACCTCACTAGAGACAATGCAACAAGAAATTTAGAATTCCCAAGGGATATCTACCCACATAATCCACAGCATCTGGATACCTCACAGAGGATGCAACAAAGAAATTAAAATATTCTCAAGAGATGTTGCATGATCATTTGAAATACCTCATAGACAATGCAACAAAGAAATTCAGAATACCCAAGAGATGCCGCATCATCAGGTCATACACTACTTTAAATATAATACCCTTCAGGTTTGAAATGACAGATGAAATGCTGCAGCAGGTATTCAGAGCTATGTGTGAGAACAACAGAAAGTGCACGGCAAGGGATAGCTTCCTCACACCAGTTTTCACAATCATTTTCCACAAATCTGTCTATCTAAAGCTCTTGCCTTATAGCTCTTGCCAAAGAGCTTGTGGCAACAGATTGTTGAATTTGTGAGCTCCCATTGTGATTCCTGTCCTCTCCAAGAGAGCTTGATCAGCAGAGGACTTCCTCCATGAGCTCGGCGGTAGTCGTGCTCGAGAGAGAGAGCTAGCTAGCTAGTCGAGTATCCTGTATTACATACTAGTCGTCATTGCCTTCATGGATGAGATCCATTGGCACCACCCTTTCTCCCACAAACGAAAGAATACAATTACCCTAAAACTGCCTTTCATGGATGTGAAACATTCAAGAGGAGCTCAGAGCTTTCATATAATCCCAAATACTTAAATCCCTGTAACGCAAATCCAGTTATAATTTAGGGACCGTTGGGAGCGAACTTGTCACCTCGATTTTGTCCCGTCGTTCAAAAGCAGTATCGAGCCTAGATTTAGCCTCGGTTACGGGCTCGGAACTAGGTGCGGGTACCACAGGCCTAGAAGACCCAGTTTCCTGTACTTGCAATTAGACTGTGACTTAGGTTCGGCAATTCCAGACCTAAATATCTCTCTGTCTCTCTCTTGGCTCGTGGGCAAGTGTGGTATTTTTTGCGTCTTCGCTGTTCGCGCGCAGTGTCTCTCGCTTCCATCTCTCTCTGTCTTTGTTTGTGTGCTTCTCTTTGTTGCTATTTTCCTGTCCATCTCTAGTGGCTATTATCCTTTGCTTCTCTCAGCTGCAGGAAATTTCTTGCGGTCGTTCTTCTCCGGGAATTTTTTCAAAAAAATTGCGATTTTTTTCGCTGCTGGAGTTTTCCTTGGTTGGACGTTCGCAGCGGCAGCAACAAGGAACTTGGCTTGTCTGGAGTTTTGTAGGTATGTCTTTCTCCTTGTACGGCTCGATGTCAATTCTCTGTTTTTCCATTTTCCGTGAACTCTGGTCTGTAATTAGCAGAAGAATCTGTCTAATGTCGTCATCCGTTGAGATGCATGCTAAGAGAGCGCTTCGTTCTAGTTTTTTGCTTGCATCTACAGTTTGCAGCTCATAAACAGATTTTCTTTCTTTACTTCTCGTTTGCGTGGTATACATTCTTGAACCTATCTCTGATCTGTATTTTATATTTTCTGCTGGTGAAAGGGTTTGAGTTCTTCCGTTCCGTTTTGTTGAACTTTCGTTCTGCATTTTGGAGGTTGCAGTTGCCAGAAAAGTTGGAATTGTACTTTGGCTCTCAGTGCAAGAGACCGGAAGAGGTTTAGTGTTTCGAGGGAGGAAAAATTTGAAAGTAGAGCGTGCTCCAGCGGCAAGATGCAGTACACGGAAGAGACAGTAAAGAGACTGTCTAGTTGTTTCCTGCAAATACTTGCTCCCACTTTAGAACCGAGGAAACAGGCAGAAAGTTTCCTGAATCGAGCTGCTGATCAACCAGGGTATGGTATCACAATCCTGCGGCTACTCTCCGACCCATCTGTGGACGAACAGGTGCGGCAAACGGCAGCTGTTAACTTCAAGAACCATGTCAAGTATCGATGGGTGAACCCCGATCCAGACTTCCCACCCCCTCTCAACTCCATTCAAGACCCTGAGAAGGATCAGATCAAGGGTCTCATTGTCAATCTCATGCTCAGCACTCCTCCTAAAATCCAGTCGCAGCTTAGTGAAGCTCTTTCCATCATGAGCCAGCATGATTTTCCAAGTAAGTGGCAAACCTTATTGCCAGAGCTTGTTGTGAGCCTCCAATCTGCAACTGACTACACTATCATCAAGGGGATTCTGCAAACCTCGAATTCCATTTTCAAGCGATTCAGATACCAATACAAGAGTAATGAGCTTTTCACTGATTTGAAGTACTGTCTTGATGGGTTCGCCGCACCTCTGCTTGAAATTTTCCTGAAGACAGGGCAGGTCATTGCTGCAAGTTCAGAGAACTTATCAATTTTGAAGCCTGCACTGGAATGCCAGCGTCTCTCCTGTCGCATTTTCTACTCCTTGAATTTCCAGGAGCTTCCTGAAGTTTTTGAAAACCACATGGCTGAGTGGATGGGTGAGTTTCACAAGTATCTCATTTACACAAATCCCCTTATTCAAGAACCAAATCATGAAAAATCCAGTATTATTGATGAACTCAAAGCGGCAATTTGTGAAAATATCAATCTTTACATGGAGAAGAATGAGGAGGAGTTTCAGGGCTACTTGGGCCAGTTTGCAACAGATGTTTGGAGTCTTCTTATGTCAGTTTCTCTGTCTACCAGCCAGGATTGGTTGGCAACCACTGCAATTAAGTTCCTCACAACTGTGAGCAAAAGTGTGCATCACAAACTCTTTAGTGAACCTGCAACCCTACAGCAGATTTCTGAGAGCATTGTAATCCCTAATGTGAGAATTCGAGATGAGGATGAAGAGCTATTTGAGATGAATTACCTGGAGTACATCAGGAGGGATGTAGAAGGCAGTGACATGGATACCAGGTAAACATTCTGTTTTCTTGATTCCCACTCTAAGGTGTCATTTTGTAGTTGTTGATGAGTGGATGGGCAGTCTGTCACCATCTGGAAACACTGGTAACTTTGATGCGAGTAGTGAATAAGCTGTCATTACTCAAAATCAGTGGGTGGCGTTTTTATATTTGTAAGACCCAACATAAGGTTTTCACATTGGAGAAGCATAATCCCTCTCTACCTGGGGAATTTACCCAGGATGTGTATTTTTTGTAGGAAGGTGTTTGTCAATTTCTTTTACTGCAGTATGATGTCTACTTGCAGCAGGGTGTTTCAGTATGATAGTGCAGAAGGCAGTGACTTCAGTGATTTGTACTAGATCTTGCCTTTACTTTACTGAATCTCATGATTTTCTGTTGCAGGAGGAGAATTGCATGCGAGCTTGTGAAAGGTTTATTGACACATTACCGTGAACAGGTTACAGCATTGTTTTCAGTGTATCTTCAGAACTTGATCCAAGAGTATGCAGCCAATCCAGCTCAGAACTGGAAAGAAAAGGATTGTGCATTATATTTGATAGTGGCATTGGCACCACGGCAGGCATCAGTGGGGGCAACTGGTACTGACCTAGTTAACATCGAACAGTTTTTTGACACTCATATAGTGCTGGAGCTGCAGGTTCAGGATGTGAATTCAAATGCCCTCTTGAAGGCTGATGCTCTGAAGTTCTTCACAATGTTCCGAAGTCAGATTCGGAAGCAATTGACTCTGGAGTTGATGCCACAGTTGATAGGATTTCTTGTTGCAGAGTCAAATGTGGTGCACTCTTATGCAGCTCTTTGCATTGAGAAACTGTTGGCACTGAAGGATGGGAAGCAGCTTCGTTATACAGCAGGTGACTTAACTCCATTTTTGCAACCACTTTTCACAAATCTCTTCAGTGCCCTCAAGCTCCCAGAATCCCAAGAGAATCCCTATATCATGAGGTGTATCATGAGAGTGTTATCTATTGCAGATGTTGGGCCTTTTGCTTCACAATGCTTGGCTGAGCTGACTCGTATTCTTGTAGAGGTGTGCAAGAATCCTTCGAACCCCAGCTTCAACCACTATCTCTTTGAAGCAGTTGCAGCCCTAGTTAAAAAGGCTTGCCAGAGGGATCCAGAGCAAGTAGCGGTTTTTGAAAATGTGTTGCTCCCTGTTTTCCAAAATGTATTGGAGCAAGATGTGACAGAGTTCGCTCCATATGTTTTTCAGATCATGGCACAGTTGATTGAGAGCCGAAGGCCTCCACTTCCTCAAAATTATATTGCATTTTTTCCTCCATTGTTGACACCCATTCTGTGGCAGCGCCAGGCCAATGTACCAGGTCTAGTGAGGCTTCTGCAGGCCTATCTCCAGAAGGCTCCACAAGAGATCAACCAAGGGAACCAGCTGCCACAAGTGCTGGGAGTATTTGAGAAGCTTATTGCCTCCAAGAACACAGATCACCAGGGATTCTTCATCCTGAACACTGTTATTGAGAATGTGAGCTTTGAAGTGCTGTCTCCTTATATGAGTCAGATCTGGACCATTCTCTTTTCCAGGCTGCAGTATCGGAGCACTGGAAAGTTCATAAAGTCACTCATCATATTTGCTTCCCTTATTGTTGTGAAGCATGGGCCTTCAAAGGTTATTGACACAATAAACTCAGTACAGCCAAATTTGTTCCTTAGTATCCTTGACAATGTCTGGTCTCCCAACCTCTCAACTATCACTGGGGAGATGGAGATCAAGCTTTGTGCTGTTGCTGCCTCCATGCTTTTTACACCATTGCTGGAAGGCTCAGCCACTCCCTACTGTGGCAAACTTCTGAATAATGTTATCACACTTTTGGTAAAACCAGAGGACGAAAGAATTGATGAAGAGCAAGATGTTCCAGACTTAGATGAGATGGTTGGCTACACTGCTGTTTATGCACAGCTGCACAATTCTTCAAAGACAGAGGATGACCCCTTGAAAGATGTTAAGGACCCAAAAGAGTTTCTTGCAAAGATATTGGGTGGAGTTTCTTTACAACAGCCTGGGAAGTTGCCCTCCATAGTCCAGGGTCTGGAATCCTCAAACCAGACTGCATTGGCACAATTATGCAGCACTTTTAGAATGTCCATTGTATAGAACTACTGATTATCATTGTATTTGTTTCCTACCTCACAAAGCAGGGAAGGAAAAAAACAAAATTTGCATGATCCTCTAGTCTACTTGTCAATCCACTACTGTCGGCTTCTTTCTTTCTCTTGGTCTCTGTCCATATTGGCATGAGTTTAGTGTCAAGCAATGTCAGCCAATCTGTTGCAACTCTGCAGACAGGAAACCCTTCGTTTCTTATTGTGTACTAGAAGCTGCAAGTAGCTTAGACATGCCAAATGGGCTGCATAGAGGGTTTATTTTTTGTTCCCCTGCCAGATGGTGATATTTTGAGCTTCAAAGTGAAGCCTTTGGAAAGGGTGGGTATTGGGGTGGGATCTGGACATCAAGAATAAAGACAACACTTACATCCAGTGCTGAGCATTGGATGGCAATCTTTCCAGCTCTTCTTGCCTGTTTTACTGGCTCTTTGGTTTTGCATCATAAACTTTGGAGAGAAAGGTGGGACTCAATCAATGATATTTATTTATCTGGTTTCTTTTCATCTTTTAACAGCTGTGGTTGATGAATGTGACCGACCATTGGGTCTTTGATATCAGGAAACACTCTGCTGAGTAGGTCAAAATGGTGCTGTGATGTTTATCTGCTTGTGTGCTATTGACTCTATCTCATCATTCTTTTAAATTTGTCTCACTCTGAACTGCAGGTGTTCAATCCTCCACAAGACATTAGTGCAAGTGATTCAGGAGACGTATATGAGCGATGGAGACAGTCATGTATGTAGTCTACTCTTTGCAGAGTATGCTGATATCACACTTTTGTGTCCACTGTAAATGAAACTCTTAATGCATTTTGGAATAATTTGTGTTTACAAAGCATCTCTTATGTGTTGACTCTCATAGCATATACAGGGCAAAGGAACTTCTGAGTTCAGCAATAGAACAGGATTGTATTGTATTGTTATCCTGGGTTTCTTGATAACATGTTATCTCTGAAGCAGTGTCGGAAGGCTATAGTTTACTTGTAGGTATCTGAACATATCAAGTTCAAGGCAAGGTTTGCAGCACCTTGTTTCATTTAAAGCTACTTGAATGTTGTTGTTTACATCTTCTGTGTTCCATGGTTACATAATTCAACATGCAACCTCCCATTTGTTGGCTTTGCCTGTAAGGGAGAGTCTATGTAGTTTTCATTCAGTTGCACACTTCGAGGAATCTTCTGAACTGTGAGTTCATTTTCTATTTGAGGAGGTGGCCTATGGTTTCTGCATAAAAGCATGGCCTCTGGTGAGGCCTCATTGCCTGTTTGTATTTGAGATCCTAAGCAAGATATCTCGAGGCCCAATTCATGCCGATTCTCCTCAAACCCTAGACTTGAACTCTGAAGCTCGATCTCCCTGCCTTTCAACAGAAATGATACGATGAGGAGGTCTTCTTTGCTGTTGTCATGGTTGCAGAGTACCCAAGGAGCTTTATGATGATGTCTTTGAGGGTTTTCAGGGAGGCAAGCAGTTCTTCAAGACCTCCTTGCAAGAGGTAATAATCTGAACTTCATATGATTATAACTATGCATGGAATACTTGTTCTGCTTGACAGAAAGTTGGGATTTGAGTGGTGATGCTGACTGGTGACAGTTTTGTGACTGTTGTGCATGCACATAAGAAGGTAAGTTTTTCTTTTTGATTTATCTTATAGATTTTGCAAAGTCCTATAACACTGCATCTGATAAAATTGGAGTGTCCTGTTGGCAGAAATTATCAGGTAAATCACTCTTTTGTATTGTTCTTCCTATACAGACCATTTCATGAACTGACAATGAAATATGTGGGCATCTGCTTTCATCTCAAAGGTGAACTTTGTGCATGTTTTGGATACCTTTTGTACAGGTTAATTGACTGTCCAACATACACAGAACCCATGTTCTTGTAAAAACATAACAATGATCAAAATTTCACAAAAAATATGACTGTTAATTGAACCTTTCAAAATTAAAAAAATAGTTCATATAACAATAAAAATGTTCAATTGATGAATGGAAATAACTTAGAGCAAAAAACTAATAGGCAAGTAATTGTGTACACACTAATATGTGCATTTATTTACATGTGTTTCTCATTTTTTTGTTGTGGTAAGGATGTTGAAGTTGATGCCTCAATAGGTGAACTAGATGTCATGACTGGTTTTTCTTTCTCTGCATGCTTTTGTTCAGTTTCCCTAAAAGAGTAGAGGCTTTGCTCAAAGGATAGATCTGATTACATCGCCATGTTAGAAATGCCAAAACCATGATAAAATTTGTTCATTTGAAATGGAGCAAGGTCTCTTGTGACTAATTCCTTCAGCATTTTTTTTCGCCTGCCAATTTGTGAAGGTATCTTCAACCACCTACTCTGGGATGTAGATACTCAGGGTTCCTTTTCTTAGCAGTTCTACCCTAAGAGAGCTTCTAACGGCTGTGCAACAGAGATGTTGCACATTGTCAACTTCAGTTTTGTTTCACTGAATCCGCACAATAAGACTCTCTTATGACAATAGTTACTGGTTTTTTTACATTTATGTGGATTTGGTTGTGTAATTTCACATTCTAGGTATACAGTTCATACCAACATTATGTCATTGTTATTAATTTCATATTGCAATCTTAAACTTTTTGTGATTGGTTCTGCAAGGAAGAAACTTTGAATAGTTTTTAGTTTTCATTAGCAAGTTTATGTGTACATAGGCACTCTCTCATGCTCATTTTAAAGCTTCTCATACAATACAATGTCATAAATCTACTCTTTGTGCATCCTCTCTAAGAGCATGCCCACCAACAACAACAAAATGCCATGTACAGTACTCTTTGGATGAAGATCTGAAATCAAACATTGTGAAACTGCATGATGTTTATAAAAGTGCACATGCTAGTAGGGTCCTCCAAGAGCACCAATACAAGGAGATGACTGTTTTTTATTGACCAATTTTAGTGATTGGCTCACGCAATCAGCCTTAAATAGTCAATCACTTTGTGCAGTTCATTTTTCTAGGTTTATGAATGAGGATGGGGGAGAAAACTAACACTGCAAGTTGAATATGCTAAATACTATAAGAGGCTCAAATGAGCAATGCAACTGAGCATGCAGTAACTCTCAAAGTTGTCATGTGTACTTTATTTCGAGCAACACAAGAAAATACTTTTTTTTATACTACAGAGCACAAGTCTTTGGAAACACTAGTGCAATCCTTTCACACAAGAATACTTTTCTCAATTGTCTGACTCACACCAAACATTGTAAGGACTGCAATTGTGTTTCTCTTAGTCTTTTGCTCATCGATTCTCAGTCTGCAGGGGCACCAGAAACTAGCCAATTGAGCCGATATCATCCAAGTTTGTTAGTTCATACATTCTCATCCAATATGTTAACAAACCTCTTTAGAGGTTACATGTTACCCTTAGGTATCTCACCTCATTTTTAAGGGTTGCACCCTTTAGGCCCTCTAAAAGAACACCCTTTGACCTACTATATATAATGACACTTATTTTAATGTAAAAATGAAATCAAAATATGTTTCTTTTCTCACATAAAGTGTACTCTCTCATCTCTCAATGAATTTAGTGTAGATTAGTTCATTGCTTAGATTTCTTCACATAGCCAAGCCCCATTCATGCACATGTTTTGCATTGCAAATTATATGAAGCATACTTTCTCTTTGTAGAAGTATGTAAATTTTTTCCTAGTTTTTCACAGCCTGGTTGAGGGAACAACGGTTGAAAATTCCTTATACCCAAGGTTTTGAATATGGTAGCCTTGGGTAGCCTCGGGTCTAGGGAGTTTACAACCATTGCACCCTCAATGGGTAGACTTACTTTCAACAAAACACACAATGGCCTGCTTTTGTGCAGAAGCAAATCTCGACCAGAAGAATCATGTGATAATTTAGGGAGCAATTGGGAGAGCCTTGTTTTGTCTCAAGAAGTCAAGGGTGGGGTGGTCAGATGGGAACCCTCTCAACCCTAAGAGTTGCAACAAGGAAGTCTGATTGTAGTAGTAACCTTGAGATTGGAAATATGTAAGCACAAAAGTCATTCACCAACATATGAAGGATGCAAAGTTTCTACAAGCCAGTGTTAGGTGCCAGCGAATACCAAACTAATCTAAAGTTCTCTAAACTGTAAATAACCAAAAATTGCTCTAAAAAAATTGCCATAAAATCAAAATCTGAGTAAAAAATATGTCCCAAAAACATCAATTTTTTTTTTTCATTTTGGGTGAAAATTTCCCCAGAAAACGAAATAGGGAAATACGCCACAGAAATATAAACAAAATTTTGCACATAAAAGAAAAGGTTGCATGGTTGGGATTCAAGTCCCTTAGTAAGAGCATTGTTGTGATTCGAGTCTCTCCTCTCTCTCTCTCTCTCTCTCATTCAAGTTCTTCAATCTGAGAGGATTGCTGCTCCACTTAATTTGAGATAAAGCTATGAGGATTTAAAGCTACCTGCATTTCCTTCACGAAGATAGAATTTGTAGTCACCAGTCGTGAATAATTTAGGCCCATCTCAATCTGTTGAGAACTATAAAGGCTTAGAAGCATCCAAGCTGATGCTGTTGTCCAAAAACAAAACAAAACAAAAGTGTCAAAACAAATCCCACATTCTACACAAAGTGTCAAAAACAAATTCCACATTCCACAGATTCAGTACTCATTCAACCCTTATTAAGGACATTGTTATGATTCCAGGGGTCCCATAAAGTGCGATTCCGAGGTTGGCGTTATGCTGCCAGGAGGTGGGTTGTGCGCACTAGGCATAGCTAGAGAGTCCCAAGCCATCGTAAAGGTCGCAGTTTGGTTCCCTTGCACGTCGTCGTCGTCCTCGCAGAACGTCTCAAAGGCCGGCCACAGCCACAACGACGCCAGGTCTTCAGGATTGGCTACGAAAGACTCAAGAGCTCCCGGGTCATCGTGGTCTTCATCAGAGTCTGCGATCGAGAAATCCACATCGAAATTTTGCATAGACAATACTTCAGTGGAAGAAGAAGCTGAAGCCGTCGGAGATGATGTCCCAGAGGACATCAAAGCAGAATTCTCATAGTCTGGCGTAATTCCTTCGTGTAAGTCTCGCTTGCGAGTTGGAGCGCGAATGCGAGGTGAAGCGCAAATACTACTATTGTGAGGCGAATTTGGGGATTCGGAGATCGGTTTCCGGTCTGGGACTTCACGGATATCGTTTGCATACTTGTGTACCATTCTCTTAAGGAAGCTCTTAAACTCTTCCGTCTCCGGTGCTTCCTCGAACTCCGGAGGGGCACGCTCAAAAAACCCTTGGCTATACACGAGATGGTGTGGCGTTTCACCAGAGAAATGCAAAACGGCATCGATGGCACGCTTCACTTTCTCGAGTGTGGGAAATGATCCAACCCAAATTCTGTTGCCACCGATCCATCCAGGCACTTGGACACGCACTTCTGCACAGTAGCTCTTTCTCTGCTCCGTCGGCCAGCGGATTCCGAGATGACCAAATCTCTCTGGAGCAACGGTTCGCGCAGGCCGCAAGTACTGAACTCCTTGATCTCCCAATGACTCCTCCCTACAAAAGAAAAGAAGAGAAAAGAAAAGAAAAAAATCCGAAAACAACATTCACGTTACATTTTCCTTGAGTTCCTCCCCAAAGAAACAAAGACCCAAAAAAAGAAAAAGGCCCCAAGTTCAAAACTTGAGCGATGGACTACCCAAAACTAGCAACACCCAAATCGCCTAAATTCACGAATAGTACAAATCAAAACCTCAGCGAGAGACTTGAATGGTGGTTTGAGACTCTCGCTGCTGCTGCTTCGGTCGCCGCCATTTCTCCGGTTGTCCCCAACTCCGATTCCGCTGCTGTCGCCGCCATTTCTCGGGCTCCCCCCAACTCCGATTCCGGTTTGGAATCCAGCACTATAGCTTGCTTCTCAAAACTACTACTGAATTCTCTACCCCTTGTATCACATGTAACTCCGATTCCAGTTTGGAATCCAGCACTACAGCTTACTTGTGAAAATTACTACTGAATTCTCTACCCCTTGTATCAAATGTAATTTCGATTCTGGTCTGGAATCAAGCACTATAGCTTGCTTGTGAAAACTACTCCTGAATTCTCTATCCCTGGAATTACATGTAACATTCCCAGTCTTCCTTCTTCCCTTGGTGCCAAGCTCAATCTTGTTTCTTCTGCGGCTTAGGCAGACACATACACACACATATATACTACCCAGACAGTTTTGGACCTTTTTTAGCCTTTTTTTTTTTTGGGTTTCTTTTTTCTTTTTGGATTAGCCAATCTACTGCTGGTGTCTTAAAGAGCGGGCTCTCCTTGGAATTTGGGCCAGTCAGTGTTCTGTTTTGTGGCGAAATTTCGTCACTTGAAGACAAAACCAAATGGGAAGGGCCCAAAGGATTTTTTGGGGGGAAAAGAGTTGCACAAATTGATGAAGGAAAAAAGGTTCTCAAATTGACATATTTAGACATTAGTTCCTAGCTTCTTCTTGTCCGAACATAATGCATTTCCTAACATTTTCTACTTACATCTCTGATGTCCTCCTGTAGCCAAATTTGGTTAAATCCTCTTGTCTATGGTTGCCAGGCTTCAGCCCACCTACATCAACAAAATTGGAAAAAAGGTAAAACCCTGTGACTATCCTGCCATTTTCCTTCCTTTTTCTCCCCAATTTCATGATGTAGCCAAAATAGTGGGGATCGTCCATATGAAGACTTAGCTAAATTTGGTTACAAATGAGAAAGGAGATTATTGTTCACCTAACACGAAAAGAAATATAAATCAATTTGAAACACCCTTGTAAGTTCTACACTATTGCCTACTCTGCTGGAAATTCATTATTTTAAAGCTTGGAGAACAACTGAATTTTTTTTATTGTAAAAAGACATAAGCTAGTAAAATTTGGCCAGAGACAAAAACCAAAGCTCTATGGCCCCACTAACAGTAAATGGTTGGTTAGTTTTTTTCATATTATATGTGGGTGTGTGTGCATTGTTTGCACTGGTGCCACAGTTGCACTAGGACAAAGGGGTGAACATGGATTTAACCTGAATTATATGTGCATGGGTGTATCATTGGGTCATCCTTTGCCTTGGCCACAGTGAACCAGCACCCACCAGTGCACTATCCACTGGATGCTCATTATTACTCAGTTGTGGATGAACCTCAACTGAGTTAATATTTGGTGTCACCTCGGTAACCAAATAAGAAATAGGTCTCATACATAGGTAGCAAGGTAGGAAAATAGTAAGTAGATGGTTTATACATATGTAAGGGCTGTTTTTACTACCTACCTACTAACAACCTGCTTGTGGGTTGTCAGTAGGTAGGTAGTAAAAAACAGCTACTGAGCTAACCAGCATGCTTATTTCCAGACCATTTACTACCATTCATCCTTCATGGTGCACCAGTGGGTGCTGGTTCACTATGGCCCTTTTGCCTCTTTCTTGTGACACCACTCGCCTGAGGATGGAGAGGCTCGTAGAGCTAGTGTTTTGGTGTAAACCTCTGGGTGAATCATTGGGCCACCAATCATCTCTCTCTCCTCTGGCCATGCTCAGCCTAGGAGAGAGAAGCTCGTAGAGGCTCCTGTGTAGGTCTAAGACTACCCGGTGTATCATTGGGTCACCCTTTGCCATCCTTTGGCTCTCTCCTCTGGGAACATCACATGTCCATTGTGCGTCGGAAAGTATGTCAGCTAGCAAAGGAGGAAATTTTAAAGTGTATTCCATACATGCAAACAATTTTGGGCCATACATTGTCGATTCATTTTCAAAGATTCCTTTTCTGTATTCCAATGCTGAATTGGGATGAGAATAAGTAAGACTAATATTGTTGGTTCCTCCATAGTTCCTCAAGGTTTCTTTCTTTGTTTGGCCAGCCGAAGAGGAACTTGAAGTCTGTGGCAAAGGCATTTTCGGAGAGTTTCCCAAGAATGGGAAAGTGGATAAGTGTGATTGGAGCAGGAATCCAAACTTGCTGTGGCTGTTTCGTTAGTGGGTGTTGAATAAATTTTTATGCTTTTGAAATCATCCCTTATAGCTCTAATTTGAAAGGAATGAACAGGACAAGATCATCCTCCATTTAACTTTGATGCCTTTTTTACACATCACCTGCTTATCTTATTGCTTGCATTTAAAAAAATGAAAAGACAAAGTGTAAGAGGATTGCTTGCATTTTAAAAAATGAAAAGACAAAGTGTAAGAAGACTGTCTGAGAGATCAGTGCTAATTGAAAAAACAACCTCCCTGAGATTGTTTTTTTATGAGCACTAATCTCATCTGCAAACATTCTAGGCCAACGACATCTACACTTAGCAATTAGTGCTCATTTTCACTTATCTCATTAATTCTAATCTCTGTTTAAATAAGCACAGGTTTGACACTCACTATTGTTAACGCAAACACTAAACAATAGCAACTAGTAAAATGTGACATCAGGTTCGACATAATTATAATATGATATAATATAGTGCCTAGCAAGAAAAAAATTCAGTTTTTTTTCATTGTATTTGCACAATGACTAATGTTTGAAAATTTATTTTTCTTACATTATTTTGAAAGGAAAAAAAACTAATGCAAAACTTAAAATTGCCCTTGCAATCCAAAATCCAAGGTTGAAACTTTTTTTTGAATTAAAAAAAAGTTAATTGCCCAAAGGAAAAGGAGATCGAGTTATTTCAAGGGGACAACCATGTTCCCTTGAGGAGTAAAGGATTGCTTTGGGGGACAACTATGTTCCCAAGGGAACAAAGGTTTAAATTATTATGAGGAACAACAATGTTTCAAAAGGAACAAAGGTTTAAATTGTTTTGAAGAGCAACCATGTTCTCAAAGGAGCAACAGGCTTAAGTTGTCTTTAAGAACAACCATGTTTTCGGGGAGAAAATGGGTTTAAGTTGTTTTCCCAAGAATAAACATGTTCCCAAGGAACAAGGGCTTAAATTGTTTTGGGGAGCAACTATGTTCCCAAGGGAAAAAATGAATTTAAAACATTCCCCGAAACAATTTAAGGTTTAGGGACATGGTTATTCTCCAATGCAATTTAACCCTTTTATTTATCAAGATAACAAGGTTCTTCCCCAAGGGTAACCATGTGCCTAAGGGAACAAGGGAGTAACTTCTTTGAGGAACAAAAAAAGTTCCTTAAGGAGCAAATGAAGTTCTTAAAAAAACAACTTTCATTAGGAGTAAGAGAAGTTCCCTAGGGAGTAATGAACTTTCCTCGAATAAGGGCCCAAATTCTCTATAAAAACATATGTTTTGAATTTTTTTTGCAACCATAATCACCTCATGTTCCTATTATATATGCTTATGACTATCATTGGAAAGGTTTCAAGGAAAATTACAACTTTGCAGTTGAAAACATTTCAACTATAATTCATATGAAAATGTTACAATCACATAAAATTTTCATCACATTTGTTCCCCAAGGAACATGGTTGCTCCCCTAAGCAAGTTAAGCTTTTTTTCCTTGAAGCACATGCTTGGCCCCGGGGAGTTTTTCATGTCACCTAAGGAGAAAGGACCTAAGTTGCCATGGGAAGCAATATGTCCTTCAAGGAAACAAAATTTATGGTGCTTAGGGGAGCATCAATGTCCCCTAGAGAGAAAGGGACTTAAGGTGACTAAAGAATAACCATATCTTTGGCGTAACTTTTTCATATGAATTCTGATCAAAGTGCATTCAACTATAAAGTTGTATCATTCTTTTAGATCTTTTAATGATAGGTCACAAGAATATATAAAAACAAATATGAGATGATGATAATTATAAAAAAATTAAAAATATAATTTCCCTTGAGGAGCAAACTTTTCAATCGGGAGCAATTTTGACTTTCCCTGGACAAATGTCAAATCCAATGCTACATTTAACTTGTTGCTACTATTTAGTGTCAATTATTGAACCTAGATGCTTGGTGTTTACTTCAACTTTTGTTGTTTACTTTAAAATCTCTCCATTGTGCTATAGCCAGATGAGGCTGAAACATCCATGACAATTTCTGGGTGCCAAATCAATCATGCTTTAAACCTTCACAGGTAATTTCGAAGGCCCAAAATAGCATTACTATAGTCAACAATTACCAAGTTGCAATATTTTCTTCCTGGTTCCATTTTGTCAACCATCAACTGATCGCCTGGTCAATCAGATTACCCGTGAAGTACCCGGAATGACATGAAAATTCAACAACAATCACAAATACACCTTTTCTCCGGTTCCTAATTTTTCAACTAGAGAGAGAGAGAGAGAGAGAGGACTAGAGACAATTGTCAATCAGTAGAGTCTCTTTGCCTTGCAGCTACTGGGACCCCCCCCATAAGGCAGCAAACAATATTATTACACATACCATATAGTACAGGGGTGGCTTCAGCACATTCCGCAAATAATATATTACACATACTATATAGTAAAGTGGTGGCTTCAGCACATTTCGCGAATAATACATTACACATACTATATAGTAAAGCAGTGGCACATTTTGCGAATAATACATTACACGTACTATATAGTAAAGCGGTGGCTTCAGTACGTTTCTTCTGTCCTCAAGTAATCTATTAAATTCGAAGATTGCATTTCCAAAAAGTAAAATCCTCCAGCATGTTTCACAAGAATCTTCAATGTCCTTCCCTTAAAAATCTGTCTTTCAGGAAAGAAGTTGTTGAAAATTTCAGCATTTCTGAATAGAATATAATTTGTGTTGAAGCCTCCAAGGTACAACGATATTAGGATATGAAACACTCCCCAATCTTTGGGGAAAAATGAACTCGTTGACAGTAACAAGTGGTGAACATTCCTCCAAAGAGAGGAGCAAATGAAAACTCCATCATTCCGTAATCTCTGGGGAGTAAAGGCAAAAAATGGGTTTTGGATGATAGCAAAGAGGTGTCACTGCAACCGACCACTTTGGTGAATACCCAAACCTGAATGAATTGGGGTATTAATCCAGGTCAAAAATGGTGATGAACACAATTAGAATTAGTAAGCCTTCTTCACAACCAATGAGGTGTGTGCACCAAGAGGACTTGGTTTTTTCTTTTTGGAGGAATGAGGGGAAGGCGAAGAGAGGGCTCAAGGGAGTAAAGAATTCATATTAGGTTTTTGTGGGTTTTGTATGAAGGAGGGGGGTTGTGAGGCTGACAAACAAATTTTCAATTTTGTATTCTTAGTTAACTAACACTTGTCTCGTGCAAAAACATTGTGCAATTTTGGTAAGTAGAGTAAACATGCCCCCCACTGAACACTAGCCTATCACCAAACACTTTGGCAGATCTTTCTCAATTCTTCTCCATTTTGAGTGATTTAAAACATTATATGAGCACCTTCTCAAGCTCTACCAATCATCTTTGAAATGCTATGCCAAAGAAGCAGCCAAAAAAGAGCAGTAAAAAAAATATGTTTTTTTGAATTGCAAAATGCATTTTCTTTTTTCTTCATTTTGATCCCTCCTACTTCATCAGTGTATCACTTTTCTCATTTTTATTTTTTTCAAATTAAGTGATTTAAACTCCTCTGAAATCGCCATCTTAAGCTATACAAATCATTTTGTAACTCTAAAGGCAATATTGTAATATTTAAGAAGGGGAGAGGGGGGGGTGAGGTTGAGGTTTAAAAAATAAAAATAAAAATTCCTGGGTTGTTTCCAATGGGGGAGGTTTTTTCAGTTTCATATAATCAAGAAGAGGGTTGCACATGCAATAGTGCACTAGTGTTTGTTAGCGCTCTCAATTGTCACATGCAACAATATATTAATATTTGTTGCCACTCTCACTCAGCATTGCAATAGAAACTTTTGTATTAGAGAGCCCCCCAAAAGTGTGAGCTTTTTAAAATAAGTAACATAGTTCATAAGCAATTTATTATTTCTATAGCTCTTATATGCTAAGGAGGGTTTTTTCTTTCTTTCTTTGGGGAAGAGCAAAAGGGGTGTGAAGGTTTTGCTAGTAGAAATTTTTGTTTGCATTCACTTCACATTGCAATAAGATAGTTTTGTATTGGGGGGGCCCATCTAATTTTTTTTTTATTCCATGCAAATGATTGACTATGAATGAAAACTTCCAAAGTTTGGAGGTCCTCAATACAAAAAAATTGTCTTTTACAAAGTGAAGTGAGAGTGAAAGCAAACCAAAAAATTCAATAGCAAAACCTCCACACCCCTTTCCCTCACCCTAAAGGAAAGGAAAGAAAAGAAAAACCCTCCTTAGCTTATAAGAGATTAAAAAAGAATAAATTGTTTATGAACTGTGGTACTTATTCAAAAACCCACAGTTTGTGGGTTGGGCGGGGGGAGGGGTGGGGGTGGTGTCTATTTCCACCACGTTCCCAAGGTGTTCCCATTATGTTCCCAATGTGTTCCTTAAGACATTCCCCCATAGCATTTTGTTTTTTATACCATATTGATTGGCCATGGTTACATAATTTGTAAAAGCAGGGAGGGTGGGGGTGAGCAGGGAGGGGGCAAAGGGAAGCATGACTAAGCAGAGCCAAGCATATTTAGGCTTCTACTTTTGGGAATGGCCCATGTTATGAAAATATTGGTGATAGGCCAATCAAATGGCTCTTTCAAAAAATAAAAATAATTGAGAGTGGACCTCTTAGGCTCTTACTAATTAAGTCCTTCATTCCCAATGTGTTCGCACTATGTTCCCACCAAGTTCCCAATGGGTTCCCATCAGGTTCCCAATAAGTACCCCCAGTTTATAATGGGTGTATCAGCCCAGGCCAAAAATGGTGACACAGTTTTGGAAATAGAAATTTCATGCAGCCAATGGGAAGGTTCACGAGGCACTCAAAGTGCCTTGTTTTTTTTTCTTTAAGTTTGGGGGGAGGGGGGGGGTATTTTTTTCTTTTTTTCCTTTCTTCCTAGCATGTTCCTTAGGTTCCCAAATGTGTTCCCCAAGGGTGTTCCCAATAGCACCTTGCTTTAATCACATACTAGTGTGAACCCCGTGCATAATGCATAGGTGTGTTATTTCAACAATGTTTGGTTGATGTTTTTGGTTTTTTAAAAAAACTTTTCTTTTCAAACAACCGTTGGTCCCC
>Ga0116231_10000967_pt1 | contig 56037 bp, 33 predicted proteins | sample S1TSphgellanicum_2_FD_89695 | JGI IMG/M metagenome (GOLD analysis project Ga0116231, IMG submission 89695) | Host-associated microbial communities from peat moss isolated from Minnesota, USA - S1T2_Fd - Sphagnum magellanicum MG | ecosystem: Host-associated > Plants > Peat moss > Unclassified...
GAAATTCCATTTTCATATCATCTTGAGACATTGGGGTTCAACAATCAAAATCTGGTTTGAGATGTGAAACTGTTGAGTACTAACAATGCAACAACTTCAAACACCAGGTGCAATACCAACCAGTTTGGCCATGCATGAAGGTCACAACCATCACGATCCAATGGGTTCCAAGAATGTAATGTGAACCTGGTGTACACTTTGTGTTGGTGCAGAAACAAAGTCCCAAATTCCAGAATTTAGTGTGCGAAAGAAATTGATTGGATTGCCAAACACATTGGCAGACCCCAACACCTGCAATTTCCCCTTATATACTGTCAGAATACACTGTTCCCAGCTAATGCAAGTGAAGAATACTATGCATCAAGAGGCAGGAGAGGTTGTGAAAAGGCTCTCAACATCATGTTAGTTTGTCACTTGCACTTTGTCAATCATGTGAGTCATGCTGCTGAAATTTCACAAGTACTTTGCCTAGATGAAAATCAAAGATGTTTCCAGGCAACAGGTAATTTTCTTGAGAACAATTCTCTTATGAATTTTATTTAAAGGAAATAAGTTGAAGGATGTGTAAAAGGACCTAGACAACCTTATAGATTTCTTGCAGAAGTTGTCGAGTGTAATGGCGTATTATCATTCCCTGTATTACATCCCAGCTTGCCAAGGGATGCAACAATGAAAACTGGCCCAAGTTCACAAGAGCAGCCTCCACATCTGCCAATGCTATCACATGCTGCTGCCATGCCATTATGACATACATTAGCACAAGAAGAATGCACCAGGTGATGAAACAACTCTCCCTACGTTGTTGCTAAAAACATGAGAAAGTGACGAATACATACCCAAAGAAGTGTCTGTATAAATCTACTAATTGTGGGTAGGAGGATGTGCCTCCTCCAAAACAAGCAACAACCTGCTAATTCTCTTAAGGGAGGTGACACAGATACTTGAACCCCTGCTTGAACTGCATTTGGAGGGATTGATTACATGTATACTTGAATCTCTGTTTGAATAGATACATGCACTGGGCAGAATTCATCTTTAAGAATATTGCAGGATGGTGGAAAGAGATTCTGAGACTAAACCTTGAGTGACATCCTAGTCATCCCAAACAGTGACTTTGTTGTGGCTCCAGACTTGTTTGACAGCCATGGTGTGCTTGAAAAGCTGTACACACAAAGTAGACACCAGTTCAAATCTCTTAAACTCTTCAGACACCTAAAATGAATGCAGAATGTAGCTATTGTGAAGACTGTAAGGATGGAATCCAGTGCACAAAGTCTTCCTGGACTCTAGACAGCATCATGCCTTCTCAATTTGTGATGCTCAATTACAGTCGCATGTTTGGTGATGGAACATCATGTGAACTGGTGGAAACAGTGGGTACAATTTGATGGATGCTGCTTTGGTCTGGAACTTCTGTACATCATTTGAAGCTGGTGTGACTTCCAAGAATTTGCACTACAAATAAATCAGCTGAACAGGTCAGCTTACTCTACTCCTCTAGAACAACAGACCTAGTGAGCAGTGGGCTTATTTACCTGACAGTGAGCTCAATGGGACTCACATGCAGACTCTTGATGTACACCTTAGGTCTCACCCTTGCAATCAGAAGTCTCTGGCAGAGTCTACCCGCTGGCTCTATGGCTGCTGGAGCTGCCCAACAGTCAAGTTCTTCCAACTGCTTGACTACTTTATTAAACCTGACACTGCCGCAAGCTCTTGAAACTTGAACAACCTCAAAGGTCTCTGGGGTTGCTGCACACTGTTCTGCACCACCAAGGTAGGTCCCTTGTAGAGATGACCACAACCAAACTTTGCCCAGCTCGCCTGACTTTGATCCAGAAAAGCTCCCTATTGCATTTGCAAGGAAGCAAAGCAAGCATGACACTAATAGCTCCTCCATCTCCAATCGCATTGGCACTAGCCTGTGTCATATGAGCCACATTAGGCATAATTGCAAGGGAGTTCATTTATACTGAATTGCTTCAATCCAGAAGCTCATGAAGTCAAGGAGCACCACAATAAGAACTTTAGTGGGAAAACTCTGTACAATATCTGGACAAATAAAACATTTCACTACCAATAAATTTCATTGCAATACAAATACTGATAGCATGAATAACAAGCTCCTTGTTGCCAGCAAAGATTCCATGCATATCACTTACTGCAAGCTGATGCACTGGAAACAATTGACAGATCCTGTGGGGTGACGTGACTTGGCCACCAGTATTGTGAGAACTGTCCCATTTGAGAATCTGACATTCTGGTCGCCTCTGGAGTGAGTGGTGTCTGTAGCTTCTCTGCATTTCAAGGCCTGATGCCCAAGATGGGAATTAGTGGCAGAGAGAAGGACAGGATAGACAGCATGGTTCAGCTGGTTATCAACCTGCACCGATGCAACCTCTAGCTTCATTTGCTGCCGGTGCTGCCCCTGCAGTAACTGGATACTCACCCCTTTTGCACATGCAAACACAATCTCCTGTATGCCATTGACTTCCCTGATCAGTAATGAGAATGAGAATCCTCACAAGATGAGGGGAGGAGAATATGAACCCTTTCACTAAAAGGCTGATGAGGCCGACAAAAGTCAGCATGTAAACTGCTTGCTCAATTAAGGGCAGAAAGAATAGATTGTAAACAAGATCATATTTTTGTTAGGTGCATGCTGTTGACAAATGACTCTCAGAAATCTCATGACTATTGCTGCTATACTTCCAAGCTTTCTGTGGATGAGCTAAAAGGCTGATCAAATAGTGGTCTCTTCCCGTTTTTGGACTTATATGCAGTGAATACTTTCACTCCTTTAGACTCCCGTGTATCTGTCTTCCATTTCCAACATATATTGTGTGGACCTGTTCATTACCAACATATGGGATGGAGCATATCTTTGACTTCCTTATAAAGAAAGAGTGGTTGCAGGTAGGTTAAGAGAAACTGGATTTAAAATTTGATGGTAAGGTGCAGGATGATACTGGTGGAAGGTGCACATGAAAATCATGGGATGTAAACTGGAAAATTGACAAGCATTGAAAGAGTACCTGAGGATAAGAGTCAATAATTGACAGTCCAACAAAAGAAAGCTCAATTAAGAGCTCTTCCCGTAATTCAGGATCCTGATCCAACATGTAAGTACTTGCTGCAATGTTGTGGCCTAGTACTTGACAGCTGCTGCCATCACAACTTTTCACCATGTGAAGTGCTGTGTCCACAACACTACAGACCTGCCAGTGCACACTATTTTGGTATTTACTCTAAACACCATTACTACTTTACCTCAGTGATTATCACATTTTGTACAACCAACAGGTATCTAGCCTGTACAGTTGAAGTGCATTTTCCATCAGGGTGCACCATCTTGAACATAATGGATTGTTCGATTCAGGAGAGGCCTCTGGAGCTTTTTGCCTCTGAGAGTTGGCCCAGGTGCATTTGACAGAAATTCATCTTTCACATGACCCTGAACAGGACTAAATGATGGCCTGAATGATAACATAAAATAAAATAAAAAGATGCCAAGAGTTCCAAGCCATGAACAATCTGCTCACTCAAGCTATGTGGATGAAGAACCATACAAATTTCTGAATTGTCTTCACAGTTTGGTTTCTTAGGGTGTCTTTCCCTGTTGAATGGTGACCAAGCTGATATCATGCAAAGGTCTTAGACCATCACAGTGTGTGCACTTGTGCAACTTGCACGACTGGTTCCAGTCAGTTGTGTCTATGCATTCTTGGAAAGGCTATACCAAACACCAGACTGTTTGCAGGCAGTTAGGATACTGTTGTTATGATACTACCCTTGCAACCATCAGCTAAACTGACACAAAATCCATGTCAAATTCTTCAACATATGAGGTCTACCCTGAAATTCTACAGCTGGCCTAAGGTTTTCAAAAGTTCATAGGAAAAATGCACAAACCAATCTTGCAGCTCAAGAATGTGCAAACAGACATGCACTTTGTGGATATTCATCCATGGAGAGTTTTCACTTCTTGCACCATTCATATTTTTGCAGATAGTCTGTCTGAAATGAAGAAGAGGAATAATCTTACCCTGATGGGTCCCTCAGCTCGGATTGTGACCATGAATGTTTGCTCTGGCTTCTGCATGATGCAACTCCCACCAAGCACTGCTCAACTTCGGGAAATTTATTCTTCCCATGAACACACAATAAAGCAGCATTCTTGAGAAGAAACCACTTGTTGGCATGTAACAGTAAACTGTTGAACATCTGATAAGTTTGTAAGCAACAAATGACTACAACTGATCTATTTACAAGATGGAGATCACCTGTCCAATAGCAGCCAAAGTAATTGCAGGGTAGGCCTTCACCTCATCAAGACCATACATGCCCAATGAACCTCTCCCCAGAATCTTCATCCAAATGAATTTGAAGAGCAAAAGTCAGAGAAAGACTAAATTTTTATTCTAAGTATTCTAAGGGGCTTGTGGGTGTTCCAAAAGTGTAGTTGGTCAAGCTGTCCATGTAATGGAATCTCAGGTTGTTATACCGATCAGCTAGGCTTGGTGAAGGAAGATAAAAGCAATTTTTAGGCAGATCCAAATTGTATTCTTGCCTAGCAAGTCTGTTAGAGCAAGGCAGAAATTGTGAGAAGAATATTCAACCTCAAGAACAAGGCGATGAGGATGGCAGGGTTCATCCCATGCATAACTACAAGAACTATAAGCAGCCAATGAATTCTCCATTTTTTCATATCTTTGCTGATGAAACTGTAGTCTCTGTGCATAATATAACCACAAAAAATTCTGTCCTCATTGAACAGCATATAGCAAATTGCTTGTCCAAGGCAGAAAATAGTTTGAATATGTGTGAGCTGAGGGGACCATGTTCCTTAAGAGTACATTATGTTATACATATTGCTCATATCTAAGACTGAAGTCACAACAAGAATTCTTTAAGAATGGACCTGTAGGATTTTCAACATCAACAAGAGGCACAAGAAAAGGAGCAAAATCATCCAAAAAGGATCATTCTTACCTCCATGGAAAAATTATCAACACGATAAGGCATGAATCCAGCATCATCTTCTGAAATGGAGATTGCACATGTGCCTAGGCTTCCACCTTCTGGACTGACACCTTTGGTTTTGAATGTGCTGGAAGCAGTCATGATTCTAATCTCAACCCGAACCAATTGCAAGTCCCCTGTAGTGTGATTCAGCAACTTGACTTGAGTGTCCCCCAACTTGTCAGGAGCAAAGCCACCTGACCATTCCCACCCGTGGTCATTGAAGCGTATTGACACCAAGAACTCCCTGCATCATCACCATGCTGTCGTCCAATTGTATATATAGGCAAGGTTTTTACAGTGTAGGGATTTAAGTAGAAGTCTTCATTCTGAGAAAACTTCCCTGCATTGCATGAAAAGACATTTTCGAATTTTTCAGGTTTGGACTTTGGACTACCATCAAGAAAGGTTTAAATAAGAGAAAAACTCGACCTGCTGAGATCAGTCCAATGAAGATAGCTTTGTTGTCCTCTAGGTAGGATCTTGAAGCAATCAGTCCCTTTCTGCTTTATACACAGGTCCTCCTTGCATGCATTTGACAGAAGAAACCTACATTTCCAGGAAAAAGAATATATTGATCAGTCAGTGTAAGAAACACCATATAAGCTCATCCAAGTTTGGTTTGATACTGTTTCCACAATTTAAGAATAGGTTCTTGAAGAATGAGATTTACCAGTCTGTTGATTTTATGTACCTTGGTCTGAAACTGATTGTCTTTGTCTTTCCAATGCAACGTCCAAGTGTAGGAATGCAGATGACAGAGAGGACATAAGCACCCTTGCTGTGAGGTTGAGGAATGGTAACTGTGGTTGTACCATTGGGAAGTTCCAAGTTGAAAGGGGTTGACCATGAGAGTTCCCCTGACTCCCTGTGCACCTGCTCAATGTGCAAGGGCTGTACAACCCTGATTCTCAACTTGTGTTGACTTGCATCAGCCCCTTTCACAGGAGAATACATCCGTGGAAATATGGCTATCCCACCATCATCATCATGAATTCCAACTCTTTCTGAGCAATCTTCCAGTGGGTATGGCATGTATGATGGTTTGCAATGGGACATTTTGCAATGAGAATGTTTGGGTGTCATGATTGGCAGTGCATGATTTGGGAAGTGCCTGTAGTTCATGTTGATTTCATGTGGTTCACATGAACTATGTAGGCCTGCAAGCCCTGGCCTTAATGATCTCAACATGGCATCAAAATGCTCTTTATGTTTCAAGGGCTGATCTTTCATAGCCATTGGTTGGAGCCTCTCTTGCCTTCCATAAAGATCATCAGTATCACCATCTAAAATTGCCAACTCCAGGTTGCTCCAGTTATAGATCCAAAATGGAACAGACACATATATCTCTCGGATGCCACTCACTTTGTCCACTAATATCTCCACCTTCAACACAATCGTGCAATCTGCATGCAAGCAATAAACAAACAAGTCCAATTGATAACTCTTTAGCTGTGCCCTAAAGGAAATAGATCAGTATCCACAACAGTTACAAATTACACAAATTGAGGAAACTCTCAAGAAGTGGGTTACAAGCTCATTTCACTGCACATTTAAATCTCCTTGTGTAGTCAAAGCCCAATGAAGAGCTCTAGGACTGTGTCTGAAACAAGATCACCTAGACAACCAGAGAAACCAAAGGAAGTTTGGTGCATCGAGATTCAACACACAAGGATTACCTGACATGTTTTCTGGAAACAGATCTAAACTACCAACCATGTTGATGTGTCCCTCTCTATCAGAGCCTATGCTGGGCTCTGCTATCAAGTCTGCTGCAGGCACCACCTTTGGGTTGCTTGTCTTGTAACCCGACACCTGGAATGTCACACTTAAGTTGTGTACAGTGTCCACATCATAAACAAATATGGTCTTACCCTGCAACATCACAAACAAACTGATCATCAAAATTTTTGACACTTCTGAGTAGGATGAGTTGAGAAAAACAGCAAGTTCTTTTCATCTCTCAGGTGAAACCTGCATGATATAACCTCACCCTAGGGCTCTACTTGGCTCACTGTCACTAGTAAACTCATTCAATTTTCTTACCCTCATGATTGAAACTAAAAGAATGCAGACAACATAATTTCCATTTTGCATATGACAAAGTAGATCCTTGTCATCATTTGAAATGATATATTCAATTCTATCTGCATAAACATAAAGTTTAAATTCTGGAATTCAAATCATCTGTATCCCAAAAATTGGCAAATTTTCAAAAGTGAGAGTCAGAAGAAAAGTATGAACACCAGTATATTCTTGAGTTTCTTTTCACAATCCTACATAACAGAGAGACTGGTATGGAACTTGCCCCTGGAGCCAAGTGGTTGACAACCATGCCTGCTCCAGTGTCTATGTCAATTCCCAGAGGATAAGGGAGACAATTTGTAACCAAAAGGGGTGCCTGAATAGCTATGTTCCACTTGAATACCTCTAACCTTTCCACTGGCACCCTCACTCCTTCCATCCCATCTTTAATTGCTTCCCCACATCTCTCATCCACAGCTGGGAGAGGTGAATGACCAACAGTAATGCAACACCAAAATGGGCGTTCAGTTCCGTGAGAAGAGTAGCAGAGGACATCATGATGCAGATGCAATTTTGACTCTCGCACACATAGCAGGTCTGGGAGAGATAGCACTTCACTCCATAGAACATCGTTTCCAACTGGTCGCACCCTGATTTTACCTGTCTGAGCTAAGTGCACTGGTAGTGGCATCACTTGGTTTGGTAAAACTGGTTTCATCACCTGTTAAAACAATTAAGAGGCTCCTTGTGTGAGTCAGAGTTATATAACAACAATGTTGTCCTAACTTTTTGTAACATTGACAGCAAGATCAAGAGTGCTGCATTTCACTTACCTTGGGGGAGATCATGAAAGGGATGTCAAATAGCACTTCAAGAGGCACTGAAATCATGTTAACCACTGCCACCTACAACATAACATAGCAAGTTGACCATCAAACACTCTGAAGCTCCTTACATTAGCATAGATGGGCAGTCATCATCTTTTACACTAAGTGACTTTCCTGGTACCCATGTGAGAATTCACAATTCTTGTGGGGCAACACTGTCTGACAACTGTAAGTGTGACAAGAGGGTTGTTATTTCTTCCCTCAATGGACTTGGACTGTTCTACATTCACAGAATTCAGAACTGCTGGATGATCTGCTAACTTCCTTAATAGCTGGATTTTGGAATCCCAGCTGCCAGCAAACTGGCTATGAGACCAGCTACCATTAGGCCATCAGCTTGGAAAACAAATGAGTAGTAAGTTTAGAGATCTCACAGTTGAGCAAAGATGGACCAACTTGCTATATTCCTGAATGGTAACCTCAAATACAACTTGAGAGCAGAACAATGTGTGACCCATCTCAAGGGCATTTGGGTCATAGTCATGAACAAGTCCCTGCTCATAGTACAGCTTTTGGTTTTCTCCATCCTTAGACTTGCTTTCCGAAAATTTCACTTCAAAAGACTGTAAGCCAACAAGATCAATGGACATGGGTGGTGAGGGTGTCTGGGTGCCCTCCAGCTGAATGCAAATCATATTGTGCTGCAATGCACCCTCAAACATCTTGTCTGTGCCCACCCACCTGGTACAGCCACTGGATTGTGGGTGACACTTGAATTCCTCACGATTGCCTGGTACAGACAATGCCACTGAACTATCTGGTTGCACTATGGTCCCACTGCGAGGGCCACATCTCTGCCACCCTCTTGCTCCCAACTCCTCACTTCCCCAGTTCCTTGACACTCCAACCAACCAATACGTGATAGCAACTCCTGTGTCATTCTGCAACCAATAGCAAGTATTCTGGGTTGACCTTTGTGATTTGGTGCGACTTGCAACAGGATCATCCAGCCATGCATCTTGGGCCATCTCTGCTGCCCTTGCTGCAGCCTGAATAACTCACACAACCCATAGTTTGTTGCAAATCCAGGGTTATAGGGAACACACCAAACATCAATGCAAATTGCAAAATGTGTCAGCTTCCAACACGATGTGCCCCTCAAATCTGCTGTCAATGCAAGTTTGCATTTGAAGTTTTCCAGGAGATCCATTATTGTCCCAAGTATGCATAAGGTACAGACTACAGACTAGAGAAGAATTTTATTCAGTAGTTTTCCAGTAGTTAGATATCCAAATATTGTATTGAAATGTCTTTCCAGAATTGTCAATCAACCTTTGCTGACCAGCATGACTGGCATACAGATTTCCACTCTCTAAATAACCGTCAGACTTGGCTCATATGAGATGAGCAAAAATACAAGATGGCAAAATTTTCATCATAAACCTGCTGGCAGTTTAACAATCCTTGACTGACATAACTGCCCAGATGAACCTCCCAGGCTTGACGAGGTACCTGCACAAGAGATTCCGTGACATTGATATTGAGTTTGGCAGAAGATGAGATTTTGATGCTTGTGGAACAGAAATGGCAGGGTAGGTTGGTGTGCTTTTGTGCCACTGAACAGCTCACATTCCATGGCTCCACTATAGGCTCCCAACAAACCTGCATACAACATTATCCCTTATATACTCTTGAAGGTTTGATTTCTATGGTTTCCAGCGTATTGCTCATGCATACAGTTCCAGGATGACTGATGAATTCAGTTGGCACTAGTGACAGGTGTGCATCAATCTGTTTCTAGTTTGTCAAGGGTATCAAACCAGTTGTTTGACAATAAGTGTCTGATGGTTTTTTAGACACTTGCTGCTGGTTAATATTCTACCTTCACAAATGCCAGAATCCTTTATGAGTGTTTATCCAAAGCCATCCAATATGGTACTGAATAAAAGCAGATACAAAGTTCAACTTCTATCAATATATCAGGCGTAACTCTCCCCCATTGCAGTTCCTGTGACTTTAGGTCATGCCTTCAAGACTAGGGTAAGAACCACACTTTGGTTCAACAGCTAGAACTAATGTGTATGAGATATGGATTACCTACATATTCCATATTCTACATGCATAGGATTAGATCACAACAAAAACAACTGGAACTGGTGGATACCCACAAAGTTGATACTTCACTGAGACTGGTTAAGTCTTGAGACCTGCCTTCTCCATGTTGTGGTAGCTGGCTTCCAAATCACAGGACACAGAGCCTTCCAAATTATCATGGTCCCAGCTCAATTCAGCAGATATGCTTCTGAGCAACAACTCCACCATAGGTTCATTGCAACCCCACTGCACATCAACCCAGATTCCTGTCTTCCCATTTGCAACTACTACAACTGGCAAGAACTATAATGTTGGTAGCCCAACTAAGAGCAATTGAGTAGAAACCACAATTGTACATAATGAGCAGCAAACCATTCTGAAGACAGATGAAATTTGCAGAACTTACACGACCATCACTCAATAGAAAGGAAGCACTCTTTAGTTGTATCTCCAACTTCCCCTCAACATAATTAGGTGCTGCTGAATGGCTGGATTGCAGTGGCTCCAAAGTAAACTTCTTAAAAAACCGTAAGATTGAATTGGAGCACAACAAGCTTATGTTGTCCACTTGTATCTGAATAGAAATTTTCCCACTCAGTGGTGATTGCTGAATACTTCCCTCCATCATAAGCTGTATTTCCACGGATTGAAGGCACAATTCTTCAAACATTTCTATGTCACAGAAAACCTCCATGATCTTCCCTTGCCCCTTTGTCATACCTGCTGTTAGCACCCATGAGCCATCCTCTCTAATCTGTAGTTCATTTACACATAAGAAGACAGACAATGACAAAAGCTTTCCTGGAGAAGTTCTATTCTCTGCAAGGCTTGCAATTACTCCATCATGTGTCACTGGTGGTGGGGCAGGCCTTTTTTCACCATGTTCCACAATGAGAAAGTCTAGAACAAAATCACATGCTTTTACCACAATCCTTGCCTTTTCCAGCTGCTGGGAAGGTAGTGAGGATAATCCAGCTGCTGTATTTGACATGCCAATAGCAGCTTCTAGATCTTGCAATGACTTCAGATCTTGAAGAATAGAAAATTGTCTCCCAGGAAAAGTATCTTCATTAATGACAAGCAAATATTGTTGTTGGTGTGCCAGTGGCAAGGAAGTAGAGGAAGGAGAAGAACAATGCTGATGTGCAGAGTCATTGAAAGGAAACTCAGATGCTAATTCTCCCTCAGTTGGGCCTTGGCACACAAGCTTGCTTGCAAATGCAGTGAATGTTGCAACCACCTCAATCCAGGCTGCAAATCGGAGCCACATTTTTATGCAGGGAAGAGAGACTATATGAACATCCCTCTCAAGCCCTTCTGTGGACAGGAATATTTTTATGGCAGGTTGACTTGTGCTCTCCATTCCCTCCTGAGTTCCACATTGCAGCAATTTCACCTTGTCAGGATGTTGCAAAAGCTCAAGGCTCTTCAACTTTATCTCCAGACTTTTTAGTGTGCCTTCATCCACACAAAGATCTAGATTCAATTGCTCCAATCGAAGTAATGTGACAGCACCAGGTGAGATTGCCATCCCTCCTCCTACGTGAGCTCGTATGATGGCAGTTACTTTCAATGCACAAAACTTCAAGCTCACAGAAGCCTTCGTGCTTTGAGTAGCTTCATCATCAAGTTGTGGTATTTGTTGTTGCCAATTTTGTAAAGGCCCTTCCATCACCATTGATGCCATTACATGGGACTTTCTCTTTAGGGATGATAGATCATGAAAAGCATCCTCCAACATTTGCAATTCCTTCTCATATGTGTTCCCTGTCAAAGATTGGAAACCAATTTGCATCCATAAGTATAGTCAACTATTGGTGGAGTAGGTGGATACAGCACTAACAAGGGAATGAGGTTGGATGGGATAACACAATCATGGATGGGCAAACCTTTCTGAAGGAAGAATGAGAAGAGTAATTGGTGTTGAAAGAAGAGAATAACTGATGAAGAATCTGGGCATTGCTCAGTTCAATGCCCAGATCAGGACTAGGGATATAGAAGGAAGACAAAGAAAATCCTCAATGTCGCATGAAAGATAGATGCGTCACTTGGAAACATAAAACAAACTGTCATGCTCCATTCAATGCCCAGATTGGAACTAGGGATACAGAAGGAAGAGAAGGAAATATCAATGGCTTGAAAGACAGACATGTCAAGGAATCCACACAAACTTGTCAACTGGACTCTGCTTTTCATGTGAAAGCCATTAGTCTTCCACTTCTTGTGGCAGAATAAGGAGAAGTAGACACCTCAAAACAACAAATGAGGCATTACCATTGAAGTTGAATTCAACAACTGATGAACAAATCTCCAAGCATGTTGGGAAATCCCCTGTAGGTACTTCAATGGACATGAGTCCATCCCATCTCTGAACCAATGCAATCCCCTCATCACTTACCTCCCCCATCTCTCCATCCATTGTGTGCTTAACCTTATAAGCAGTGCTCCGGACCCACACAGAGACCCCCTGGCCCTGAATATCAAAGATATCTGCAGTGCCACCCTTTTGTACTGTGGAGAGAACAAGCTTCCCTAATCCAAGTTGCAAATACTCATCCTCGCTTTGCTCAACTGGTACAAACAGTAGCGAGTTCTCTACCTCCAGCTTCAGACAAACTGAACTTTGACTCCAATTAATGATGCCTGGTTTCCTGTAGGGCTTCCAATTGGAGATGTTAAAGTATCCTGCTAAACTTGCCAAATAGTTGCATAAGAGAAGAATCTGGGCATGCTGCACATGCAAGATGATCTCAAAAGAGGATCCATCACAACCATTTTTTATGCTTATATTCCAAGTTGCTGGAGGTCCATGATTTACACTTCCAACTGGGTCCTTATCCACATTACCTGATGCCAACCCTGTCCCCTTCACCTGAACATCAGTGGCTGCCACCTTAACCTCCCAATGCTCATGAGGTGATGCAATATTTGATGTGTATGCAGATGCTTCAGGAATCACCACACCAGCCACAATATTTCCTGAATCAAAGAACTGTACAGTACAGGCCTCCAATTGAACATATAGGTTTAATGCACCAGACTCTGACTGTCTCTCGAACATAACCGACTCTGGCCGTAACTCAGCAGGCAGACTTGCAAAGCTACTATGTATTTGTTGACCACCTCTCTCTACCTCAAACTCAGGAGCAGTTGTGGCATTGGTTTTTTGTGGTCCCCATGCTTTTCCCAGATTGGAAACTGAGCCTGGTGGAGTTGTGTGAAGCCTCTTTGAGTTCTGCTCTGTGGAGTTCATCTGAAATCCTGAGGAGACCAAGCAAGGTATAATGTTGTTCTGACCATGCAATCCACCTTGGCCATGCTGACTGTGTGCAGCCAAAAGGCTGTTGAACTCATTGCCCACTGAACTCAAACTTTGTGAAGAAGAGCTCTCTGTCTCCTTGCCAGAAGATGAGCTAGCAGGGGCTAATACCTCAAGGAAAAACTCTTGCAACTCTCTAATATAATTGGGCATCAGATGAAATGCTAGACAACACAAAGTCACTTGCAATTCTGTTTGTGATGTGCCTTTCAACTGGGTTAGTAGTAAAGACAAAGAGACTGATTGTTTCTCTGAGTTGCCTAGCATGCTCTTGAAGTTGGAGCACTTGAAATCAGCAGCTGTTGTCTTGCATTGGCGATCCTTGGCAGTGCAACAAAGCAAGTAGTGCAATGGACTGCTTGGCAGCTCACTTCCATCTTCAATCTGGGCTCCCTTTATCTGTACCTGCAACTTCTCTTGCAATCCTTCCTGTGTGTACCTGCAATGCATCACCTGCAGCGTTCAAATGTGGGCATCTTGTTCCCAGGTGTACCCCTTGAATCCAATTCTGCTCTGGATGCTAGCTTGATTGAGTGCAAATTTGTGAACAGAATGATTCAACTGGTACAAAAAGGGTGGTTGAAAGAACCTACTTGACATTAGTTTCATGTAGTTGAGCAACCAGGGTGTGCTTTGTAACCATTCGTGACACACCTATTTGCTGCTTGTTTTCAAGACACAACTCCAGTAACATAAGTTTCATGCTCAGACTAGATTCCCAGGGCATCAACCTTTTTGTCACCTCCAAGACCTGCAACAAGGTGATCATGTCATCAACAAGATGGTTCATATAGCTTTGCAATCAGAAGATAAATGAAGAGGATCAATTTCTTTTTTTGCATTCTTAAGGATTTGGTGCCTGACTCATACAGGAGAGTGCCACTGTGCTGCAGCTTCCGCTGTAGCCTTGCTCAACTCATCACAGCTCCAAGCAATCTTCAAAATCCAATCTATAGCAACTTGGCACTTTGCAGAAGAAAGGTGGAGTCGAAGTATGGGCAAGCGCACCAAAATCTGTGTCAACATATGTTTAGTCAATCAGAACAATTACTATGATTGTTGTGAAGATGCACGTCAGCAAATCTTCACAGAAATGTAGCATTCAGGTGAAGACAATTTCATTAGAGCTAGCAGAAACCAGGGGACCCCTTCTCTCTCTCTCTCTCTCTCTCGCTCTCTGTGCATTACCAAACAATTCATATTCTGAAGTCCATTCAACAAGGGTTGGAAGTTCTGAACTGTCACCTTTAAGGGAGGCAATGTTGGATCATTCTTGGCACAAACATCAATGGAAATGAACATATGGAAACGCTTCACAAGACGCGACTCTTGATCGACTTCAGTGCTGTTTAAGCCTAAGACACGAACCTGACATTCACAGAAACAAAAAAATAACTCACAATGATTACCATTGGAAGTTCAACTCTGCATGAAAGAAAAAGAGGTATTGCATCTGATCTTGATCACATTTTCTTGCATCCAAAGTCCCGCACTTAAACAACACCTTAATAAACTGATGATCTCTCAAAATTGCAAGGTTTCAATGACATTGTTGCAGAAACTCTGTCTTTCTATCATGTTCAGAAGTTCCTCAATTGCGATACTAATGATGTTTGATAGCCAATGAACACCAAAACATGACAATATCTTTGCAGAGACATGTGATGTTTTGGAAGAATGGATATGGGAAATCTGACCTGTGCACCTGTTACTTGTAGCTCAAAATGGTCATAGTGTGCTGCTCTTGGCTCAAAAACTTGATCCTTGATTTCCCTCTTGTGTCCCTGTGCCAAAATCCACAAGTTTGAAAGCACAGCTTACCAGATTACAGGAATCCTTGACAGAAACTGTCAAGCTCTGAATGTGACTTTGTCCATGACATGAAGAGGTTATCAATTCTTGTTTTTTAATTGCCATATCAAGAAAAATAATTTAGTGATCACCTCTATTCTGAGCAGTGATTCAAAGACTACAACAACTGTAGATGGTAAAGATCTGAAAGCAGCAAGGCATGGAAAAGCTTACATGATCTTGGCTGACAAAGTAGTTTGCATCATGTCTTTGAACTGTAGTGGCTCTTGAAATCCATTTTGCTGATCTACTCTTTGAATAATGCCATAATGCAGGTGAAGCAAAGTGGATTGACTCTACTGCAAGAATCTACAAGTGCCCTCAGAAATCCACATAATCACACATTGTACATACCTTCAGTGACTTTGCATTTGCTACACAAGACTGAGCATTGAAGCTCATGTGATAATTCAATTTCAAATATGCACACAATGATTGAAATAAGGGAGCAACAGTTTTATTTCATCTCTAATTTGATCACAAATCAGCAGCTTCAAACTGTCACCATTGATCAAATTGGGAAAATAAATAATTTCGCTTACAAGTAACCTTTATTTTCAACAACAATCTATACAATCAAAATATGAAGTATGTATGTTTGTGCCATTTGAACCTACCTTTTCCAAGCCTAACTACTCACTCCTTTCCCTACCTATTTATATGGATTGTGAAAAGGCATGCTAAAATCAACAAAACAAATTGCAAAAGACTCACATCCTGTGGTGATCATGTCAAGAATTAGAGAGAATAGATCACCACATCATGCTGTTTTTGTCCTCAATTGAGCAAATTCTGCATTTTGATCAGATTTTACTCATAAGATACAAGCAATCAGATAGAGATGAAAGAAGAAAGAAGACTCACTAATACAATGTTGCTGTTTGATGCCATGGTATTAGCAGAAAACAAAAAGTATGGTTTCCTCATTTTGACTGTAAGGTGCATAGGTCTCCTGTTTGCCATCTCCATACCAATTTGTTACATTTTTCAGCATTGATAGTCTCTCTGGTTTCCATTGATAATTTCCAGGACATGTACAATCAAATAGCAAATTGATTTGAGATGACCAAGGAAGAAACTTCAATCTCCCAGTGCAGGCAATGTCTTAACAAAGATTTTTCATCTGTAATCTCCATGAGAAGCTTCTTCAAAGAGATGTAATACTCACTTGAATTGGATCACTGTTTGTTCTGCTGCTGTTGAAGATGAATCCACCTGCAAAATGGCAAAGTCATTCTAAGCATAGCAAGAAGAGAGAGGGAGACAAAGGTGCCTGTAATCTTTGAAACACAATGCTGGTGAATTGGATCTTGAAATCTATGTTGCAATACTAGGCATTGTTTGAGTTGCAGTTTAAAGTTCCAACAAAATACCTTCTCACTGTGTCCTTGTTGAGAAACTGTGAAAGAGAAAAATGTTGCTATGTGCTCCAAGAATGTAGCCTTGTAGGTGAACTCCACTGATTGTATAACCACCTGTATCATTGCTCACAATGTGCAGACATCAGCTCAGGAACCTCTCATCAAGTACATTAAAATTCATGCTTTTTACAACAAGACCTTAACTCTGAACTCTCATAGGAGCTCCAACAGCAGGCCCTACAACCTTGTGAAGAATTGACTTAGAAAACGGCTGCATAAGGGAGGAGTCCATTACAGCAACTGCACATATGTAAAAATTCTCCCTTTCCTGTTCCAGATCAATTTCCAGATGCAAAAAAGGTGTCATCAGCTCTGTGTTTTGTGCTCCTTCATCCGTCACCATCTTTGCATTCCTCTCAAGTGCATCTCCTGCTGTTGTTGCCTCTGTAAAGCTTCGCATGAACACTGGTTGTTGTCGAGATGATGGCAAAGATGAAACTTCAGCCTTCCACATGCAATTCACAGTTACATTCTAGCACCTCTGGCCTCAATAGACCAACAAGAAGCTGAAAGATGCAATAATAACAGCATTCTAACTTTCAATAGAGATAGTTCCCATTCTCAAGATTCAAAGTGCAAATGAACCCTGCAATTTGCAATGCAGAAGAGAGGAGTGCTACCCTTGGTGCAATGATTTGTTGAGCACTGATTTCAGCACTGGAAAGATCCACAACTTCTACATTGCGCACCATCATGAACACAGTAGCAGACTTTTCACTCCACATCTGGACACTAATCCCTATGTTTTGGATTGACATGTTCACAATGTCACTCCTCAATTTCCTGTTATCATGTAGAGAAACAAAACAGTTCCAGTAATAAATTTACTCTTTTGATGCTTGATCTTGTGAGAAGGAGATGAAAAATCTGTTACAATCAATCATCATTCAATCATGGAAATTCACAGTGATTCTTGTTGTCTGTAATCCTTTGCACAGAAGGGGATGACTTACAAGATGATTGAAACACTTACAAGCTGTGTAGGCTTGCTGAAAATTCTCTAACATGTAGAGTGATGGCAACATGACAGATCAATCCCTTGGATATTTGCAGATTGGTCTTATTAAGTGGCGTGGGCCACTGCAACTTGGTTGCTTCATGTAAGTCCTGCAATTGTTTTGTTTCATCAGAGGATCAGTTGATGAGAACAAATAAACATCATTAGAAAGCCATCATTGCATGGAAAGAGATCCAGAGACCAGCACCAACATGCAATGTTTTAAGAAGAGATCTCCTTACTATGCTGATTTTTGTAGTAACTACAAAGATTTTATGTGCTCAGTATTCATTGCATTATGTGTATTTCAGTTCAGCAAAAAGAGATCATGGAGAGACTGTTTACCTTAACAATTTCTTGCATGAAGATATGACTAGAATTACATGTGTTGGCTGTGCCTAACATGCCAAGAGAAAGCCAGTTGAGCCAACCCTGCTGCTGCTGCAGGACTGCTTTCTCCTGCTGTGGTACCTCTGCAGCTTCCTCATTTAGTATCTCAATTCCATCATTGGTTTCGTTGTCACCAGCTGCATCTCCAAATAGATCCTGGTCCATATCCTTCCTGCTTAACTTGATAATGTACACAACTAAAAGATGGCTAACCAACAAGAGAAAAACAACTGTTGAACAGCCTCACTGCAATACCAGAAATGATCTTGAGCTCCTCACACCAAGACTTCAATCAATTGTTTATCAATCACCCTACGAAGTCCTTAAATTTTTCTGCTCCACTAGCACACATGCAAACTGAAAACAAAGGTACCACAAGGACCAGAAAAGAGACAATTGTTGACATTATTCTGTAATGGGACTCGAGCTTTTGTTCAGAAAGCCCACCTCAAGTGTCATTTGCTTCTCAGCAAGAGATCTAAAGAATAGAATCTCATCCATCTCAAACTGTCTCTCAAGTTCTTCTAATTCTGCTGCCTCGTCATTTCCCAAGGGCTATGCAAGCATCAAAGACATATTTAAGTGCCGGAGACAAAACTTAGCATCCATGAGTCTTTCAAGTGGATCTCAGACCAGAGCATAAGAATAATACGACTCTTCTATTTTCTTGCTTGGAAGTACTTCACTTCCAATACAATTAGACATCTTATCAATTCAGACAACACTTCACTAGTCACACACATTTGTGATTTCAGATTCAAAGTTCAGAATCATGTTATGATCATTACTAACCTGTCCATGCTGCAGATTTTCCAACTTGGCTAGGTATAAAGCCATGTATCTCTTACGGTACTCCCTGCAGCAAGCAATTCTCAAACTTGGCTTTGCATCACTCTGTTTTCTCAATTGCACAACAATTTCAACACCAGACTGTTTGGAAATGTTGATTTCAATTAGTTCTGGAATGGAACACTGAGTTAGTTACTTGCATCAAAAGGCACTAATGAAAGAAAAAATCTGTGCAAATGTACCTGCGCCAGACAATGTAGTTTGCTGAAAGGTGCGATAATCTCTTTTGAACATCAGACAATACTGCCTTGATTGCAAACATCCATAATTTCTTCTGCCACCCACTGCTTCCTGGTTTACCCTTCTGACTTGCTTGTGACTGCCTTTCCTTGTACCTAAAAAAGGCAACAATTTCTTGAACTGGTCATCAGTTCTGTACTGTGGTCAAGAGACAAGTTTCACATTCACAACTGAAACTAGAAACTCTGTAAAATGAGAAACTTTGCAGCTCTGAAGAACTCAAAGCATCAGGTATGTTCATATGAAATCACTGTTTTTGTGCCCGTGACAAAGAGATGGCATCAGAAACCAACAAAACCGCCTGTAGTTGATTGTCATCCAGCACAATTGACTGTCAATCATATGCAAAAATCGTGTTAATCACTATCATGCACATGCCTGCATCATTTTCTCTTCATTACCAAATCTGCACATTATCAAAAGGGTCTTGCAAGACCATGATGTAGAACCTTGAATGGTCAGTCCTCGAATCAGGTACAAAAAGGAACAATCTCTTTCTCCAAACTCAAAAAGCTTATACATGTAGAAACTTGTGTGCAACAAATTTCAGCTTCCAGGCAATGTGATCGAGTAGCTTACATTGAATCTAACACTTTCTACAAAGAAAATGCACAGCAAGAAATACTAAAGAGGATTAACAAGAGGAATGGGAAAAGTCTTTGCTGACCAAATTGTCTACATTGATCACAGCTGCATACTGATGGTTTTGCTCTTCAGAAGACAGATTCTTATTCACCTTCAGCCACAGAGACTCCAAGTCAAGTATCTCACACAAAATCCACAAGAATTTTTGATCATTGTGAAGCAGGAAAAAGAATTGTCCTCATCAAATGCAAATCTTTGAAAGTCACAGTTGTATGCATGTAGCACAAATTGTGAATTTTATGGTAAAGGGCTACGAAAAAGAGAAATGGTGTGCACCATTAGCTTCAAGAAGACATTCATGGGTCGTAAGAAATAAATGATTTGGTCATTGGTGTCTTCTGCAGTTTCCTGTCTCAAACTGCTGAAGAGTTGGTTCTTGCCCAGCTCCATTGAGGTGCTGCCAACTGCATCAGTAAGGGGATTGCAATACAGTGCAAGACGAAATATTTCCACTGTTTTGTGCTCTCGACTGCCCTTTAATTTGTCGCTTGTGGAAGCCCTGCCACCACCAACCCTCACTCCTTCCAATCAATGCCCAAGCTGTGTCCTGAATTCTAGAATACACAAACCTAGCTGTAGAAACTGAAATGCTTTTTGTGGCAACAGTGTTGGTCCACAAGTAACATGGAACTCATTTTGGTCCAATGTATAACCTCTCTTCACCATCATTTCAATGACAAAATTCTGACTAGAGGTTAAGTTTACTGCATGATTGATTTCCCTGACTCAGAAGCTTGTCTTTAGAAACTTGAAGATCGTGACAAAGATGTCAAAGACAGGTGTGAGGGTGAAAAATAACAATGATTCATCACTGGTGCTGATGCTAAGTTTCGATATACTGACACCTATCGAAAATATGACCTGCAAGCATCCAACCATGTCACAAGAATTCTTAGAATTGCTTCTTTAGTGTCTCAGAATGGTGCTTTGAGCTTGGTGTTCTTGTCCAGAAGTAATACCTCCTTGTTGTTTTTTATCTTGTGAAAGTATTGGACATGCACATTGTTGACAACCACTTGAATCTTGTTGATAATCTATACAATAAACAACACCATATCCTCTTGTTACTGTCATTCAAGAATCAACATTGACTTCCTGTATTGGAAAAGGTGGATTTATTTCCATACAGTCCATTTAGATTGCATTAGGTTTAGCCTAGCATCCATTTTTCAGAGCCAGAAATATGTCAGTGAATGCTTTTGAAACTAGTATCTTCATATGAATTCATGAAACATTTCTTGTGGTGTTGGACTTCTGAAGAAGCAGCTTGAAGTACAAGTGATTGTGGCACACCTTACCAAAACAATTAGATAAAAAAGAACGTTTCAGCTTGTTCTCTGCAATCAACACAAAGGATTGAGCTTGAGCAATGCAACAATCTTCAACTCACAATTTCCAACAAGCATAGTGAACCACCTTTGGCTGATTGGCAAATCAACTCTAGTCCCCACAGTGAATACCCCAAGAAATGAAAGTGTAACACTTGAAAAGACTGTTTGTTTCTACATTAGAGGCTATGCAACTTACCATATTGGTTTAAGAGAGATGGCAGATTACATATTACAAACATGACAAACTAAATAAATGCCAGTTGTATACTGCATTCACCAAAGGAGAAAGTTAGGTATGGTCATCAAAGGTAGTCTACCAAAACCTTCTTGCACCTTGTTTTGTGGCTGCATCCAAAAATCCTCAAAATGGGTATAAGTTGCAGACACAATATCAGAGGCCTAAAATTAACATTTACTTTCATGGACTATGCCAATAGGTAGTAGCAAGTAGAAACCTGTTGGAGCTGTGAAACACATTACTTCTGCTCAAACATAACACTTAAAATAAAGAGCAACTCCCATACCAGCAATATTCATTAGAAAGAAAGGGTACTAGGATTGACAATTACCAGGTATGCATTTTGATAGATTTACAATTTCTGCTGTTGCTAGCGCTGCCTTCTTGGTTGCCAATTCTCTTCTTTCTGATGCTTGCACATCCCACTGCCACACCCAACCATTCTTATTGTTACCCATATGAGACATGAACATGTATACTTGCAAATTTGGACAGATTTCACCAAATCCACTAGCAGAATAACAACAGCACATAGTGAATTTTGTTAGCAAATAATCTACCTTTATTGTTGAAAAAATGCAACTAGGAATGTCTCCATCTTCTGTCAATCTATGCCTTCAAAGTTCAAGTGGAAGATCAATCTCACTCTTTAAATGCTGTGTGTTGCAAAAAGTGTGGAAGAAAATGTTCAAATGCAAACACAGAAATAAAGAGAGATATAAATCAAACATTTGTGTTGTCTATGTCTTCACAAGCAGCAACAGAGACAGTAACATCTTCAAGGAATATCAAAATGGGTTCCCAACCCAATTTCTTCCAAGGGATTGAAATCCTTAACTTGCCAATTGCTCCTGGAACCAGCCATAGCCCAGTTGACACAATGACTTGTGTTACGACTCTTACAAAACTTTCAATAACAATGCATGTAGACCTCGACATTCATGCAGAAATTTGAGTATACATTATATGCCATACTTCCATTATTCTGCTCTTCAAACAGGTGAGCCATGTACATCTGAAGGTTTGATAGTCTCTGAGGAAAGTTAGGACATATGCCTTGTTTGATGACAAAGGGCAATTGCAAGTAATCAAAGGCCTCCAATCGCAGCTCCACATTCTCCAATAACACTTCTCCTGCAACATGATCTTAACATTGTGATGATCTCTCTCTCTCTGGTATGTGATACTTTCCTGGTAACCTAATATCTAACCTGTGAAACTTGCAGCCCATTTCACAGGTGATGAGATAAGATTTTAGTACTATGAATGAATACCTACAAGCATCTCATGTGCTCTGTATAGTTTCATGTGGATTGCCTGACATCTGATGGGGAAAGAGTGCCTACCACTGATCAGCAGATCCATCACCAGATGCTCCATGAGTATCACTGGCAAAGTTTAGAAAGGGGTGCTGATGAATTCTGTTTCCCGCTAACAACTATCGTGGTTCCCAGTATGTGACATTTGCCATCAAATGCAAGGGAAGCATGGAAATTCAGAATTTTGTGCAATTCATTCTATGGATTCCATTACCAATCTCATTTGCATTGTGCAATTGATGTTCCACACGATGATGAATGTAGCGTAATAGATTGCAGAAGTTACTAAATGAACAAGTAGTACCTTTCCAGACTCCAACACGGAATTGTTCACGTTGCATGTCCTTGACATAGTGCGAGAAGTAGCCTGCCAAGACTTGATACAATACCCTTTCCAACATTCTGTGAAAATTTCTTCTTCTTCCCAGTGCAGCTGGTGAACTCTATTCTGGCTCTAAAAGCTTCAAAGTAATACTCTGTTGGTATCAATTCAACTCAACACAATCCAAGGTATGCATGCACTTAATCTCAAGAATCGTGGAACATCCAAGCCAGCTTATACTCAGGGCTTGCCACGAATCGTCATCCTACGAGAACCCTGCAAACTGAGAACCACGACAAAGAAGCTCAAAATTGTAGGCTTCTCAAGGGAGCCTGCAGAAAGAACACATGTGAAGACCTATACTCATCACGAACAAAAACAATAACGGAATTTGCATTGAAATCATAACACATACTCGTATCCTGCTGAGAGATCGATCACACCCGCATGGAATTCAAGGATGTTTCAAATCTCAACTCATCATGTCCGCCTTCGACAATCCATCAGATCAGGGGTTAACTGCATCCAACGAAGATTTGAAAGACCCATGACAGATCATATTGTTTACAATCCTGGTGCCGTTATTGGGGCTGTTCAGCCTGATACAGAATCCAGATCTCTCTCTCTCTCTCTCTCTCTCTCAAGATATTTGGGTATTCTGGCAACCGTCAGCGAGGTGATGATGACAATCTGTTAGAATTTCGCAATTGTGCAACACGAACGATGGGGCCGCGCAACCCAGTTCAGAAAATGGGGCAACATCTCCACTTTTATTGCCAAAAGCTGCGTACGGGGTAAATCTTGTAGCAGGTAGTCGGGCAGGAGGCAGTTCGCCAAACAACTGCATCATCTCTCTAACCTCCTCTCCTTGTTATTTGTTCAACTACTTTCGTACCTACTTTGCTTGTAAGTGTTCAGTGGGCTGTTTGTTTTAGTACTTTGCTTATGCGTGTTCAGGATTTTTTAAGTATGTGACAATCGATTTTGTATGACCATAAAGATTCATTATGGACAGCCAATAATGTAGCGAAACAAATTTGTAATAAAAGAGATGTTCAAAGTTTATTGCAACAAAAGGAAAGCATCATAAAAGCCCACAAGTCACTATAAAGCGCAAGAGGACAACTTGGGACCAAATTGGCCAAACACCAAAACTGGTGCAAAAGCTAAGTTTATTGGCTTGTTATTTTTCTTTGTAAACTAAGAACACCCAATTTCATGTTTCATCCCTTATCTTTGTTGAACAAGGGGTTCCAATCTCCACTATGAAGGACTTTGTGGATAATTAAATTATTATCACATTTTGCAATGTTTGAAGGTGTTGTGAATTGAAATGGGAGTTGTAATTTAGATTTTGAGATAATTTTGTCAAAATCTTTGATTTGGAGTCCAAAGCCAAGATAATCACTATGCAAGTTGTGAAAATGGTCATTTGTTGCTTATAAGCAATTTTTGCATCAAACATATCATCACACTTTGATTTTGCTGATTGAGAATTAAACTTGAATTTTGGGTCTATGCATTGAATGTCTCAAGTGATGCATTTTGAAGTTTGTGATGCATTAGGTGTAGAGTAAGGCTTGCATAATTTTTTAAAAAATCATTTAAACAAAATGTTAGGGTGATTTTCAATAGTGCAACCAAAATGGCAACCTCATTTTTTCCAACTACAAGCAAATGGTAACACATGACAAATACGCAATAGAAAACCAATAAGAAAAATAATGAAATGGCAATTTTTTCCAACTACAAGCAAATGATGACACATGACAAATACGCAATAGAAACCAATAAGAAAAATAATGACATGGCAAGGGGAGATAGTTCAACCACTTTTTGGCCCTTCCATAAAATCACATGACAAATTGTTTTTAAAAAATCATATTAAAAAAAATTACAAAAGGGAAAGGGTTAAATTAAAAAGATCAGTTGGGTAAAAACACATTCAAAGGAGCCACCAAAGTGAGTGATCATTCTTTAAATCTACATTTTTTAATGTTTGAAAGATCACAATTGGAACAAAATAATTTAGATTGTCATTATTATTTTTGAAATACTTTCCATTAATTGCAAAGTTTACCTACTCAAAGCTTGATACAAACCAAAAATATTTTTGCATGTTTAAAACATTCAATTTACCTCAAGAGTGAATTGTCCTTTTTTTCTTTAAAACATTTTTATTTTTTATCAAGTGTGCACCATTCCTTCTGAAAATTGGAAAAGATTTTAACATTGATATTAAAAAGGCAAAAAGGACTTGAATTGATAAAAATTGTTTTAATAACCCTTTTGAGCACATTTGGTTCAAAAATGTTTTTGACCTTAAAAATTATGGATTTTGAAAATGTGATTTTAACAAAAGTTGTTCATATTTATGTTGTAGCGGGCATAAATGCATAATATACATGATATAAAATCAATTTGTAATAAAAATATATTTATATCTAAAATACAATGTTACATGGGGTACCCGAAATGCAAATTTAAGTTATAAACCGACACAAAAACAACATGTGTCATGTGCAATCTTTGGAAAATGATTTTTACCTTGGTTCCTTTGATTGTGTTTTCACCCATTTGGCAAATTGTAATAATGCCCATGTCCATGGACTTTAATTAGTATAAAAAACTACCAACATTTTTATTTCCACTCCAACAACCAAGATTTGGAAGATAAATATTAAGAAAATGATGAACAATGTGAACTCACAAATTTTATTTTATAACTCAAACTAACAAGGAAAAAAACATGAGTGCATAATAGGGATAGCAAAATAATGCAAAAAAGTGGCACATTCCATAACAAAACCTTGTCCTACTTTTAAATCATGTGAGGTGTTAGCTTTGAAAAGAAATGTGCCAACTTTCTATTAGGGCAATGTTACAATTTTTAAAGGTCTTCCTCTACAGTAATGAAATTTTGGTAAGGCTTTACATGTGTTCCATATATAATTATGTTTTGATTTTGAATGCATGTTTATCAATTATTTAAATTGATGGTGTGTGTTTGTCACTGTAATTGCATCATGAATGTACATAGCTATTTTTGAAAATTTGGGCAAGTAATGAGTTGTAAAGTTGGGTCTTAAGAATTGTGGTTATCATGGACCCCTTGTCATGTCCCTCTTCACAATTTTAATTTCATGGAGATTTTGAAAGAAGTTGTACCTAGTAGTGTGGTTTTTTTTAACACATCCAAATTTTATATTTTATTTATAATAATCTCTTAAGAAAGGGCAAACCATTTATAAACATGGAGTCAATCAAAGACCTTTGAAATTTTTGAAGACCAAAAATGTTTCTTTTTGGCATTAGGGTGACAATCTTGTTGAAGGATTATAAAGTGCATTTGTGATGCAATGTTAAAGAAAAATTCTAGTTGTGTGCTAATGAAATTTCAACTATTGATTTTAAATCTTGAATATTAATACCTAAATGGGCATTAATATCTAATATGGAGGAAGGTGTCCATTTTACTAAGTTTGGAAAAGATCTTGAAATGGGCAATATCTAATAACAACTTTTAAATCATTTTTGGTGCATTGTTGAGGTATGAAATTGTGACACAATATGATTTCAATGAGGAATTTTTTTGCTTTGGTGCCAATGGAATGGTTTCATTCCAAGGGAAGAACAAGAGTGCATTTGTGCGAAACATGGCAATGATTTATGTGGTTCATGTTCATATTGTAATGCAACAAACAAATGTTGCAATTGAAATTCTTTTGTTATTTATTGTCATCTTTAAAATTGAGAGTTTGCTACAAGCCATGTATTCATATTTCACAAGTTTCCTTGGCGTATGTTGAAGTTGTAAAAGGTGGCAAAGATCTTTTTAAAATCAAGGGACTCAAAATCTTTTAGAATGTCAAAACACATTAGTTGAATATGGTGTCATCACTTAAAATAGTGAATCATGTATAATAGTATGGTGTTTTGGTGGTCTACATATATATTTCGAAAGGTAACCAACATCTCCTACAACCAACTTACACACCCAAATCTAGAAAGTTATTTTCTTAAGTTTGACATCATGTTTGTATTAAACTATTTGATGCCACTTTTTCAAACCATGCATGTGTTGATAAAATTTGTTCAAGTGAGGGACATTTATAGATATAATTCGTAATTGTCAAATGCAATTAAAACAAATCCGAAGTCCTATAAATATACACAAATCCTTGATGGCTCAATACTTGGATAACACTTTCATACCATTTAACAAGCCTATTTGCAACCAAACTTTGAATGTGATGTAATTTGTGGTTGGTAGGCCAAACAATAGGGACTGACTTCTTGGCTTATGATTCTTTTGACCTTTAATATTTGTTAATACAAAAATAAAAACATCAATTGAATATCTAGAAGTGATTTTCAATTGGTTGAAAATATAATTATATACATAGAAATTACAAAGGGTTTAACATAAGAATTGACATACCCATAATTTTGTCAAGTTGTATTGATGGTAAAAAATTTCTTTCATTTTCAATTATGTAATAAAATGCAAACCCAATGCACATTCCTTAATTCCCAACAAGAAAAAGAGTGTGAAAGGTTTGAAATGGAATTAAAATGAACTCTTATGTTGAATTCACAAATGTGTCAAATGACACAAACAAAACAAGAGAAATGTTGTTAGTTCTACATGAATGAACCACAAACTAATTAAAATTCACAAGATTCATCATGGTTTGGACTTGGGAAAGCTACCACCCTCCTCTTGATAATATACTTTACAACTTGTCACATGGTTACATTTAAATGGTCATTTGGCTCAAGGAGTCCTAAAATTGTCAAATTATGAGTTTTAGAACTTTGAGATTCATAACTCTCTCATTCTATTTTAATTCAAAATCTTTCAAAAAAAAACTTGTAGAGCTTGAAAAAAAGATTTTTAATGACATATCAAGCTCTTCAAATTGGGGGTGATTTAACTTTTCAAATCATCAATTAAATGGTAGAAGGTTGCTTTAGCTATTTTATTTTCAATCCTTCAAATAGTCATAATTATTGTTATAGATCTTTATTTTGAAAATGAAACCTCACTTTAATGTATTTGACCTTTTCAATGGTCTAAATAAGACCCAATTTGAACAAGATTTAATCCTTTAAACCTTGATCCATATATTTGAAACATTGTGAATCTTTAGCTTCCAAAGTGTGAGTACCCCTCTTGCACTCTCCACACTTCCTTACATTTAAAGGCATGTCAACTTGGGTTCTTGCTTTCCCTAGGATTATTTTTGATTGATTTTCCTTGTCTTGCCCCAACCTTGGTCACAAGCCCAAGGCTAGAATTGCAACAAAAACTAGCTATGCAATTTCATAATCAAGATTTTATGAATGTTCAAATCATTATTTATCTTCAATACGAAATATTCATCACAAATTTAGCATGTAATGAATTAATAATGAAAATTGTGTGAAATTTGGGTTCATACATTTTATGCACAAATATCATGTGTTGAAAACACATTTGACACTCGAATAAATGTGTTGACGAATAAATTACAAATCTATGAATGAACAAATGTCACATAGATTTCGCTATTCCAAAAAATCTATGTTTCAAATGGGTTTTCAATGCACAATATTAATGTGCAAAATGTACAAATTATGAATGAACAAATTTTGCACAATTTGCATTATCTAATTGTGAGATGCTAAGTTTGTGATGCTTGTACTTTATGCTAAAAATATTTTTCCAATGCATTTGTCCATTGTGAAAACTCACTATTTTGTGTTTAAGTTGTCGGAGCTTTCTAGAGTATTAATACCTGCTTTGCAAGATTCTAACTCTACATATGAAAATGTTTAAAGAAACCATGTTGTACAACTCTTTGACAATTCATGAATTGGACAATAAAATGATCAATGAATCAATTCTTTCCATTGGAATATCTCTACATCCAACAGTGAAGCGAATATCTTTCTTTTCCATTCTAACATCTCTACAGCCAATAGTGAAGAGAGTATCCTAACTCCAATGCAAATGTTTAGCTTGGTCATGTTTTAAGTTGACCTTTTCATTTTGAGAGTTGTGGCTTAAAGCTAAGATGTTTTGGAAGTCCAAGAAGCTCCTTTCCAAGTAGTAGAGACTGAATTTTGGTGAATTAGGCCTGCATTTTTCAGTTTTCCAGGTCTTGATCTTTGACATGTGCCCTTTAGTGGAAGGAAAATCTTGTGTGCAGGCTAAGTATTCTAAAAGACATGGGAGATGGTTGCATCTGAGATTATTTGCCTGATAGATGCAGTTGCTGTGGCAACCGTCAGAATCACTGCTAGACCTATCATGACCCAGTGCCAAGCAACCTGATAGAGTGCAAAATTCTTGCCATTTACCTGCAGCACCAATAGAGCCCACCCATATCTTACTCCTCGAACAATGTAAAATTAACAACAGCAAGTAGCTTAGATCACTGGCTTCAATTCAAGTTTCATGAGCAAATGTAGGTGCACGAAGGTTATTGTATGGAGAAAGAATGGATCAGAACTGCAGACTTGAAATATTACCTTCAAGTACATGAGATGTACCAACCCAAAGTTGAGGGGAAAGACAGATAATGCACCCGTCAGAGCAACAAAGTCTCCAAAAAATGGAAGTAGAGCCCCAAAGAAGGTGGCAATTGCAATGAATGTCCCACGTGTAAGGAAACGAATCAATGTACTGTGAGCAGACCAGTCCCGTTTATCACCATAGTTTCTTCCAAAGAATGTGTCAACAAATTCATACATAGGCAATGCATAGACCTGCACATGAGTCATTGAAGCCCACATTGTGAGAACATGCTGATCAAGAAATGTCCATGAGGCAGTACTGAATGTCGTTGCAAAAGGTTTGTCAACTTAGAAATATTACACCCTGCATGAGCAGTTTCTAGCTAGGGTTTAAGGATCTGAACTCACATGAATTGAGACGATCATTTGCAAGAAGGCCATTACATTGGCAAGTGCAACCCAAGGTCTGGAACCTGATGTGGAGTTCAGTAAGTAAAGATTGACTGCGTTCCCGTAAGCCCAATAAGCAGTCATCATGACTAAGATGATAGGGAAGGTGCCAAGTGTGAACTGCATTACAAGGGCCTTGTGCATGTTCCTCACAGTTGGTTGCCTCACTACTGCCTGCAGTTCTCAATGCACAAACACCACCAGATCAAGCACTTGATTACTACACATATCAGTGCAAAACCAGAAGAACTGAAACATTAATTAGCTACATTGATGGTGGATGTGAGATATAATGCATTGAGGTTACTTACCTGCATCTCAGGAAGGATGTTACTATTGAATGCAAATGCAATTGTGGCCAGGCTCCCAATGGATCTGAAGGACACATCAGCTTTGGTGCCCAGTAATGAGTAATCCCTTGGTGCTGCAGCCCTGAAGCCTGCAAACAATTTGCAGAAGACATCATAAACTTGCTGAGCTCCAATTCCTAATTTTCAGTATCAGTTCACTAAAACTAAGGTGTCACATTGCAAGTGTCATTGCTGTCTGTGAAAATCATGCAAAAAGTAACAAGAATGAAGTAAGGGACAATTTCATACCATCATTGAAAGAAGTGCCAACAGCTATGCAAATGAAAATGAGAGAAAGGAAAATTGAGACAGCTGTGTGGAGCCGCAGTGAATGCATAGTTGGTACAAAAAAAGCAAAGAGACCATAAGTGCCACCAGATATCACAACCCAGATTGGCAGCGTGATTGCTGAGTTGTGGCTGTAAGCCACCCAGATTCCCTACAAGAATCAATCAGAAGCTTAATGCTCTGGAAACTGTCACTGATTCTACAGATTACTATGTTTCATGACATTCTCAGTTGCAGCAACCACGAATGCTACCAAGCTAGTACCATCACTTAACTGCAAAAAAGTTTGAATGGCATCACACAGAACACTTGGATATTGAAAACCATCAAATAAGTTGTGGGGAACATTGCAAATTGTGTGCTCAATACATTGTAGTCAGCCATGGCATGGCAGTATCCTTCAATTCTTCTCTTAAAGAGAAATGAAGTAGAAGATGTTGTGGTGATGAGAGAGAAACAAGGCAAACAGAGTACAGTGAGTACAGATCAACTGGTGAGATACCTGCAAAGATTCACCACACAATATGATGCTGCCAACTGTTGCAATGCCCAAGTTCAAAAACTGCAGAATCCATGTCGCTTTGTACATGATGGGACCTAAAAAAGTAGTCATCATCATCATCATGCACAATTCATGTCAGGATGCACGTATCTCCTTGGAACCAAATCTCTTCTCAAGGTTATAACCAATGTGCCATGCGCTTCATGTTGAAGATTTCAAGGAAATATCAGCAATGCTGTTTGGACAATGAGAATTTATTCAGTAATTGATGAATTTGTTGTGAAGCAGCTTCCATAAGCATTTTCGGCATACCTAAGATATGGCCTGCGAGATCACGAGATCGAATGTGGCGCTTCCCTCCAGTCTCATGAAGAGTAGCCAGCAAGTAGTTGTTGTAGAAGGATCCGACGTAAAATGCTCCCACACAAATTGGTCCCGCGATCCAGCCCAAATACACCATAACGAGCCCAGGATATCCGAGCACGTAGCTGTTGTCGAAAGCCGCAATCAGATGGCATCCCACCTCCCACCATGTGTCTGCAAGAATCGCACAAAACAGATGATCCTCTCGCTCTTCTTAAAAGAGTTCCCTTTATCCAAAAGAACTGTCGTAAAGATCTCCTCAACAGCTTGGAAGTCTTCTTCAATAATTACAGAGAACAGAAGCATTGAGAGAGCGCACAAGCACACGCACACTTTCACACACAAGCAAACAGAAATGGTAAAAGCTGGATTTCTGACGAAAACAAGCAGGTGCCAAAAGGAAATTGGGATTGGCAGAGTTGCCTTTGCCGACGTGATGGACTGTCTCTTTGGACAGGCGCATGTCTGGAGTATTGGAGTTGGAGTTCTCAACATGGTGATTTCCATCTGCTAATTCGGGATCAAGATGGGTCAGTTGCGAGGCCGAATTCCCGATTCCTCGCTGCACTAAATGATTGGTGTCCACTTTGCCGTTGTGATTCTCAATTCCTCCATTCGACATTGCCATGCTGCAGCAGCAGCAGCAGCAGCGACACAATTTCAAATCCTTTGCATGCTTCAGAACCAGGTCGACTGCTTCCTATATCGATCACTTCACGTCTTTGTGACAGCAAAGAAAGAGCTTTTTCCGGATCGTTCTTGAATCAGACAAAGATTGCAATCTAAAAGGACGAGCTATATTTTAGTAATAATTTCAATTATTATTAATTTAAAAAACAACGTGCTTGTATTTTGCGAGGTCCAAGCTCCATAGAAATTCCTCAAAAAAATAGAACTGTCTGTCTGCTATCAATTTTGTAATCAAAGTAATAACCCCGGTTATCAATTTAGCTGGTTTTAAACAATAGCCGCCTGTTATGCACAAGGGTCGGTTATCTAATAATCATTTTATAACCAGGTTGATATTGGCTAGCTAGGGTTGGTTTTAAGTTTTGCGGGCAGCAGGGTGAAAGGGGGTGGGGGGGGGGTTGTTGGGTGCCTTATTTTCAAGAATAAGTTTACATAGTGATGTGTTTGGTATAGATTTCTGAACAACATATACAAATTAGTCATGTAATATGTTTCATAATCTCTAAATGCCCGTGTCTTTTGTAAATCAAAGTTGTGACATGAGTACCTGTGGCCAAAAAGGAGGTTGTGTGAATCATCACTACAGCTCACTGTGTACTGGTTCCCACCCAAATCATACCGCTTTTGAACATCAATAGAACTTATGAATTCATCTCTGATCATTCAGCAACTCTATTGATACAATCCCTGGTGGTACACATTTCATGCTTTCCTACACCAGCAGCATCAACTCCCAACAACCTATCGTCCTAACCAATTGACCTAAATCAACCACAGATACAAGATAAGAATGGTGGATCTGGTGGATCAGATCTCTCTGGACATCTCTCATTAGGCTATCGGGGTCTCACTTGGTATCAACTAACCCATCATTCTCTCATAACCCAATGTTAATCCTCAGCTACCCTCAAGCAATTTTGACAGGAATATATCAAACAACTGGCACCATTGACAGATTTCACTTCTCCCCTAAGTCTGTAGAGCAATGCACAGCCTGTAATGCCAGAGTTCACAAACAAAATGAGCCTCTTCGTGAATGCAAATTCCCCAGGTTTTCATTCAACATGCCCAACATCCTCACAATCTACAATGTTGATGCCTTCTTCAGACTGTCCACGGGGCCCCTAGGCATCTTCGTCACTTCCACCAAACACACACACTTTTATTCATGTTTGTGGTTCTACACAAATATGATCTATGAACCCCAATGCACACTAGAGAAGAATTGGAGTTGAAGAAACACAAAGGATCTAATTGAGAGTATTCCTCGCAAACAATCCTCACAAAAAAAAAAGCAAAAACCAAGCTTATCACCTTAGATGGAGCATTTCTACATAAAAATGCCTTGTCATATTTAGCGAGTCAAATTTAACATGGCCATTATGATTGGGTGGTTATTTTTTACTACTCATTTGGACTGGTAGGGCACTGGATCACTTGACTAGTCATATTAAAATAATTTATTTTCAAAAATAAAATCATAGTGATAGGTAAATTGAAAAAAGGTAAGTAGTTAGATGGTGACCTAACCTAACTACCCAACCAAACCTACCTAGCTCTCTAAAAATAGGTTGCAAGTATTAAGAATTGAACCTTTCACCTCCACGATGATGAACCAAATCTTTACCAATGAAGTACAACTTCATAATTAAACATTTTAAATTTTATATGTTATGTTGTATATAGTAAACTTACATAAATAGATGAGATGATAATTTAAAAATAATTAAGTAGGTAACATAATAAGTAGGAGGTGTATTGGTCATCTAATTGCCTACCAAATTAAACTAAACCTATCATACCCACCCACCTACTTATCTACCTACCATAATATTTAATTTTAAATTATTTAAATACCTAGTATGAAAATTTGATAAGTAAATAACTACTATGATAACTAGGTAGGTAGCTATTATGGTACCTATTAGGTAGTTAGGTAGGTAGCTAATTAAGTACCATAGTAGATAGGTAGATATGTAATAGGTACCATAACATGTAGGAAGGTAAATACGTAGGTATCAGAATAGGTAAATAGGTAGTATGTACCATAGTAGGTTTGTAGGTAAGTAACTAATCCCATCATTAATAGTTATGGACTAGTTGTTTTCCTAAGAACAAAACCTTGCTCTAATTTATAATCTAGTAGTAACTTAATAGTAGGTTAAAAATAATAATGTTGTAGCAACTTGCAGGTAACTTACTAATTGCTACTTCTACCTTAGGTTATTTTACTTAAATTATTTTATGCAGGTTATTATTGGTTATTATAGGTCCTTCTACCTTATGTTATTTTAAACTATTTTACCCTAGGCTTCCTAAGGCCATCCAATATACTCTAGGTTTGAAAATCAAAAAGATTAAAGATAAATATTCAAATAGACTCCTTACAACATAAACATGACAAAGGGGTATGAAATTTTGCACGTGATAATGCAAATAGATTATTGGTTTCTTCATAATGAGGTAAAGATTTTAACAAACTTCATGTAGCAACTTGAAAACTTTGTTGGTTCAAACTTGTGAAAAAAATATAATTCTAGAAAATCACATAATATAGTTTAGAAAGACAACTTCAAGGATAAAATAAATTTCCCAAAACTTTTCACATTAAAGAAATAAAACAATAATGCCTCCTTGATTTTAACAAGTTTCCTTGGAGAAACTTGCATAAAATAATTGCAAATTGTGGAACATTGGAAAAACTTCCAAATTTTTTCCAAAATTGAAAGAAATTGAAAAGGTAATATTGTTTACCTTTTAAAAGTTGAAAATAAATTATGTTGAATTATTAAAATTTTAATACTAAATATACATTATACTACTTTTGGTAACAAATTTTAGTACACATTTTCAGTAATGAAACTAGAACCTAGTGACCAAGGAAAAAAGCTCTGGATTAATCAAAGGTTATCTAATGTCAATTCAAGAATCTTAAAATTAAAAGTAATCATTCTATTTGCATTTAATCTTCCTTTGGATTAAATTTTTTTAAACTAAATAAAAAAATTCAAAATGATATGATGTAATGTATTACAATTTTTATAAACAAATACAAACAAGTGTATCAAAAAATATTTTATTTTTTTCAAAAAATTTAATAATTGCAAAATTCAACTAGTAGAATGACGGTGAATAAATTCATATTCACATAATACTAATAAACCCCAATTCATGACTACATCCAAGATTAGATATGATCCGTGACATTATATGATTACATAATTGCATAACCTAGGATGGAAAAGAATAGATCAAATTACTTCTAGGTAGCTAAGTAGCTAGGCGAACAAAAAGTTGCCTATGTTAATGTAAGGTAATTATCTATAAGGTAGGTTAACTTAGATAACTAGGATAATCATATTTTAGGAGGCTAGTAACCGAGGTATCCTAAAGTCTTCATGTGAAAGTTACATCAAAAAAAAAATTTCTAAATATGGGGATCACTAGTTAAAGTTCATGAGTTATGCACAAGTATATATGTAATTATTTGCAAATTCAAATTCTATTAACTATTTGGCTATTATAAATAAACTCATAATGGGGATCATTTATCAAAGTTCATAAGTTATGCACAAGTATAGATGTAACTATTTACAAATCCAAATTTTATTAACTATTTGATTATTATAAATAAATTCATATTAACTTTTTTTTGGGTTATTTTCCCTTATTGCATAAGCAAACATGTGTATCAAGCAATGTGCTCTAGAACTTGCAAACATGTGTTTTCTTCAACAAGGTGAACAATTTGTTTTTGAAAATATTTTAAAATAGTATGGGAAAGGGGTTCAAGAACTTGCAAGTCTACCAAACATTTCACTCATAATAAAGCTACATATAACATGTTGTTTTTCTCTGGATTTAGTTGAGATGGATGTAAAAGCGATCCTTATTCCAATAAAGCTTTGAGATTTAGTTGCCATTTATCACTTTGTTTTAGGAATAACAACTTTTGTTGCTCATCAAGCATTCTAACTGTCTTTTGTGGTTTTTACTTATGGGTTTGAAGCCCATGAATTCCAATTGCATTAACATGCTGCAAAAGAGAACAGAAGGAAATTTTTTCTTATTAAAAATTTCCCTTTTTTCAGTAATCTTCAAATTATTGTTTTAACTTACACCAAGTGCAGAGTGGTATGGCCTCATGGTGGCTGAATCAATTGCCCCTGCTTTTGGATTCAAGTTGATGACCTTTTGAACAAGTCAGTGGATGTGACTAATGTGATAGAAACTCGAAGAATCTGACCTAAGTTGGAATATCGATTAATACAACCAGAACCACATTATAAAAAGAAACCACTCATTAATCCAAAGCCTGTGTGTATTGAGACTGTTGGTTGGACATACTTTTGATCATATAACGTACAAGAGATTGGGTAGGGTTACTAGCAAGTTAGGAATCAGAATGAACAAAACCTTGCTTGCTTCTTGGCATTAGCAGCTGTCGTTGATCACAAGTAGCTGGAATCTGCCAAACCTTGCCCAAACTCGACCTGCTTTTTGGAGTTAACAATTGTACAGTCTATAAAACATACTTCACACAATCGGCATGACTTGTTGATTAGGTCTATGGAATTGGCAAGCATGCTGAACATCCAATTCAACATGAGAATTAGTTGATTCATAAGGAAAATAAGACCTAACAGCTGTTAATGTCTATGTTCGATAACTTAACGTAGTGAAAGTTATTTCCATTGGGTCTATTGGGTGCTGACTAAACTTTTGAGGGTGTGTGAGGTAAGTACCAATGTTGGAGTGATTATCAGAAACAAGTCTTTTGGTCTGGAACATATGCATGCACTTGGTATCAATGCTGGTAGTAAGGACCTACCAAATTTGTATGACCTGAGACAATACCAACCTAATGGGTATTAGGAACTGGAGGTAATACCAGCCTTGTACCAATTTTATACCAGTTTCAATACCAAGAATATATTTGCCTCATTCGTAACAGCTGAATAGCAGTTTTGGATCCAATATCAAGACCAGACTGGTATGAAAAGTTTCCAAAAGTACCAAATACAAATGACCAAACTAATTTGAAAATTTTAAAAAGTACCCAATACTAGGACAAGCTGGGATGTTCAAAAGTCATGCTGCACCGACACTAGACAGATGCTGGTGGTTGTCACAGCAGCACTTAGGGTTGATTACCATAGTTCTTGGAAATCAAAGAACTGATGCTGAGGTATAACTTTGGTTTTCAAAAATTTGAAAGATATCAAATCACCATGTTTATAACCATCAAATCTTTACTGGTCCTTTCATTAAAACCATTGATTCTTTGAGGCATACCAATTGAGCATTATGGCTGAATCAATCTGCTTCTTCAAAATGAAGCTTCCTTAGGAGTTATGAGACTTCAAAATCCAACAACACCAAAGTTTCTAATCTTGAAAAATGAGATTTCTTAAGGTTTAGATATTCAAGCTGATGTTTCCCATTCTTTTTTTTTGCTTAAGAAAATTCAAGCTGTACTTTCCATCTTGTTTGTGCTACAACTTTCCATGTCCAAAAAATTGGTAGGACTGCACTCACAAAAATTCACCAAAAATGTGTATTGTATAAGAACATTTCCACCCCAAAATAATTTTAAAAATTCTTATTTTATATAGAATATCGTTTAATGACACCGTCCCCACCCAGAAATGTCATAAAAGTTCTTTTAAAGATTCAAAGACCATTTATGTCTTTACATCTAAACAAGTAATAGTCATTGTCCAAATCAGCTTTTAAAGGGAAATGACCACTGTAAAATGGACCATTAATATCCGAGAGTAGTAGGATTTGCACTATCTTGCTACAAGATTTAATGAAAAGGGGTGTTTGCCAGTGTGGGGTGGAGATGCTCTTGAAGCTCACCATTGAATGATTTGTTTGCAACAAAAGTTCATCTCTCCAAAATCACAGCAAAAAAAATGTTGACAAGATTGGCTTCATGCATTTCAAATCCTGAAGATTTCATCAGAGCCCACAAACTGGCTTGTGCAACCCTACCATAATCTACAATGATATTCAAGGATCAAATTACTCATCATCTACTATCAGTGAGTTTTATAGCTACCAAAACTTGTGCTCAGCAAAGTGTGCATTCACAAGTTTTAAGTGGAGTGTAAACAAGTATATTGTCCAAAAATGGCAACGCTCAAAAAATCTGTAAATATCCACATTTCTTTTCTTGGAGAAATTTAGAACAGGGTGAATTTAAAACTAGAAAGTACTAAAAAAAATTGATAATATTGAATTTACATTGCCAGTTATTTTAATTACAAAAATACTCAGATTCCTTGATTGGGTAGTCAAATATAGATAGATTACCATAATTGTTATGGGTGATGGTTAGGTTTGGATGATGGTCAATTAGGTTTCATCAAAAAATCAAACAAATAGTTCATTGCATAATGGTTAATGGTCAATAAATACACCTTGGCTTAGTGGACATTAGAAACCTTAAGCAGATGAAGGGTGCATGGGTGCATAAACCATGAGCTAAAAATAAGTCTCTTCAACTAGGTGCATGAGAATGTGCACCTTAAGGGGCCATTTAACACATCTTTTGTCCAAGATGTAAGAAGAAATTTCAAGTTAGTACAGGAAAAACCCAATGTCCTAGACTGAAGAAGGACCTAATCGGTGAGCACTGACTAAAAAACGAGTAATAAATGAAATATTGTGAATGTAATTTTTTGCTTGAGACGCTGAGGTAGTTTTGTGGGGAGTTCAATGTGATGGTGGGTTAATAATCAGCTCCATTAACAACAACCTGCACTGTAATAGAAGTTCCATAAATCTCAATAAGACTGAAAATATCATAACAACTAATGGTTCGCCTCATTAAGCTTCAAGGTTTTCAAAACCTTGGAAGAGAAGTTAGTAGGGAAGATTCACTCTTAAGGAATTTTTTAACAATTTTTGGGAACCAATAATACAGTCCACTTACATTTCAACCATAGACAGACAAACTTGACCAATTTCATCGACTTTGTAATGCTAGTGCCAAGTGCCTAGCATGGATGCGTCTCTGGATATTGGCTCCAAAAAGCATGATAATCTTGCACTGGCAATCTCCATTCTGGATCAGAAGGATTGTACATTTGGGGTGTAGGGTTTAAAGTTTAGGTCACCACTAGTACCTACAACTGTTATTACCACATTTTATTTTATTTATTTTCTCACATGGAATGCAAACAATGCATCTGCAGATGAGAAACAAAGAAACTTTCCCTTTTTCAAATCACCTTAATCAAGCTTTCTGCTACATCCTTGTTTTGGCATATTACCCAAGTCTTATAGTAGCCCCTTTGTTGGATCACCTTGCCTCTGACCAGATCAAAACGGTGTGAACAAAGGCAATTTTTGCACAGTTTCACTGACTTCACATATGTGCAGAAATTTTGAGGCTTTTTACCATCCACTTGAAAGAAGATGGATTTCTTTGCCCAGATGCAGGGGAATAGTAGGAGGTCAAACCTAATGGGCCTTCTGTGACCAACATGCAATGCCCACTTGGCACCTCAAATCTATGAGAGCCCTGTAAGGCCAACAAACCTCACAAAAATCCTTAGTGTCTCTTCAAAATCAGGTAAATGTACAAGCACAAAAAATCAACTATACATTTCAAGATTGGAACATATATGCAAATTGCACAAAAAAAAATTCACAATTGTAGTTCAAAACTAGCCATTTCATCAATTCCAGCAAACCCAAAATGTACACAATGATAAATTGAATATTGTTGTAACCTAAAAACAGTGTCAGATGTTTTCTATGGATGAAGGCTGCAAACCTTGATTCAGCTTGGTGGTTGAATTGTTGGCGACATGGTGATTCAATGGTGTCAAAAAATTTGTTTCTAATTTGTTTTTGTATTTGGTGTGTTTTGTGGTTTTACAGGTTATGGCGTAAGGAGCTTGGTGAGTTGGTTTCTATGATGGAATGCAATCCTAGTTGTTCAATGAAAACTCTTCACGAGCTTTGTGAATCATGGTTATGCACAGAGATTGAAAGGAAGATTTTTGGGGAGCAAAGGGATGAAGTTATGAAGAATATATTTGATGCCGACTCATGAAGAGAAGTGAGGCTTTTTGGTGATGAAGAAAAGCTAAATGGCTAAACTTACTGAAGACTAGAACTGTGTGGAGGATTTGGATTTTGGGTGTTGTAATTAGCGAGGAATAGAACTTGATTAAGATTACTAGATCGGAAGAACCCTAACAATTGAACTTCTATTACACCAAGAATGTCAAGGAAGGATCTAAAGGTCTTACATGTTTTCTGTAAGGACCAACACAAGGGAGATGATGAATATGTCAAGGATTTCTAAAGTGGTTGTGTGGCAATTCATGTGTGATGACTTTGGGGATTTTGAGATGATGAATGCTCAATGTGTACATCCTACGGAAAGAGTATCTATTGCATTGTGGGAGTTCCGAGGCTTTTGGGAAAGGGATATTGGAGAATAAAATATATTACATTTCACCGATCTTCCCCTAAATCTTTATCCAGTCTCTGAGAAGAATCATGTGAAGTTGTTGAGTTGGTCTTTGTGAGGTTTCTGTTGTTGGGTATGAGTTGCCACTCCTATGAAGCAACTTATTAACTCTTAGAGAGGAAATCAAGAGTGAAATTGATCCTTTGTGGTCCATAGAAATAAGACAACAAAATTTAGGTGTATGTAAGGATTTTGATGAAGAAGTAATATTTGAAGTAGATCTTTTTATCTCAATAAAATTTTTGCAATACACATCAGTCTCTATACGGTCATTGTTGGGGTTTATACAATAAAGAAAATATGTCCCTTTTCTTTTGGTGACACTGTCATGACTTCATGAGTGTTTGATTCACAAAATATCAAACCATCATCACCTTCATCTTGAATGGCAAGGACTAAATTTGTCGCCATTACTCCCTGTTGAAATCATCATTAGCACAAATTTTAGATCAGAACCTACAAAATCATCCACAAAACCTAAAAGTGTTGTGATGCATTCCCGAGCTCCTTAATAAACTCAAATGTGAGTTTAAAGTGAAAACAACAAAAAAAAAAGGTGTTAGGGCACGCTCCTTAACTCATAGCACTTTGGGGGTAAAAGGGCATGCTGGAGCTTTGGGATGGGGAATACGAAGAATGACAAGCAATTCAATTACTCAGACGGACATGCACAAACCAAACAACAAGTTGGTTAATGAGTAGTTCGAACACTTTTAGTGCACGGATAAGCCATGGGCAAACACAGATTCACAAGACTTACCACGGCCTAGATTTGGGGGAAGCCACCACCTTCCCCCTTATATTATTCTTTGTGCCTAGCCACAGGGCTAGCACCCAAATGTCATTTTGTCCTGAGATTCCCAAATTAGAGTCCCAAAATTCTCAAAATTAGGATTTTCGCAACTTTGGGGGCCCATAATTTTGTGTGCACACTTTTGATTGAAGTGATGTTTGAAGAAAAGTTGTAGCCCTCATCAAGAGTTTTACAACTGTATGTGGCACACCACCTGCACCCAAGGAAATCAAGGCGAATCTTGACTTTTAGTGGTCAAAAATTGAATTGGCAATTTGACTCTTGCCCTTTCTTTCCACCATAACTTATGTATAAGTGCCCAAATGGGTCATGCGAGCCCATTTTAGACATCTACGTTCCAAGATCTTTCCAACAATATGACCTTTTTAATCCAATGAATTTTGACCCCTGCAATCACCCTTTGAAGATTTAGGAGTCCATCGGGACTCCAACTCCCAAAGTGGGAGCTCACTTAGGAGTGTGGGGGTTCATTCCCTCACACTTTCCTACACTAGTGGGAATATGAAATGTGATTCCCGGGCTTCATTCTTGGACCGCACCTTTGCCAACCCTTGGTCGCAAACCCAAGGCTAGGGTTACGACATGATGGGTGTTAATAAAATTTACTTCAAATGTCACATTAAATGCTTCAAATTCAACATTGTCCTACAAACTTATTTCCAAGGCTTCTAACCTTTGGACCTTATGTTGTTAGTATACATTGCTTGAATGATTCTAATCAACACTCTTGTTTAAAATTTGGACTTTATGTAGTCTACACCTTGCACACTATCATAGATAACCCACAGCCCACTATTGATCAATCATAAATTGTAAAGAAAAAAGAAGAAATAATTGAAATTTTTATTTTTTCATGGGACACAAATGCATGCCATTATCACAATTTATTTGTGTGCATCCTGATGAAGGTCATAAACAAACCAATCATAATTGGTTCCTCGCTTGTTTGGGCACACCATTGAAAAATGAGAAAATGGGTTCCTTTTTTGCTTCAATGCCCCTTGTCTTAACCAAGGTAAGCCCTAAACCCTAAACATTTTAATTTAGTAGTGAAAGACACCAAAGTGAATAGACACACCCAACCACATAATGTAAAGTCTTCTTAGAATTGGGTTCAAATTACCTAAATGAACCCATCACATTTGTGGTTTTTACTAGCAGACTTCCTTTCAACTATCACAACATTAGAATAATGCAATGTTGTCAAGAATTTAGATTTGGCTTATTCATGAAATTGTTTACATGGTCACACAAGTTTCAAAAAAATATTTTTACATAGTTGCGATTCTACATGTGATAATTTTTACATTACATTTTACAAAATGGACCAAAAAGTTGAAACTAGACCATGTAAAACACTTCGGTGTAGTGAATTGTCCATTCTGCACCTACTTAATTGTAAAATGAAAAAAAAGGAAACACAAAATCTTAAGCTTTAAAAGACATATCCATACCATCTTACATACACTCATGTAATTTTTTTGGTATGTTTTTAAACATTAGGTTATACTTTCTATGTTTCAAAGTTGACAATTTTATGTTTTCTACTTACAACGTATATTTTTTTGGCCTACTTTTGTATGTTTGCACCTGATGAGGTTAGCTTACATCTCTTATTGAATACAATGAATGTATCCAAATTCTATGCACTCCACCCAAAACAAAATTCAATCCTATCTCAAAAAAATTCAAAAGAAAACAAAGTTTTTTTTGTGTGTTTCCATTGATTTGTCCCATGCACAAAGAGCTTGACTATTTTTGTTAACCAATTATATCAAAACGATATGTTGGAGGTGGTCAAAACCAATGTTGGTTTGGTATATATGTCTGTGACATTGTATCAACAATGGCATTAACATTAGTAGCAAGGATCCTATTAGTTGGTATGACTTGATGCAATATAAGAAGTTTGATTGATGATAGATACTTCCTCTTAAGTGTGTGGAGATTTCTTCCTTGTGACTTAAGGCATCTTCATCATGTCTATTTGAAACATAAATTGTGCAACATGGTGTGCAAAAAATCCTTTGCAATACTCCTCTTAAAGCAAAAGGTGATTAACTTGACAAGTTTTATAGGATTAAATGAAAACTACACAAAAGTTCCCCCCATGTGGAGAGCTCCTAATCCCATAGAGTTGTATATTTTTATTTTCAAACAACTGAAAAGAATACATTAGACACCAAAAGAATGAACTTTATGCATATTATGGCTCTCAAAGGTAAGCTTGGAAGGTTGGTGAGTAACAAGCTGATAACATTTTGCATTGTACATTCAATCCTTCCACCTCATACTCTACTCAAATCAATGATTCCAAGTTTATCCATTTATCCATGATATCAGGCCCCCCCATGTTCAACATTTTTGATCATATAAACATGCAATGACAAGGATGAAAAAAACAACACATACCTGTGTTTGATGCCATGGTGGTCATTGTAATTTGTTGGCTTCTTGAAATTCATAACCATCCCTAGCAATGTCATTATTGTTTTACTTTGAAACAATTTGTTCCATAGATGCCAAGTCTACATATGGTACATTTGTATTGGCTTGGAACTATGCTTGTCCACTAATCAAAACTAGCAAATCCCAAGTGTATAATATAGCCCAAGTTATTTTTGTGGAAATATCCAATATATAGCCAAAAAATCATTCCAAATAATGCTCAAACATAACATGTGGGTGGGAAATAGATGGGAGCTTGGGTGTCTATCCAACAAAATACAAGAGGACAATATCAAACAATGTGCTTTTTCATATGTAATTTAATAAAGATGTGTCTTTTCGTATCTAAAAAAATAAGGGTGCACAAATATACATGGCTTGAAGCCATAGACTCTCGATAAATCCAAAAAATTTGATAAAAAAATTTGATATCATTTTTTATAAGTTTTTTACATTTCGTAAAAATCTTAAAGTTTATTCTTGCCTTTAACAAGGTTATTCAAGCTCTTCAAAGCCATTCTATTTGAACTTATTGTAGGTTATTTTACCTTAGTCTATTACAAGATATTCTAAATTATTCAAGGTTCTTTTAGTCTAACTTATTTTAGATTATTCAAAATTATTTTAGGTTATTTTAGCCTAGGTTATTTTTACATTACTAATAATCTAATTTGAATATCTGAAAATTATCTATAATATCTTAAAGTAAAATTATTTATAATAACTCATAATATCTTAGAATTAGATAACCTAAAATAATCAAGAATTATTTTATTTTAAACTATTCCAAATTATTTTAAACTATTATAAGATTATTATAAGATATAATATCTTTAAACAGTTTAAGGTGCAAATAAAATAAAAAACTAAAAATAACTTAGGATAAAATAATCAAAAATAATATAAAATAACCGAAGGTAGAATAACATATAATAACTTAAAATATTGTAGGTAAAACTTAAAGTGGCTTAAAAATAACCTAAAATAACATAAGACAATTTAGAATAGCTAGAGTAAATTAAGTTAAGCCACCTAAATAGAATAGGGAAAAATGTTCATAATGATGCAATGATAAAAATTATCATTTGTTGGAAAAAAACCATGCAATGGTTAAAGACTTAGATTTCCAATGTGAAGATGAAAAGTTCAGGTCCTCACATTTGAAAAGCTTTTTAAAGACATTTTCATTAACTAGTTAAGCTTCTTCAATCAAGAAAGTTTCATTGGTTTTTCCTTCTCTTGCATTATCCAATTGGGTGTTATTTGACCAATTCTTCAAAACCATGACAAAACGACATGCACTTTTCCCATCATTTGTATTTGGAAGAACTCTAATTCAAAATCCCTTTTCATCAAAATGATGAGGTTGTCCACAAACCTCTAAATTTCAAATTATAGGACTGCATTTATAAAAAAGGTAACATGGAAGGCATTTGGAAACAGCCAATATTTTTAGGTTTGATTCAAGATAGGTTGCTTCACCATAACAAGCATCGTATCGCAAACCATTTTGCGAATTGCCCATGTGTATGCATCCCCCACACGATATTCCAATTCTTGAATTTTTTTTGTCTCCCATAGCATAAATTGATAACATCTCCATATTCTAGGGTTTCTTGAAATAGCATTACCTTGCTTGCAAATTGAGTCATCATCAAAGTTTTGTGTTTGCAAAGTCCTACTTGGACGAAAATGTCAAACATCTAAGTAGATTATCAAATTTCAAAGAATTCAATATAACCAACAGTTAGGTTATTTTCCAGTTCTCAAAAAATCTATAACCACTTGATAGGTTATCAAGGTAGACAACCTTATTGATAACCAGGTCGAAAAAGCAATAACCGGCCAACACCGGTGTTCACAGTCATTCACTTCCATTTTTCTGTGGGATTCTTTGTCCTGGTGATGATATTATTGTTGATCTGACGCTTTGACGACAGGACTGAAATCAGCATTTGCGTGATCAGCCACAGTCCTCTCGGAGCGGATTCTTTGCAAGTCCGTGCTCCAGCTACTGATATGTTCATGGTTTAATCGTGCAAATGGAGAATTGTCATGGTGGAAAGTGACCACAGCTAGCTGTTGTGCATTTGTCACGTAAAAGGTGCTTTGCTCTTTCACGCCGTCGTGTTGTGCTGACGCTTGCCTTCATTTCCTACGTCTTTTCCAGCTACCACGCCCTAGACTTTGCAGAGACTTTCCGGAGATTTTTCTTGTGGGATCTCACTATACCATCATCTTCATCGTGTATTCTTTTCGGCCGAGTAGTAATGGATGAATTTTCCCCAGCTCTTTTGGAACACTTTCACAATCATTTTCGAGATTTCCAATGGATTCCTTGTGACGACAACAGGCACGCATGCATACCTTTGACTTTGATGGATTGGTTGCTGACCTGCCACAGAAACATCTTCGTGGCCCCCACGGAAGAGTCCTCTAAGTTATAGAAATGGCTTCTTTCTTGGAAGGAATGACAGTACCTAGTAAACATGCTCGTGCCTTCCAACCCTAAAAACATTCTCTGCCAAGCATCAAGACGAAGGTGATGTTCACATACAAAATGGGTACTTGACAGAATGTTTGCATGGGTGAATATTTGACATTTGCTATGCAGATTGTATACCTACTCAGATTACTGTGATCATACTCAGCTACTGCGTTTTAATTAGGCTAAATACTTGTTTTGGCTGAAATGCAATGACAAATTACTGATGATTTGATAATGATGCAGGTTTTCTGGTACTAAAGATCTTTCTTTCAGGCTCAGCTGCAACCTGAAGGAGGGTGAAACTCAGATGATACAATCTCCATATAACTTGCAGACTGTGTGCATTGTGAAAATGCAGACTTGATTTTAGTCTCTAGGAACTATGTCAGACAACTCGCATTTTGCTCACCTCATCCATGGCAGAATGTACCATGATTGCAAAGTACTGCCAAATGAAGTGCACTGAGAGTTTTTCTGTCTTGCAGTTTTTCAACTTTGTATATTGCTGCTATTCATCCCACCCAACAAAGACGGTTCCAACCATTTCCCAGTTACTGAGCTAAATCTCATTCCTGGTCAATGTCCTTGTGTCAGTGCTTCTAAGACAGCTGATTTTGTCTTCATAATGCAATCATCTTCAGATTTTGCCAAATGATGTACCATTGTGCAAAATAATCTTGCCAGTTCCCTGTCATGAGAATGATAGGAAAGTCACAACAATCTCATGTCTCAAGAAACTCTTGATGTCAGGTTTGTGTCAGTTTCTTGTCATGAAATGATAAAAAAATTACAACCACCTTGTTTCTCAGGAAACTCGGTTCCTTGTCATGAAAATAATAGAAAATCCACAACAGTCTCATATTGTGTCAGAAAACTCTTGATGTCAGATGTTGTGCTTCTGCACAACTTCTAGGTTAAAAGTACTGTTACAAAACTGTGCAGTGTGACTTGGTACTGTGATATCCCATTTTTTGTGGGGCTGAACAATGTGCATGACCTGAGAAGGACAAAACAACTCGATCAGGAACAGTGGTACTGTGATGTCCCATTTTCAGTGGGGCTGAACAATATGCATGACCTGAGAAGGACAAAACAACTCAAACAGGACCACAACAGGAGCAGCTGACATGCAGCTGACATGAGAATCCTACAAAAGCAAGTTCCACATGAATCAACTGTGGATTTCAAATGTTTAATCACAATTGAAATCCAGATTAGTTGCAGCACACAAAATCATAATGGATCCATTCAGTTTGATCACATTTGGCAAGAAAGAATTTCAAACAAACTTTCAAACAGGATCTCGGCCTTGATTGCAGCTGCTGCTGCTGCTTTCCATTCAAATACATTGGTTCCTTCTTCTGATGTTGCACATATGTCATACATGTTTTTTTACAATAGTGCATGGATCACCATGATTCGTCTCTACCAATTCGAAATGCTTTGCAGCTGCAAAAATGTGTACGTGGAGTACATATCAGTTTTCAACTGATTTCAGAAAGGCAAAATACTTCCAGTTACAGGAATGTTGGTGATTCCCTGCAAGCAGATTCGTAAAGATTTCTATTGACAAACTCCTAAATTCAATTAGAGAGGAGGAATCTGTGTTCGACCTAGTGAGTATTCGATGAACAATAGAATTGTCCATGGATTCTGGAATTGATGGTTTGAGGAAATTTTTGAGAACATCTTTTCCCATAGCTTTTACAATGCAGGAAAATTACTTCTGCAGAATGAAAGAATTCATTACAAAGGTATTTGACACCCAAGAAATCCTCTAAATTGCCCACTTATTTTGCAGCTGCAAACTTGCTGTGAGCATCATCATCCATTCTCTATTTGTAGCTGGACAGGATTCAATGGCCACCTCTTCACTGAGAAGAACGCCCTTCTACATGTGAGCACTTTGTCTCTACCCAATCTTAATATGCACATATGAGGCACACCTGGCTTCTCTAGAATATAAAGATCTTCAGAATTTGTGACAAAAATCAGGTTTCATCAGTACATTCGAGACTCATTTTGCAAGGAAGTTGGTTCTTGGGCCTCAAAACTTACAGCTGCTGCTGCTGGATCAGAAAGACAGCAATTAGTATTAAACCAGGAAGTAATTGAATGCAACCATGACCGTGGCCATGCTCTTTATTGCAGTGAAGGATGCTGTATCCTCTTTGGTGCCCAGTGATGAGTAATCCATCGGTGCTGCAAATCTCAAACCTGCAAGGATTGATTTGCAGAGGCGATCATGAACTAGCCCCAATTTCTCATTTCGTATCAGGCCAGCAAACTAACTAAGATTACAAGTGTGTTTGTAGCACCATGTTTGCAAATGCTAAGAATCTTCACTTTGATGCACACCGACTTGTAGAACGAGACACACTGTCCCATGCAACTTCTATCATTGCCACAAACAAAACCACATTAGGAGGCACAACCACCGGATGCAGCACAGAGGACAAAGGTAACCAGAGGCAACTCATCTCTGATACAGATTGCACAAGTTGCAGAACACCAGATGTCTCCAATTTCTTATTCATAATCATCAGGAAAGACAGCTGAAATTTCAAGACAGCATCATGTGGTTTTGTCAAGAGTCTCAGAAGTTCCAGCTCTAACCTACTTCTGTGTCTTCCAACACTTACATCTCTCTACCAATGACAACAAAACACTACTCCAACAAAATTCTTTTTCTTTCACCAGCAATTACCTCCTCCTTAAAGACAACAACACTCAACATTCAATGCAAAAATGCAGCACACCACTCCCTGACTGAGCATGACAGCATGTCACAGGGTCCTTTACTAAACAAGTCTTAACCCTAATTTTGGATTCTAACCTTTTGTTTAGGTTCAAAGATACAACATATGAAACCAATTTAACCATTAACTTGGACAAAAGAATTTCATGCTCAAATGGCTAGAACCCACAAACTAAAATTTATTCTCTTGTACTCATATTCACAAGTTCACAAGCTATGAAATCAATTTAATCCTTCACAACAACATTGTGTTTAAGAATTGTGTAGGTGGGACTTTTGCAAGTATCAGAGGTTTTTGGTGGCATGGGTGGGATTTTTGCAAGAGCTTTGCATCCAAGTTTATTGAAGGCCTGAGGCTTGTCAACATAAATAACTGTTCTACTCCCAGGAGCTTGCTTTCCTTTGGAGGACAAAAGAGAAGACCATGAATTGGAGCTGTTTGTGATGCCTCCAATGAAACCTATGCAACCAACACAAACATCCTCATATGTTTTCTATTTGACTTAGTTCTTCAATGATCATTGAAGAACTTTGCAAATCTAGTCTTATGGTGCAAGAAAGTAGGTCACTTGTTTTTTTTCCATCTTTCATGGATCATTGAACTTGATAAGTCCAGATTTTTAAGTCCAAGAAATGAAGTCAGCTAGGTTTTCTGTTTGATCTAGTGGATTGGCACAAATTATATTATTAGGGCTCCATGCTGCTATGCACCACCAATGTTTGATCTAGTGGATTTGCACAAATTATATTATTAGGGCTTTGCACTGCTATGCACCACCAATGACGATGAAATGACAAAAAAGAAATAAGGGTTTACATTTGAAAACTTTGTTATTTTAGATATATATAGGGTTCAAATTGTACAAAATATTGCCCAATTATCGTCAAAGGGGAGATTCAATCAGCCACCTCTGTTTTTAATTCATTGAAAATTTGGAAGCAATTAGGGTGAATAAACAATAAATCAGCTAAGTAAGCAGGGACTAAATCTTCGAATTAGGTATTTAAGAGAGAAGTTTTTATTGAAAACTAGCTTAATCTTTATTTTAAAAAGTGTTAATTTCTTGAAATAATCTCAACATATTCAAATGAAATAACACATATTTTTATGAAATTACATGTAAACATGTGTATGAAATTGGAAAGACACAAAGATTCAATTTTTTTTTTGAAAGGACACAAAGATTCCAAAAGACATTGAAAGAAGTAAAGTGATTTGTTTCTCTTTCAATATCTTAGGATCCATAAAGACATTTTGAAACATTACAACTTGTAAAATGTTTATTTTTAAAAAAATTCCGGTTTGAAATCGACCTCTAATAAATTTACAATTTGAAATTGTCTTTCTGTACAACCTACGACTATAGCCCATCCCATCTAAACCAGCTCCAATGAAATTATCATCACTAGAATTTTCAAAAATACTAAAAATTTGAAAAATTATTAACTAAATATGCCAAAAAAATTCCAAAAAAAAAAAAGACAAAAGGAAACTCCATGCGATGACCATAGATTACACTTTTGTGCCTTACAAAAAAAGCATGAATTAACTACATACTTATGAAATAGACTATGTTCTTATTAGTAATATTCTATATGCCAAGAATTGGAGAATTCAAAATCCAATTGGTGAACCAAAAAAGTCAACATAAATAAATTATTTGGTAGTTGATTGTTGAAGTCATCTAGGTGATATGTTAATAGCCAAGAATTTTCAAAAATTGTGGACAACCATGTGTAATGAGCATCAATCTTTAATCAAGAACAACACTAAGGTCTTGACTAATTAGATTGCACATCACAAGCCAATGTCTTGCAAGTGGGTGCATAAGATCAAAATAACATTTGCAAGAAAAATAACCAAGTACAAAGCTCGATTGGTTGCCCAAGGTTTCACTCAAACTTAGGGGGTTGATTATGATCAAACCTTCAACTTGGTTGTAAAATTTGAATCCATCTAAATAATTCTTTCTCTTTGTGCACAACAAGACATGAATATTGGACAATTTGACATTTGCATCTTGCGGTGTCACATTGTACTACTTTCCAAGGATGTGCATGTTTGAATGTATCCCACCTCAAACTTTTGAAATATTTTCACAATAGTTTTTCATATTATGGTAGAATATAATCTAGGAAAGAAATTAGAAAAGAAACTATTTCATTTCATTTTATAAATTGGGAAATTGGAATATATTTGTGAAAACAAATGTAATGTACCTACGTACTCAAAAACACAAATATACTCCAAAAAAACAAAAAAATTATTTTTAGTCTTTATGAAAGTTGAAAGCATATTGAACCATGTCATTTCACATAATATGAACCATGTTTGGATACCAAGTGATTAATTTGTGAATTCTTATATCAAAAATTGAGTTTTTTGAGCAAAGATGCGATAAATGTGTGATAAATTGAAATTTTGACAAAAAATCACATCCACATAGAAGATGACAAGCATAGCTAAATGGGCCATTTTTTTTTTTCATTAAAATTGATTATTTTAATGACTAATGAAATTCTAAAGATAGTGTAGTCAAAACAAGATTATGGCCTTATTATACCAATGTATATTGTAAAGATACTCATGGATTCTTCAATATAAGTGATGAAATTTATTATTATTTTTAAAATAATATTACATAACATTAGTTTTGTAAAAATAATTGTTATAAAGGCCAAAAACCAACATTGATACCCAAAATTAAATGTACCATGCTTTTGAAACAATTATACTATATGTATTATAATACTAGACCCAAAAGTGCTCCGAAGGGGGTCATTGTAATGTGCTTTCGCCCACATATATTTTGACAATTAGCAAGGTATTACATAACCCTAGCAAAAACCTAAAGGGAAATCAATACCCCAATTAAGGTATTTTGTAAAACACCATGGGCTAAATCATTTTTCATGTAAGCTATTTGAGGGGTATTGTCCATGGCTAAAAAGATGGAATTAAATTGCAATACTTTTTTTAGGTATCCCAAAAATGCTCTAGGGTCAATCACATATCTTTCTACACCTTGTGGGGTATTACATGACCTTATCAAAACCTAAAAGGAAATCAATACACTAATTGGAATATTTTACAAAATACCATGGGTTAGATCATTTTTCACCTAAGTTATAAAATATTTACATTGACATTATATAAACTTGGATTAATCCCAAGTTCATTGGGGTTTTTTTTTTATGATAAAAATAATTCAATAAAAATCAATGGCTGGAACCATCGTGTGAAAGACAAAACAAAAGGCCAAAGAAAGGCCAAAAGATGTGCAACCCGTAAGAACCAAAAAAAGGAGAGAGTTTTAGTCCTTCTTGTGGTAGGAATTTATTTCACCCACAACCCTTTTCATGTTGCCTACATGCAAATCATGAGATCTAATAGTAATAGGAGGCCTAAAATAAACATCTCCTATCAACTAATCTTCCTCTCTATAGTAGAGGCTAAGCATGTTGAAAAGCAATATTAAAATGTTGTTTGAAAAACTAAATGTAAAAAGACAAGGATAATTGACCTTTTCATCGTCTATTATGAAAAAGATGAACACACTCCCTAATGAAACGACCTATATCACGCCTAGGTGCGCCATGCACCTCCATGACCATTGGAATAAAATGGTGATTTTCATGAATCCTTCTATATTTGTAGATTTTAGCAATGGTGTTTAGTTTCGTAGTTACACGTGTTGGTCAATTAATGACATTCATAGCCATTGTCTTTTGTGTTAGGTTCATAATTATCACATTGGCAACAAAGATTTAATCTTCATGAGTCATGTAAAGATCGGTTTGTAATGAAGCTCATGATGTAAGGGTGTACCACCATTCTTTCTATACATCATGTTCATTCTTTCAAGCGAAGGCATACATGACGTCTCTGATGGCGTCATGTGTGGTATCTACTAACCTCTGAACATACAACATGTTGAATGCATGCCATATACATTTAACCCATGTCCACACTCACACATGAGAAAATTAAATGCTAAAGGTTGAATCAAATTGAAACAAAAACACGACACTAAAATGAAAGTAGAATGTGTGATGTGGAATGAACGAATACATGGCCTAACAATCAACTATAACCTTGCCTCTTTGCCTGAACAAAAGCAAATACGAACGTTGGATGCTGAGGGAATGGAGTCATCCTTCAAGATAGACCTAAAGGTTGTGTCATGATGGATGCTTACAAACCTCAAACATCAATAATTGCCAAACTCTCAAAAGAAAAGTGCATTTGTAAATGCGGGAGGAAAGCTATCCCCAGGTTATAATGAAAATTGGAACACAAAATTGCATGGACCAATTGCAACAAAAAAAAAATTAACAAAAAGATTAGGAAAATGTGTTTGTTATAATGGAAGTCGCCACATTATGAGGGGAAAAAAACTCTATAATCATTATATTTAAAGAATATGATCCAATAAGCCTCCAAATTAGAGGAGGAATTCTACATTTTACTATCCAAAATGGGGACTGCGTTCATAGAATTGCCAAGTCCGACACTTTCTACCTTATCCTCCTCTAAACAAAAATCTTTCAATCCCTCGTTGAATTGAAAGATGGAAAATGTATGACTATATGCTTCTGTTCACTATTTCAAAGGTCAAAGTTCGAAGCCCCATACCTATGCATTTGCATGAATAAGTTATGGGAGCAGTGAAACCTGTTTTGGGGAAGGTTCTTGAAAACTAGGACAACATACAATTCCTTTCCTTTGAGTGCAATCACTTGATGAACCATCAAATTTGCACACACCACCACCACCAATGATGTTCTTTAGAGCTGTTGTTGTTCCCATACTTCGAAAATCAGCATCTGCTCTTCCAGGTTCCTGCTCAAGTGCCCTGAAAGAAATAACAAACTGTCCTTAATCCAATTGTTGTACAAAAGTTCAAAGTCTGGATGTGAAAGTTTTGGTTTGGAAAAAAGCTGGAAATGAAGTCTGCCTACTGACCTGAAATCTGTTCCGGTAAATTCCTTTTACCAAAAATTTAGTCACCTTGTTGATGCTGCTGCTGTCTGGGTTGGGACCATGAGACAAGACACTAACGGCCACAAAGGCGCTCACTTGGACTTCGCACTGTGATTGGCAAACCTCCCATCCAACATAATAGATGGACCTCAGTCACGACCCATCAAGAACACCTGTCACAGTGGAATGACCCACCAAGAATACCTGACATAGCAGCAGTAAAAACCAAACGACCTATGATGACAGTAAGCATCCAATCCACCTATTCAGCCCTTAGAAAACTGAAAAAATGTTGATTTTGATGAGTGAATATGATGACAGGAGGTTCTCCTAATGGACATGAACCAAGGTACTGCCAACAATCACACCCATCCAATTTCAATGACTGGCTCATCAGCACATGTTGAACAAGTGGACCTAAGGTGACTTTGACAAGTCCACCCTGCCTAGAGAGCCTACAACATCGCTCTACAATTGAGTTGTGGAACATCCACAACAATGAAACATGTTTTACTACTTCAAATCTTAAGATGTTTCATGGGAATGCAGGGAATGAAGTAGGGTGATTTGGAACATGAAAAATACATGTACAACACATTGGCAAGTGGGCAAAATTGATTGGTTGCACAATTTGCATGTCACAAACATGAGCATATGTGACGTTACCAACATTAACACATTTGAAAATAAACCTATCAATCATATTTTTTCCAATTAAGAATTTGGTGAATTTTTCCAAAATTTCATCAAAATTAGAGATCTTACAAATCATCACCACTCTTCTACAACATTTGGGGGGAACTGAATGTCTACCCTCTACTCTTTCGGACATCTAATGAATGAGACTTCCTAAAATTCATATTGGATGTCAAACCTCCTCCATATTGAGGACTTTTCACAATTTTTCCTACAAGAGTCTTCAAGTGTGGCCTCACAGTCCAACAAAATCAATTTCCTCAAGCTGGTCAGGACCTCCAAAGAGAGAGGCAAGGTTCCAAGAGATGTACATTCACTGAAATCTAGTGTTTGCAATTTAGGCAGAGCACCTTCATCCACTTCTGGAAATTCAACAATCAGAGAGTCATGTAGTCAAAACCTTATAAGAGCTGGAAAAGCCCCACAACGTGTGAAGGACCTTGGAAGATATTTCAATCCTCCGCAGCCCCATAAATCAAGTTCGTTCAGTTGTTTGAAAACATGTGGCATCTCATCTGGCAGGGTTTCGATGTCATCAAGCCCTAACTGTAGAAACTCAAGCTTTGTAAGTGCAAATATATTGTGAGGCAGCTCCACCCCTGGATCTGTTCTTCCAAAAATTCTAAGTTCTGTGAGAACAACCAACCCACATATGTCCTCCAATGAAGCTTGGATGGTTGGACCCAAAGATTCTGCTCTTGCCATGCCACAATCCTTTTCCAGTATGTAGAAAGCCAAGTCTCTCATCACATCATGTACCGTGAACTTCAGGAAATCCCATTTATCTAAACTACCGTCAATGTCTCCATGTGGCTCAATCAATGATCGCTCCCACAACTTATTTAACAAGGAAAATGCATCTTCTGTAGGATCATCTCCATCATGTGCAGGAACTAAGCCCCCCCCTATCCAATGACACAAAACTCTATCAAAACGAATTCTAGAATCTTCAGGAAATGCTGCAAAGTAATGAAAACATTGCTTCAAGCACCAATCATGCTCAGACAGGAGATCATAGTCAAGCTTCAAACGCTCATACAACTCCTCTTCAACAGGCCTCTCTTGCATGCGTGATCCCCTTAGCTTCTTCAATAGTAGTTCCCATTCACGTGAGGCCTTTTGAAACATTGCTCTGCCTATGACCTTGAGAGCTAATGGAACACCTTGGCATTCCTCAGCCATGCACTGTGCCAAGGCCTTTAATTCACATGGAACATTGGATGGTGGTCTGAATGCATGCACACAAAAAAGGCTCCAACTATCCTCCTTTGAAAGAGGAGTCATATGCTCTTGCCTTATGTGTGGACTTGCTCTTTTCAATAAA